>Ga0137796_10001170_pt1 | contig 15404 bp, 11 predicted proteins | sample OV2TP3_FD_97704 | JGI IMG/M metagenome (GOLD analysis project Ga0137796, IMG submission 97704)
CAGGAGGCTGATGGCGCCCACCACGCCGGGGAGAATGCCGCCCGGGTTCGAGAGCTCGAAGAAGAGCCCGTACATCCCCAAGAGCATCAGGATGTAGGCGATGTTCGGGTCGCTCAGGAGGGAGAGCACCTGCTGGCGCCAGCTGCGCTCGATGGCGACCTTGGGCGCCCCCCGCGTCGAGAGGATGACCTCCCGGCCCGTGGCGAGCTTCACCTTGCGCCCGTCCAGGGCCAGGAGGAGCGCGTCCACGTTCACGGCGACCAGGTCGATCACCTTCAGGCGCAGGGCCTCGGCCTCATCGACCGAGAGGGCCTCCCGAACGGCGCTCTCGGCCCACTCCGTGTAGCGCCCCGTCCGGGAGGCGACCGCGCGGGCGAAGGCGGCCACGTCGTTCATGGCCTTCTTGCGCATGTCGCCCTCGATCTCCCCTCCCCCGCCCGCGACCGGGGAGGCCGCCCCGATGTTGGTGCCGGGGGCCATGGCGGCGATGTGGGCGGACATGGTGATGAAGGTCCCCGCCGAGGCCGCCCGGGCTCCCCCGGGCGCCACGAACACCGCCACGGGAACCTCCGAGGAGAAGATGGCCTGGACGATGTCCCGCGTGCTCGTGACGAGCCCGCCGGGGGTGTCCAGGCGGATGACAAGGAGCTGGGCCGCGCGCCGCTTCGCCTCGGCGATGCCGTGCTCCACATACTCCGAGGAGCCCGGGGAGATCGCGTCGGCCACCTCGATGACGACCACCGGCCCCGAGAGGCGGACCGGCTCCGCCCCCCCGCGCCCCCCGGCGAGGAGGGCGCTCCCCCCCACCAGGGCGGCAAAAAAGGCCGCGCGGGCTGCCCTTCCCCCCCGGAAGCTTCCCAGCATCGAGACCCACCCCTTTCCCCGACGGCGATTCAGATGGGAGAGCCGGAAAAAGAGTCTATCACAAAGAGCGCCCCCCACGGCGCGGCGGCCGGAGCCGCCCCGGCCCTCCCTCACCGGCGGGCCACCCGCCAGGCCGCCGCCTTGAGATAGCGCGTCTCCGGGATGGAGAGCCGTACCGGATGGTCGTAGGGCTGGCTCCCCTCCCACAGCAGGGCGAGGTCCCGGCCCGCGTCCAGGGCGGCCCCCCGCAGCACATCCTGGAAGGCCGCGGGGGCGAGCCTCGCCGAGCAGGAGCAGGTGAGGAGGATCCCCCCCTCGCGCAGGAGACGCATGGCGCGCAGGTTCAGCTCCTTGTAGGCCCGCACCCCCTTCTCGAGGGCCGCCTGGCCGGGCGCCAGCGCGGGGGGATCCAGGATCACCCCGTCGAAGAGCGCCCCCCGCTGCTCCATGGCCCGCAAGAGGTCGAAGGCGTTCCCCCGGACCGGGAAATTCCTAGCCCGCGGCGCGTTGCGCTCCAGGTGGCGGCGGAGGCCCGCCAGCGCCGGCGCCGAGATGTCCAGGGAGAGGACCTCCGCCCCCTCCCGCGCGAGCCGGACGCTGAACCCCCCCGTGTAGCAGAAGCAGTCCAACACCCGGCCCTTGAGGAGGCGCTCCGCCGCCCGCCGGCTCTCGCGCTGGTCCAGGAAGAACCCCGTCTTCTGGCCCCCGCGCACCTGGGCCTCGAACTCCAGGCCGTCCTCCGCGAAGGGGACGCTCTCGGGGACCTCCCCCCAGGCGGGCGCCGAGCGCGGCCCCAAGCCCTCGTGCCGGCGGGCCCCCACGTCGCTCCTCTCCCAGATGCCCGAGGGGGCGAGGACTTGGCGGATGGCCTCCACGATCTCCCCGCGGCGCACCTCCATCCCGAGGGTCGAGATCTGAAAGACGGCCACCGCGCCGTAGAGGTCCACCACCAGGCCCGGCAGGTCGTCCGCCTCGCCGAAGGCCACGCGGTAGGCCGCCTCTCCCTGCCCCCAGCGGCGCCGCCAGGCCAGGGCCCGCTCGAGGCGCCGCGTGAGCCAACCCTCCCCCGCCGGCTCCTCCCCCCGGGCGATGAGGCGCACCGTGATGGTGGAGGCGGCGTTGTAGTAGCCGCGCCCGACGAGGCGGCCGCCCTTCGCCTCCACCCGGACCACCCCCCCCGGCGGGGGCTCCCCCGCCACGCGCGCGATCTCGGAGGAGTAGACCCACGGGTGCCCCCCCTCGATCCGGGGGTTGCGGTGCATCCTGAGATAGACCGTCGGCTCGGCGCTCACCTCACCCTCCACCCGGAGCGCCCGCCGGCGCGGGAACGAAAGCGGAGGACGGGCCCTACCCCATGCCCGGGACCGCGAGGAGCACCTCGTCCACGATCCCGAGGGCGGCGTCCACGTGCGACTCCCCGATGATGAGGGGGGGGAGAAAGGCGAGGACGTTCCCGTGGTGCCCCCCCGGATAGAGGATGAGGCCCTTCGCCAAGGCGGCCGCGCCCGCCTCCTTGGCGACCGCGAGCGCCTCCCGCGTCGCGCGGTCGACCACCAGCTCGGCGGCCACCATGAGCCCCCGGCCGCGGACCTCGCCCACGGCCGCGTGCCGCTCGGCCAGCTCCTCCAGCCGCCTGAGGAAGTAGGCGCCCACCTTGGCCGCGCGCGCGGCCAGCCCCTCCTCCTCATAGACGGCGATCGAGGCCAGGCCCGCCGCGCAGGCCACGAGGTTCCCCGCGTAGGTGCTGCTCTCGGTGCCCGCGCCGGAGGCGTCGGCGATCTCGGCCTTGGCGACGCAGGCCGCGAGCGGGAGCCCGCCCGAGATGGACTTTCCCAGGACGAGGAGGTCGGGCTCGACCCCCTCCTCGTGCTCAAAGGCGAACATCTTGCCCGTGCGGCAGAAGCCGCTCATGACCTCATCCACGATGAGCAGGATCCCGTGGCGGTCGCAGAGCGCCCGGAGCGCCCGGAGGAAGCCCGGGGGGGCGGGGATCATCCCGCCGTTCCCCTGGACCGGCTCCAGGATGATCGCCGCCACCTCGCCCCAGCCGCTCGAGGGGTTCTGCAAAAACTCCTCGATCAAGCGGACCGTCCCCTCCGCGCAGGCCGCCGGGTCCGCGCCGAGGGGGCTGCGGTAGGGATAGGGGTAGGGGACGTGGTGCACCCCGGCCTGGAAGGCCCCGAGCCCCGCCCGCTGTGCCTTGCGCCCCATGAGGGCGAGCGCGCCCAGCGTCCTCCCGTGGAAGGCGCCCTCGAAGGCCACGACCTCGTGGCGGCCGGTGGCGCGCCGGGCGAGCTTCAAGGCGATCTCGGCCGCCTCGCTCCCCGAGGCCGCCAGGATCATCTTCTTGGGGGAGGGGCCGGGCACCAGGGAGAGGACCTTCTCCATGAGCCCGAGCCGGACGTCGGCGGCGAGGGACATGGCCTGGTGAGCCCGGCCCGCCTGCTCCCGGATGGCCTCCACCACCCTGGGGTGGCAGTGGCCGGCGTTCAAGGAGCCGAAGCCGGCGGCGAAATCCAAAAACACGTTCCCGTCCACGTCCTCGACGGCCGCCCCCAGGGCGCGCTCCACGACCACCGTCTCGGGGCTGATGCCGAAGGTGAGGGCGGCGCGGGACTCCGACCGGCGCAGCCTGGCGAGACGCTCGCGCGTCTTCGGGCCCGGGTGGGGAACCCGGAGCCGGGGAGCGTCCATGGAGCCACCTCCGCGGGGATGCGCATGGCGATGAGACGCGCGCATTATGCCCCCCGCCCCGCGGGGGTGGCAAACCTCGCGCGGGGGAGGCCGCCCGATTGAGCGGAGATGCCCCCGGGTGTATAAGGGCGCGACACCGCCCCCGCCGCAGGGCGGCTCACCCCATCCCGAGGGCCGCGTGACCCGCACAGCCTCCCCCCTGCGCCGCATCTACTACGGGTGGTTCATCCTCGCCGCCTGCTTCGCCATCATGTTCCTGGCCGTCGCCACCCGGAACTCCTTCGGGATTTTCTTCAAGCCCATCCTCGAGGATTTCAAGCTGAGCCGGGCGGCCCTCTCCCTGCCCGTCGCCCTCACCCTCATCCTGTTCGGGGTGTCGCAGCCCATCGGGGGGCTCCTGATCCGCCGCTTCGGGGCGCGGACCGTCATCCTCTGGGGCTCGGTCCTGACCTCGGTCGGCTTCCTCGGGACGAGCTGGGCGAGCTCGCTCTGGGGGATCTACCTCTACTACGGAATCCTGCTGGGTCTGGGGGGGATCGGGAACGGCTTCACCGCCATGACGCCGCTCATCTCGAGCTGGTTCCATGAGCGCCGCGGCCTGGCCATGTCCATCGTCAGCACGGGCTCGAGCCTGGGCCAGCTCGCCCTCCTGCCGACCTTTGCGATCATGCTCTCCTACGTGAGCTGGCGGGCGACCCTGTTCTCCCTTGGCGTCTTCTTGCTCTTGGTCATGGTCTCGCTGGCCCTCTTCGTGATCCGCGACGAGCCCGGCGAGGCCGGCCCGGCCGCGGCGAGCGCGAGAGCATCGGCGGGCCAATTCAAAATTGTGGCCCCCTACGACCTGCCCTGGGTCGAGTGCCTCCACAAGGCCCCGTTCCTGCTCCTCCTCACGAGCTTCTTCACCTGCGGCTTCACGGTTACCGTGATCGCCGTCCACTGGATCCCCTTCGCCACCGACGTGGGCTTCTCCCCCGCCGTGGCCGCCACCGCCTTCGCCGTGGGGGGCGGGCTCAACACGGTGGGGACCCTCATCGTGGGGCCCCTCTCGGACAAGTGGGGGCGCAAGGTGCCCCTGAGCCTGGTCTACGCGTTCCGGGGGCTGGGGTTCGTCCTCTTCATCTTCTTCAAGAACGAGTACACGGTCTGGGCCGTGCCCATGATGATCGGCTTCTCCTGGATCGCCACCGTCCCCCTCACCTCGGCGCTGACGGGGGATTTCTTCGGCCCCCGCAACGTGGCCGTCCTCTTCGGCCTCATCACGGTGAGCCACCAGCTGGGCTCGGGCCTGAGCGCCTGGCTGAGCGGCTACATCTACGACCTGACGGGAAGCTACGACATCGCCTTCGCTCTGGCCGCCTACCTGTGCCTCCAGGCGGCCCTGATCGTCGCCTTCATCAAGGAGAGCGAGGTCCGCTCGGCGCGGGCGCTCGCCCAGGCGCAGCCCGCCTAGGCCGGGCCCCGCCGGCGGGCCAGCCCCTCGCGGACGCGGGCGCCGGCCTGCCCCACCTCCGCCAAGACGTCCTCCCCCGCCCCCAGCGCCTCGAGGAGGCGCGCCGTCCGGCGGATCCCCCTCTCCACCGCCTCCTGAATCCGGAGGAAGCGGCTCTCGAGCCCCGCTCGGGAAGGAGCCACCCCCCGCGCCCTCCAGGCCCGGACGGCGAAGGCCAGGATCCGCTCGGCGGTGGCCCTGGCGCTCAAGTCCCTCACCACCTCCCCCTCGAGGGAGAGGAGGGCGCCGCCCAGGCCCGCCCGGATCTCCTCGACCGCGATGCGGTGGAGGAGAGCATTCCCCTCCTCCCGCGTCAGCAGGGCCGCCTCGTAGCGCCGCCGCTCCACCCGCAGGAAGCCGGGGGCGGCCCCCTCTCCCCCGGGAGAGAGCCTGGGCGGTGCGGGCGGCAGGGGCTGCCCGCCCTCGGGCTCGGTGCGCACGATCTCATCCTCCGGCGCGGGGATTCTCTCTCTCCCTTGTATCGGATTCCCGGCGGAGGACTTGACCCCATCCGGCGGGCCGGTTTGCCAGGGACGGGGCCCCTCTGCGATAATTTGCCCGCCGTCGGGCAAAACGCCCGAAAAAACCTCCGCTCCGGTGCCCGGATGGAATACAACTGCTGGCTTCAGTGCATCGATCCCGATTGCGGCGCCACCTACTCGGTCTTCGGCGCCGTCTACCGCTGCCGGGAGTGCGGCAGCCTCCTCGACGTCACCCACGACATCGAGGCCCTCAGGGCGCGCAGCGCGTCCGAGTGGCGCCACCTCTTCGACGACCGCTACAAGCGCAACACCTGGCCCTACGGGAGCGGGGTGTGGGGGAAGAAGGAGTGGGTCTGCCCCCTCGTCGAGGACGCAAACATCATCTCCTTCTACGAGGGGGGGACCAACCTCTTCTGGGCGAGCCGCCTGGGCCAGGAGCTGGGCCTGGGGGACCTCTGGATCAAGCAGTGCGGCAACAGCCACACGGGCTCGTTCAAGGACCTGGGGATGACCGTCCTCGTCTCGGCCGCCCGGCAGATGGTCGCCGACGGCCGCCGGGTGCGCGCCCTGGCCTGCGCCTCCACCGGGGACACCTCGGCCGCCCTCGCCGCCTATTGCGCCGCCGCGGGCATCCCCGCCATCGTCTTCCTCCCGCGGGAGAAGGTCTCGATGGCCCAGCTCATCCAGCCCATCACCCACGGGGCGACCGTGCTCTCCATCGACGCCGACTTCGACGGCTGCATGCAGATCGTCCAGAAGGTGTGCGAGGACCAGGGGATCTACCTGGCCAACAGCATCAACTCGCTGCGCATCGAGGGGCAGAAGACCATCAGCGTCGAGCTCGTCCAGCAGTTCGACTGGGAGGTCCCCAGCTTCATCATCATCCCCGGCGGCAACCTGGGGAACCTGAGCGCCCTGGGCAAGGGGTTCCTCCAGATGCGGGACCTGGGCCTCATCGACGTGCTCCCGCGCATCGTGTGCGCCCAGGCCGAGCGGGCCGACCCCCTCTACCGCAGCTACCGGACGGGGTTCAAGGAGTACCAGCCCGTCGAGGCGCGGCCCACCCTCGCCACCGCCATCCAGATCGGAAATCCGGTGAGCATCCAGCGCGCCATCCAGACCCTGAAAACCTTCGAGGGCTCGGTCGAGCACGCGACCGAGGAGGAGCTCGCCAACGCCGCCGCCCGGGCCGACCGCACCGGGATGTACAACTGCCCCCAGACGGGCGTCGCCCTCGCCGCCCTCGAGAAGCTGGTGGCCCGCGGCGAGGTGGGCCCCCGGGACCGGGTGGTCGTCATCTCCACGGCCCACGGGCTGAAGTTCACCGAGTTCAAGATCCAGTACCACCAGCGGCGGATCGAGGGCGCCGACTGCCGCTTCGCCAACGCCCCCATTGAGCTCCCCAACGACCTCGGCGCCGTCCAGGAGGCGGTGGAGCAGCAGCTTGCCTCCCTCGCCGCCACCTGATCGGCCCGCCCGGAAGGCCCGATGAGCCCAACCCCACCCGACCGCCAGCCCCCGGCCCCCCGGGGGGCCGAGGGCCGAGACGAGCGCCGCCACGAGCGCAAATCCCTCGCTCCCCCCATCTTCCAGACGGCCTCGTTCACCTTCGAGAGCGCCCAGGAGCTCGCCGCCTTCCACCGGGGCGAGCGCGAGGGGACCTTCTTCTACGGCCGCTACGCCAACCCGACCCAGGCGGCGGCCGAGGCCCGCCTGGCCAGGCTGGAGGGGGCGGAGGGTTCCCTCCTCTACTCGAGCGGGATGGCCGCCGTCTCCTCCGTCCTGCTGGCGCTCCTGGCTCCCGGCGCGCGCCTTCTCCTGCTCGGGGAGAGCTACCGCCACACGCGGGATGTGGCCGACAACCTCCTCGCGCGCTACGGGGTCGTGGTCGAGCAAACCTCAGAGAACGGCGCCCGCGCCCTGGAGCAGGTGGCGGACGGCCCCGTGCGCGCCCTTTTCGCCGAGGTGCCCTCGAACCCCACCCTGCGCGTCCCCGACATCGGCCGCCTGGCCCAATGGGCCCAGGCCCGCGGCGCCCGGCTCCTCGTGGACGCGACCATCGCCTCCCCCGCCCTCCTCCGGCCCCTCGAGCTCGGCGCCGACCTTGTCCTGCACAGCGCCACCAAGTACCTCTCCGGCCACAACGACCTCCTCGCGGGGGCGGTCTCGGGGGACCAGGCCCTCATCGACGCTCTGCGGGAGCAGCAGGCCCTCCTGGGCGCCATCATCGGCCCCCAGGAGGCCTTCCTCCTCGACCGCGGCATGAAGACCCTGGCGCTCCGCGTCGAGCGCCAGAGCGAGACCGCCCTGCGCCTGGCCGAGTACCTGGCGGGCTCAAAGAAGGTGAAGCGGGTCCACTACCCGGGGCTCCCCTCCCACCCCGACCACGCGATGGCGCGGCGGCTCATGAAAGCCTTTGGCGGTCTTTTGAGTTTCGAGCTGGCAGGGGGGCCCGAGGCGGCCGACCGGCTGGTCGACGCGCTGCGCATCCCGGTGCTGGCGGCCGGGTTCGGGGGGACGGAGAGCCAAGTCGAGCATCACGCCCGCATGGCCTACGCGGATCTCGGCCTCGAGGGCGCCCGGGCGCGCGGGATCGCCCCGGGCCTCATCCGCTATTCGGCGGGGCTCGAGGACTTCGAGGCGCTCCGGGACGACCTGGCGGACGCCCTCAAGAGGATCTGAGGGGGGCGCGCCCTCTCAGCCTTGGCCCCTCGGCCGCCCGGGGGCCTCGGGCCGCTCGACGAGCCACCGGGTGCGCACCCACATCTTCCTTCCCCTCCACTGGCCCGACTTAACCTCCACGTGGGTGAAGCCCCGATCGTCTCCGGAGAGCACCTCCACCTGGGTCCCGGGAGCGAGCTTGTAGGGGTAGCGGGCCCCGCGGGGGGCGTGGTACCCCCCGGCGTAGTTGAGGGGAAGCCCCTCGTAAACGCTCCGGATGAACATCGACTTGCCCCGCGGGAAGCCCGCCTCGGGCGGGGGGGCCGCCTTCGCGACGGCCGGGGCCGGCCCCTCCATTGGCTTGGCCTCCCCCTCGGGCTTCTTCGCGGCCGAGAGCGCGTCCCGGAGCTGGAGGCGGACCTCGTTGATCGACTTGCCGTGGTTCGCCAGGATCTGGGTGTGGGCGAGGAGCTGCTTGCGGATGACCTGGAGCTGGCCCTGGGTCTGCTCCTTGTCCTTCTCGTACGCCGCCTGCGTGACGACCCATCCACAACCGGAAGCCCCCCACGCGAGAGCTGCCAGGAGAAGCGCCGCCCGCCAGCCGCTCCCGCGCGGGCCCGGCCCTTGGCCGGGGCGAGGTCTCATGCGCCTGCTCATACCGGATACCATCCCTCAATGGGCGGCATGACGACCAGCTCGCTCTCCAGCGCGTCCACGCCGGCGAACGAGCGGGCGATGGTTTCGGCGAGTTCCTTCTCCTCGTCGCTGTTCACGCGCCCGTGCAGCAGGAGCCGGCCGAGCGCCGGGCATTCGACCGAGATGCCGCTCGCGTCGAGGCGCTCGTCCGTCATCAGCGCGGCCTTGACCTTCTGGGCGAAGGAGAGATTGCGCAGTTTCTCCGAGGACGCGGGGGCCACCCGGGAGTACTCCTCCCTCCGCATGATCCTCACCAGGAGCCGCGCGGTCGCCTCCTCGTCCAGGAAGCCCGTGTTGACCACCATGTCGAAATCGCGCGGGTCGCCCCACTGGGTGCCGAAGAAGTAGCGCGTGTAGGACATCCGCTCCCGGTCGTTGTGGACGATGAACTCCTCCGCCAGGGAGGGGGAGACCCCCTCGGTCTGCACCAAGCGCCCCTTGCGGACCTCGCTGGGCGCCACGATTCTGGCCCGGAAGACGCCGGGGATGGCGCGCAGGAGGATGTACGCCCCCCGGCCCAGGATGACGAAGTTGTCGCGCAGCGCCGACTCGTAGACGATGGCCCTCATGGTGTCGAGATAGACGAGCTGGCGGTCGCGGAAGAAGCGGTCCACAAGGCCCGGCCGGCGCTCGTCCACCCGCTCGAGCTCCGCCCGCACGTAGCCGTAGGAGCGGGCCGCGGCGGCGAAGCCCTCGTTGTCGAGGAGGGCCCAACCCATCTCCTCCGCCACCCGCTTGGCGATGGCGTCCCCGCCACTGCCCAGCTCCCGCGAAATCGTCAGAACGCCCATGTGGCTTCTCCACCACCCGGGCGATGGGCGGGCCCGGGGCCTGAGCGGGCGGCTTGATCCCCCCGGGGGGCGGCCCGGCCCTCGATGATGGCATCCAGAGTCTTCCGCATGGTGGTACAGCCGCCGAGGATCGTCAAGGCAACCAAAACGGCCCCGATGAGGGCCCGCACCCCCGGCTTCCCTCTCATCGGCTCGCCCGCTTGAATTTTTCGAGTTGAAGGCGGTAGTAGCGGTTGTTCGGATCGAGCTCGATCGCGCGCTGGATGGGGGGGATCGCCTCCACGGGCTGGCCGCTGCGGAAGTAGAGCTCGGCCAAGGTGTCCAGATAGGCAGGGGTGTCGGGCTGAAGATCGAGCGACTTCTTTGAGAGCTCGATCCCGCGCTCCAGGTTTTTCTCCTCGATGGCGTTGAACCAGGCCAGGCGGTTCATCGCCGGGGCCGAGTCGGGGTCGATTTCGAGCACCTTCCGGAAGACCTCCTTCGACTCCTCGGACCTCCCGCTCTCCCACAGGAGGCTCCCCAACTCTAGCAGCACGGCCACCGAGCCGGGGTGCTCCTCCCGCAGCTTGAGGAGCATCTCGTAGGCCACGTTGCGGCGGCCCCGCACCTTGTGGAGCCGGGCGATCCGCACGAACATGTCCACGTTCGCGCGGTCCAGTTTCCCCGCCCCCTCGTAGAGGGCGATGGCCTCCCGGTCGCGTCCGGCCGCCTCGAGCAGGGCGCCCAGGCGGACGTAGGCGTCCAGCCAATCGGGCGCCAGCTCCACCACCTTCTGGTAGGCCTCGACGGCCTCGAATTGGGAGCCCATCTCCGCCAAGGCCGCGCCCAGCTGGAAATGCAGGCGGGCATGCCGGGGATGGAGGGCGACCCCCCTGCGGAGCAGGTTGGCGGCCTGGCTGGACCGCTTCTCGGCGAGGTGGCGCTCCGCCTCGGCGAGAATCACCTCGGGCGTGGGGGGCGGGGCGGGGGCCGGCGGCGCCGGCTTGGAGGTCGGGTTCAGCCGGGCCTGCACGCCCTCCAGGCGGCGCCTCAGGATGACGTCCTCGGGGTCGCGCAGGGCGGCCTCCCGGTAGGCGCGCGCGGCCTCGGGCAGGCGCCCCGCGCGGGAGTGCAGATCCCCGAGGAGAATCCGCCCCTCGATGTGGCCGGGCGCCTCCTTGAGGAGAAGCTCCAGCTGCGCGGCCGCGTCCGCCGCGCGCTCCAGGCGGGCGAGCGTCTTGGCGAGGCGGAAGCGGGCCGCCTCGGTGCGGGGCCCCTTGAGGCCCGCCGCCTGCTCCAAGCGCGCGGCGGCCTCGGGGAGCGCCCCCCGGCCCTCCAGGCGAAGGGCCTCCTCTATCAGCTCCTCCTGGCGCCTCTGCGCCTCCCCGCCCGGCCCCCGGGAATCGCGCGCCAGGAACCAGACATCGGCCCGCATCTCCCAGAGCCGGTCCAGCCGGTCCACCACGGCCTGAAAGTAGCGGGTGGACTCGCGCGAGAGGGCGGAGGAGGCGGCGCCCAGGGCCAGAAGAGCGAGCAGGGCGATCGCGGCCTTCCTCCGCCGCCGGCTGGCCTCAGGCCGGAGGGGGGGGTCGGGGCGCGCATCCGGCATCCAGAGGGCGCCCTCCAGGCGGGCGCGGGGGTTGATCCGGACCCGGGGGGCCTGGATGTCCCCGCGGTGGAGGCTCCCGGCCCCGAGCTCGAGCCGCTGCCCCGCGCGGAGGTCCCCCTGGCTCCGCCCGCGGTGGATGAGCTCATCCGCCTGGATGCGCCCCTCGGCCTGGGCGGCCTCTCCGATCTCGAGCCGTCCCTTCCCGGCGATCTCTCCCTTGAAGAGGCCGTTCAAGAGCATGTGGCCCGAAAACCGGAGAGAACCCTCCAGCCGAGTGGCCGGGCCGAGAAAGGAGAAGCCCAACTCGGGTCTTAGAGACTTCGGGGAAGAGGACATGGGGCCTCTCCCGTGACGGGTTGCCGGAATTTCCTCAAGCCGACGGAAGGAAGCACGAGCGATGATACGCCATCTATCTTATCAAAATCTGCGGCCGGCCGGGGAACTTTTCGGGGCCTCCTCCTCCTGCCTCCGGAAAAACCAGAAGACCTCCTGGTCGAAGCCCTCGGCGAGGATCAGCCGCTCCTGGCCGGGGGGGACGAACCAGGGCGCCGTCGGCGCGCCGTCCGCCGCATCCTGGAAACCTCGGGCGGCTCCCGCGCCCGCGCCGCGCCCGACTCCCAGGCGTCGGCGGGCCGCCTCGACCACCTCCCGCCCCGCGAAGGAGGCACCCGAGGAGACAAAATAGAGGCGGTAGGATCGTCCCGAGGGAAGAAGGCGGGCGGTGAATTGGGCGAACCTCCCCGGCTCGACCCGGGCGGGCCTGCCCCGCTCCTCGGGGGAGGCGAGCACCTCCTCGGCGCTCCCCGTCCGGTCCACCGCGAACCCGTACACGTACCTGGGCGAGCGGGCCGCCACCCGGCCCACCACCACGGATCGCGCATCGAGGGCCTCGCCCCCGGCCAGGCGCGAGCGCACGCCCATGTGGTCGATCCGCTCCAGCACCACCTCGAAGGCGGCCTCCCCCCACAAGGGGGGCTGCCTGGGGCGGGCCCGCGGGCGGGCGGGCACCCACGAGGCGAGCGCCGGCTGTGGCGCGGCCCCCCGGGGGAGGGCATCCCGGGCGTGGGCAAGATAAATGCGCCCGCTCTCCATGCGCTCGGGGAGGCCGAAGATGTCCTCCAGGCCCCGCACATAGTAGATAGTCCGCGGGGGGGCGCTCAGCACCACCGCGGCCCACACCCGCACCCGCTCCGGCCCCAGGGCGTAGGCGCCGAACACGGCCGCATCCGCGTCGAAGATCGAGGCAGAGAACACGGCCGAATCCTCCCCGTACCTCCCTCCCCGCGCCTGGGGCCAGAGCCCCCGGAGGGGGTGGTCGCCGTCCAGCTCGGCCTCCCGGCTCCGGCCCCCCGCTGCGGAGCCTCCCTCGGCCCCCTCCGGCAGACCCCCTATGACACCCCCCTTCGACGCCTCAGGGGGAGCCGCGAGGGACCCGACGATCGCCTCCTGCCAGGCCACCGACTCCCCGCCGACGAGCACCTCGAAGGCGCTGGATCGTGCCAGGGCCTCCCGGAGGGAGCGCTCGATCTGCTCGCTGAAACGGGTCCGGACCCCCGCCCCCGCCTCGGGGAAGGCGGCCACCACAACGCGCAGGGGCGCGCCCTCCTTGCGGGCGGGACCCTCTCCCCGGCGCAGGCGTCCGAGGCGCTGGGCCTCCTCCCGGACTTGCCGCTCGAGCGCCCCCGAGAGCCGCTCCCCCAAGGAGGCGGGCGAGGCGGCGTGGCCGGGCGCCTCGCGCCAGGGGATGGCCTCGTAGCGGGCGCAGGCCGCGAGGGGGGCGAGAAGGAGGGCGAGCCAAGCAGCTCCCCGCAGGGCCCCCGCCCTCACGCCCTCCGCCTCCCCTCGGCCTTGCGGCGGGCGGCGTCGATGGCGGCGAGGGTCTCCAAGAGGGGGGCGAGATCCGACAAGGGGATCATGTTGGGCCCGTCGGAGGGCGCCTCGTCGGGGCGCGGGTGGCACTCCACAAAGAAGGCGTCCACTCCCACGGCCGCCGCGGCCCGCGCCAGGGGAGGCACCATCCGGCGCTCGCCGCCGCTCCGATCCCCCAGCCCGCCCGGCGACTGGACGCTGTGGGTGGCGTCGAAGACTACGGGGCAGCCCGTCTCCCGCATGATGACGAGGGCCCGCATATCGGAGACGAGGTTGTGATAGCCGAAGGAGGTCCCCCGCTCGGTGAGGAGCACCCGCTCGCAACCCACCTCGCGGAGCTTGGCCACCACGTGAACCATGTCCTCGGGGGCCAGGAATTGGCCCTTCTTCACGTTGACCGGCTTGCCCGTCCGGCCCGCCGCGTGGAGGAGGTCCGTCTGCCGGCAGAGGAAGGCGGGAATCTGGAGGGCGTCGAGCACCCGGCCGGCCTCCCGGGCCTCCTCGGCGGTGTGCACGTCCGAGAGGAGAGGAAGCCCGGTGGCCTCGCGCACCGCGGCGAGGATCCTGAGCCCCTCCTTGAGCCCCGGCCCCCGCGCGGAGCGCCCGGAGCTGCGGTTGGCCTTGTCGTAGGAGGCCTTGAAGATGGGGCGCATGCCGGCCGCCTCGGCCGCCGCCCGCACGGCCCGGGCGCACTCAAGCGCCAGGGTCTCGCTCTCGACGAGGCAGGGGCCCGCGACGACGGCCAGGGGAGCGCCCCCCCCGACGAGGACCCCGCCGATCTCGACCGCGCGCTGCTCGACCAAAATCCACGCCTCCTGGCGGAGGGCCGCTCGGGCGGAGACGGCGCCCCTCCCCGGGACCTGGCCCTCAGTTGAAGAGCTCGCCCCGCGCTTTCTTGGCGGCGGCGATGAAGGCCCGGAAGATGGGGTGCGGGGCGAAGGGAGCGCTCTTGAACTCGGGGTGGAACTGGCAGCCGAGGAAGAAGGGGTGGCCGGCGAGCTCCACCATCTCGACGAGGCGCTCGTCGGGGGAGAGCCCGCAGAAGCGCAGCCCCCCCTCCTCGAGGGCCTCGCGGTAGGCGTTGTTCACCTCGTAGCGGTGGCGGTGGCGCTCCTCGATGCGGACGGCCCCGCCGTAGACCTTCGAGGCCAGGGAGCCCGGCCGGAGGATGCCCGGGTAGGACCCCAGGCGCATCGTGCCCCCCTTGCCGACGTTCTCCTGGCCGGGCATCAGGGCCACCACGGGATAGGGCGTCCCCGCGTGGAACTCGGCGCTGTTCGCGTCCTCCAGGCCGCAGACGTTGCGGGCGTACTCGATGATGGCGCACTGCATCCCCAGGCAGATGCCGAAGAAGGGGACGAGGCTCTCCCTCGCGTAGCGGATGGCCGAGATCTTGCCCTCGATCCCCCGCTCGCCGAAGCCGCCGGGGATGAGGATTCCGTGGGCCCGGGAGAGGAGCGGCGAGGCGCCCCGCCGCTCGATCTCCTCGCTGTCCACGTAGTGGAGGTTGACCTTCACGTCGTTGGCGATGGCCCCGTGGACGAGCGCCTCGGAGAGGCTCTTGTAGGACTCCTTGAGGTCCACGTACTTTCCCACGATGGCGATGTCGGTCTGGAGCGTGCTCTCGCGGACCTTGCGCACGACCTCGCGCCAGACGCTCAGGTCCGGCCGCCGGGCATGGGCGAGCCCCAGGCGCTTCACGACGATCTCGTCCAGGCCCTCCTCGTTGAACTTGAGGGGGACGTCGTAGATCGTGTCCACGTCGATGGCCGTGATGACGGCGCTGGGCGGGACGTTGCAGAAAAGCGAGATCTTGCGCTTGACCTCGGCGGTCAAGGGCACCTCCGTCCGGCACAGCAGGACGTCGGGCTGGATGCCGATCTCGCGCAGCTTCATGACCGAGTGCTGGGTGGGCTTGCTCTTGAGCTCCTCGGAGGCCTTGATGAAGGGGACGAGCGTTACGTGGATGTGGAGGACGTTGTCGGTGCCCAGGTCGTAGCGGAACTGCCGGATGGCCTCGAGGAAGGGCAGGCTCTCGATGTCGCCCACCGTGCCGCCGATCTCGCAGAGGATGACGTCCTCCCCCTGGTCGACGGCGCGGAAGCAGTTCTTGATCTCGTCCGTGATGTGGGGGATGACCTGGACGGTCCCGCCCAGGTAGTCCCCCACCCGCTCCTTGGTGATGACGGAGTAGTAGATCTTCCCCGCGGTAAAATTGTTCTCCCGGCGCATGCGGGCGTGGGTGAAGCGCTCGTAGTGCCCGAGGTCGA
>Ga0137796_10001171_pt1 | contig 15402 bp, 14 predicted proteins | sample OV2TP3_FD_97704 | JGI IMG/M metagenome (GOLD analysis project Ga0137796, IMG submission 97704)
TTCCGAAAACCTCGGAGCCCTCGTGTGGGCCGCCCGAGCCTGTTACGACACCGCCGTGGCGTACGGGACACCGTTCATCTCGGGCAAGGACAGTCTCAACAACGAATACCGCGTGGGAGACCGGCGCGTCGTCGTACCCCACACGCTCCTGATCTCGGCGATCTCCATCGTCGAGGACGTCCGCCGCTGCGTCACGATGGATGCCAAGGCGGTCGGCGACGTCCTCTATCTGGTCGGAATGACCAAGAACGAATTGGGGGCCTCGCTCTACTACCATCTTCAGGGGGAACTCGGCGCCCACGTCCCCAAAGTGGATGCGGCCAGGGGCAAGCGGATTCTCTCGGCGGTGGCCGAGGCGATCCGATCGGGATTCGTTCGGGCGTGCCACGATCTCTCGGAGGGAGGTCTTGCCGTCGCGGCCGCCGAAATGGCCTTCGCCGGGGATTGGGGAGTCGGACTGGATCTGTCCAAGGTGCCGGTCGCCCTCGACGTGGAACACGATTGCCAAATCCTGTTCTCGGAATCGCATTCCCGGTTTCTCCTGGAAGTTCGGCCTCGCGACGCGGACCGCTTCGAAGCGCTGTTCTCCGGACTTCCGTTCGCGGCCGTGGGAGAAGTCCTTCACGACAAGCGTGTCGTCCTTCGCGGCCGCAGCGGACGGAGCATCGTCGACGAGAAGATCGCGGATCTCAAGGAATCCTGGCAGAAGACGATGAGGTGGTGATTCGATGAGTTTTCCCCGGGCCCTCATCCTCCGCGCGGCGGGGACGAATTGCGATCTGGAGACGAAGATCGCGTGCGAGAAAGTAGGCTTCTGGGCGGACGTCCATCACATCAACCGTCTCCTGGAGCGCCCGGAGCTCCTTCGGAACTACCATCTTCTCATCGTGCCCGGGGGATTCTCGTACGGAGACGACCTGGGTGCGGGGAAGATCTTCGGGACGGAGATCGCCGCGCGCCTCCTCGCCGGTTTGCGCGAGTTCGTGCGCTCCGGAATGCTGGTGCTCGGCATCTGCAACGGATTCCAGGTCCTCGTCCGTTCGCGACTCTTGCCGGATCCGTTTGCGTCCGGATCTCCGGCGGTTTCCCTGGCGCAGAACGATTCGGCGCGATTTGAGGACCGCTGGGTTTGTCTCAAGGTCTGCTCCACGAAATCCGAATTCCTTAAGGGGGAGGAGGTAATCCAGCTCCCGGTGGCGCACGGCGAAGGCAAATTCGTCTGCCGGGGTCCGGAGGTTCTTCGCTCCCTGGAGGAGAACGGACAGCTCGTGCTGAAGTACGTGGATCCCGAAGGCCGCGAGGCGAAGTATCCGTGGAATCCCAACGGATCGGTCGCGGGCGTCGCGGGAATCTGCGATCCGACCGGCCGCGTCCTGGGGCTGATGCCTCATCCCGAGCGGTTCCAGGATGCGGTGAACCACCCCCAGTGGACCCGGATGGGCAAGGATCTCCGACCGGATGGACTCCTCTTCTTCCGAAACGCGTACGAGTACGTGAAGGGGAGGTTGGCATGAGGGGAATGGCCCGGATCGCGATCCTCTGTTTGGTTCCCGCGTCCGCATGCCACCGTGCCGTTCCCCGCGGAGAGGGAGGCTCGCCCGAATCGCCCCCGGCATCGGTCTTCGGGGGTCCGTCGGCGCAACGGTTGGAGCTCCTCAACTTCCAGGGCGGTCAGGTCTATCGAGGCGGGGCGACGCTCTTGATCGCGCTTCGGACGGTCCTGCCCCTGGCGGAACTCCGCGTCCAGGTCTCCAGCGACAGCGGCCGGACCTGGTCGGAGGTCCCTGCGGAACGCCTCCGGCCTGCCAACGGTGGACTGGTCTGGAAAGAGATCCCGACGGTCACGGCGAGAACGTATCGCATTCGAGTTCTGCATCCTTCTGCATCGGTCGAGTCCTCCTCGGATTTCGCGATCGACTCCACTCGTCCTCGGGCGTTCGCGGTCGGTCCGAAGGGGGCCGTCGAGCTCAAGGCGGTGCGGATCGACTACCGCTTGGAAAAGTCGATCGCCGACATCGTCATGCTCGGGCTCTATGTGACGCGGGACGGCGGCCAATCCTGGCTTCTTCATCAACTGTACCGGATTCCGGAGACGCTTGCCTTCACGCCTTCCGATGCGGGGGAGTACGGCTTCTATCTTCGTGCCTTCAGTCAGGTGGGATTGGCCTCTCCGGAACCCGATCCCGGGTCCCCACCTCAGTTCACGTTTCGTGCGGGCGCTCCTTCCGTTCTGGAAGGGGATGTTCGGATCGAAGCGAGCGTGCCTTCCGTCGTGAAGGGCGGAACCGGGATTCGCCTTGCTTGGCGGGCGGAGAGTAGCGATCCCCGGGCGAAGGTCGGGCTCTACATGGTCGTCGACGGCGTCCGGACGGAGATCGAGCGGGGTCTTCCGCTCGCGGGGGAAGTATCTTGGACGACGCCCCGGGTGGACACGCTTCGCGCGAAAGTCGTTGCCGCTCTCGAGGCCGGCGCTCAGGTCAAATGGGGCCTGCCGATCCACGAGTTCGCGATCGACAGCACCCCTCCGCGAATCACGGACGTGGACGTCGATCGATAGGCCGAGGCCTTCGGAACCCGCCGCTTTCCGGGCCGGGTCGCGCGCGTGGGGCTCTCCCTCGGACACAAGGGCCTTCGAACCCATCGATACGACGAGAAGCTCGATTCCAAAGTGCTGGAAGTGATGATCGATCTCGACGGAGGACAAGAGATCCCCCTCAACCTCCGAGTCGACGTGTCCTTCGGCTAATCGAGATCGGCGAACTCCTGCGCCCGCGGCATCTCCTCCATCGCACGCCGGAGGTCCTCGGGGGGAGTCGTGATCTTCCGACGGGACAAGTCCAGCCACGCGCCGTCCACGTCGATCTGGGCGGAGCGAGTTCCGTCGGACTTGGTGATGTCGTGATGGAATCGGAAGCGGGAACGGTCCTTCGTCATGCCCGCCATCTCCAGTCCCACGGCGAGGGTGTCGCCGAGCACCGCTTCCCGGAAAAACCCGATTTCGAGTTTCAAGATGACGGGTCCGATCCCGAGCTCCGCAAACCGTTGGACGGGAAACCCGCGTTCTGCGAGGTACGAGAATCGCACGTGGGTCGCGAAATCCTCGTAGGCCGTTCCGCGGAGGTGCCGATTGGGGTCGAGGTCCGACCAGCGGATCTCGAAGGATTTCGCGTACGCCATCTGCCCCTAATAACGCCGGAAAGGCCCCGAGATGTTTCGGAATCCGATTGCTGTTATAATCGGCCCCCCGTGACGCCGCACCCCGTATTCCTTCTCGGCCCCACCGCTTCGGGAAAACACGAAGCCGCTCTCGAGCTCGCGCGCCGTCTGGACGCGGAAATCATCTCCGTCGATTCCATGAAGGTCTACCGCGGAATGGACATCGGGACGGCCAAGCCCTCGCTCGAAAAACGCCGCGCCGTCGCGCATCACCTCATCGACATTTGCGATCCGTCGGAGGTGTACAGCGCCGGCCGATTCGTTTCGGACGCGGTCCGCGCACAAGCCGAAGTGGAGGCGCGGGGACATCGCGCCCTCTTCGTGGGGGGGGCGGGGCTGTACACCAAGGCCTACTTGTACGGGATGTTCGAGGGACCCTCCGCCGACGAGGGCCTCCGCCGGGAACTGGTCACCTTGGGAGCGCCGGCGCTCCACGAGGAGCTCCGCCGGGTCGATCCGATCGCCGCCGCCCGAATCCATCCGAACGATCTCAAGCGCCTGATCCGGGCGGTGGAAGTGTACCGAAAAACCGGGCGGCCCATCAGCGAGCGACAGACCCACTTCGATCGACGCGCCCGAGAGGCGATCGTGGTGTGCATCCGCATGGAACGAGAGACCCTGCGCCGTCGTATGGAAGACCGGGTCGGACGGATGATCGACGCGGGGCTGGTGGAAGAAGTCCGCTCGCTTCTCGCCCGACCCTGGGGACGCGAGGGACGCCAGGCGGTGGGGTACCGCGAGATCGTCGCCCATCTCGAAGGGCGGTGGTCGCTCGAGGATGCCGCGCGCGAGATCGCCCGGAATTCGTGGACGCTCTCGCGCCGCCAAATGCAATGGTTCCGGAGTTTCGAAGGAGTTCGATGGATCGAGAGTCCCGACACCCGTCGAATGGAGGAAGCATGCGCCTTGCCCTGATCGCCGCCCTGCTCTCGACTCCCTCCTTGGCTCAGGAGGATCTCAAGAAAAAGGATCGGCACGTCATCGTGATCTCGATCGACGGCCTCCGGCCGGAATTCTATCTGGGCGACGGCTTCGAGGCGCCGACGATTCGGACGATGGCGCGCGAGGGGACGTTCGCGAAGGCCGTGCTCCCCGCGTACCCTTCGGTCACCTATGCGGGACATGCGACCATCGTCACCGGCGTCCGTCCCGCCCGTCACGGAATCGTCTCGAACACGAAGTTCGGGGAGAACGGAGGAACGTCCGAATGGTTCTGGGAGACCAAAGATCTTCAGGCACAGCCGATTTGGGCCGCGGCGCGCGCGCAGGGACGCAAGGTCGCGATCACCTCCTGGCCGACGACGGTCGGCGCCGATGTGGATTGGCTCGTTCCGCAGCGATGGGGCGTTTTCAAGGGAGAAAAGACCTGGGAGTTGCTCCTCAAGCACTCGACGCCGGGTCTCCTGATGGAACTCGGCTTAGCGCTGGGAATCCCGAGCGCCGAGCAGTTCCAGAAGAAAGAGACTACGGACGAGTTCATCGCCGCGGGCGCCGCGTACGTCTTCGCGAAATACAAGCCGCATCTCCTCTTGGTTCACCTCATTCAGGTGGACGATGCCGAGCACAACGACGGCCGAGACTCGGACGCCGTCCGCAAGGCGCTCAAGAGGACCGATCAGAACGTCGCGAAAATCCGGCAGTCCGTGGAGAAGGCGGGTCTGGGAGATCGGACCGTCCTCCTCCTGGTCGGCGATCACGGCTTCGAGGACGTGACCGAGTCGGTGGCGCCGAACGTCCTCCTTTCCGAAGCCGGCCTCATCGATCTCGATGGGTCGAAGGTGAAAGCTTGGCGGGCCTTGGGACATGCGCACGGAGGCTCGATGGCGATCTACGCGAAAGACGCGGACTCCGCTCGACGCGCGAGCGAAGTTCTCGAACGCGGCGCAAAGCCGGCGGACAAGAGGCTCTACGCGATCGTGGACCGACGCCGTCTCGACGAGCTCGGGTACAACAAGGATGCGGCCTTCGCGCTGGAAGCGGAGGAGGGAATCTCCTTTGTCGGGACCGCGAATGGGAAGCTCGCGGGTCACAAACCCTGGGCGAAGGGGCAGCACGGATACCTTCCCGGTCGACCGACGATGGCGACGGGATTCGTCGCCAGCGGGCCCGGGATCCGGCGCGGGACGGTGGAAAAGATGGAGCTCGTGGATATCGCGCCGACCGTGGCCAGGCTCCTCGGATTCGAGATGAAAGACGTCGAAGGCTCGCCGCTTCCCGTCATGGAGTAGATCTCGGTCCCGAATGCTTGATCAGGAGTTCCCACGCCTCCGGTCCGGCATAGGCCCGGCCGCCGAGGACTTTCCGAAAGCGACTTCGGATCCACGCGGCGAGCCGCCGGAAGGCGAGTTCGACGTCGTGCCGCCGGCGGCGTTCCGAAGAATACGAAAGCCGGCCGCGATCCGGCGAGCCCCGCGCATCGGTTTTCGACCGGACCCACCGAATCACGGGGCCTTTCGCATCGAGGGCACAGTACGGCTGAAGAGGAACCGGGTTCGCATGGATCTCGGCCGCCCTCTCCCGGGGCACCAGGAAGTAGGATCGCTCCTCCAGACTCGACGGCTCGGACAAAGAATTCTTCGGAATCGGATCCGGCGAGGGAGAGGGCTGGATCCCCCGGAAGAGGAGCAAGGCCTGGTCGCCGAGCGCGTACTCGAGGAATTCATCCTCGTCATGCTGCGACATGTAGAAATCGACTTGCGACATCCCTTGAAAGTGTATCCCGTCTCAGCGGACGAGGAGTTCCCATTCTCCTCCGGAAGGATCGAAGACCTTGATGGACGTCTCCCCCGGAAGTCGGTACGGCCCGCGAAAGGGGATCTTGAATCGACGAAGCGCGCGTAGGACTTGATCGACGTCCATTCCCTCGAGGGGAAGCGCCACGTGATCGAACCCGACCGCCGAAGACGGTTTCTTCGGCTCGAATAGAGCCACGTGAAATCCGCGAAGCCGGTACCGCGCCATCCGAAATTCGGAGTCCTCTCCGACGGCCTCGGGGGTGAACCCGAGGAATCGGAAGAAGCGGTCGAATGGGGCGAGGCGGCCGACACGCACGCCCACGTGGTCGGCCGCGGAAAGGCAGAAGGGAGGCAGACCGTCGGGCCTGGCTGCGAATTTCCGTTCAAGGAGCTCGATCAGCATCCCACCCGTCCTGGAAGGATCCAGCAGAGCACGGATCTCCCGATCGGTTCGAAAAAAGTGGGGCCGTCGGACGAACGGCAGTTTCGCGCGAGCGAGCCCGGTGCACAGGAGTCCGACGTGGTGGAAGCCGGGTCCTCGCTGAGCGAGGAATCGGGCGAGCGGGCCCGTTCGCCCAAGCGGCTGCATCGCCCAGAAGACGGGAAATCCCTGCTTCGGGTCGAAGAAGCCCTGACCGAGATACGCGTGGGGGGCCGTGTCGCCCGGATACTTTTCCTGGGTGCGGACCTCGCGGGTGGAATCCATTCCCATTCGCCGGTACGTCTTGCGCGCCTCCTGGAGCGAGCGGACGACGATCGCGATGTGATGGATCCTCATCGAGCCGAGATTCTAGCGAATGCGGTCGGGATTCGGAAGGGACGGGGGACAAGATCCTCGTCCGCTCGCGCGCCGATATCTCGGATCGCTCGTCCGGCAAAGAAGAGGAAGGCGGCGGTCGTCGCCACGTCCAGGAGACCGATGGCGAGGAGGACCGGCCAGTGGGGAGAAGCGACATAGCCGAGGAGAAAAAGGAGGGCGTTGTATCCCTTGAGGAAGGCGAGCGGGAGAAGGACGACGCCGAAGCGTCGCAGGTTGAGCTGGAGAAGCAGGCACATTACCCCCAGCGTCATCACATTGGCCGCCCCCAGGTATCGCCACAGCCGGCTCTGGGACTCGGGTGCCGTGTACGGCTCCCCACCCAGCATTCGGTTGAGGGAACGAAGTTGCCCCCCGACCACCTGAGGCGTGGATGCGTAGGAGATCGCCGGAAGCACGAAGTTGAGCGTGAGAAGGGTAAAGGCGATTTGGAAGTTGCGGTACGTCCGAGAGGGCTGTTGCCAGAAGCGGCGCATGATCAATTCTCCCGATGACGAAGAGACTCGGAAAAGCGTCGGAGGGTGACCCGGTCCGTTTCCAGGAGGGATTCTTCCGCGATGCGGATCAGGCTTTCGTCCCCCGCTCTCGACCGGAGGAGGGCCAGCGCGGCCCGGTATCCGAAGACGTTTCTCATGGGATCGGAGTAGACGGCCTCTCGCAGGACCGAAAGCGTGAGCAGAAGCCGCCCGAACGTGTTGAACACGGTCGCGAACGCGGCTTGATTGGCCCGGTGGACCAGGATCTTGCCGAGGGCCAAATCGGCCTCGGCGATTCGGACGAAGTCGGCCGGCCGCCGCCTCGCCTCGGACTCCATCGCGCTCACTCCCTGGTCGAGCCGCCCGAGGTCCGCTTCGGTGAGACGGGATCTTGCCCGCCGAAGGAGGGGAGCGACGAGGAGGCGCCGGAGTTCGAGGAAATCTCCCAGCAGGCGAGTTGCGTGAGGAGGGTCGAGGAGAGAAGCCTCGACCCACATCGGTAGGGCGGAGAGAGCGACCGCGGAGGTCGGGTCGAGGACCCGGAGGCCGCTTCCGTGACGAGCCTCGACAAGACCGAGTCCCTCGAGGTGGGCTAGGGCGCGTTGCGCCGTGGGAAGCGTGATGCCATACTGCCGGGCGAGCGCTCGGAGGGGAGGCAAGTCGCGCCCCGGGGGAATGGAGCCCCGGAGGATTTCCATCGCCAACTGTCGGGCCAACTGGTCGGCGAGGGTGGTCCGAATGAGAGCCGGTTTCCGGGGCACCGCACTGGGTTCCATGGCGCCCTAAAGTACAAATGTATTATACACTTGTCAAGGAGGGATTCCGAATGCGGGTGAGCCGCATTTCCTTCGTCTGCGAAGTCCCTTCCCGCGGTGGGGGAGGAGCAAGAGGTTGCGGCCGCGACGGCGCGCGGGACGAAGGCTCCTCAGTACGGCTTGAAGTTCGGGATTTCCTCGATGGTAAAGTCCTCCTCGTCGCGACTCACGGTCCACCCCTTCCGGAGCGGATAGCGGGTCTGGCGCACGTCCTCGATGACGAGCACCGCTTCCTTGTCGCTGGTGGCGACGAAGCGATCGCCGGGGACGAGCGGGCGGTGGGTCTGATGTTCGTCCTGGATCACTACGAGCGCTTCCGCCCTAAGGTCGTACGTCCGAAGGTGGGCCTTGCTGCACCCGACCGCCGACAGCACCAGGACAATCCAGGCTCTCTTCATGCAGGTCCCTCCGCTCTCTTGAACGACTCAGGAAGACGGGAGTTGGCGTCACGAAGGCGTGGGTGCGGGGGGGCGGGCCTCTCGAAGGGATCCGGCCAGGCCGACCAGCCGTTCCAGAAAGGCGCGCGCCTGGTCGAGCCAAGGGTGTCTCCAGCGCACCCACTCGCCTTGGAGCCGGCTCTGGACCGCCGGATCGATCGCGGCCCCCGTCCACTCCACCTCTTCCCCTTTGGAATAGCGTCCGACCAACCCCAGAAGCTTGAGTTCCTCCCGCGCGATCTCCTCGCGCAACGCCTCGAGTTCCGACGTCGGGGCCGCATCGAGCTCGGCGTGGCGAAGATGGCTGGAAACGAGCTTGCGAAGCCCCGCGGTCGCGTCGACGAGCGTCCAGTCCTCTCCCTGCTTGCGTTCCAATCGGAGGCGGGTCTTGAACATGGAACCGGCGAGGGAGACCTGGATGAGCTTTTCCGTCCAGAGATCGATCGAATACACCCCCGTGTCGTGGATTTGGACGCGGCCTCGTCCGCCCGACACCTCGCCCTCGTAGTCGAGGTACTTCTTCCGATGGTCCTTGAGCGGGCGCGCGGGTTGCGGACTTTCGAATCCCACATGGTGGAGACGCCAAGTCCGCAATGCTTCCCCCGACTCCAGCATCAAGTCGAAGTGGTCTCCTTCGGTCGATCCCGTATGTCGCGAGATGGTGAAGCGGTTCATTCGCCCCTCTTTTCCGCGGCCAGACCGTATCGCTTTATTTTTCGATACAACGTCCGCTCGCTGATTCCCAGCATCCGCGCCGCCTGTTCCCGGTTCCCGCTCGACTCCTGCAACGCCTTTCGAATGAGCTCGACTTCCGCGTGGGTGAGATTGACGCCGGCCAACGCCCCGACCCCGGGCACGGGTCGCTCCTCGGGATTCCGGATGTAGCTCGGCACGTCCTCGGATCCCAGCACGTCGCCTCGGGACATCACCACCATGCTCTCGATGCAGTTGCGCAATTCCCGGACGTTTCCCTCCCAGGAATACTCGTACAAGAGCTTCAGCGCTTCGGGAGAAATAGCGCGCACGGCCTTTCCGTGCCGGGCCGACAACTCCCGGAGGAAATGATCGACCAGCAAGGGGAGATCCTCGAGCCGGTCGCGCAAAGCCGGGAGGCGGATCGTGACCACCTTGAGTCGGAAAAAGAGGTCCTCTCGGAAGCGCCCTTCGCGCACGAGCCGGCCGAGATCCTTGTGCGTGGCCGCGATGAGACGCACGTCCACCCGGATGGGGGCGTTCGATCCCACCCGGAAAACCTCGCCGTACTCGATCACTCGGAGCAGCTTGATCTGGATCTCCATCGGCATGTCGCCGATTTCGTCGAGGAAAAGAGTGCCGCCGTGCGCGTACTCGAAGCGACCCTTCCGGGTATACATCGCCCCCGTGAAGGCGCCCTTCTCGTGGCCGAAGAGCTCGCTCTCGAGAATCGTCTCGGAGAGCGCGGCGCAGTTGAGCGGAACGAAGTGCTTCCCTCGTCGCGGGGAATTCGCATGGACGGCCCGGGCGACCAATTCCTTTCCCGTGCCGCTTTCGCCGAGGATGAGCACCGTGGCGCTGGATCGCGACACCTGACGGAGGACGTCGAACACCTGCTGCATCGTCTCGTTGTTGCCGACGATTCCCTCGAAGCCGAACCGCTTGTCGAGCTGGCTGCGGAGGTCGGCGTTCGAGCGGACCAGATCCTGCCGGTCCAGCGCGCGGCGGAGCTTGGCGCGCAGGATCGGAAGGTTGAAGGGCTTGGCGATGTAGTCGTAGGCCCCTTCGTTGAGCGCCTCAATGGCCGTATCCTCGGAGGCATAACCGGTCAGGACCAGGACCTCCGTATCCGGAGACTTGGCCTTCGCCCGGCGGAGCAGGTCCAGACCCGTCAGATCGTGCATCACGAGATCGGTGATCACCAAGTCGAACTCCTCGCGTTCTACCGCCTCCGCTCCCTCCGTCCCCGTGAAGGCCAGGGAGCACTCGCATCCCTCGCCCGCCACCACTTCCGCGAGGGTCTCGGCGTGACCGCGGTCGTCGTCCACCACCAGGACTCGGCGCTTTTCGCTAATGGCGCGTCTCCTCCCCTGTTCCTTTCGGCAGCGGGAGGTGGAGGATGAAGGAGGTTCCCTCCCCCCGGCGGCTTCGCACGTCGATCGACCCGGAGTGTTCCTCGATGATCCGCTTGGCCATCGGAAGGCCCAGCCCCGTGCCGCCGGGCTTGGTCGAGAAGTACAAATTGAAGATCTTGTCGAGGTGTTCCGGCTCGATCCCTTCGCCCGTGTCCCTCACGACGACCCGCACTTCCTTTTCGTCCGCGGCCGTGGCGACTTCGATTTCCCCTCCCCGCGGCATCGCCTGGTGAGCGTTGACGAGGAGATTGAGGATGGCGCTTCGGAGGAGTCCGACATCCGCATCTACGCGGGGAAGGGAGCCGGAAAACGTCCGACGCAGACGGATGTTCGATCGCTCGGCCTGGGGGGCCAGGGAATCCAGGAGCTCTCCCAGGAGCTCCTGGAGCTGCACGGGAGTGAGGGTGAGCTTATGCCCGGCGGAAAAAGCGAGAAACTCGTGGACGACCTCTTCCAGCCTCTTCACTTCCCGGAGGAGGACGTCGATTCTCTTGCGACTGCGCTGTTCCCGCTCCGTGATCGGCACCGACCACTCCTCCCGGAGGAGCTGCAGATTCATGCTGATCGTCGAGAGGGGATTCCGAACTTCGTGCGCCAATCCGCCCGCCAACGTGCTCATGAGCGCCGCCTGCTCTTCCTCGCGCTGTCGTTTGGCTTCGCGGAGAAACCGCGATCGCTCCGCGCGTACCCGAGATCGTACCCAGCCGGCCGTCAGGAGCGCCAGGAGCAGTCCTCCCGCGACCAGGGCTGCGTAGACCACACGCAGGATTCTAGGGGGGAGGCGAGCCGTTGGCAATTCCTGAACGCCCCCGTCCCGGTCCGATTCGGGGAAGGTATAATAATCCATGGGTCAGATGCGCAACGACGATACGACGATGGGAGGGAGCGAGCGCGCCTTTCCCTCCACCTTGTGGTCCCAGGTGGCGAAGGCGGGGGATGCCGAGAATCCTGCCGCACGGGATTCTCTCGAGCGACTCATCGCACGATACTGGAAGCCCGCCTTCTGCTACATCTGCGTGCTGAGAGGGCGGGGCGCGGAAGACGCCAAGGATCTGACGCAAGATTTCTTCGCCCGCCTTCTCGAAAGGGGGCATCTCGGGCGCCTGAGCCCCGAACGCGGTTCCTTCCGAGGATTCCTGAAGCGATCGATGAAGAACTTCGTGACGGATGCGGCGCGTCGAGAAATCGTCCGTCGCCTTCCGGGCCATCCCCTTCCGGGAAGCCCCGAGGAGTGCGCGGAACTTGCGGGCCGACTGGAGCCCGACGTGGACCCGGAGCGCTTGTTCGATCGCGAGTGGAATCGAGAACTGTTGCATGCCTCGCTGGCGGAGATGGAGGACCGACTGAATCGGGCGGGCCTCCAGAACTGGTACGAGATCTTCCGAGAGTATTGCCTGCCCCCAGGCAAGGAAGCCTCGCTCGCGGACTCCAGGAGTGCCTGGAGCGCGGGGGAGGGGGGGGCGGCGTCGTATCGAACACTGGCCGAGAAGTTCGGCATTTCGCCCGGAACGGTGGGAAAGCGTATTGCATATTGTATTCAGGAATTGCGCGCGATCGCTCGAGAGAAGATCCGAGATTACGTCGCCGAAGAGGAAGACGTCGACCCCGAGTTCCGGGAGGTCATGGAGGAATGAGTCGGCCGGACGAAGACAATTCGATGACACCGATCCGTAACGCGCTGCGCCGCGCGGAGGGACTCGAGGACCCCCAGGACGCCCAATTCGGCGTCCGGGCGGTGGCGCGCGGATTCATTCGACCCGAAGTGTTGGAGGGTTGCCTGGAGGAGCAGCAACGACGCCAGGACGCGGGCGGCGCCTCGGTGGCGATGCAAGACCTCCTTCAGGAGAAGGGGCACCTCACCGCCGAGCAATGTCGGCTGATTCACGAGGAGACTCGGAGCGAGAAACCCGGTCCCCCCTTGCGATCGATCGGAAAATATCTCGTGAGGCGGCAGATCGGGCGCGGGGGAATGGGAACCGTTTTTCTGGCGGAGGATCCGGAGCTCAAGCGGCCCGTGGCGCTCAAGATTCTCACCGGGGAGCAGATGGGGCCAGAGCTCGTGTCGCGGCTCCATCGGGAAGCGGCGATCGCCGCGCGACTCCAGCATCCCAACATCGTGGCGATCCATGATGTGGGGATGACCGCGGACGGCGAAGGACGGGAGATCCACTTCATCGCGATGGACTTCGTCGAAGGGCGTACGCTGGCGCACCGCATCGACGAGCGCGAGTCCGAGGGATTGGACGCCTCTCTCCGGATTCTGAACGAAGTCGCTCGAGCGGTGGCGTACGCCCATTCCCGAGGGGTCGTCCACCGCGACATCAAGCCCGCGAACATTCTGTTGGATCAGAGCGGTCGTCCGCTCCTGTCCGATTTCGGTTTGGCGCGCGCCGAGAACTTCGTGACGCGGTTGACCGTTTCGGGCCAGATGCTGGGTACGCCGCAGTACATGGCCCCGGAGCAGGTCGAGGGACGGACCTCCGAGATCGATGTTCGTACGGATGTCTACGCGCTGGGCGTCGTGCTCTACGAGATCCTGACCGGACAAGTCCCCTTTCGAGGGCAAACTCCGGCGGCCCTCTTCGATCAGATCCTTCGCCAGGATCCGATCCGGCCGAGCCTTCTTCGGCCCGAGGTGGACGCCGATCTCGACTGGATTTGCCTTCGAGCGTTGGAGAAGGAGCGCGCGCGCCGATATCCCTCGGCCGAGGAGTTCGCGGAGGATCTCTCCCGCTATCGGAGAGGGGAAGGGATCCGCGCGCGTCCCCCGAGCTGGTGGTACCGACTGGGGAAGCACCTCCGGCGGCGAAGGCCCGTGTTTGCCACCGCCGCCGCGGCGGCCCTCGTGTGCGTCCTTGCGCTCCTGGCTCTTTCGGTTCGATTTTCGGGCCTTCAGAAGGGCGATCGAACTCGCGCTGCGATCGAGAAGGCACGAGTGGAAGACGAGGCGAGAGTGTCGGAGCGCCTCCGATGGTTGGAGGAGGACCGACTCAAACCGTTTACGGCCCTTCTGCAGGAGACCCAAGCTCTACACTATGTGAAGAACGCAGACGTGGCGTCCCGACTTGGAGCGGTGGAGAGGGAGCTGGCGGACCTCGAAGAATTGCGGAAGGACCCTGACTTTGCCCGCTCCGCGGATCTCCTCATTCTCCTCGGAATGGGGTGGTTCCTCGTCGGGGACGAGGATCGGGCGGAACGGATATTGCAGCGCGCGGAAGATACCGGCGTCGAAGACGGGAGACTGAACTACTACTTGGGCCGGATCTACCTTCATCGAATCCTGGAAGCGTCCCTCGTAGAAAGGTTCGATGGTCGGGTCGTCTGGACGGGGACGCGGGAACGCTGGAGCGAGTTGGTGTCGCGGTACTTCAGCCGACCTTCCCTGAAGGCGCTCGGGTCGGAGGAGGTCCATCGTCACGCGTCGATGGGATTCCTGGCCTTTGCGGAACAGGACTATGTCGCACTGTTACGCATCTGCAAGGAAGGCCTCATTCAGTTCGATCCGACACCGGGTGCCGAGGATTATTGGTACTTGATGGGAGTGAGCAACTACCTCGACGCCAGGATTCGATGCTTGACGGAATCGATTGATCGGAAACCCCATCATGCTTGGGCCTATTTCGCGCGAGGGCTGGGATTCGCTCGCGAGGACGATTCTTGGAAAGCAAGCGAGGATTACAGTCAAGCGATCCGCCTTCGTCCGCGATTCTGGCAGGCCTACTTGGGCCGTGGGTCTGTATGGCAACGCCGGGGGAATCTCGAAGAGGCCATCGCCGACTATAGCGAAGCGATTCGCTGGAACCCGAACGCCGCTCTCGCTTACCACGACCGCGGACTCGCGCGATGCCAACTGGGGTATAGCCGGGCGGGCGCCGGTCGGCATCAGGAAGCGAAGGCCGAGTGGGCTGCTGCTGTCACCGATGCCGACGAAGCCATTCGGCTTCGACCCCAAGTCGCGGCCTTCTACTGCAGTCGTGGGGACATCCGGAGCGCGCGGGGAGAGTATCCCCTGGCCATTGTAGATTTCACTCGTTCGATCGAACTCGACCCGAAGAATGCTCGCTACTACGCGGGCCGTGGGGTCGCGCGTGGCAAGCTCGAGGACTGGACCGGGATGGTCGAGGACTCGCAACGAGCCCTTTCGATCGGGTTGGTCGATGCTGAATTGCGCAACAAGGTGGAGGAGAACGTAGTGTCGGGCCTTCACGCACGGGGGAACGCGCACGTGAAAAAGGGGTACCAGTGGACCGCCTCGGGACGGAGGCGGGAGGCGGCGGCCGAGCACGAGGCCGCGATCCGCGACTTTACGGAGGGAATCCGGCTCCGGCCTCATGATCCTGAACTGTACTATCATCGCGGAGAGGCTCGCAACCGACAGGGTTACTATTTCTGGGCCGTAGGGGACTTCACTCGCGCGATCCAGCTGGCCCCCATACATGGACTGGCGTACGCCGATCGAGGGGTCGCGCGATTGAAACTTCGAGATTGGAACGGGGCGATCGAGGACTTGGAAGAGGCACTCGGATTCGGTCCCGCGATAACCAAGTCGCGGCGAGAAATGGAATCGGATCTGGCGGAGGCCTACGAGAAGCGGGCGGGAGCGCGAGGCAGCGATGGGAGCCGTCTCGCAGCGTCCGGACAAGATCTCAAGGCGGCGCTGGAATGGGGAGCGGCGATCGCCGACTACAGCGCGGCGATTCGACTCCGGCCTCTCCAGGCTCGCTACTACCACAATCGCGGCGACATCCGCAACCGTCGCGACGAGTTCCTATCCGCGATCTTGGACTGTACTCGCGCC
>Ga0137796_10001174_pt1 | contig 15370 bp, 14 predicted proteins | sample OV2TP3_FD_97704 | JGI IMG/M metagenome (GOLD analysis project Ga0137796, IMG submission 97704)
TCCACCACCTCCGAGAGGTTGTGGGGCGGGATGTTGGTGGCCATCCCGACCGCGATCCCGGAGGAGCCGTTGATCAGGAGGTTGGGGGCCTTGGTGGGGAGGACCACGGGCTCCCGGAGGGTCTCGTCGAAGTTGGGGGCGAAGTCCACCGTCTCCTTGTCGAGGTCGGCCAGCAGCTCGTGGGCGATCCGGGCCAGGCGGGCCTCGGTGTAGCGCATGGCCGCGGGGGGGTCGCCGTCCACCGAGCCGAAGTTCCCCTGCCCGTCGATGAGGGGGTAGCGGAGGGAGAACTCCTGGACCATCCGGACCAGGGCCTCGTAGACCGGGGCGTCGCCGTGCGGGTGGTACTTCCCCAGGACCTCCCCCACCACCCGGGCGGCCTTCTTGAAGGGGCGGTTCCAGGCCAGGCCCAGCTCCTGCATCGCGTAGAGCACCCGGCGGTGGACCGGCTTGAGGCCGTCGCGGATGTCGGGGAGGGCCCGCCCGATGATGACGGACATGGCGTAGTCCAGGTAGGACCGCCGCATCTCCTCTTCGATCGGGACCGGGGTCTGGCGCTCAGGCATAGGAACTCCGCGGGGCGGAGACCAGGACCGCGCGGGCGCGAGCGGCCCGGCCCCCCGTGGCCATCCTAGACATCGATGTGCACGGCCTCGAGGGCGTGGGTCTCGATGAAGGCGCGGCGGGGCTCGACCTGGTCGCCCATGAGGATGGTGAAGATCCCGTCGGCCTGGACGGCGTCCTCGAGGGCCACCCGGAGGAGGGTGCGGGTCTCGGGGTTCATGGTGGTCTCCCAGAGCTGCTCGGGGTTCATCTCCCCGAGCCCCTTGTAGCGCTGGATGGACGCCCCCTCCCGGCCCAGCTCCAGGACCTTCTCGACGAGGGCCTCCTTGGTGGGGCAGACGGCCTCCTCCGCGCCGAGGAGGAGGGTGAAGGGCGGGCGGTCGAAGGGCTCGATCCGCCCGTAGAGCTCCGCCAGCTTGGCGTACTCGCCGGAGCCGAAGAGCTTCAGGTTGAGCGTCCGCTCCTCGCCGTCGATGACGCCGCCGGCGACCACCTCTTCCTCGGTCTCGGCCCGGATCGTGAACTCCGCGCCCGGGAGCCCGAGGGCGCGCGGCAGCTCGGCCAGGAGCGCCTCGCGGGTGAGCCGCTTCCGCGCCAGGGGCTTCGAGCGGAGGAAGGCCTCGAGCCACCTGGGGGGCACGCCGCGCTTGACGACCCGGTGGAAAAGGTGCCGGTACTCCACCAGCTCCTGGAGGAACCGGTGGAGCCGCTCCCCCCCGAGCGTCCGGTCGTGGCCGGCGAGGCGGAGCTGGGCTCGCTCCGCCCCCTGCTGGAGGAGCTCGGCCTCCAGCTCCTTCTCGCTCAGGAGGTACTTCTCGGCCTTCCCCTTCCGGAGCTTGAAGAGCGGCGGCTGGGCGATGTAGAGGTAGCCGGCCTCGATGAGCGCGACCATGTGGCGGAAGAAGAAGGTCAGGAGCAGGGTGCGGATGTGGGCCCCGTCCACATCCGCGTCGGTCATCAGGATGATCCGGTGGTAGCGGGTCTTCGGCAGGGCGAACTCCTCGGGGCCGATCCCGGTCCCCAGGGCCGAGATCAGGAGGCGGATCTCCTGGTGGGAGAGGACCTTGTCGTAGCGCGCCTTCTCGGCGTTGATGATCTTGCCCCGGAGCGGCAGCACGGCCTGGGTCCGCCGGTCCCGCCCCTGCTTCGCCGAGCCGCCGGCCGAGTCCCCCTCCACCAGGAAGAGCTCGCGCAGGCCCGGGTCGCGCTCCGAGCAGTCGGCGAGCTTGCCCGGGAGGGTGTCGTCGTCGAGGAGCCCCTTGCCCCGGGTCAGCTCCCGGGCCCGCCGCGCGGCCTCGCGGGCCTGGGCGGCCCGGACGCACTTCTCGACGATCTTCCGGGCCGTCGCCGGGTCCTCCTCGAAGGTCCGGGCGAGCTTGTCGTTGACGACGGACTCGACGAGCCCCTTGACGTCGCTGTTGCCCAGCTTGACCTTCGTCTGCCCCTCGAACTGGGGCTCGGGGAGGCGCACGGAGACGACGGCGGTCAGCCCCTCGCGGACGTCCTCGCCGGTGATCCCGCCCTTGAAGTTCTTGAGGTAGCCGTTGGCCAGGGCGTAGGCCCCGACGGTCCGGGTCAGGGCGGACCGGAAGCCCGTCAGGTGGGTCCCGCCCTCGTGGGTGTTGATGTTGTTGGCGAAGGTGAAGACGTTCTCCTGGTAGCCCTCGTTGTACTGCAGGGCCACCTCGACCTGGGTGGCGCCCCGCTCCCCCTCGAAGGAGAGGACCTTGGGGTGGGCCGGGGTCTTGTTCTGGTTGATGTACTCGACGAACTCGCGGATCCCGCCGTGGTAGAGGAAGGTGTTCTTCCGCTCCTCCCGCTCGTCCTCGATGACGATCCGGAGCCCCTTGTTGAGGAAGGCCAGCTCCCGGAGGCGGTTGCTGAGGATGTCGAAGGAGAAGGCGGTCTCCTCGAAGATCGTCGGGTCGGGCTTGAAGCGGATCGTCGTCCCCCGCTTGCTGGTGGCCCCGTTCGGGGCCAGCTCCGTCACCGGCCTGCCGCGCTCGTAGCGCTGGTGGTAGACCTTCCCGTCCCGCTTGACCTCCAGCTCGAGCCACTCGGACAGGGCGTTCACCACCGAGACCCCGACCCCGTGGAGGCCGCCGGAGACCTTGTAGATGGAGGAGTCGAACTTGCCGCCCGCGTGGAGGGTGGTCAGGACGACCTCGGTGGCGGGCCGCCCGGTCCCCTCGTGGATGTCCACCGGGATGCCCCGCCCGTCGTCGGCGACGGTCGCGCTCCCGTCGGCGTGAAGGGTCACGCGGACGTTATGGCAGTACCCGGCCAGGGTCTCGTCCACCGAGTTGTCCACGACCTCGAAGACGAGCTGGTGGAGGCCGTAGCTCCCGGTGTCCCCGATGTACATGGCCGGCCGCTTGCGGACGGCGTCCAGCCCCTCCAGGACCTTGATGTCGCTCGCGGTGTAGGTCTCGTTCATGCCCCGACCCTCGCGCCCAGGGGCTCGCCCGCCGCGACCTTGCCGCGCCAGACCTCCCAGGCCGCCGCCCGGGGCGGCAGGGGGGGCGCGTCGGTCGCCGACACGACCGCCTGCTCCTGCCCCTCGAGCCAGGCGAGGAGCCGCTCGCGCCCGGCGCCGTCCAGCTCCGAGAGGGGGTCGTCGAGGAGGAGGACCGGCGGGGCGCCCAACTGGCACACGATCGGCCCGACCTCGGCCAGCCGGAGGAAGAGGGCGAGGAGCCGCTGCTCGCCGCGGGAGGCGTAGGCCCGGGCGTCCCGGCCGGCGAGCCGGACCCCGAGGTCGTCCCGGTGCGGGCCGACCAGGGTGAGGCCGCGGGCGACCTCCTCGCCCCGCCGAGCGCGCAGGGCCACCCGGAGGGCCTCGGCCTGCCGGAGCGGGTCGGCCTGAAGGGGCGCGGTCGGGAGATACTCCAGCTCCACCGCCCCGGGCAGCAGCTCGAGGAGGCCGCCGAGCGTCTGGATCTCCGCCCGCAAGGCCTTCAGGGCCTGGAGCCGGCGGCCGAGCACCGTCGCGCCCAGTTCGGCGACCTGCTGGTCCCAGGGCTCGAGGGCCGCCCCACGGCCGGCCCCCTGCTGGAGCAGCCGCCCCCGCTGCTGCAGGGCCGCCCGGTAGCGGCCGAGGGCGACGGCGTGGGCCGGGTAGACCTTGGCCGCGAAGGCGTCCAGGTAGGCCCGCCGCGCCTGGGGAGGGCCGCCCGGGAGGCCCAGGTCGGGCGCGCAGAAGGTGACGGCCCTGGCCCACGGGCAGGGCTGGCCCTGGAGCTCGGCCCGGGGGCCCTGGCGCTCGATGACCAGATGCACCGCCCTGACGACCCCTCCACGGGCGACCTCCCCTGCGACCTGCGCCCGCTCGGCCCCCCAGGCGGGGAGCTCGGCGAGCCGGGGGGTGCGGAACGAGCGCCCGGTGAGGAGGACCGCCAGCGCTTCGAGGAGGTTGGTCTTGCCCTGCCCGTTGGGACCGAGGAGGATGTTGAGGCCGGGCTCTGGCTGGAATCTGAGGCGGGGATAGCTACGGAAGGCGATGATCTCGATCCATGGAATCCTCAATCCGCTCTCCCGATCCGCTCAGATCCTCATAGGCATTATAACACACAGATATCCTTCATCCCCAAGGCCTTTCAGCACCCCGGGGCTCACCCCGTCCTTGATCTCCATGGCCGCCTGCCCCCCCTCCATGGGCCCGAGCGCGTCGATGAGGTACCGGGCGTTGAACCCGACCGAGAACTCCTCGCCCGCGTACTCGGCGGGCACGATCTCCTGAGCCTCGCCGAGGTCGGGGCTCGCGCTGGCGAGCTGCACCTCCCCTTTGCGGAGGGTGAGGGTGACCGGGCGCGTCCGATCGTCGGCCAGGACCGAGACCCGTCGGAGCCCGGCCACGAAGGCCTCCCGGTCGACCACGAGCCGCCTCGGCTGGGCCGCGGGGAGGACCTGCTCGTAGTTCGGGAACTGCCCTTCGATGAGCTTGGAGACCAGCAGGAACCCCTCCATCTTGAAGACGAACTGGTGTCCTCGAAGGCCGAGGGCGACCGTCTCGCCCCCGCCCAGGACCCGGACCATCTCCTGGACGGCCTTTCGGGGCACGATCCCGCTCGCCTCCTTCCCCCCCTCGATCCCCTGGCGGACGAGGGAGAGCCGGTGCCCGTCGGTCGCGACCATGCGCAGCTCCTTGCCCTTCACCGCCACGAAGACCCCGTTCAGGAACCGGCGGCTCTCGTCGTGGGACATGGCGAAGCTGGTCCGCACCAGCATGGCCTTCAGCCGTTGCCCCTCCATCTCGACCCATCCGTCGCCGGCCTCGCCCTCGATGGGGGGGTAGTCCTCCGCGGGAAGGCCGACGAGCCGGAACGTGGCCGGGGCGCTGGTCAGCTGGACCCAGCTGCTCTCCTGCACCGAGAGCTGAAGCGGCCGCGAGGGCAGCTCGCGCACCAGCTCCACCAGCTTCCGCGCCGGCACCGTGATCCCGCCCGCCCGCCGGACCTCCGCGGGCACGGTGACGCGGGCGCCGATCTCGAGGTCGGTCGCGGCGATCCGGAGGCCGCGCTCGAACGTCTCCAGCATGACGTTGGCCAGGATGGGAAGGGTCTGCCGCGGCTCCACGACATTTTGGATGAGCTGGAGGGCGCGGAAGAGCGCGTCGCGGTCTACCTGAATCTCCATACTTTGGTCTCCCTCAATAACTTCAAAAGCGTAGGCGGAGTAGGAGGGGACGTGGAAAAGGCGGGCAGAATGGCCAGGGCCCGTGCCGGCCGGGACTTCCGCCCCGCGGCGGCGGTGGACGGCCGGGGGATGGCGGCCCCGCCCGCGCGGTGGACGGACCGGTTGTCCACAGGGATCCTCATTCGAGGCGCAGGGAATGGATCAACTGGTCCACCGTCCGCCGGAACTTGGGATCCTCCTGCAGGACGCCCTGGATCTTCTCGACGGCGTGCAGGACGGTCGTGTGGTCCTTCCCCCCGAAGTTCTGGCCGATCTCGGCCAGCGAGGCGTGGGTGAGCTGGCGGGCCAGGTACATGGCGATCTGGCGCGGGAAGGCGACGGCCCGCGTCCGGGTCGCCGAGCGGAGGTCGACCGGCTTCACGCCGAAGGCCTCCGCCACCCGGCGCTGGATCTGCTCGATGGTGATGATGCTCTCCTCCTTCCCCCAGATGTCGGAGAGCACCTCCTGCGCCAGGTCCAGCGCCATCTCTCGCCCGGTCAGCGAGCAGAAGGCGATCATGCGGGTCAGCGACCCCTCCAGCTCGCGGATGTTGGACTTGACCTTGTTGGCGATGAAGTAGGCGACCTCGTCGCTCAGGCGGACCCGCTCCAGCGCGGCCTTCTTCTTCAGGATGGCCACCCGGGTCTCGAAGTCGGGCGGCTGGATGTCGGCGATCAGCCCCCACTCGAAGCGCGAGCGCAGGCGCTCCTCGATCTCGGGGATCTCCTTCGGGGAGCAGTCGCTGGAGATGACGATCTGCTTGTGTGACTCGTAGAGGTCGTTGAAGGTGTGGAAGAACTCCTCCTGGGTCCGCTCCTTCCCCGAGATGAACTGGATGTCGTCCACCAGGAGCACGCCGATGGTCCGGTAGCGGGCCCGGAACTCGGTCGTCCTGTCGTAGCGGATGGCATTGATGAGGTCGTTGGTGAAGCGCTCGGAGGAGAGGTAGTGGACCGAGATCCGGGGGTCCCCCCCCGCCACCCGGTGTCCGATGGCGTGGAGGAGGTGAGTCTTCCCCAACCCCACCCCGCCGTAGATGAACAGGGGGTTGTAGGCCTTGGACGGCTGGTCGGCGACCGCCTGGCACGCGGCCTGGGCGAACTGGTTGCCCGAGCCGACGACGAACGTCTCGAAGGTGTACCGGATATTGAGCGGGGGCGCGGCCGGCTCCGCCGGCCGGCCGGCCGGGCGGGGCGGGCCCTCCTCCCCCGCCCGGTCCACCACGATGGTGATCCTGGGCTCCACCCCGAGGCACTCCCGGACCGCGGCCCGGAGGGCGGGGAGGTGGTGCTCGCGGAGCCAGTTCTGGGAGAAGCGGTTCGGGACGCCGATCTCGAGGTGGTTGTCGCGGTACGAGAGCAGGCGGCCGGGCCGGACCCAGGTCTCGAGGGCCTGGGCCGGGACCTTGCCTTCCAGGGCGGAGAGGATGCGCTCCCACAGAGGCTCATGCATGGCGGCGGCTCCTAGGTCCGGGAGTTACACACACACTTATCCACAGCTGTGGATAACCTTTGCGGGGTGTCCGAGCCTCCGGGGACGAGCCGGTCTGGGGGCATCCGGAGCAGGCTTCATCGTGGCGCGCAACCCGAAAGCGCCAACCCCAGCCGGCCGTCTTCCCAAGGGGCTGGCGAGGAGGAAGAGCGTCCTGCATCGGGGCGGCAGACCCGGAGGCACGGTAGCACAGAGGGCGAGCGCGGGGCAACCCCTTTCTCCCCCGAACGCGTCGCGCGTCCCTTGACGCTTCCCGGGCACCCCGCTATGATTGATGGGATTGCCCAGATCATTCCTCGGAGGGTGGCGTGAAGCGAACGTATCAGCCCAATCGTCGGAAGCGGAGGAAGGCCCACGGCTTCCGGCGGCGGATGAAGACCAAGGGGGGCCAGGATGTCCTCCGGCGGCGCCGCGCCAAGGGGCGCAAGCGGCTCACCGTCTAGTGCACCGGGGGCGACGGCCCCGGGCCCCGCGACGCTCCCGCGGAGCGGGCGGCTCCGGGCCCACAGCGAGATCCAGGCACTCTTCCGGCAGGGGTTCCGCCTCGAGTCGGCGCGGTTCGTGCTCCTCTGGGGCCGCGCCCCCGGTCCCCGGCGAGTGGGGGTGGTGGCGTCCAGGCGGCTCGGCGGGAGCGTGCAGCGGAACCGGGCGCGACGGCGGCTGCGCGAGGCCTATCGGCGCGGCGCGGGACTGCTGCCTCCCGCGGGGATCAGCCTCCTCTTCGTGGCGCGCCCTCGCGCGCTCGAGGGGCCCTTCGCCGAGCTCGTGGCCGAGGTGGCCGAACGGCTCCGCCAGGTGGCACGGCAGCGAGGAGGGGCATGAGGCCGCTGCGGCCCCTCGCCGTCGGCGCCGCGGGGCTCCTCCGGGCCTACCAGCTCCTGGTCTCCCCGTGGCTCCCCCCGGCCTGCCGCTTCTACCCCTCGTGCTCGGAGTACGCGCGGATCGCCCTCCTTCGCCGAGGGCTCCTGCGCGGCGGCCTCATGGCCCTCAGACGGCTGGCGCTCTGCCACCCTTTCCACCCCGGCGGGTTCGACCCGCCACGATGAGCGAGCCCGCGCTCAGCCGCTGAGGGGCATGGAGAAGCGGGTCCTCCTCGCCATCCTGCTCTCGACGGCGCTGCTCGTCCTCTACACCTATATCTTCGCGCCGCCGCCGGAGCCACCCCCGCCCGCCAGGACGGCCGAGGCCCCGCGGGCCGCCCCCGAGGTGGCGCCGGCACCCGTCCCGGCCCCGCGGCCCGCGCCCCCGGTGGCGCCGGCGCCGCGCGCCGCCGTCCTCGATCCGCCCGACCGCACGGCTCGCGTCAACGGCCCGCTTTACGGGGGGCTCATCACGAGCCGCGGGGGGGACGTGGCGGGGTGGGACCTTCACTATCGGGGAGAAAAGCCGATGGCGCTTCAGGGGCTGCTGGGGGCCGAGGGCGTGAAGGTGCTTCGCCCGGAGGCCCCGCCCCGCGTCATCGCCTTTCAGCTCTCGGCGGAGAGCCTCCAGCTGGACCACGCCCGTCCCGTCGGGGAGCTTCGGCTGGTGGGGGAGGACGACTTCGGCCTTCGGGTGACGCAGATCTTCCGCTTCCGGGCCGACAGCTATCTCGTGGAGCGGGAGTTCCGGGTCGAGAACCGCCACGTCGTGCCGCAGGTCGCCGAAATCGAGGTCGGGTGGGCGACCCCCGTGGATTGGCCGAAGGAGCGCGAGGCGTTCCCCGGGCCCAGGCCGATCCACGTGGTGCGCCTGGCGCCCGGCGCCTCCTGGGCCTCCCGGGAGGCCCTGGGCAGTGCCGAGCCCTTCCTCGGCCCGGCCCGGTGGGTGGCGTTCGAGAGCGGGGTGGCCCCGACGGGGCAGAACGGCGTCTACGTGACAGCCCTCATCCCCCGGAGCCCCCAGATGCGCGTGGTCGTGGAGGCGAGGGGACCGAATGCCCAGGAGGCGACCCCGAGGAGCGTGAGGGTCGGAGTGCGGATCAGCCCGGGCGAGCTGGCGCCGGGAGGCGACTGGCGCGGGAGCCTGCTCGCGTACCTGGGGCCGATGGAGTACGACCGATTGGCCGCGGTCGGCTTCGGGCTCGAGAAGGCGATCTACTTCGGCGGGTTTCCCTTCCCCGAGTCGTGGGCGGGCCGGTACGGGGCGCCGACGATTCCGATGCAGTGGATTGTCGTACCCATCCTCTGGCTCATGAACTCGGTGTACGGCTTTATCCGCAACTACGGGATCGCCATTATCGTCCTCACCTTCGTCACGAAGGTGCTGTTCTACCCGCTGACGCTCAAGAGCATGAAGTCCATGAAGGCCATGCAGGCCCTGGCGCCTCAGATCAACGCCCTCCGCGCCAAGTACAAGAACGACAACCAGCGCCTTCAGCGGGAGACGATGGAGCTCTACCGGCAGAACAAGGTCAACCCCATGGGGGGCTGCCTGCCCATCCTGGTGCAGATCCCGATCTTCTACGCCCTCTACGTCGCCCTGTCGGTGTCGGCCGAGCTCCAGAACGCCCCGTTCATCCGGTTCGGTGTCCTGCCGGAGTGGGTTCCCTGGCTCGGCGGGCAGTGCGTGTGGATCTGCGATCTCGCCGTGTACGACCCGACCTACATCCTGCCGATCCTGATGGGCGCCTCTATGTTCATCCAGCAGAAGATGGCCCCCATGGTCGGCGACCCCCGCCAGGCCAAGCTGATGATGTTCATGCCGATCCTATTCACCTTCATGTTCCTGGGCTTCCCCTCGGGGCTGGTGCTGTACTGGCTCATCAACAACGTCCTGACCATCGCCCAACAGTACCTCGTGGACCGGCACGCCCGGCTGGCGAGCGCGGCCGAGCCGAAGGCGGCGCGCAAGGCCGAACCCAAGGAGCGCAAGGCATGATTACGATAGAGGAGGCGGGGCGGAGCCTCGAGGAGGCCGTCGAGGCCGGGCTCAAGCGGCTCGGGCTTCCCCGGGAGCTGGTCGTCGTCGAGACCCTGGAGGAGGCGAACCGCGGGTTCCTGGGGCTCGTGGGCGGCCGCCAGGCCCGGGTGCGGCTCGTGCCGACCCAGATGGGGGAGCAGGTCCTCCACGCGAAGGAGGCCCTGGCCGGGCTCCTCCAGGCGATGGGGGTCGAGGCCGAGATCGGGTGGGAGGAGATCCCCGAGGGCGGGCTCAGGCTCAACCTCTCCGGCCCCCACGCGGGGCTCCTCATCGGCAAGCACGGCCAGACCCTGGAGGCCCTGCAGTTCATCGTCCACCGGATCGTGAGCCGCCGGCCCGGCGAGCGCCTCCGGATCCAGCTCGACGTCCAGGGGTACGTCGAGCGCCGCCGGCAGCAGCTCGAGCAGTACGCCCTTCGCCTGGCCCAGAAGGTCAAGTCCACCGGCGAGCCCGTCACCCTCGATCCGATGAACCCCGCCGACCGCCGGACGGTCCATCTCGTGCTGCAGCGGGACAGCCAGGTCAGGACCGAAAGTCTCGGCGAAGGGCTGCTCCGCCGGCTCGTCATCGCCCCGGCCGGACCAAGACAATAAGTTATTGATTTATAAAGTATTTTTTGCCAAGCCCTGCCTCTGTGGCGGCTGAGGACGCCGAAGGCCTTCTCCGCCGCGGGACCGGTCGGCTCGGCCTCTCCCTGGCTCCCGCGCAGCGGCGTGCCCTCCTCACGTATCTCGCAGAGCTCGATCGGTGGAACGCCCGGGCCCGGCTCACCGCCTACCGGACCGAACGGGCCAGGGTCCTCCACCTGATCCTGGAGTCGCTCCTCCTCCTTCAGGTGCTCCCCCAGGAGCCCAGCCCGCTCCTCGACATCGGGAGTGGGGCCGGCGTGCCGGGGCTCATCCTGAAGATTGCCAGGCCGGAGTGGAGCGTCACCCTGCTGGAGGCCAACCGCCGCCGCGCGAACTTCCTCCGCCACCTGACCCGCACCCTCGGCCTCTCCGGGATCAGCCTCGTGCAGGGGCGCGCCGAGCTGCTCGCCGGAGAGCCCGGGCTGAGGGCGCGGTTCCAGACCGTGACCCTGCGGGCCGTGGCCCGGCTGGAGCGGGCCGTGGCCCTGGCGAAACCCTTCGTGGCTCCTGCTGGCAGGATCGTGATCCCGCTACCCAAACAGGGGCCCCCCGGCCCTTTGGGCGGGGTGGTGCAGGAGGTGGCCCTCACGCCGGCCTTGCCGCTGAGGCGGAGTTTCCTTATACTCGGCTAAATTGAATCGGAGCATTCCACGTGGCGCTCCGTTTCACGTGGAACGGAGCTCGGAGGGCGGGCCGTGCGCTGTATCGCCGTCGTGAACCAGAAAGGGGGGGTGGGGAAGACGACGACGGCGGTCAACCTCGCGGCGAGCTTCGCCGTGGCGGAGCGCCCGACCCTGCTGGTGGATCTGGACCCCCAGGGGAACGCCACGACCGGCCTGGGGATCGATCGGGCGCGGCTGGCGCCCCCTACCCTCTACCAGGTGCTGCTGGAGGGGGAGCCGGCCAGCCGGGTGGTGGTCGGGACCTCCCTCCCCACCCTCCACCTCCTTCCGGCGGATCACGACCTCATTGGGGCCGAGGTGGAGCTAGTGGGGGCGGCCGGCAGGGAGCGGCGGCTCCGGGAGGCCCTGGAAGAGCTCGGCGAGGCCTACCAGCTCGTGGTCGTTGACTGTCCCCCGTCGCTGGGGCTCTTGACGGTCAATGCCCTGGCGGCCGCCCATAGTGCCCTCATCCCCCTTCAGTGCGAGTACTTCGCGCTCGAGGGGCTGGCCCAGCTGATGCGCACCCTCCACCTGGTCCGGGAGCGCCTGAACGCTGGCCTGGAGGTGGAGGGGATCGTCCTGACCATGTACGATGGGCGGACGAGCCTGGCGGCGCAGGTCCGCGCCGAGGTCGAGCGACATTTCGGTCGGCTGCTCTTCCGGACTGTGATCCCACGGAATGTCCGGATGAGCGAGGCGCCGAGCCACGGGAGACCGGTCGTCCAGTACGACATCCGGTCCCCCGGCGCGCTCGCCTATCTCGAACTGGCAAAGGAGGTCATCGCCCATGATCAAACGGGGGCTGGGGAGAGGGCTCGACGCGCTCCTGCCGCCGGCTGAGGCGCAGGCCGGGGCGATCGAGGAGATCCCGGTCGAGGCGATCGTCCCGAGCGGACATCAGCCGCGCAGGCAGATGGACGAGCAGGGGTTGGAGGAGCTGGCCGCTTCCCTCAAACGGTCCGGGCTGCTCCAGCCGGTCATCGTCCGCCGGCGCGGCGATGGCTACCAACTGGTCGTCGGCGAGCGGCGATGGCGGGCCGCCCGCCGGGCCGGCCTCGCGCGGATCCCGGCGATCGTGAGGGAGAGTTCGGATGCCGAGGCCCTGGAGCTGGCCCTCGTCGAAAACCTCCTTCGGGAGGACCTCAACCCGATGGAAGAGGCTGAGGCCTACCAGCGACTCCTCGCCGAGTTCGGCTGGAGCCAGGAGGAACTCGCCCAGCGGATCGGGAAGGACCGCTCCTCGGTGGCCAACAGCCTCCGGCTCCTCCGACTCCCCCCCATCATCCAGGAGGACCTGCGGCGTGGCCGACTCACCATGGGGCACGCCCGGGCCCTCCTCGGGCTCGCCACCGCCAGGGAGCAGCTCCGGCTCCGGGAGCAGATCCTGGCCCAGGACTGGTCGGTCCGGGCGACCGAGGAGCGGGTGAGGCGAAGCCGGCGGACCGCCCCCCGGGCACCCCGCCGCCCGCCCGAGGTGGAGGCGCTCGAGGACGACCTCCGGAGTGCCTTCGGGACCAAGGCGCGGGTCGTCGGAACCCTGGAGCGGGGCCGGATCGAGCTCTACTACGTCGGGACCGAGCAGCTCAACCGGCTCCGCGACCAGCTGGTGTCATATAAATAGCTGATAAAAAAGGTAAAATGCCTGTCAGAGTCGTCGTCGGCATGAGCGGGGGGGTGGACAGCTCTGTCTCGGCCGCCCTCCTCGTCGAGGCCGGCTACGAGGTCGTGGGCATCACCCTCAGGGTCTGGCCGTGGGAGGAGCCGGCCGAGGAGAGCCGGCGGTTCGGGAGCTGCTGCTCTCCCGAGACGGTGGACGACGCCCGGGCCGTCGCCCGCGTCCTGGGGATCCCCTACTACCTCCTCAACTACGAGCACGAGTTCGACCGGACCGTGATCAGCGACTTCACCCGGGAGTACCTCCGGGGGCGCACCCCGACCCCCTGCGTGGTCTGCAACCGCCAGGTCAAGTTCGGCTCGCTGCTCCGCCGGACCCTGGCCTGGGAGGCCGCCTATGTGGCCACGGGCCACTACGCCAGGATCGAGGCCGACCCCGCGACCGGGCGGATGCTGCTGCGGAAGGGGGTTGATCCCGCCAAGGACCAGAGCTACTTCCTCTGGCCCCTCACCCAGGAGCAGCTCCGCCGGGCCCTCTTCCCGGTGGGACGGCTGACCAAGGCCGAGGTCCGGGCCCGGGCCCGGGCCCTCGGGCTCCGGGTCGCCGACAAGCCCGAGAGCCAGGAGATCTGCTTCGTCCCCGGGGACTACCGGGCCTTCCTCCGGGCGCGCGAGCCCGAGGCCTTCCGCCCCGGGCCGATCCTCGACCCGGAGGGCCGGCAGCTCGGGGAGCACCGCGGGCTGGCCGACTACACCGTGGGGCAGCGGAAGGGGCTCGGCCTCGCCGTGGGCCGCCCCCTCTACGTCCTCGCCCTGGATCCGGTCCGGAACGCGGTGGTCGTGGGGGACGAGGCCGCCCTTGCCCGCGACCGGCTGGTCGCCACCGACGTCAACCTCATCCCCTTCGATCAGCTCGAGCGGCCACGCGCCGTCGAGGCGCGGATCCGCCACGGCCACCCGCCGGCGGCCGCCCTGGTGCGCCCGCTCGGGGACGGGGAGGTCGAGGTCGTCTTCGCGACCCCGCAGCGGGCCGTGACCCCGGGGCAGTCGGTGGTCTTCTACCAGGGCGACCTCGTCATCGGCGGCGGGATCATCCGGTAGGGCTTGACAGTGTGGGGCCCCCGTGCTAGTTAGTATGGCGTTTGTTCGCGCCCCATTTTTCACAACCTCCCGCCGGCGAGGTCGGATGACACGGCTCGGATACCTGCTCGGGTGGGCGATTGTCGCGTTCTGGCTCTCGCCGGGCCCGGCGCTGGCCGCCGAGGGCGGACTGCTCAACCTGGATCGCTCCCTCATCATCCAGGCGGTCAACTTCCTCCTGCTCCTCCTGCTCCTCTACCGGTTCCTCTACCGCCCCCTGCTCCGCGCCCTGGAGTCGCGCTCGGCCGCGATCAAGGAGCAGCTCGAGGAGGCCCAGGCCGCCCGCGAGGGGGCCCAGCGGCAGCTGGCCGACTCCGAGGCCCGGCTCCGGGAGGCGCGCGCCGAGGCGCAGGCGGCCCGCGAGGCCGCGCAGCGCGAGGCCCAGGAGCTCCGGGAGCGGCTGACCGCCCAGGCGCGGGAGGAGGCCTCGCGGCTGGTGGCGTCGGCGCGGGCCGAGATCGAGCAGGATGTCCGCCGGGCCAAGGCCGAGCTGCGGGAGGAGGTCGGCGACCTCGCCGTCGCGATCGCCGAGCGCCTGATCCGCCAGAGCCTCCGGGGGGACGACCACCGCCGGCTCGTCGAGGAGGCCCTGGCGCGGTTGGAGCGCTCGTGAGGCGAGGGGCGGCGGTCGCCCGCCGGTACGCCAAGGCCCTCCTCGTCCTCGCGGCCGGGCCCGAGCGGCGGGAGGCCGTGGCCGCGGAGCTCGAGGCCTTCGCCCGGCTGCTGGCCGACCAGCAGGACCTCGCCGCCCTCCTCCTCCGCCCCTGGGTGAAGGGGTCCGAGAAGCAGCGGGTGGTCCAGGCCGTGGCGGAGGGGGCCGGGCTGTCCCCGCTGATCCGGGACTTCCTGAGCGTGGTCGCCCGAGCGGGGCGCCTCGAGATCCTGCCGGAGATCCTCGAGGCGTACCGGCAGCAGGTGGACCGGGCGGCGGGCCGGGCGCGGGCCCGGGTCCGGGCCGCCCGTCCCCTGGACGAGGCGGAGCGGGCGCGGCTGCGCGAGTACCTGGCCGGGCGGCTCGGGAAGGACGTGGTCCTCGATGTGGCGGAGGACCCCCATCTCCTCGGCGGGTTCGTGGCCGAGATCGACAGCCTGATCCTCGACGGGAGTCTCAAGGGTCAGCTCGACGCCCTCCGCGGGCAGCTCATCAGGGGGTAGGAGCACCATGATCAAGGCGGGAGAGATCAGCGAGATCATCAGGCGCCAGATCCAGGGGTACGAGGCCGAGCTGGACCTCCAGGAGGTCGGGCGGGTGATCGAGGTCGGTGACGGGATCGCCCGGGTCTGGGGCCTCGAGCAGGCCATGGCCGGCGAGCTCCTCGAGTTCCCGGGCGAGGTCTTCGGGATGGTCCTGAACCTGGAGGAGGACAACGTCGGCGCGGTCATCCTCGGCAGCGACCGGGAGATCCGCGAGGGGGACGTGGTCAAGCGCACGGGGCGGATCGCCGAGGTGCCGGTCGGCGAGGCCCTGATCGGCCGGGTGGTGAACGCCCTCGGCCAGCCCATCGACGGCAAGGGGCCGATCGAGACCGAGGAGACCCGGCCCATCGAGCGCTACGCCCCCGGGGTGGTGGACCGCCGCCCGGTCAAGGAGCCGCTCCAGACCGGGCTCAAGGCCATCGACGCCATGATCCCCATCGGCCGCGGCCAGCGGGAGCTGATCATCGGCGACCGGCAGACCGGGAAGACCGCCATCG
>Ga0137796_10001179_pt1 | contig 15328 bp, 20 predicted proteins | sample OV2TP3_FD_97704 | JGI IMG/M metagenome (GOLD analysis project Ga0137796, IMG submission 97704)
CGATGATCTGGTGCAATCAGCAAAGTTGGCAGCCTGAAATATTTCTTGACTCATTTGTAAAGATTATGCTCAAACAAGACAGCTAGTGCGGTGGTGCCTCCGTATGCCAAGTGTCCAATGAGCGAAGGATAAGCTCCCAGCGCTGATGCCAAAGACCATTGGACCTCTGCTCCGAGGAGGATCGGCATCAGCGTCAGAGGACCCAGGAACCACCACAAGAGGCCATAAACCAGACCCCAAGCCAGGCCAGCTCCATAATTGTACGCTTCTCGCCGAAAGAGTAGCCCATAGCAGATTAAGGCGTAGGCTGCGCCCCACAACAAGCCTGAACCTGCCTTCGTTGCGAGTTTGCCGAACAACAAGCCAAATCCGATACCCAGGACTACACCGAAGAGAATGTCCTGAGCTGGTTTAAGCAATGGATAATATCGTCCAAAAGGGCCACCGACAATTGTTCCGTCGGGCTCCTCCACCAGAAATCCATAGACCAAACCGCCTAACACACCCGCCAGAAGGCCGGACATAGAACGGTGCCGCAGAGTGTTGTAGGTGCTCATATTACCTTCCTCGCACGGACATAGCTGTCCATGCCACGCGCAGCCTCAACGCTCTTCCTTGGCTGGCGGAAAGTAACCGTCTGCACGATGTCGCGAGGGAAAAAGAGATCCACGGTCCAGTCCAGCGCGACGCGAATCTTCTTCTCAAGACTTGGTAGCTTCAATAGATAAATGGTCCGCCACAGCCACCACGCAAAGAGGCCGCAGAACCTTATTCCACAGACATCCCCACAGGCGGTTTGGTGGCCGAGGATAGCGAACGAACCAAGCGAACGATAACTAAACGGCTTGGTTTTCCCTCCGCGGATAACCGCATGGATGTTGCGGGCAAGAGTGGCAGCCTGCCGCACAGCATGTTGGGCCGTCGGCGGGCATGGCTCCCCCGTCCGGCTATTCAGGACAGCGGCGCAGTCGCCTACAGCCCAAACGTCGCAGTGTCCAACCACAGCCAATGTCGCATCCGCCTTAACAGCGCCGCGCTGATCGAGCTCTAACCCCAGACCACGAACCAAAGGATGGGGGCTCGCTCCCGCCGTCCAGACCACAGTCTCACTCCGTATCTCCTCACCGTCGCTCAGCATCACCATGCCAGGAGGGGCATCCGCCAAGCGGGTACGAAGTTTGAACGTGACACCCCGCGCCTTTAGCCTCTCAAAAGCGAACTGAGCTTGGTTAGCGCTAAGCTCGGGCATGATCCGCTCGCCCGAGTGGACGAGAATCAGCGAAACCTCGTCGGGATTTATGTTGGGATAAAACCAAAGAGAGCCCCGCACGAAGTCGTTGAGCCCGCCGATCAGCTCGGTACCCGCAAAGCCGCCACCCGCAACGACAAAGGTGACCAGCGCTTTTCGTTTATCCGAATCGGGCTCGGGATCGGCTCGCTCGAGCATCTCGATGACGTGGTTTCGTAGAAGGATCGCGTCTTCCAAGGACTTGAAGGCAAAGGCCTCAGCCTCAACTCCTTTGAGACCAAAGAAGCTGGTGACGGAGCCCAAGGCAAGCACCAGATGGTCAAAGGGAACCGCCAAGGATGATTCGCCATCAGTTGCCAAGCTCACCTGCCGCTTTCCAAAATCGATGGCCTGAACCTCACCACGGGTGACCTGAGCCCGGCGGAAGAAGGCGCGGAGTGGAGTGATGATGTGCTGCGCTTCGATCCCGCCGGCAGTGACCTCGGATAGCATGGGAGTGAACAAGAGGTGGTTAGTGTTGCTGACTAGAGTGATGAGCACGCTCTCATCCCCCGCAAAAAGGCGCTCAAGGTGCTGCGCAGCGGTGACACCAGCGAATCCACCGCCCACAATGACAATTCTGTGTCGGACTGAAAAATCTTTTGGCCTCTCCACGGGCTCATCCGGAAGCCCCACGTAGCGAAACGCCGCGTCAGAAAGGACCCGATAGGCGAGGCCGGCGGTGGCCCCCTCGAAAAGCCATGCAATTAAGGCGGGAAAGGCGGAGGCGGCAGTTCCAACCTCCCATTGCGGACCCTCGCCCATCACTATGGGAACTAGGCTTAAGGAAAGGACCACCCACCAAAGCAGGCCAAAAGCCAGGCCGCTCATCAGGCTTTCTGCATAGTTTAAGGGCGCAGGTCTAAAGAGCCACGCAAAGCTGATCCCTACGACGGCACCAAAGAAAAAATGCATGACCAATCCGTTAGCCGCCTCCTCAGCCAGCGCAGCAGTGATCGCTAAACCGACGACAGCCGCCAGAAGGCCAGATGCGATACCGATGGCTATCTCCTGCGGGCGAAGTCTCGTCAGATCTTTGGACGTCATTTTTTTTCTCGTCGCGCAAAGAGCCTTAAGCTTCCTACTCTTGCCGTGTTCGCGGGAGGCCGGGCCAATCGAGATCACTGGCGCCGAGAGCCCGGTCGAGGTTGAACGCGGCGCTGATCAGGCAATCGGTTGATAGACCATAACGGCCAGTCTCTACCAGGAAACGACCCTGGAGACGAAAAAGTTCCAATTGTGGGCCCTGGAGACTCAATCATTCCAGTCGCTTTAATTCACCGAGCATCGTAGGTATCAACTCCGACACCGTCGGATGGATGTGCATCGCTCTCTGAATTACCGTATAGGATGCTCTGACGTACATGACATCTAGAACGGAGTGAATGATCTCATCACCTCCGATTCCCAGGATTGCTGCCCCCAAGATTTCGCGAGTCTCCGCATCGACCAGGATCTTCATGAAGCCCTGGGTCTCGCTTTTTTCCACGGCGCGCGCTACGCGAGTCATGGGTCTTTTTCCGATCAACGCTCTGCGACCGGACTGCCGCACCTGGGCTTCGGTCATCCCGGCGCGGCCTAGCGGAGGATCGATGAATAATCCGTAAGTCAGAATGCGGTCGCTGACGCTACGCGGGTCGTTGTCGAGCAAATTAGCCGCCACAATCTCATAGTCATTGTAGGAAGTGTGGGTGAAGGCCCCTTTGCCATTGCAATCACCGAGCGCCCAGACACCTGGCACATTGGTGTGAAGCTGATCATCGACTCTGATGTATCCGCGTTCATCCGTTTCCACTCCAGCCTTTTCCAGGCCCAAATCGTCCGTGTTGGGACGCCTTCCGACTGCCAGCAAGATATGGGATCCCGTGACCTCCCTGGGTCCACTATTGCAATCTATCTTGGCCAGCACTCTGTCACCTTGCTTTTCTGCCCTCACACATTCCGCATTGAGCTGGATGCTTATTCCTTCGTTTTCCAGGATTTGCTTGATGGCCTCCGACACATCTTCGTCTTCTCTCTCAATGAGCCGGGGCCCTCTTTGGACAATCGACACCTGGCTTCCAAAGCGCCGGTACATCTGCCCGAACTCTAGACCGATGTAACTACCGCCTACAACGATTAGGTGCTCGGGCAAAAAGTCCACATTCATCATGCTGGAGTTTGTAAGATAAGGTACGTCTGCAAAGCCGGATGGAACCGTAGCCCGAGCTCCTACGTTAATGAAAATCTTTTCGGCTTCCAGGGATTCACCGTTGACGCCGATAGCGTGCGATCCCAAAAAACTTGCGTGGCCTTCGAACACACTCAGATTTTTCGTGTTTTTAAGCCAGTTTTCGACGCCGTTGTTGGACTTTGCCACCACCGCGTCTTTGCGCGCCTTGACCTTTTGCATATCCACTGTGATCGGCCCGCCGATCATAACCCCGAAGTCAGTCCCACGCCTGGCCATGTAAGCCGCACGGGCGCTGGCCACCAGGGCCTTCGTTGGTATGCATCCGGTATTGACACACGTCCCTCCGAAGAGCTTGCGCTCGATGATGGCTACCTTCATCCCAGTTCCGGCCAACTTCGTGGCCAACGATGGTCCAGACTGCCCCGTGCCGATGATTATCGCGTCATATTTTGTCGTCATGAGACGTTCCTCCCTCGGTTTACTTGCAGACCTTGACATCAAATGTCGAGAACTCACGCTTCAACCACCGTGTTAGTCTTGGGTTTTGAACAGCAAATAAGCACTGCTCCATCTTCGGGAAGATCCAGCGGTTCTAGAACATACTCCACTTTACCTTCCTGGAGCTTACACTTACACGTATGACATATACCGGACCTGCAGCTGTAATCCGGACTCAACCCATTTGCCTCTGCTAAGTCAAGTATACTCTCAAGAGAAGGGTTCCAGTTTGCCTTTACACCGGATTTGGAGAAAGTGACCTCGATTTCTTCGCAGCACTCGGAAGCGGCTGCAGCACGCTTTCGTGTCGCAACCTTTGCCCTCTCCGTCAGCGCAGAGGCCGGCCCGAAAAACTCGTAATGAATCCGCTGCTCAGCGACTCCCCATTCCAGGAGCCCATTGAACAGCGCTTTCATGAAGGGTGTGGGCCCACACAGATAGAATTCGAAATCTGTGCTGGGCAGCAGACGCTTCACCAGTTCGATGTCCACGTGTCCTTCGTCATCATAGTCGCGCCCTACGGTGTCTTCGGGCAAGGGCCTGCTGTATCGAATGTGTATGTGGACGTTGGTGTTTTCTTCGGCAACGCACCGGACATGTTTACCCAAGGCATGCTCCCGGCTGTTTCGGCTGCCGTGGATAAACCATGTCGGTCGGTTCGAACCCGCATCAACGATGGCGTTTAACATGCTAATTAGGGGTGTCAGCCCAACCCCGGCACTCAAGAGAACCACGCCCGTTTTCCCATGTGGGTCGAGGAAGAATTTCCCTCGGGGGGACTTTGTTAATAGTGGTGTGCCAGTTTCCACCTGATCATGAAAGTAGTTAGAAGAGACCCCGGGGTACACGTCCGGTCGGTTAGCTGGGGCGAGTTCTCTCTTGATGGTCAGCCGGTAGTAATCTCTGTTGGGGCTGTCAGATAAGGAATACGTCCGCAGAACCGGTTTCCACTGCCCTGGAATGTCCAGCTTCAAGGGCAAAAACTGACCTGGCAAGAAGGGTGCTAACGGCTTTCCATCCTTAGGCACGAGATAAAACGAGGTGGTGGTTTCACTCTCTGGCACCTTCCGGTTAACAGTTAATGTTCGAAATTCCTCTTTGGTTCGGGTTGGGGCCTGAGCCTTGGCCAACCTGCCTTCGAACGTGGCTCGCCACCTCGGAGAAAATGCTGCAACACCAAGGGCTTTTCTGAATCCCTCTAGGTTGTCCTTGTCAAAATACATAAGCTGGTTGGCCTCAAGGATCGTGATCCCGACCGGGTCAACTTTTACTCTCTCGATCACATCGCCCGCACCAACATCACCCTCCTCCAGCACGCGAAAGTAAAAACCCAGCCGCCCACTCGCGAGAATCTGACTGTAAAATCCCTCAACATTCATTTTGATCGCTAGTTTGTAACACGGGACGCGAGGCTGCGTGACCTGGAAAAGCGAGGTTCCTATTCGGAAGACATCACCCACATGAACGTCGTGGTCCAGCATACCCTCGACTGTGAGGTTTTCGCCGAACTGTCCAAATGTGAAATCAGTCCTTCCAAGTTCACGCGCCCAATGCGCATAGTTATCGAATGAATACACATACACGGCCCTGAATTCTCCGCCGTGCCCAATCAGGTCTGCTTGGCCGTCCCCTTCGAGGTTGAGTTTATTAACTCGTACTCGTCCCCGGACGGGCTCTTTAAAGATGCCGGTGCGAACCGTCTTTCCTTTGAACGAGATCTCTTTCGGAAGGGAAACATTGACAGACAAGAGCTTCATCACCTGATCCCCATGATTTTTGTGCCGGACGGCGTTATGACGAGAGTCCTGGCTGCGAGTCACCCGTCAGCGAACCCCACATCCAGGTCCTTCCGACGGTGCCTCAGTGATCAGAGCTGCGATGAGTTGGGCGCTCGGTTCTGTCATTGCCGGCTCAAGCGCGGCTTTACCGAGCTGCTTTCTGAGGGAAGCAATTGTTTCTTCCAGCTCTGCGATACACTGCTGAAGTTTTTGAACCCTCGGCACCATTTCTTCTGCCGTAAATCGTTGCTTGATGTGCTGGGTGCAGTTGGGACTCCACGCCTTCACGTGGAAGCACAAGACGCGCTCCGGTCGCGCCTTGTAGTCGGGGGCGACGACTCGCTGTAACAATTCCGGGTCATCTTCAACGAATTCAGCGGTCCCCCAGATTTTGATCCGATGGCGGTTTGGATAGTCCATCAGGAAGATGAACGCTTTGTTGTTTTCGCTCAAGTTGCCAAGCGAGATGTATTGGGCGTTCCCGGCAAAGTCCGCGAACGCGAGCGTGTGTTCATCGAGCACCTTGAGGAAGGCTTTTGGGCCGCCGCGATACTGAATGTAGGGTTGCCCATCCGCGCTGGCAGTGCCCAAATAAAGGGAATCTCGTTCTGCAATGAATTCTGCCAATTCGGGCGTGATTACAGCCTGCCATGGACCTCGGTTGGCCTGCTGTTCCATCCTGGCGTAGGCTTTGCGTGACCCGCGTTTCTCTTGGGCCGCTTTGACCGCAGGGGTAAATGCTACATCACTTCTGGGTTGGCTCATAATCCCGCTCCTACTTGGACATTTTTCTATGCTTCTCTTGCCTCGTCGTCCTTTACTTCCTGTTTGCGATAGTGATCGATAAGCATAAGTACTTGCTCAGCCTGAAGGCGCCCTAAAGGACCACTGGAATAGGTCGCCTGCACCACTTTCCCATTGCGCAAGATAAAATTGGCGGGCTGAAAGTAGCCATGCTCACTATCAAAGTAAGCACCGATCTTATCCGCTTCTTTCCTCACATCCAAACCGTAAACGACCGGAAAACCGATCCTGTGCTTTTCAGCCATTTTTCGAGCATCTTCCTCTTTATCAACGGACAGGGCGACAATACCGATATGCGTCTGTTTGAACTGTTCCTGCTTGCCACCAAAATCTGCGAACTGCAGATTACAGAATGGTCACCAGTGCCCCCGGTAGAAAAGCACAACATTCCATTCCTGTTTTAAATCTTCGGGAATGGTCAAACTCCCCCCGCCCACAGTAGGACCGCTAACACCCGGGAATAGATCACCATTATTCAGTCTCACAACAACCTCCTATATAAGCATCCTTCAATCTCTTCCAATGCTCGACTCCCTCCACGCGCGCTTTTGTGCTTCCCTAGTTATGGTCGTCCCGTCATCGGTGTCGCCGACTCTTCTGCGGACGATTTTTTAATCAAACCGTGCTCCAGCGCATAATCCCTGAGAGCGACCTGGAGCAGCCGCCGCCCCCGGAAAAGCTTGGAGCGCACGGTGCCCACGGGACACTTCATGATCTTAGCAGCCTCCTCATATCTAAGCTCCTCAACATCAACGAGGACAACCGCAGTCCGAAACTCCTCGGGCAGTTCCCGGAGAGCCTTATTGATCTCTTCGCCTGCTAGCTTAGAGAAAACCAAGGTTTCGGGGTTTTCCCTGTTCGTCTTTTCCTCCCCTGCAATCATGGCTTCGCAACTGCGCTCGACTTTTTCCCAATCCATCGATTCCGGCTCCCGCTGCCTTTGTCGATAGCGATTGATGAAGAGGTTTCTCATGATGGATAATAGCCAAGCCCTGCAGTTGGTTCCCGGTTCGAACTGTTCAAACGCAGTGAAGGCCCGCAGATAAGTGTCCTGTACCAGATCCTCGGCCTCTGTACTATCCCTGGTTAAATAGTAGGCGGCCCGATAGAGACGATCGATCTGTGGGATAGCTACTTCCTGGAATTCCGCCCGCAAAACTTGCTCCCGATCATCAGAAGGAGACATAGACCATACTCTAGCGGTTGCCTCTGGACGGCTCATTCATGTCCTCCTTTTAAAAGATCCTCGATGAAGGCCGGGCAGTTTATGATCTGAACATTTTCCTCTTCCAGCCGTCTCAGCGTCCTGATGCCCGACTCATCCACGTACCTCACCTCCGAAAAATCCAGGACCACCTTTTTCTCTTCATGAACGAACTCGAGAATCTTACTGTAGAGAACTGCCACCCAGTCGGACACGATTCTTCCTTCGAGCTTCAGCGCGACAGTACAATCGCCTTGAGCCACTTTGGAGATTCGAAGCATCTTCGTTCGACCTGCTCGGTTGATTTGTTTAATAGAGATGGCAAGAGCTATGCCAGATAGGGAACGGAACGTAGAAGGCGCTCTAAGCGGCTGATATTTCTAAATGAATAGAAAAAGTGGAGTGCCCCAGGCTGGTTGCCCAAGGATAGGCGCGTCCCAATCATTTGGGAGGCTCACGAAATATTGGGAATCAACTCTTTCTTTTGATTCCCAGCTTTTTCATCCTCGCTTCCAGGGTAGTGGGCTTTAACCCCAGAAGCTTTGCAGTTCCTTTCTCTCCGCTCACCCGCCAGCCCGTGAGCTCCAGCGCTTCGATGATATGCTCCCGCTCAACCTCCTCGAGAGTTTGGACTCGTTCGCCGCGGGGAGACAGAGCAGGCCTGGGACGCCAATCGCCCAGTTCGAGTCGAGGACCCAGGCTGGTAATGACGGCCCGCTCAATGACGTTCTCAAGCTCTCTGACATTGCCAGGCCAAGGATAGGCCAGAAGAGCATCCATAATCTTTTGCTGAATGGTTTCGATCTTTTTGCCAAGCTTTGCGCTATGTTTCATGGCAAAGTACTTGACCAGCAGCGTGATGTCTTCCCTTCGCTCCCTGAGTGGCGGCAGGGGAATCGGAAAAACATTGAGACGGTAGTACAGATCCTGGCGGAAACCGCCTTCCTGTACAGACCTCTCCACATCCCTGTTCGTGGCTGCGATAACCCTAACATCGACCTTGATGGTTTCCGCGCTTCCCACGCGCTCGAATTCGCTTTCCTGAAGAACCCGAAGGAGCTTTGCCTGGAGATCCTGCGGCAGGTCGCCAATTTCATCAAGGAAGATCGTGCCCTGATCGGCGAGCTCGAAGCGCCCGATCTTGCGTGTTAAGGCTCCGGTGAAAGCTCCTTTCTCATGACCAAAAAGTTCGCTTTCAATAAGCCCAGCAGGAAGTGCCGCGCAGTTCACCCTTAACCAAAGCCCTGTGCCTTCTTTTGCTCAGGCTGTGGATAGCCCGGGCAAACAACTCCTTGCCGGTACCGGTTTCACCCAGAAGAAGCACAGGGGCATCAGTGGGAGCGACCGTCTCAACAGCCTTCAAGACACTCCTGATTGGCCTGGATTGCCCAACGATGTCTCCGAAGTTGTGCTCGGTTTTGATCTCCTCCTGAAGGTAGAGATTTTCTTGCTCAAGTTGCGCCTTAAGCCGAGAAATCTCCTCGTAGGCTTCCGCGTTCTCTATAGCCAAGGAGATCTGCGCCGCAATCTCTTCCAGCAAGACTGCGTCCTCCTCGGAGTAAGCGTTCGGAGTCCCGCTTGCGACGTTTAATGTTCCAAAAGCCCTTCCCTTACTTGTCAGCGGAACAACGACATAAGAGCGGACTCCCTGCGCGAGAAGAGAATCTTCCAACACAAACTGCCGCTCCTCTTTCAGGTCCCGCCTGAGGAGGGGTCTTCGTGTCTCTAAGACCCATCCAACGTGGCTATCTTTTTGATCGAACTCTTTGCCTACTTCGAATACGTAATTCGAGAGGGCGGGCTTCTCCAGCGCAAAAAGCCGGAAGGTATTTCTCTCCGCATCTCTGAGGCAAATCGCCGCCGCATCAAGGGAGAAAACTTTCTTAAGGGACTGGGCGATAGCGCTAAACAGGGATTGCCTATCGAGGTTTGCGATGATGGCATTATTGATCTCCAGAAGAAGCCTCTGCCGCTCCTCGGCGCGGCGCAGCTCCGCCGTGCGCTCTTCCACAAGCCTCTCGAGATTTTCCGAATATCGCTTGAGCGCCTCTTCGGCGCGCTTCCGGTCGCTGATGTCGCGGACAAGGGCAATCAGGCACTTCCTGCCCGCTATCTCAATAACCGACGCTGAAATTTCGCAAGCAACGTTAATACCGGTTTTCGTGAGGCACGTGAGCTCGTTCGTCCATCCCTGGCCCTGTTCGAACACCGACCTCACGAAGGCGAGAAGCTGGGGCATCTCTCGCGAATGGATCGCGCTTATCGGCAAGGAAAGCAACTCGTCCCGCGCGTAACCCAGCAGGCTGCAAGCTCTTGGATTTACGTCGACTATCCAGTCACGCTCCGGGTCAATGACAAAGATGGCGTCATTGGAATAGGTAAAAATTTTGCTCAGCAGTTCGTCGCCTTCCCTGGGTAACCCGTTGGCCATTCTAGTGCCGCGGTTCTCTTTGATTGCCTCTCTGGGGAAGGAGCCTATTGGATCAAAGCAATCAAGTCAAACCTGTATTCGCACGCGATAGTCTTTGCACAAAAAACCTCTGCAGCCCTCAACCAAATTCTAACGCTAAGAGCTCGAAAAAAACCACATTTCCCTTGACTGAACCTGTAGGATCACGACCTGGACTGCCGCTATCGCTTAAGAATACTCAAGGAGCCTTTTGTAGAAGCGCTCAAACCGCGCCTGGGCAGATTGATTTAAGGGGGCAAGGTTTGCAATTTCCACTTTGTCCCGTAGGTGACGCAGCCGACTCTGGAGGTAAGTCTCGTGAGGCCAATCCCACTGATGCTGGGGAAGCTCTTCTCCGTGATATGGGGCACCGTTCACCTTGCTTTGTAGGAAGATGACCTGCCAGAAGCTCAGCTCCTGGGTGTCATTTGTTGATCCGGTCATTATTTGTCCTTACCGTGCGCTTCCTCATAAGGCATCGTCTTCATTTCCCTTCATAAGATGGACCAAACTGGAGGTCCGAGCTGGAAAAGGTTGTCCCGGTGGTCTTCACCAAAGTTATCACCTGCTGAAGACCCGAGATGAGGTCGCGTTCGCGAAGGGAATCGAGAGGATGGATGAAGGCTGCCCAGACAATTCCCTGAAAAACTGCATATCGGGCATCTAAGGCTCTGGCAAAATTTGCCTCCATCATCGTCATCACGATCTGCTGATTTACCTTCCCTACCTCGGCTGCGGGGGCAATCACCCGCATCCGGTTATGAGATTCGTCCGTCAGGACCATAACGGGCACCTCCTCCCGCACCATCTGCCATTGGCCATGGCCCCCTTTTACGCTCGGCTCCAGGGTCTTCAAGATTCGCTCCAGCCTCGCGTTAGTCATGGGTCCTTCGGATTGTATGGCTTTCGGATCCTGTGCGGTACTAGCGCCCACAATCCAAAGAGAGATCGATATGAGCCATAAAGCCAGTGAGGTTTGTTCCTTCATAAGCCCATCTCCACGATCTGCTTTCTTGTATCTACCCTTAATGTCTGCAAGAGTCTGCTATGCCTTGTCGTGCAAAAGTTGACGGAAAAGAGCCCTGGCCTGCTCACTATGCCAATCCCTGTAGCCAACAACCCTGCCCACGATTTCCCCGTTTTTATTAATGAAAAGGGTAGTAGGCAACGACCATGCCTGATAGAGGTCGAAGATTTTTCCCTCTGGATCGAGAAGGGCTGTGAAGGTGAGACGGTGCTCTTTAAAAAATGCCTTGATCTCCTCGGGCGCCTCACGGTAGTTGACAGCCAGAATTGCCAATCCTTGATTACCGAATTCCTGGTGCAGCTTTTCCATAGCGGGCATCTCTAGCCTGCAGGGCGGGCACCAGGTAGCCCAGAAATTCAGAAAAACGACCCGGCCTCTAAGGTCTCGAAGGCTGACCGGCTTCCCACGGAGATCCTGCAAGGTAAAATCCGGCGCAAGGGTCTTCGCGTTAAACCTTTCAATGTTGAGCTTCTGTAGAAGATTATCTTCGGCGACCGCGGGAAGTTTTCCCCTGTGCGGAAAAACCTGTCTGGAAAGCACTAGTCCAGCGAGCGGTAGAAGCAGGACAATGATCGAAACCGTAGTCTTGACCTTCATAGGTTAAATTGACTCACGTTTGGGGGACTCTGGTATTTTTCTGGTTACCATGCCTACGCTTGATTTTCTTTTGCCACGATCAAGCACTTCAACAACAATCCCCAGTTTTCGAGCTTCTTCCGCGCATGGGCCACATACCTTCATCTTCATTATATCGGAATAGGCAAGGTACCTGGCCTCTTCACCGCTTAAGCATCGTTGGCACTTCATTCTCTGTCTCTATTACCGCAAAAAGCGCTAAGAGCCGACTTTACGGCCTCAATGCTACGAGAAACTTATGTCTGACCATGGTCCGACTCCTTTCGCTCATTACGGGCTGTAGATATTCCAGATCATTAGAAAAACAAGCACCGAAACTAAAACAGAGACGAAAACCATCGGGTCCATCAGAATCGTTGTTTCCTACGCCGCTAAGCTCAGGCTCTCCTCAATAAAGAGCAGGTCATCGTCTCCGAGTCTCAGTACTGGGTCGCCATCCTCGTCATGCCACATGCCTAGCTCGTCTCTGTCAAATTTGACCAGGAAACGATTCCCTACCCTGTTCTCGACTTGCTTGATGGTTCCGTCTCGGTCTGGCATCCAACGATGGGAGCTTATGACCCTAATCCGGTCTCCTTTTTTGAGGCTACGTTGCATTGTGCTCATATTCGCGCCCCCTCCAATGAGTCAAACAAAAGATGGATGGAAAGAGTTCCACGGCCTTATCTTCGCGGAGAGAACTCATTGCAGGTTAATGATCTGGTCCTCTGAGATGACCTGTACCTCGCAGTCCTCACTTCTCCACCCTGCCTTTCTACAGGCTTCCTCCACCGACCTTCCCTCTTCAATGGAAACTTCTTTACTCGCTAGACGCCAAATCTTAAAGACAGGCATGAGAGTCCCTCCATCGAAACCGGCTCTGCTGTCTTCATGACGGAGTCCCTTCAAGGAGCAGAACAAGTACCCCCTCAAGGCTCGACGCCTCTTCTCGAAGAAGCCCGCGGTCCATTGCGGTCCTACGGATACCGAACCTATCTACCCAGCTAACTAACAGAAGACCCCCTGAAAAATCATAAAGCTCGAAGTAATCCACTGGCCTTTCAGTTCTGGGATCATCATACATGGCTATGGCACCCATGATTTCTGCCTCAGTGACTACCGTAACAGTCGAAACCAGGACGAGATGACCTTTATCTGGCGCAGACGGAGGAAGAAGGACTTTTTCCCTCCGAAGATTCTCCGTGACTCGCATTGACTCAGCATGCGGACCTTTGCCGGACAGTAAGAGAACTAACACGCTCAACGTTAAGAAAAAAATTCTCTGCTTTGTCTTTACCACTTTGCGTTTCCTCTACTCGGTTAAACAGCCTCCATTCGTTGTCCCATAAGCGGCTCATGAAAAAGCTGTCCCCCAAGAGCCATGGAGATTTTCCCTGTTTCTTCAGACACAATAAAGACGATCGCATCACTAACCTGACTTAGCCCCACCGCTGCCCGATGCCTGGTTCCTAGCCCTCTGGCCCTGAAGGTGGCGTGATTGGCAGATAGAGGCAGGATGCAGCCTGCAGCCAGAATCCGATCTCGGCGGATGATCACTGCTCCGTCATGCAGAGGGTTTCCTGGATAAAAGAGGCTTAGCAAGAGTGAGGAGCTAAGCTGAGCGTTGAGCAGTGTTCCGCTCTTGGCGTAGTCTTCGAGGCTCAGTTCTCGCTCTACCGCGATTAGTGCACCAATGCGGTTGGTACTGAGCTGTTGCGCCGCCTTTGCTACTGATCCAACACCTTGAAGTAGTGGAAAGACACAGCAGCTCAGGTGCTTCTCCTGAAGAGACTTTTCAACCTCGTCGAGGGTATCTCGTAGCTTCGTGACTCGTGCGAGGAGCGCCTGACTTAGCTCGCAAGTTTGGGAAGAAAGCAGGGGCGGTCCGTGGATCATTGTTAGTTTCTCCGAGACTCGACGAGCCTCTCAGCAAGTTTCGCTTACCCCTCAGGTACTTGACGGCCTATAGGCAGCACCCAAAACCGCGCCATAAAGCAAATGGACAATTAAGCTCATCACCTGAGGCGAAGGTCCGCCAGAGGTTGCCCTAGCGCCCCCGCAGGGGTTCGCCACAGCGCAGGGATTGGCACTGACACCACACGGGTTACTTACTTTAGGGGCGCATGGATTTGATTTCGGCTGATTGACCGCACAAGGATTTGCCGGGCGAGCGGCGCACGGGTTGGATATAGAGCATGGATTAGCCGCTACGGCCTCGCTGCCCCTGAAAAGGTCACTGGCTGTTTGAAGGCTTGGACCTAAGAGAGTTATGGCGAAAAGCCACGGGACTAACGAAAATAATGCGCCGCGGAGCCAACCTGGCCCAGGAAGCCAAGGATCAAAAAAGAGGGCATAGATCAGCGCAAGTGATGCTCCTGTACCGATATGGATTAAAGATCCCAGCACGTAAGGCGGCATATCGAAAGGGAATACTCCTCCTAATGCCGCCATGATATCCATGCTGGGAAACCCCACTAGAGGCCAACCATACATGAGCAACGTCATGGCCACAGTTCCCAACAAACCAGCCAAGAGAGCTTTTCCAAATTTGAGTGATTTAAACACGACAATTTTCCTCCTTATGAATTTTTAGTGTCATTCTTAAAAACCCTGCGGTACCCTAGAGTTTCAGTTCCATGTTATCTCTCTATGGATCACAACTCCCTGTCCGCTTTCATCGAGCTCCACTATCGGGTCGCACCAACAGAAATCTGAGTCGACGTGACTTAAACCTATGGGCATTTTGATCGGAGTCATTATGGGCGAAATCCATATTTGTTTTGTGGATTCCAAAACAAGTGCTCTCCTTAGAGCCAGATTGCCTTCGCTGACCTTGCTGCCTTTTTGCCTCTTCCACTGACTGGAACAAAAGGGGAATGAAAAAAGTTCCGAGGATTTTTTTGCGAAACGACCTGGTACTCCGATCTAGATCCCCAAAGGGGGAATGAGCGTTAGTTCATCAGGAGCCTGGCCTTTCAATTTGGGGAACTCCTAAGACGGTTTGGCTGTTTACTGGATTAGGCCTGAGATGCGTACCACGATCTCTTTCCCTAGGGGCAGTAAGCGATGGTTATCTCTTAGCCACGAGCAGAGAAAGACCCCAAACTCCACGCCCATGACAGATGGGAAAAAGAGTGACTTTAAGGAAGAGGCCATATCTTTTCTGGACCATCTTTACCGTGTCGCCTTCCATCTGACGCGAGAGAGAGCGGATGCGGAAGATCTAGTTCAAGAGACATATTTACAGGCGGTTACTCACTACGGTCAGTTCAGCCCCGGGACCAATCTCAAAGGTTGGCTTACGAGGATCCTCTACAACCTGTTCATCAATCGTTACCACCGAGATAAGCGGATCGTTTCACTGGACCGAGCTGATGCCGAGACAGGGGTCTCTTGGGTAGAGTCGCTAGAGGGGAGCGGAGGCGAGCCAGAGGCGGAAATTTTGAAGGCTGAGCTTCAAAACAAAATCAAGGAGGCCTTGGATAGCCTCTC
>Ga0137796_10001180_pt1 | contig 15327 bp, 9 predicted proteins | sample OV2TP3_FD_97704 | JGI IMG/M metagenome (GOLD analysis project Ga0137796, IMG submission 97704)
CGCGCCCGAGGAGACCGGCGCCAAGGCGAGGGAGCAGGAGAAGCGGGAAGCCGAGGAGGCCGCGCGGCGCGAAACCGAAGTCAAGCAGAAGCTCGCCGAGGAGAAGGCCAAGCTCGAGGCGACGCTGGCGCAGCGCGAGGCCGAGTACAAGCAGCGCGAGGAGGAGGCCCGCGCGCGTGCCGAGGCGGAAGCCAAGGCGCGGGCCGAGGCCGATGCCAAGCGCGAAGCCGAGTACAAGCGGCGCGAAGAGGAGGCCCGGGCACGCGCGGAAGCCGAGGCCAAGGCGCGCGCCGAGGAGGTGGAGAAGGCGCGCAAGGAGGCCGAAGTGCTCGCCGCCAAGCGCGAGGCGGATGCCAAGGCGCGCTACGAGGCCGAGATGGCCAAGCGCGAGGCCGAGGCGAAGGCGCGCCGCGAGGCCGAGGAGAAGACGCGCCGCGAGGCCGAGGAGAAGACGCGCCGCGAGGCCGAGGCTCGCGCCAAGAAGGACGCCGAGGAGCGCTCCAAGCGCGAGGCCGAGGAGAAGGCGCGGCGCGAAGCCGACGCCAAGCGCCTCGCCGAAGCCGAGGCGAGGGCGAAGAAGGAGGCCGAGGAGCGGGCCAAGCGCGAGGCCGAGGCCGCCAAGCGCGAAGCGGAGCTGAAGAAGAAGCTCGCCGAGGCGCCGAGGGCGAAGGCGCCGCTCGGGCCGATCATCGGCGCGATCGTGGTGGTCGCGGCGGTGGCGATCGGCGGCTGGTACTGGTACACGAAAGGCGAGCGCGAGAGAGTCGCCGCCCTGACCGCTGCGCTCGAGACCGCCACCAAGGCGACGCAGGAGCTCAAGCAGGCCCAGGAGCGCCAGGTCGAGCTGCTCAAGCAGGCCGAGACGGCGAAGGCGGCCGAAGAGGCAGCGCGCAAGTCGGGCGACCAGGCGAAGCTGAAGGAGGCGCAGGAGGCGACGCGTCGCGCCGAGGCCGAGGCCTCCAAGCAGGCCGAGCTGGTGAAGCAGCGCGAGGCCGCCGCGCGCAAGGCGCAGGAAGACGCGGCCAAGGCGAAGCAGGAAGCCGACAAGCGCGCCGAAGCCAAGAAGGCGCCGGTGGCCGAGAAGAAGGACGACGCGGCGGCGCGCCAGGCGGAGGCCGCGCGCAAGGCCGAAGAGGCGCGCCGGGCCGAAGCGGAAGCTGCGCGCAAGGCCGAGGAGACGCGCCGGGCCGAGGCGGAAGCCGCGAAGGCCGCGGAGGCGAAGAAGGTCGAGGACGCGAAGATCGCCGCAGCCAGGGCGAAGCAGGAGGCCGAGGACAAGAAGCGGCGCGAGCGCAGGGTCGACCAGGGCGAGGCCGATCGCATCGCGGCGCTCAAGGCCAAGCAGGAGCGCGAGGCGGCGCAGAGCGCGGCGGCAGCCGCGCCGGCGACCAAGGCCGGCGAGCCCACGCAGGTCGCGTCGGCCGCGCCTGCCGCGCCCGCCAAGCCCGCGGCGCCGACGGAGGATCCGCGCCTCGCGCAGGCGATCGAGCTCGAGAACCAGGGCAAGTTCCGGGAGGCGATCCGCGTCTATCGCGTGATGATCCGCGGCAAGAGCGTATCGACGGGACAGGCCGCGAAGCGGCTCGGCGACATCTACCAGAACGGCAAGCCCGGCGTCGACCGCGACTACGCGGAGGCGCTCCAGTACTACACCATCGCCCGCGATTTCGGCGTGGACACCGGCAAGACCAGCCGCTGATACCATTTCCGCGCGCGGTGCGCGCCCGCCGGCCCAGGCGGAGGATGTGCGGCCCCTACAGCATGGAGTTGCGATGAGCGAGCGTTCGCCCAAGGGCGTGGATCCCGACGCGACCGTAGCCATGCCGGCACTTCCCGCCGGGCCGGATCCGGACGCGACGGTGGCGATTCCGCCGGTGCCTTCCCAGCCGGACCCCGATGCGACCGTGGCGATGCCGGCGCCGGCTTCGCAGGCCGATCCGGATGCGACGGTGGCGCTGCCCGAGCCGCAGGTCGATCCCGACGCGACGGTGGCGATCCCCACGCCCGGGCGAAAACGCGAGCCGGGCGCCCCGGTGCTCGCGCGCGCGGCCGCCGAAGTGGAGCCCGGGTCGCTCGGCGGCCTCAATCCGCTGGTCGCCGCGGCGAATCCCATCCTCGCGGTGGTGCCCCAGATCCGGCGCGCGCTGCGCCACGGCGACCCTGCCGGGCTGAGGGCGCAGCTGGGCGGGCAGCTCGACGCCTTCGAGACCGCCGCGCAGGCGGGGGGCGTCCCCGCGGAGTTGCTCCGGACGGCGAGCTTCGCGCTGTGCGCGCTCCTCGACGAGTCGGCCGCCTGCACGCCCTGGGGCGGGGACTGGGCGCGCGCGGGACTGCTGTTCGAGCGGCACGGCGAGCGCGACGGCGGCGAGAAGTTCTTCGCGCTGCTCGCGGCCGCCTCCGAGGCGCCGGTCGCCAACGCCGACCTCATGGAGTTCTTCCACGTCTGCCTGGCGCTGGGCTTCGAGGGGCGCCATCGCGGCAGCGCCGAGGGCCGGCGCGCGCTCGAGGAAGAGCGCGCGAAGGCCCACGCGCTGATCCGCGCGGTGCGGCCCGCGCCCGATCCGGAGCTCTCGGGGCGCTGGCGCGGCATGCAGGCCCTGCCGCCACGCGTGCCCGGGGCGCTCGCGCTCTGGGGGGCGGCGAGCGGCATCGCCCTCGCGCTGGGCCTGCTGTATCTCACCTACAGCATCTCGCTCGGGGCGCGCTCGGACCCGGTGGCGCGGGCCTTGGCGCAGCTCAGGGTGCCCGCACCAGAACCGCCCCCGCGGGCCGCGCCACCGCCCCCCGCCGCGCCCCGGCTCGCGGCGGTGAGCGAACTGCTCGCCGAAGAGATCAAACGGGGGCTCATCGCGGTCGACGAGGCGGCCGAGCGCAGCACGATCGTGCTGCGCACCGACCGCCTATTCGCCTCGGGCAGCGCGCGCGTGGACCCGTACGTGGAGCCTCTGCTGCTGAGGATCGCGCAGGCGCTCGACCGCGTGCCCGGCACGATCCTGGTGACCGGGCACAGCGACGACGTGCCCATCCGCACCGCACGGTTCCCTTCGAACTGGGAGCTCTCCACGGAGCGCGCCCGCTCGGTCGTCGCCCTGATGGCGGCAAAGCTGCGGGATGCCGCCCGGCTGCGGGCCGAGGGGTTGGCCGATTCGGTGCCGATCGCGCCCAACGACACCGAGGCGAACCGGGCGAGGAACCGCCGGGTGGAGCTCGTCGTGCGGGGGGCACCATGATCCCGGGCTGGCTGACGGGGCGATGGGCCGTAGGCGCGCTGGCGTGCGGCGCGTTCGGCCTGCTGGTCTGGTTCTTCGGCGACACTCTCGCCCTGGGCGACGGGCGTCCGCTGGAGGCGCCCGGCGCCCGGTTCGCGTTGCTCGCGGCCGCCATCGCGGGGTGGCTGGGCTGGGAGATCTGGCGCGCCACCTCCGCGCGGCGCGAGGCGGCCCGGCTGCTGGAGGCGATCACGGGGGCCGGGCTCCCGGCGGACTCCGCCGAGCGCGCCGCAGGGGAGCTCGCCACGCTGCAGGCACGCTTCGAGGAGGCTGCCGCCCTGCTCAGGCGCGCGCGCTTCAGGGGCGAGGACGGCGAGCGCCGCTACGTGCACCAGCTTCCCTGGTACATCTTCATCGGCGCGCCGGGCTCGGGCAAGACCACGGCGCTGGTCAACTGCGGGCTGCAGTTTCCGCTCGGCGCCCGGCACGGCGATCCCGCCGTGCAGGGCGTGGGGGGAACGCGCAACTGCGACTGGTGGTTCACGGACCGCGCGGTGCTGCTCGACACCGCCGGCCGCTACACCACCCAGGAGAGCGACCGCCAGGCCGACGCGGCCGCCTGGCTCGGCTTTCTCGACCTGCTGAAGCGCTATCGGCCGCGCCAGCCGCTCAACGGGGCGATCGTGACGCTCAGCATCGCCGACCTCGTGACCTGGAGCGAGGAGGAGCGCGCGCGCTACGCGGGCCACGTCCGTACGCGGCTTGCCGAGCTGTACGCGCGCCTGGGGGTGCGCTTTCCCGTGTACCTGATGCTCACCAAGGCGGACCTGCTCGCCGGGTTCATGGACTACTTCGGCGAGCTCGACGCCGAGGCCAGGGCGCGCGTCTGGGGCGCCACGTTCGAGCCGCCGCCGGCGAGCGCGCAAGCGCCGGCCGAGCGTTTCGCCGCCGAACTCGAGGACCTCGAGCGGCGCCTCTATGGCGGCCTGGTGGACCGCCTGCAGCAGGAGCCGGATCTGCAGCGGCGCGCGGCGATCTACCGCTTCCCGCAGCAGTTCCACGGTCTGGGGCCGATGATCGCCGAGTTCCTCGGCCGTGCATTTCCGGCGCGACAGGACGGGCCGCTCGCCATGCTGCGCGGGGTGTATTTCACCAGCGGCACGCAGGAGGGAAGCCCGATCGACCGCGTGCTCGGGGCGCTCGCGCGCAGCTTCAACCTGGAGCGCAGCGCGCTCCCCGCCGCGGCGGGCGCGGGCAAGAGCTTCTTCCTGCGCCGCCTGGTGCGCGAGGTGATTCTCTCCGAGACGGGGCTCGCCGGCACCGACGCGGCGGTCGAGCGCCGCGCGCGCGGCCTGCGCCGGGCAGCCTACGCCGCCCTCGCGCTGGCGGGCGGCACGCTGGCGCTCGCCTGGACGGGGAGCTATCTCGGCAACCGTGCATTCGTCGCCGATGCCGAGGCCGGGCTTGCCGCGGCCAGGCGCGAGCTTGCGGCGCTCGGCCCGGTGCCGGCCCGCGAGGGGATGCGCCTGCTCGGTGTGCTGAACGCGTTGCGCGATCTGCCCGGCGGATACGCCGAGCGCACGCGCGGGACGCCGTTCGCGCTGGGCTTGGGCCTGTACCAGGGCGAAAAGCTCGGTGCCCAGGCGCTGCGCGCTTACCGCGGAGCGCTGCGCGAGGCGCTGATGCCGCGGCTCGCGCAGGCGCTGGAGGAAGATCTTCGCTCCGCCCCTGCGGGCGCCGGCCTGGGGCGCACGCTGTCCGCCTACGCCATGCTGTACGATGCGAGAGGTCCCGTTTCCGGGGTCCTGGAGGAGGAGGCGGTGAGGCTGTGGCGGCCTGCGGACGGCCAACGCGCGGACCTGAGCGGACACCTGCGCGCGGGGAGCGAGGACAGGCCGCTCGAGATACGCCATCCCCGCAATGCAGCGATCGTCAAGGAGGCGCAGGAGCGGCTCGCCGCCGGGAAGCCATGAGCCAGCCACGCACGCAGCCGGAAGCAGGCGCACGGCCGGGGACCGGCTGGACCGGGAAGCTGCCCTCGCGCGGCGATTTCGTCTCGCGGCGCGTTCCGGGGTCGTTTCGCGAGCCCTGGGAGCGCTGGCTCGGCGTCGTCCTCGCGGGCAGCCGCCAGGCGCTGCGCGAGCGCTGGAGCACGGCGTTCCTGCAGACGCCCGCCTGGCGCTTCCTGCTGGAGCGCGGCGCGGTGGACGGCACGGCGTGGGCCGGCCTGCTCATGCCCAGCGTCGATTCGGTCGGCCGCTACTACCCGCTGACCGCGGTGTGCGCGCTGCCCCCGACGCCGCTCGATCCCGGCGCGACCCTGCTGCGGGCCAGCGAATGGTACGAGGCACTCGAGGCGATCGCGCTCGGCGCGCTTTCCCCGGGCGCCGATCTCGAGTCGCTCGACGCAGCGCTCGGCGGCCTGAGCTTTCCGGCCGAGGCGATCGAGCCGGCGAGCGCCAACGCCACCGCGCGCAGCGCCTGGCTCGCCGAGGCATCGGAGATCTTCGGCCGCCGGCTGCTGCTGTGCGACGGGCTGCCGAGCGCCGAGCAGTACGAGGAGATGCTCACGGGCGAGCCCGCCGCCCGCGAGCGCAGCCGCGCCTAGGCCGACCATGACGATCTCGCTGAAGCTGCATCACAAGGTCGGCGGGCGGCACAACCTGATCGGCGCACGCACCTTTGAGCGCGAGCGCATCACCATCGGACGCGGCGCGGAATGCGACGTCGCGCTCGACGATCCGAAGAAGCACATCTCCCGCGTGCACGCGGAGTTCGCCGAGCGGGACGGCGGCTACTGGCTGACCGTGGTCTCCAAGGTCAACCCGGTGCTGGTCAACGGCGAGCGGCAGGGCGCGGGAAGCAGGGTGAGCCTGCGTCCCGGCGATCGCTTCGAGATGGGCGAATACGAGATCGAGGTGCTGGCGCCCGAGGAGGCCACGTCGACCAGGAGCCCGCTGCTCGACGTGCTGCACGCGAGCAGCATGACGCCGGAGCGCGCCGGCGAGATCAGGACCGAGCAGACCGTGCCCCCCGTCTCGGAACCCGAGCCGCCAGCGGAGATCACCCTGCCGCCTCGCCCGGCGGCGGCCGCCGCGAGCGCGCCCGTAGAGGTCGACTTCCTGCTCGAGGCCGAAGAGCCGGCGGCGGCGCCCACCCCGCCCGCCCCCGCCCACGACGGCTCGGTCGACATCATGCTCGAGCCAGAGGTACCGGCGCCGCCGCAGGCCCCAGCGCCGGCGGCCGACGCGTTTGGGGAGGCCACCTTCGTCGGCCGGGGAGGCGGGCCGGAGGCGGGGAATGTCTTCGAGGAGCCGACGTTCATCGGCAGGCCGCTTGACGAGACACCGCCGGTCCAGGAAGGTCGCATCTTCGAGGAGCCGACCTTCGTCGCCAGACCGCTTGCCGAGGCGCCCGCGGCCCCGGAGAGGGTTTTCGAGGAGCCGACCTACGTCGGCGCGCCGCAGCCGCCGGCGGCTCCGGGACCCGCGCGCGGACCGGTCGACCCCGGCGCGCAGCAGGCGCTGAAAGCCTTTCTCGAGGGCGCGAAGCTCGCGCCGCGCGCCTTCGCCAGCGCCGAGGAGATGGACCAGTTCATGCGCCAGTGCGGGGCCATCGTGCGCGCCGCGGTGGAGGGCGTCATGGCGCTGCTGGTGGCGCGCGCCGCGGCGAAGAAGGAGTTCCGCGCCGAGGACCGCACCATGGTCGCCTCGCGCGACAACAACCCGCTCAAGCTGATGGAGGACCCGCAGGAAGCGATCGAGTTCCTGTTCGAGACCCGGGAGCGCGGCGGCGGCTTCCTGGGGCCCGTGCAGGCGGTGGGCGATGCGTTCGAGGACATGCGGGCGCACGAGCTGGCGCTGATCGCCGGGATGCGCGCCGCGATCCTGGGGGCGCTGCGGCGCTTCGATCCGGGGACGCTCGAGCCCGAGCTCGAGAAGGCCGCCGGCGGGCTCGGCCTGAACCGCAAGGCCAAGCTCTGGGAGCAGTTCGTGCTCTACCAGCAGCAGCTGGCGCGCGAAGCCGAGGACGATTTCAACAAGGTCTTCGGGCGCGAGTTCATGAACACCTACATGGCGCAGGTCCGGCAGATACGGGGGAAGTAGCAGGGGGCAAGCGGGGACTGGACAAGCCGGCCGATACTGTATATAAAAACAGTATCCGTGCCTTCCCTGGATTCCATCCTCCGGCGGCAACCCGTCTGGCGCGGCGCCGCGCTCGCCTGCGCCGGGGCCGCCGTCTCCACCGGCCACGCCGCCCTCGACCGCGAGCTTCCCGGCGGCGGCTGGCCGGCGGGCGCGCTCACCGAGGTGCTCTGCCGCCACGAGGGCATCGGGGAGCTGCAGCTGGTGCTGCCGGCGCTGGCACGGCTCACCGCCCGGGGGCGGCGGATCGCCTGGCTCGCGCCGCCGCACCTGCCTTACGCCCCGGCGCTCGCCGCCGCGGGCCTGCGCCTGCAGCATCTCGTCGTGGTGCGCGCCCCCGGGCGGCGCAATGCGCTCTGGGCTGCGGAGCAGGCGCTGCGCGCGCGCGCCTTCCACGCCCTGCTCGCCTGGCCCAGGCGCGCCGCCTACGCCGAGCTGCGGCGGCTCGCGGTGGCAGCCCAGGCAGGCCCCGCGTTCGCGGTCGTGTTCCGGCCGCATGCTGCGGCCTGCGAGTCCTCGCCGGCGGCGCTGCGGCTCAGCCTCGAGGCCGACGCCGGCGGAATCGCCGTGCGTATCCTCAAGCGGCGTGGAGCGCCCGCGGCGGCGCCCCTGCGCCTCTCCATCGAGAGACCCCTCCATGCTGTGGGTAGCCCTCCACCTGCCGCAGCTGCGCTCCCAGGCGCTCGCGCGCGGGCATGCGCCGCCTGAGCCGGAGCGCGCGGCGCTCGCGGCGGTAGGGGCCTGGCTGGGGCAGTTCACCCCCCGGGTGTCGCTCGAGCCGCCGCAGGGCGTGGCCGCGGAGGTGCGGGGGAGCCTCGAGCTCTTCGGCGGCGCCGCAGCGCTCGCCGAGCGCATCCGGCAGGGGATCGCCGAGCTCGGCTTCGAGGCCATGCTGGCGTTCGCGCCCACCGCGCGGGCGGCGCTCTGGCGTGCCGCGGGCGGCGGGCAGGCGCTCGAGGCGCTGCCGCTCGTGGCGCTCGGCCTCGCACCCGAGGCGCTCGAGCTCGCCGCCGGGCTCGGGCTGCGCACGCTCGGCGAGCTCGAGCGACTGCCGCGCGCGGGGCTGGCGCAGCGCTTCGGCCCCGCGCTGCTGGAGGCGCTGGACCGCGCCCGCGGCCGGCTGCCCGAGCCGCGTGCGCTGTTCGTCCCGCCGGAGCGCTACGCGGCGAGGCTGGAGCTTCCGGGCGAGGCGCTCGAGGCAGGGAGCGTGCTGTTCGCCGCGCGGCGCCTGCTCGCCGGCCTGGAGGGCTTCCTCGCCGCGCGCCATGCCGGGGTGCGCCGCTTCGCGCTCGAGCTGCTGCATCGCAAGGCGCCGCCTGCGCGCATCGAGATCGGGCTCGCTGGACCGGCGCGCGAGGCCGCGCACTGCGCGCGGCTGCTCGGTGAGCGGCTCGGGCGCCTCGTCCTCGCCGCCCCGGTCGAGGCGATCCGGCTCGAGGCGACGGCGCTCGAGCCGCTGCCGGGCTCGAGCCGCGGCCTGTGGCGCGATGCGCGCGAGGAGGGCGAGGACTGGCTGCGGTTGATCGAGCGCCTGCAGGCGCGCTTGGGCAGCGCCGCGGTGCACGGCCTCGCGCCGCACTCGGAGCATCGCCCGGAGCGCGCCTGGCGCGCGCTCGCCCCCGGGGTGGAGGGCCGCTGCGACGAGACGCCGCCGGGCCCGAGGCCGCTGTGGCTGCTCGACCCGCCGCGGCGCCTGGGCGAAGCCGACTTCGTGCTGCTCGCCGGGCCGGAGCGCATCGAGAGCGGCTGGTGGGACGGCGAGGAGGCGAAGCGCGACTACTTCGTCGCCCGCAGCGGCGAGGCCTCGCTGCTGTGGGTGTTCCGCGACCCGGTCGGCTGGCATCTGCATGGGATCTTCGCCTGAGCTGCCGGGCTACGCGGAGCTGCACTGCCTCTCGAACTTCACCTTCCTGCGGGGGGCGTCGCACCCCGAGGAGCTGGTGGCGCGCGCCGCCGCGCTCGGCTACGCGGCGCTCGCGCTCACCGACGAGTGCTCGCTCGCCGGCGCGGTGCGCGCGCACGTGGCGGCGAAAGCGCACGGGCTCAAGCTGCTGCTCGGCACCGAGCTGCGGCTCGAGGACGGCACGCAGCTGGTGCTGCTCGCCGCCGACCGGCGCGCCTACGGCGCGATCTCTTGCCTGATCACGACCGGGCGGCGCAGGAGCCGGAAGGGCCGCTATGCGCTGCAGCGCGCCGACCTGGAGCGGCTTTCAGGAAGCGGGACGCTCGCGCTGCTGGTCGGGGAAAAGGGGTCAGACCCCTTTTTCTGTCGCTGGCTCGCCGAGCGGTTTCCCGGCGCTGCCTGGATCGCGGTCGAGCTGCACTGCGGGCCGAACGACCACGCGCGCCTCGCGCAGCTGCAGGGGCTCGCCGCCGCCTGCGGCCTGCCGCTGGTCGCCGCGGGCGGGGTGCTGATGCATCTGCGCTCGCGCCGCCGCCTGCAGGATGCGCTCAGCGCGGTGCGCCTCGGGCGGCCGCTCGCCGAGTGCGGCCGGCTGCTGGAGCCGAACGGCGAGCGCCACCTGCGGCTGCGCGCGCGCCTCGCGCAGCTTTATCCGCCGCTGCTGCTCGCCGAGACGCTGCGCATCGCCGGGCGCTGCAGCTTTTCGCTGGACGAGCTGCGCTACGAGTACCCGCGGGAGCTGGTGCCCGAGGGCGAGACGGCTGCAAGCTGGCTCGCCCGGCTGGTCGAGGCAGGCCTGCGCTGGCGCTTCCCCGCGGGCGCGCCGGAGAAGGTGCGCGCCCTCGTCGCGCACGAGCTCGCGCTCATCGCCGAGCTCGGCTACGAGGCATTCTTCCTCACGGTGCACGACGTGGTGCGCTTCGCGCGCAGCCGCGGCATCCTGTGCCAGGGACGCGGCTCGGCGGCCAACTCGGCGGTCTGCTATGCCTTGGGCATCACCGAGGTCGACCCGGATCGCATGTCGATGCTGTTCGAGCGCTTCGTCTCGCGGGAAAGGAACGAGCCGCCGGACATCGACGTCGACTTCGAGCACCAGCGGCGCGAGGAGGTGATCCAGTATGTGTACGCGAAATACGGGCGCGAGCGGGCGGCGCTCGCCGCCACCGTGATCTGCTACCGCCCGCGCAGCGCGCTGCGCGATCTCGGCAAGGCGCTCGGGCTGGAGCTCGACCTCTCGGGGTCGCTCGCCTGGTGGGATGGACGCCCGGTGCTGCGCGAGCGGCTGCGGGAAGCGGGAGCCGATCCGGACGATCCGCGCATCGGGCGGCTGCTCGCGCTCGCCGGGGAGCTGATCGGCTTCCCGCGCCACCTCTCGCAGCACGTCGGCGGCTTCGTCATCTCGCGCGGGCCGCTCGCGGAACTCGTGCCGGTGGAGAACGCGGCGATGCCCGAGCGCAGCGTGATCCAGTGGGACAAGGACGACCTCGAGGCGCTCGGCCTGCTCAAGGTGGACGTGCTGGCGCTTGGCATGCTCTCGGCGATCCGGCGCGCGCTCGGCATGCTGGGCCTCGCGATGCAGGACGTTCCGCCGGAGGACCCCGGGGTCTACGCCATGATCCAGCGGGCCGACACCGTGGGCGTGTTCCAGATCGAGTCGCGCGCGCAGATGTCGATGCTGCCGCGCCTGCGGCCGGCGAGCTTCTACGATCTCGTGATCGAGGTCGCGATCGTGCGCCCGGGCCCGATCCAGGGCGGCATGGTGCACCCGTACCTGCGGCGCCGCAGGGGGCTGGAGCCGGTCGCCTACCCCAGCGAGGCGGTGAAGGCGGTGCTCGAGCGCACGCTCGGGGTGCCGATCTTCCAGGAGCAGGTGATGCAGCTGGCGATGGTCGCGGCGGGCTTCAGCGCGGGCGAGGCCGACGCGCTGCGTCGCTCGATGGCGGCGTGGAAGCGCAAGGGGGGGCTGGAGCCTTTCGAGGCCAGGATCAAGGACGGCATGCGGCGCAACGGCTACCGCCCCGAGTTCGCCGACGCGATCTACCGCCAGATCCTGGGCTTCGGCGAGTACGGCTTTCCCGAGTCGCACTCGGCGAGCTTCGCGCTGCTGGTGTACGTCTCGGCGTGGCTCAAGCGCCATCACCCGGCGGCGTTCCTCGCCGCGCTGCTCAACAGCCAGCCGATGGGCTTCTACGCGCCGGCGCAGCTGGTGCAGGACGCGCGCCGGCACGGCGTAGAGGTGCGCCCTGCGGACGCCTGCGCGAGCGCCTGGGACTGCACGCTCGAAGCCGAGACCGTGCAGCTGGGGCTTCGCATGGTGGCGGGCCTCGGCGAGGACGCGGCGCAGCGCATCGTCGCGGCGCGCCCGCTCGGCTCCGTGTCGGAGCTCGCCCGGCGCGCGAAGCTCGATCGCAGGCAGCTGCGCTGCCTCGCCGCTGCGGGCGCGCTCCGGGGACTGGCGGGGCACCGCAGGCGCGCGCGCTGGGTCGCCGCCGGGGTCGAGCCCCGACCGGGGCTGGGTGCGCCGGCCGAGGACGAGGTACCCGCGTTGCCGGCGCCGTCGGAGGGCGAGGAGATCGTGGCCGACTACGCGAGCCTCGGCTTCACGCTCGGCCGCCATCCGCTCGCGCTGCTGCGCGGCGCGCTGGAGCGCCACCGCTTCTCGAGCGCCGAAGCGCTGCGCGCGCTGCCGCACGGCCGGCGGGCGCGCGCGGCCGGGCTCGTGACCTGCAGGCAGCGTCCCGACACCGCCACCGGGGTGGTGTTCGTCACCCTGGAGGACGAGACCGGCTGCGCCAACGTGGTGGTCTGGGCGGACCTGGTCGAGCGCCAGAGGCGGGCGTTGCTCGGCGCGCGCCTGATGGGCGTCGAGGGCGTGATCGAGCGCGACGGGGACGTGGTCCACCTCGTGGCGCGGCGGCTCGAGGATCACAGCGCGCTGCTCGGCCGGCTCGAGGCGCGCTCGCGCGACTTTCACTGACTTTGACACCGCGCCCGACGGCGCCGCCTGGGACCCCTCCCTATAATGCGCGCATGAGCGAACCCGCCCCGATGCTGATCGTCACCGTCGCGAAGGATCTCGAGGACCTGATCCCGACGTTTCTCGCCAACCGCGCCAAGGAGATCGAGGCGCTGCGCGCCGCGCTCGCCGCCGGCGACTTCGAGCAGCTGCGCCAGCTCGGCCACCGCATGAGGGGGGTCGGCAATTCCTACGGCTTCGAGCGCGTCTCTACGCTCGGCAAGCAGGTCGAGGACGCCGCCAAGGCCCAGGCGCGCGCTCAGATCGAGGCCTGCCTCGCCGAGTACGCGGACTATCTGGCGCGCGTGCAGGTCGTCTATGAGTGAGGCGGCGCCCGCGCAGCAGGGCGAGTTCCGCGTCCTGGTGGTCGACGACGACCCGGACATGGCCGGGTTCCTGGCGCGCCTGCTGACCCGCGAGGGCATGCGCGCGGACATCGTCAACGACGGCCACGCCGCGCTCGAGCGCATCGCGGCCGCGCCGCCCGACTTGGTGCTGCTCGACATCCTGATGCCGGGCCCCAGCGGCTTCGAGATCTGCCGCCGGCTGAAGGAAAGCGACGCCACCGCGCTTACGCCCGTGGTGCTGGTCACCGCGCTCGAGGACAAGGAGAGCCGGGTGCGCGGCATCGAGGCGGGCGCGGACGACTTCCTCTCCAAGCCGGTGCAGCGCGAGGAGCTGCTCGCGCGCGTCAAGACGCTGCGGCGCCTGCACGAGACACGCAAGGAGCTGGAGCGCCGGCGGCTGGCCGCCGAGGTCGAGCGCAAGGAGGCGATCCGCCGCGCGTTCGTGCGCTACATCGCCCCGCAGCTCGCCGAGCGCGTGCTGAGCGAGTCGCACTCCGGACACGACATGTTCCGCGACCTGAGCGAGCGCACCGCGGTGGTGGCGCTGTTCGCGGACCTGCGCGGCTTCACCCGGCTCTCGGAGTCGGTGCCCGTGTCGAGCATCGTGCCGATGCTGAACGAGTTCTTCACCGAGCTGACCGCTGCCGCGCACGCGCACGAGGGCACCGTGTTCAGCATGGCGGGCGACAGTCTGCTCGTGGGCTTCAACGTTCCGGTGCCGCAGCCCGACGCCGCCGAGCGCGCGGTGTCGGCCGGGCGCGCCATGATCGAGCGCTTCGCGCCGGTGGCGGCGCGCTGGCGCGAGCGCTTCGGGCTCGCCGTGGGCATCGGCATCGGCATCGAGGCGGGGGAGGTGGTCGTCGGCAACGTCGGCGCGCCGACCTTCATGAGCTACACCATCATCGGCGACACCGTCAACGTGGCCGCGCGCCTCATGCAGGGAGCGGCGCCCAACGAGATCCTCATCGGCCCCAGGGCGGTGCTGTCGCTGCAGCGCATGCTCGGGCGCGCGACCTCGCTCGACCGGCGCAAGGTGTCGCTCAAGGGCAAGTCCGAGCCGGTCGAGGTGGTGGCGCTGCACGTCGCGCCCAGCCAGGCCGCCGCATGAAGATCCTCGTCATCGACGACGACGAGGACCTGCGCAACCTGCTCGCGCACTACCTGCGGCAGGAGTGGCCGCGCGCCCAAGTCGAGCAGTTCGATCCGCTCACCCGCGACATGCCCGACGAGTCCTTCCCGCTGGGGTCCTACGACGCGGTCATCCTCGACTACATGCTCGGGCGCGGCGACGGCCTGCAGTGGCTCCAGGGCTTCAAGGCGCGCGCCGACTGCCCGCCGGTCCTGTTCCTGACCGGGGCGGGCAACGAGATCATCGCGGTGCGCGCGATGAAGGCGGGCGCCGACGACTATCAGCGCAAGCAAGAGCTGACCCGCGAGCGCCTGGTGACCTCGATCCGCGAGCTGACGCGCGACGAGCTCGAGAAGACCATGCCGCCCGAGATCGCGGCGCGGCTGGAGGGCCACCAGCTCGGCGCGCGCATCCGCATCCCCGGGATCAACGTGCTGCGCCTGATCGGCGAAGGCGGCATGTCGCGCGTCTACCTCGCCTCGCGCGAGTCCGACGACGAGCCGCTGGTGGTGAAGATCCTGCGCAGCGAGGTCATGGAGAACGGGACGGCGCTGGAGCGCTTCGTGGAGGAGTACAACCTGATCGAGCGCATCCGCAGCCGCCACGTGGCGCGCATCCACGGGCACGGCGTGTCCGAGGGCAACGCCTACCTGGTGATGGAGTTCTTCGACGGCGGCGATCTCGACAAGCGGCTGGCGGGGCGCGCCCTCGCGCCGCAGGAGGCGCTGCGCATCTTCCGCGAGCTGATGTTCGCCCTCGGCGACATCCACGAGCGGGGCGTGCTGCACCGCGACCTCAAGCCGCAGAACCTCATGTTCCGGGCCGACGGCAGCCTGGCGATCGTGGATTTCGGCATCGCCAAGCACATCGACTCGATCGACCGCACCGGCCACGGCGAGATCCTCGGCACGCCGCGCTACATGAGCCCGGAGCAGGTGCGCAGCCTCGCGCTCGACCTGCGCACCGACGTCTACAGCGCCGGCGTGCTGCTCTACCAGATGCTCGCCGGGCGGCACCTGTTCGACGGCGAGACCGCCGTCGAGGTCGCCCTGCACCACATGCACACCCCGCCCCCGCCGCTGCCGGAGGCGCTCGGCGAGTACCAGGGGCTGCTCGACAAGCTGCTCGAGAAAGACCGCGATGCGCGCTTCCGCAACGCCGACGAGGTCATCGGCTTCCTGTCGCGCAAGTACTACCAGGGGTCCGGGGCGCTGGGCGCCGAGACCACGCAGCGCCTGCATTAGGGCAGGGCGCTCCAGATCGCCCGCAGCCGGTCGGGCAGGTCCTTGGGCGAGAAGGGCTTGGAAATCGTGCCGGCGGCGCCCATGCCGCGCAGCTCGTTGAGCTCCGCGCTCGAGGCCTTGGCGGTGATGAACACGACCGGCAGCTCGCGCGTCGCGGGGAGCTCGCGCATCTTGCGGAACAGGGTGGGGCCGTCCATGCCCGGCATCATCCAGTCGAGCATCACCAGATCGGGCGCGAACGCCGCCATCGCGTCGATCGCCTTGAGCGGGTCGCCGACCACCTCCACAGTCAGCTTGCCGACTCTTTCCAGCGACATGCGCACGATGCGCTGGA
>Ga0137796_10001182_pt1 | contig 15314 bp, 10 predicted proteins | sample OV2TP3_FD_97704 | JGI IMG/M metagenome (GOLD analysis project Ga0137796, IMG submission 97704)
CCGAGGTCGGAGTCTCCGTACCGAAATTGAAGGCCTGGCCCTTGATGTTGTCCTTATCCAGATCGGCACCCAGGGTCAAAAAGGCCTCGACCGCATCCTCGACGTAAAAATAGTCCCTCAGGTAGGTCCCGTCGCTCCTTATAACGGGATTTTCGTCGCGCACCAGCGAGCGAATCGTTCCAGGGACCACCCGGCTGAAATTCAGATCGCCGGGACCATAGAAATTGCCGGATCGAGCGATGCCGAGCGCAATGCCATACGTGTGAAAATAGCTTTGGGCCAGCAGATCCGCACAGACCTTGGACACATCATAAGGGTTTAGTCCGTTGAGCGCGTCTCGCTCCGTATACGGCAGCTGATCCTTTGCCCCATAGACCTTATCGCTGGAGGCAATGACCAACCCTTTGACAAGACTATTACGCCGGACCGCCTCCAGCACGTTCCAAGTTCCGCGAATGTTCGAGTCGTACGTCGAGATGGGAGATCGCTCCGCCGTTCCCACTATGGCCTGGGCCCCAAGATGAAAACAAAACTCGACCTCAAACTCATTCAAAACGCGCTCCACGCAAGAGTAATCCTCCAGGGTTCCATGCGCACCAACGACTTTGTGCACCGTGCCGCTCAAATTGAAAAACGATTTGGGAAGGGCATCACGGATAAAACAAACGACATTGGCACCCTCTTCGACCAGCCTCTTGCTCAGCCAAGAGCCCAGAAAACCATTCGCCCCCGTCACCAAAACGTTTCGACCTCTCCAGGTGCTTGCCGCCATCGACAGCTCTCTCCTGACACTAATTATTTTATTCCTCAGCGCCCCGATTCTATCACGGTCATCCCTTGAGTCCAACATTTACAGACCGTTGAAAAAGGCCCATCTGCCGTCAGCCAGCCTGGAAGTACCTTTCAGGCCTGATGCAATACAGGCGTCTTACGCTCGCCAACTCGCTGAGAGTATCTCTGAGGTACGCTTGCATGTCCTCGTCCGGTGCATCAGTCCTTCAAAGTACCCCCGGGCCGGCGGTTATGATAGTGGCGTTCGAGCGCGCGGGACTTCGTCCCGCTCCGAGCGGAATCGCTCCAACGTACTGCGTAAGTAGGCCTCCACTGAGCCTGTCCTGAGCGAGCCGAAGGATCGATTTCTCGCGCGCCGCTCGGCTGAGCTGCGACGAAGCCTTGCACCTGGGACCTTTTTGACCGGTCTGAAGACAAGCTTTTTCAACAACCTGTTTATGTCAAACCATCTGCAGCCCCCCTTGCCTCCCTTCGGCCGGGCGCTCCGAGTGGCAGAATCAAACCGAATGCGCTTCCCTTTCCGATCTCGCTCTGGACCTCAATCCTTCCTCCCAGGGATTGGGCCAGCTTCTTGCAAAGACTCAGCCCCAATCCCGTACCACCGTATCGTCGCGTGGAAGAGCCATCGAGTTGACAAAACTCCTCGAAGATAATCTCCTGGTCCCGCTTGCTGATCCCGATCCCCGTGTCGGAGACCAAGATCTCCACAAATGGCTCCCCCCGCTCCGAAACGGCCCTGGCCTCTAGCACAATCTCTCCCTTTTCAGTAAATTTGACAGCATTGGTTAAAAGCTGCATCAGAATCTGCTGCAGTTTCTTGGAGTCGGTTTCGATGACGTCGATCGGAGGCTCGATCTCTATTCTGAAACGAATGGAGCGTTGCCTGATAAGCTTTTCGGTCATCATCTTCAGGGACTGAAACACCTCACCCAAGGGGACCTCCTGGAGGCTCGTCGCCATCGTCCCGCTCTCCATTCTGGAAAAGTCAAGTAGGCTGTCCATAAGCTGCGAGAGATCCTGGCCGCTGCTGACGACGCGCTCCAAAACGGCCCCTGGGTTCCCGGCAAAAGCCGGATCCAACAGCACCTCGCTATAACCCAGGATCGCGCTGATAGGAGTTCTAAGCTCGTGGGAGATATTGGCCACGAACTGTTTCTTCAGTCGATCGACTTCAATCAGTTTTCTATTCATCACTTGGGACTCGTCATATAAAAGCCTGTACCTTTCTTTGGCCTTCTCGGATTCTTCAAAAAGCATCCCATTCTTAAGAGACAAGGCGAGCTGGTCCGTCAGGGTAGAAAGGAGCCGAAAATCGTCCGCGCTGTATTCCCTACCGGATTTCTTTTTCCCGAGACAGAAAAAGCCGAGAATGTTCTCTTCAAAAGTTATGGGGATCAGGATCTCCAATCTCAATTCCCTAAAGATTCTGACAAGGCGTCCTCGGGCTTCTTCATAGGCAGGATCGGCCTCCACCTCGTCCTTAGAAACCCCCCTCCTGCGGGTGCCAAAGTGCTGAAGCCAGAACGAGCTCAAATCCCGAGACATCTCCCTCAGCCCGTTCGTCGCCTCACCGGAAGACAATCCAATGTATGTCTCCGCTTCCTCAGCTTGAAACAAAAGATACGCCGTCTCAATCCCGACTCGGTCCGTAACCAGCTCGAGATATTTCTCCGCCATCGCGCGCGGCCTGGAGAGCGAGCGGAGCAATAGACTCACCTCGCTCTGCACGTGAACGGGATCGTATTCTTTCCGATACACGTAACGATCCGTCAGCCCCTCAATCCAGCGCAACAGCGGATTGAAAGCCAGCACGACTAAGACGGAGAAAAATAGCGGAACCAGAGGGTCTTTGTCGTAAATCCCTACGGAGATGCTCAGAAGAGAAACGACCACAACATAAATCAACAATAGGACGCCGGTCAGAGCGCCCCTCGTCAGACCGACCTTAAGGACGGTTCCAAGATCAAAGAGACTATACTTGAGCAAGGCGTAAGCCACGGATAGTGGGAAAAAAACCGCGCAGATCAAAAGCAGGTTATAAGGAATCTGCCAGCTAAAGAAACTCGTCAAAACCGTGCCGAAGGTGGGGAGGAAAAACCCAAGAACGGCCCCGACCAACACCACGCGGAGGCGCGATCTTTCCAAATCCGATACGGGCCGCCTGAGGGAGGCCCAAAGGAGACTCAGAAACACGATGGCCGCCACGCAACTGTAACCATAACCGAACCGCACTGCCCAGTGCCAGAGCTCCGGGGAACCCGGGAAGGTAAAGCTATAGAAGAAGCCTAGGAGTATCGAGATGCCATAGATGACGAAGATATAGAGCAGATTTCGCCTGCGCTTGTCCCAGCCTCGGGTCAACGCAAGGCCCAAGTGGATCCCTGCGCTAGGGGTCAGGGTAAAAGCAAAGATCCGCACCTCCTTCGGCAGAACCTGGGTGGTCATGAAATCAAAGGTGGTGCCAAACCAAAAGAAGATGGTGCTTACCATAAAAAACAAAGGTGTCGCGGCAGGGGAAGCGGATCGAAGATGGAAAGGGGTCGCCCCGATGACCAAAAAGCCAACCCCCGACAGGAGATAAACGCCGAAGGCCAGAAGCCAATCATAAAAGGAAAACTTCATGGACCGAATGGTAACCACAAATTGTCTTCTCTCCCTCTCAACCGTGTATTCAAAGGGAGACCCGGCCGGATACCGGTGCATCAAATCATAGATAGCCTTAGGTTCGGTCACCGGCTCTCCCTGAACGGCAAGGACATGGTCCAAAAACCTTAGCCCTTCCCTTCCGCCGCTCCACTGTGGGAGGAAATCAGGGGCGACGGATAAATTGCGGTAGAGGAAAAATCCGGGGAAAGGCTTGTTGATCAACCGGAAAGAGGAGATGAGAGTGCCGGCGACGACTAGGAACGCCGCGCACCCCACAACCGCCAACGGGATCTTTCGTTGCCAGGCTCGAGGCTTCATGCTCCCTCCTCAACAAAAAAAGGCCTTCTGGTCTGGACGACACCAGAAGGCCTTTACCAAGCCGAAATACACAATGTCAAGTAAATTCCACTTTGGCAATTACGCTCTACGCCTGCTCCCTCCAGTGACCTGCCGCGATCAGGAACGGACCAATAAATCCTAGGGGCTGGTCTGGCTCTTACTTACGGGCCGTGGATCTTCGTGGGCTCTTGAAAATAAGCATTCAGCCGGTCGTAGTCGTCGCGTGAATGGATTTCGGACCACCCGTGTTCGATCTCCATCCCATAGACGGGATAGTCCCGATCAAGGAGATATTGGACCAAATCACAAAAGCTTGCCTGATCCACGTTCGGAGCCCCGTAAAAAGGGCGCTCCTTGAACTTCACGAGAGCCTCTTCCCAGGCTCGACTAAGCTCATTCAATGCCTCTTCCCGGAAGAAGGAAACCCCAATGAACTCATAATTGGCTTCTTTTTTATCGATTCGCTTGCCGATACGCCGGATTGGCTTGAACGTGTTCAAATTAAGTCTCCGGGAGGTCAGACCCTTCCCGGGATCTTCAACCAGGACAAGATCCAATTTCTTTTCCCGAAAAGGCAGCGTTTGGTAAGCGCGGTCAATCACAAGGGTCGCCTGATATGGGCTTTGTACAAGCCAATCAACTATTTGGCGATCGAAAAGGATATCCGAATAAACGATAACGCTTTTCCTTTTAAAATGGTCTTTGGCGAACATGACCGAATGAGCGCTGTGTCGCGTCGCATAATCAGGATTGTAAAGAATGCGCGCTCCATCCGCTTTGATTTCTTCGTGAAGATAGCCTCCCACAATGTAGATGTCGGTGACGCCGGCGGAGCGCAGAAGGTCCATCTGGCGCTCAATCAAAGTCTTGCCGCCAATCTCCAGCATGCAGAGCGGCCGATCTTTCAATAATTCACTAAACTCGGGCTGGATGCTATGATCCCTACCGGCCGGGATAATGGCCTGCAGGCTTTCTCTTTTCAAGAATTTCTTTTCATCCTCCTCCATATCCACCATTCCCTGGATCTCAAAAACCTCCCTCAAAGAGGCGATCTTTTCCTCGATCGCAGCAGTGGAGCCTGTTAGATAAATGGACTTAAAAGCCTCGTCTATGGCACGGATCGAAGCCCTTAAACCATGGTTGGCATAAATGACCATTCGAAAGCCCCGCTTTATTAGCTCCTCCGCAGTTACATGATAATAGGTAGTGGGAATCACCACCAGAGGGATCGAGCCATTCCATTTCTGGGCAAAAGTAAAAACTTCGACGGGTGTGGCTGCCTTGGAGTGAATCACGATGCCATCGGCCCCAGCCTCCGCATATGCGGAGGCACGCCGGAGTGCCTCATCAATTCCCCATCCGGCGATCAAAGCCTCAATACGGGCAAATACCATGAAATCGGGATTCCTCTGAGCAATCTTAGCGGCCTCGATCTTACCCATGAACTCCTCCATGGGAGCCAGCTCTTGCCGACCTGGCACGAAGCTATTAACCTTGGGAAAACGCTTATCCTCGATCACAACCGCGGCAAGACCAGCCGCCTCATACTTTTTCACCATGTGCATAACATTTGACGCATTGCCATAACCCGTGTCGCAATCACAAATCACGGGAAGTTTTGTGGCCTCGTTTATGGCTTGAGCAGCGTCTAGATTTTCCGTCATGGTCAAGATATTTGCGTCTGGGACTGCATGCGCCGTCGAAATCTCAAGGCCGCCTGCCCAGACTCCGTCAAACCCGTTGCGTTCAATCAGCCTAGCTCCGAGGCCGTGGTGCGCACCGACAATGCGAATAATCGATTTCGATCCGAAAAGCTCCCGTAGAACCGATGCCTTATTGGTCATCTCGAACCTTCCTTCCCCGATTTCGAAAATCCACCCAGTTCTTCAGAGGCGCGTTTGTCGTATTCTACGCTCGCGACTTCTCATTCCCTATACCATTGGGTGCTCTCCTTAGCAACTCGCTTAGCGCTATCTTGCCCAAGGACGCCAAGCTCGTTCACAGCGTCGCTTGTTAAACTGCCACCAAAGGTGAACGCCAGTATCTTGGAGAGATCGTCTGGATCCAAGGACATAAAAGCATGAGGTACGTAGGGGCGAATATACCAGGAGTCCCCTTCTTTGAAATCCTCTTTATAGATTTGGTCCCCATATCGCCAGAAAAATCTTAATTTGCTATGCAGACAGAGCGTCAATTGGTGGAGAAAATGCCCTTCGTTCATCACTACGTCCTCCTCAGAGGTACAGAGCAAGGTCAGTATCTCAGGTCGCATGTTGACGTTCTCTCTTGTGACAACCAGATCCTCATAAGTGTAATGAGGCTTTCCCTTACGGCTGATTGTTCGTCGGTAACGATCCTCCACTCGCAAGATTTTAATTCCCCGATCCGTGTCCGGGGTGATGCCAAAAAAATCTCGGACATTAACGGTCAAGGCATCGGCCAGCTTCTGGACAATCTCTAGCGATGGGGTTACCCGATCCGCCTCTAGAGCGCGTAGCAGCTCTATATCCAATCCTGATTTTTGAGATAAAAGTTCCAAGGTGAGCTTGCTGTTATTCCTCAGGTCTAAAAAGATAGAGCCGAATGTACGATGGGTCTCCCTCATAGGACCTCCTCTTTCGCATAAATCTGTGTGGGTTTAATAGATCCTTCCTAAGATCCGTCTTACATCTTCGAAAACAAGGGGTTTCGGATTGTTTCCCATGCGCTGCGTGTAAAAACTCTCCCCCGCACAGAGATCCAGATCGGCAAGAGATAAACCCAGTTCTCTGAGGCGCGTAGGGAGCCCAACGCTTCTGGCCATTCCCTGAATGAAACTGGCAGCCCCTTTGACATCGGATTGCCCCAGCGCGCGCGCGATCTTGCTAACTCTCTCGGGTACGGTCTGTGCATTCTCCTTCAGCAATTCCGGCACTGAAATACTGCAGGCCAAGCCGTGAGGAACGCCAAAATGGGTGGTTAAAGGATAAGACATCGCATGGGCGGCAGTTGTTTGGGTGTTGCTAAACGCCAGGCCCGCTAAGAGGCTTGCCCTTGCCATGCCTTCACGCGCCGCTATGTCGTTGGGACTTTGACAGGCCAGCCCCAGATTCTCTTTGACCAGGCGAATCGCCTCGAGAGCGAATAAATCCGAAACGGGCTGATGGTGTTTTGACCAGTAGGCCTCTACGGCATGGGTGAAGGCATCCATTCCCGTAATGGCTGTCTGTTTCTGCGGGAGATGAAGGGTGAGTTCCGGATCCACCAGGGCCAAATCGGGATAAAGGGATGGGTGGGAGAGAGAATATTTTTTCTTCTGCTGGAGATCCCATACTACAGCCCACTGGGTTACCTCACCTCCGGTACCGGCGGTGGTCGGGATTTCTAAAAGCCGTGGGCGGTCCAAAGTTAGGGCAAACGAATCGCTCAGACCTTCTTCCAGCTTCCGGCTGTTATTCTGAAAAAACGCTGCTGCCTTAGCCAGATCGAGGAATGTCCCTCCCCCCATGCCAATGATGATATCCGCGCGATTTCTTCTCACATAATCCATGATCCCATGAACCGCTTCGAAATCACTGTACTCCAATGAAACCGAGTAAACCTCTACAGAATAATTTGAGCAGGTTAAGGCCTTTTTTGCCCCATCTAAATAACCCAATCGCGTCATGGAACCCTTGCTTGTCACGAGAGTGACTCGACGACCCCACTGTTTTTCTCGGAGCAGCTCGGGCAGAAGACGAAACACCCCTGTTCCAAAGACGATTTGGGTAGGCATCCTGTACTTCCAGAAATTCACGGGCATCGAGCCCCCTCCTTTAAGGCGGATCTCAGCCGCCATGTCATCTCATCCGGAGACAAAGCCACCCGACCAATGCCTGGACTCCCCATCTTATCAACCTTAACCAGGAGGAACACAGGCTTTTCTAAGCCCTCTCTCTGTTGCAGCAACCGCTTTAGCTTCCTGCCCAAAGATACCTTTTTTGCAGTAGGATACCCTGCCGCTTTGGCCACCCGAGCCAAATCTGTATTCCTTGAGATGGAAGGCTGATTGCCTGTGGACTCGTAGGATTCGTTATCCAAAACTACATGGAAGAGATTCCTAGGCTTCAAATCAGCAACTTGGGCTAGCGTACCCATATCCATTAATACGCTTCCATCGCCATCAACCACTATAACCGTCTTATCTGGCTGGGCCAGGGCAACTCCGAGCGCCAAGGACGACACAAGCCCCATAGATCCAATGACGTAGAAGTTTTCCTTTCGGTCCAGGAACGTGAACGCTTCTCTCGATATCATGCCCGTAGCAAAAAATGCCACGTCACCACTATTTAAAGTTTCCAATATAATGCGAACTGCCTCAGACCTTTGAAGCATACCGCTAGTCGCCGACAACACCGCTTCTGAGGACCAAACACGCTGGAATCCGTTCGCGATCCATAACCTGCACGGCCTTGTCTATGTGCTCCTCAATAGGCGCATCAAGGACGAAGAAAGGAACTTCGATCTCTCGCAACAAGGCAAGCGTCTTTTTCCCCATGATCAAGTGCTCGGGAGCGTCCTTCCCCTGATACCCTCTCCAGGTAACAATCAAAAGAACTGGGACCTTGTAAATCATATTGAAAGAGGTCAATGCGTTGATAACGTTTCCCAATCCCGAGTTTTGAATCAAGATGCCACTCCTTCTACCTCCCAGATAAGCTCCGCTCGCTATCCCCAAAGCCACATTTTCCCTGACCGCTGGAATGTAGGTTAGCCTGGGATCTCGCTCGACCTCTCTTAAAACAGCGGTCAAAAGGGAGCAGGGAACGCCTGAGAAAAAGTGGAACCCTTTTTCCTTCAGAACAGCCAAAAAATCCTGAGCGGAAATCATGCCTACGCAGCTAGATATGCATCGCGGACAAGTGTCCTCAATCTTGACGGTTCCCGAAATCGTATATATAATGTGCGACGTATATACTAGCGCTTAATTTCTGTCAAGAGGGATGACGGACCATCGTTCAGTCTCTCTCCACAACCAAAACGACGATGAGACCCGAGAAAGGACTCATTCAAAAGGCCGTTAAAATCACGCAGGAGCAGCACCGCTGGCTGAAGGCCCACCCCGAGATCAACTTCAGCCGTTGGATCCGCGACCATCTTGATCAACAGATAAGGCGAGCGGTTTGGCACCAGGGAAAAGGCGTGTCTGCCCTGGTGTTAGCCGCAGGCTCTGACCGTCCAATGCTCCCTTTCAACCGGTCTATTCCCAAGGCCCTGCTTGAGGTCCGGGGAAAGAGCATCTTTCAGCGTCAACGAGAAGTTCTGGAAGACTTGGGGGTGGGCCGAATCGGCGTGGTAAGAGGCTATCAGAAGCAAAAATTCTTCTTCCCCGGGATCTACTACTACGATAATCCAGACTATACTTCCCGGGGTATCCTTCACAGTCTGACGATGGGTATGGACTTTCTCATTGACTCGACGCTCATCCTTTATGCGGACATCCTGTTCCGTCGCTCAGTTTTGGACCGTTTGTTGCAAACCAAGGGAGATTTGATCCTTGCCATTGATCCAGCCATCCCGAGTCGAAGGAGGCGGGAAAAGGGCCGAGTTGTAGAAGCGGTCTCGTTCCAAGATAGAACTGCCAAACGGGCGGCGTCGATGATAAAACGCCTCTCACGGCACTTACCACGCTCGCAGCAAGATGGAGAGTTTGTCGGTGTGGGACTGATCCGGGACAGCGCTATTGACAAGGTGAAAAAATTGCTAATGGCATTGAATGCAGATTCCGCCCAAGCACGGGCAGACTTGCTAGCCCTATTCCAGGCTTGGATCGATAGTGGTGAAAAACTTTATGGCATGACGGTTTCATCAGAGGAGTGGATGGACGTGGATACTTTTGAGGATTATCGTGATGCCTGGAGCCGCTTTGAATCCTAACTCTGAAACAATCTTATTACGGACATGAGATTGCCTCCACTGTGACATGTACTAATACTTGATGCTTCCTAGGGCCAAATTTACCTTGACACCTATGGCAAGGCTGTGCTAGCTTTCCCCTTTAAAGACGAGGGGTAGCAGGCTAAGCGGGTCCTTATGTCTCTAAGGCGATTCTAGAGTAGGGAGATGTATGCGGGTTTTACTGGTTGATCCGAATATACGGATGGACACCCTGATTCCGGTCGGTCTTTCGCTACTTTCTGCCTGCTTGAAACGCGAAGGTCATGAGGTCGATGTATTTGATACCACTTTTATGGATTCCGGCTACCAGCGAGGAGATATCTGGCGGCAAGAGACCCTCCAGGTGATTGCAACCCAATTTGCTGATGTGGGAATTAAGCGCGACCAGATAGATATCCCCGCCGCATTCCGCGAAAAGATACGGACTTTTCGCCCAGACCTCATCGCAATATCCAACATGGAGGTGAACTATGACTTTACGGCGCGAGTTCTCCTCAGGGAAGGACTGGACCTGAGCGACCCCAACCGCCCCTTTGTCATCGTTGGAGGGATGTATCCGACTTTCGCACCGAATGAAGTAATCAGGACACCGGGAGTGGATCTAGTGTGCCAATGGGAAGGTGAGCGGACCATCATCCACGTGATGCGTGTCCTTCAGCGTGGCGTGGGCCTAGAGGATGGAAGCGGATTCTGGGGTATCGGCAACTTATGGATTCACCCCAGGAAGCTCCAGCGCCGCTTGCTTGATGCGGTGGGTACGGATCGGGAAGACCTAGTTCGCTACCTTCGCACCCAACTGGGCTTGTCAGAGGAACGGCTTCTTGCCGGCCTCGAGGGATATCGAACTGGAGTTGGAGCTGAGACAAAATTAGACGTTTCGGGTCGTGGCCTTGACTCAACAGTGTCGGTTTTCGAGAGTGGAGATGGGATCCTGAGGAACGTTACCCGAGAGAACCTGGAGGAAAAGAGCATCCTGGAGGAGAACCCATGGGCTGACTGGACCATTTGGGATGATAGGCGGTTCGCCAAGCCTATGCGCGGCAATATTTTCAGGACTGGCACCTTCGAGATGAGTCGGGGCTGTCCCTATCGATGCACATATTGCTGCAACGACGGTCTCCAGCAACTTTTTGGGAAGGCGGGATTTCATCGGGAGCGATCTGTTGCCGACTACGTGGCTGAAGTCAAGCATAAGATCGAATGTTTCGGCCTTGATTTCATGTACATTGTTGACGAGAGCTTCTTGTCCTTGAGCGAAAAGCGTTTCTATGAGTGGGTAGAAGGTCAGGAGGAAATCAATGCCTATTACCGCTCTGTAGGAAAGGGAGAACGGATACCCTATTTCGCTAATATCCGAGCCGAAACGGTGCGCCCTGGTTGGGCGAAGAAAATGGTCGACCTTGGCCTTTCTGTTGCTGATATCGGCATCGAGAGCGGGAATCTCGATTACCGGCGGGCGATCTTAGATCGAAAAATGACCAACGAACAGCTTCGAAAGGCATTCGAGGAATTCAAGGAGAGCGGCGTAAAATTGACCGGGAACGCTATTATCGGAATGCCGGACGAGACACCGGAGATCGTTTTTGACACAATTGACCTGTTCCGCCTTATTGATCCTCCGTCTATCACAGTTAATATCTTTGCTCCGTACCGAGGTACGACTCTCCGGGATCGGAGTATTGCAGCAGGCTATCTCAAGCCAAGGGTCTATGCCGGCGATTACAGGGGGGAAAGCTCCATTGATATGCCCCACTTCCCACCAAAGGAAGTGGCGTCGCTCCAGCAGACATTCATTCTTTTCGTCCGTTTTCCCAAGTCCCGTTGGGACGATATTGAAATGGCACGGCGAGACTGGGTGGCTGGGAACGAGTCGCGACTAGAGGACCTGAAAAAAGAATACATAGAGACCATTGCGGCCAAATATGGCCACCGGGCCGCTGAGAATCCCAGCTACAAGAAGCTTGACTATCCGGAGGCCCAGCTCAGAGTCAAACAACGAGAGCAGGAACATCCGTCAGGGATTTCTGGATAATCCGTTTCAACACCTGATTGAACTGGTCGCGAGACTCGCGCTAAGTCACTTGCGATGGATGGCCGCCGGGCGTGCCCTTTACGCTGGATCGGTCCTCAAGCGAGATACTTTCTTCTTTACAACCACAACTACCCGTGGCACAGCGTTGTTCTCTAGCCTCATCGTAATCAAGCCCGTCTAGCCGTTTGCTAAGAGCATGTGTGGAATTGTTGGGATCATTTCGAAACAGCCTCTGACAGAGGATCCACGAGTCCTTAGGGGGATGCTAGGCAAGTTGGCCCATCGCGGACCCGACGACGAAGGTTCGTACATAAGGGACAACGCCTGGTTAGGTGTCCGCCGATTGTCGATTATCGATCTGGCAGGTGGCCACCAGCCGATGCACGATCCAAGCGGTAAGGTGTGGATAGTCTACAACGGGGAAGTTTACAACTTTAAGGAATTACGGGCGAGGCTAGAGGGCCGGGGGTTCCAATTTCGCACGAACAGCGATACTGAGGTCGTGCTGGCGATGTATTGCGAGTATGGGGTCTCGTGTCTGGAGCATCTTGTTGGGATGTTTGCTTTCGCGATATGGGATTCTGGAGTTCGCCATCTCTTTTTGGCGCGTGACCGCCTGGGAATCAAACCCCTTTATTACACACTCGTAAAAGATAAACTCCTCTTTGCCTCTGAAATGAAATCGATCTTGTCCCATCCGGAGTTTGACCGTCGACCGAATTTTGAGGCGCTCTCTAGTTACCTGACATTCCGAACCGTAATCGGAGAACAGACTGTTTTCGAAAACCTCCTGCCTCTTATGCCGGGCCACTACGCGCTTTTCCGCGATGGCGAATTGAGCACATTTCAATACTGGGATGTCCCAGTCTTTGAGGAAAAAGAGGACCGGGGTGAAAGTTTCTATTTGCAGAGGGTTAGCGACCTATTGACAAATGCTGTAAGACGTCGTCTCATCGCCGATGTCCCGTTGGGGGCTTACCTCAGTGGGGGATTAGATTCTAGCCTTATGGTGGCTGTGATGAGTAGGCTGACCACGGACCCTGTGAGGACTTTCTCAGTCGGCTTTAGAGAGGAGGGATACAACGAATTCACACACGCGCGTCTGGTTAGCCAACAACTCGGAACTCAGCACTTAGAGATCGAAGTCCCCATGGAAGACTATTTCGAACTACTCCCCAGGTTGATCCGACACCGTGACACCCCGCTGTCCATACCTCATGAGATTGCGCTCTACCTTCTTTCGAGACAACTTAAGGAGCATGTCACGGTATGCCTTTCGGGAGAGGGGGCTGACGAGCTCTTCGGTGGGTACGGGCGTGTGATGCGGTCCCCAATGGATTACCAAAAAGTTAGAGTCTCGCAGAAACTTCCCGGGCTGTTCCAGGCACTCTTCGGCCTGTCCTTCGAAGCAACGGACTATGCTAACAGGCTAAGGTGCAAGGATGAAATCGAGCACTTCTTTCACGTTTATAACTGGCTGCCATTTGAAGACAAATGGGCCATCTTTACCGGCGATGTCAATGAGGCTATCGAAAAGGATGAGAGGCTCATCTCGTGCATCCGCTCCTATTTCGCCCGGGCAGGCCGCGCTAATTTGTACGATAAGCTGTTTTATATTTTCGAGAAGATCCATCTCGTTAACCTACTCGACCGCCTGGACATGATGAGCATGGCCGCCTCTGTTGAGGCACGAGTTCCATTTGTCGATCATGAGCTGGTCGAATTCGTAAGTAGTATCCCTCTTCGATATAAGCTGCGATGGAGGTCACCTTTCCATCGAATGGCTGGGTTTTTCGTCGCCGCAGAACGAGCTAGCGAATGGTTGGACGTGTCGAAGTATCTACTTCGACATCTTGCACAGTCCTATCTCCCGAAAGAGATCACGGGAAGAAAGAAACTAGGATTCCCTGTTCCTCTTGATGCTTGGTTTCGCAAAAAAATGGGTCCTTACGCTCGAGAGATACTCCTCGATCACAGGACCCGAGCGCGAGGAGTGTTTCGGACCCACCTTATCGAGCAGCTTCTGGATGCAAACCCAGGTCTGGCTTACGATTTTCACGGCAAGAGAATTTGGATGCTTATGAACATCGAGCTATGGCTGAGGGAGTTCTTTGATACGTCCCCTGAACCCCTACCTTAACCTTAAATCGGCGGCACTAATGTAATGTCCATGATCGCCTCGCACCATCGCGCGGCCTGCAACAGGCTCTCTTCCTGCAAAGCTGGAGCTATAAGCTGAATGCCAAGTGGCAGGCCGTCCCGGCTTAGGCCACTGGGCAACGTAATGGCTGGAACGCCGCAGTAGCTCCAGGGCAATTGGAAACGGTTATCTCCGGTGGTGTCCAAGCCCCGCGGAGCCGGTGCCGGCGTGGCCGGCGTCACCAGAACATCTACCTCGCTGAACATCTGCGCCACCTGCTGCTGAAAGAGCCGCCGCAAGCGTTGCGCCCGAAGGTATTCTACACCAGGAACCACCAGCCCGGTCTCGATGATCGTCCGGAGCTTCTGGCCGTACTGCTCGCGCTGTGTGGCAAACATATCCGCATGAAAGGCGGCTGCCTCAACCCGCATAATAATGCTGTGCGCCGCCAGCCCTGGACCAAAGCTAGGCGGGAGAGGTACCTCCCGCACCGTAGCACCTGCTTGGGCAAGCCGCTGGACTACTGCCTCGGTATGTTGCCGTGTTTCTTCTTGCGCCTGCTCAAGGAAAAACTCCCGAAGTACCCCGATACGCGGGGGTTTACCGGCCTGCCTCACCGCTGTGCTATAAGCCCCCACCGGATAATCAAGGGATCCGGGGTCGTGTACATCGTGGCCAGAAATCACCTCTAACATCAACGCTGCATCCTCCACGCTCCGCACGAGAATCCCAACATGGTCTAGACACCAGCTCACGGGAATTACTCCGTGACGGCTGACACGCCCGTAGGTTGGCTTTAAGCCTACAATTCCACAGTAAGCCGCCGGCCGAAGCGTTGAACCCCCGGTCTGCGTGCCCAGCGCCGCAGGGAGCATGCGCGCGGCCACCGCTGCCGCAGATCCACTACTTGACCCGCCAGGGGTGTGAGCTCCGTTCCACGGATTCCTCGTCTCCGCCGGGTCGGACACGGCAAATTCAGTAGTAACGGTCTTTCCGAGGATAATGGCACCTGCCTCCTTTAATCGCACCACCGAGCTCGCATCGTACTGTGGCACAAATCCCGCATAGACACGTGAGCCGGCGGTGGTCGGAAGACCCGCAGTATAGAAAATATCTTTGAGCCCCACCGGTACCCCACAGATCGGCTCCAGCCCCTCCCCCCGCAGCATGGCCTGCTCGCAACGGCGGGCCGCAACAAGTGCCCCTTTGTGATCTAACGTGGCCCACGCCCGCAGGCCCGGCTCCAACGCCTCGACGCGTTCCAGACAAGCCTCGACTACTTCTACCGGTGAGGCCTCATGCCGACGCACGCAGGCGGCCATCTCCGCCACACCAAGCATATGTAACCCAGTTTTCGTCGCTCCTCCTCCTCCCTATGCGAGCAACTACCTCGCCTCCAGTACAGCCCTTCACTCTCCCAATACTCAAGTGAAGAACCGTGGCTCAATA
>Ga0137796_10001183_pt1 | contig 15300 bp, 18 predicted proteins | sample OV2TP3_FD_97704 | JGI IMG/M metagenome (GOLD analysis project Ga0137796, IMG submission 97704)
CACGGCCAGCGTGCCGGTCATTCACCCCGCCACCGCGGCGATGACGTGGTCCAGGGTGGTGGGGTGCTCCTCCTCGGGCTCCACCCCATAGAAGCGCTTGATTCCGCCGTGCACCCCGTAGAAGACGGGATCGGGGAACTGCTCGATGAAGGCCCGGCGCACGGAGCCCTTGTCCTTCACGATCCGCACCTTGGAGACGTGGATCAGATCGCCCATGGCCCTCCTCCTTTAGGCCCTGGCCTCGAGTCCGGCCCCGACGACCCCCTATTCTACACGACCGGTCCGGGGTCGGCGTGACGGCTCATGGCCGCCGGACGAGAGGCTTGAGGGAGGCCAGGGCGACGGCGACGAGCACGGCCTCCGCGGAGAGGATGAGCCAGGGGAGGCGGTACGAGCCGGTCGCGTCGAGGACGAGCCCGAAGATCGGCGGCCCCACCAGCACCCCGCTCCAGGCGAAGGCGACCGACACCCCCGTCAGCAGCCCCGCGTACCGTGACCCGCCGACCTCCGCGACGAGGGCGAAGTAGAGCCCCACCCACCCGAACGCCCCCACCCCGGCGACCGCCGCGAGCGCCGCGGTGAGGGTCCCGAGCCCGCCGAGGGCGAAGAAGACGTAGGCCCCGGCGCCGATCAGGGCGGTGAGGACCAGGCCGGGCCGGCGGCGCCCGCCGAAGAGCCGATCGCTGACGATCCCCCAGCCGACGCGGCCGGCCGCCCCGCCGGCCTGGGCCAGCGCCAGGAGCCGACCGGCCCTCACCGCGGTGGTCCCGAGGGCTTCCTTGGCGTAGAGGACGAGGTAGGAGAGCACGGAGGACTGGACCATCGAGAGCGCCAGCCCGGACCCGAACAGGACGAGCAGGCCGGGCCGGAGGAGGAAGGGTCCGATCTCGGCGAGGCGCGGTGTGCCAGACGACGCCGCCGCCGGGCGGCCGGGCGGGGTCCGGTACGCTCCGCCCACGAGCCCCGCCGAGAGGAGGGAGGCCCCCGCGGCGGTCGTCATCGCCCACCTCCAGCCGTGGAGGGAGGTCAGGGGCGGGAGGATCAGGGCCGCGGCGATCCCCCCCAGGGTGAGCCCCGTCTGCTTGACCCCCATGGCCAGGCCGCGCTCCTGGGGCGGGAACCACTCCAGGATCGCCTTCCCCGTGGCCGGGTTGAGGACGCTCCAGCCGAGGCCGGCGAGGAAGAGGAGGCCGAGGAGCGCCGGGAGGTCCGGGCTCAGGGCGGCGAGGCCGACCATAATGCCGGTGAGCGCCTGACCGAAGACCAACGTGAGGCGGACCCCGAACCGGTCGGTGAGCCAGCCCGCGGGGAGCGACATGAGGACGCCCCCCAGGTAGATGGCCGGCAGGAACAGCCCCACCTGGGCGCGCGAGAGCTGGAGGGCGTCGAGGAGGAAGGGGGAGAGGGGCGCGACGGCGAGGACGGAGAACGACCCGAGCGCGTGGGCGAGGGTGATCAGCGTCAGGGCCGCCCAGCGACTCATCCCCTCGCCCCGGTCACCCCATCCGGCGCCCTCGAGACCGCCCCCGGGCCGAGCGGCGGGGGGCAGCCCCCCCTCCGAGTTCCCTAGCGCCCGGGGGAGCCGTCCCGGAGCGCCGGCATGACCTCCCGCGCGAAGCGCTCGATCTGCTTGAGCCGGTCCGGCCAGCGGGGGACCATGAACTGGAGGGAGAGGTGTTCCACCCCGATGGCCTTGTACGCCTTGAGCGCCTCGAGGAGCTGCTCGGGGGTGCCGGCCAGGCGGTCCTCCTGCTGGGGCACGGGCTCCCGGGTGACCTCGATGGGCCGGCAGGCCGTCAGGCGGACCCGCTCCGGGTCCCGGCCGGCCTCGGCGGCCCACCGTCGCACGTTGGCGAACTTCGCGGCGAGCTCCCGCGGCGTGATGTGCACGAAGTACGGGAACCAGGCGTCGCCGTAGCGGGCGGCCCGGCGCTGGGCCCGCTCCCCTTCCCCCCCGACCCAGATCGGGATGCGGGGCGTCTGCAGCGGCTTCGGGGCGAACCCCACCTCCTGGAAGCGGTAGAAGCGCCCCTCGAATTTGGGCCGCTCGTCGGTCCACAGCCGCTCGACCAGCTCGAGCTGCTCGTCGGCCACCGCCCCGCGCTCCTTGAACGGGGCCTCCAGGGCCTCGAACTCCTCCGCCATCCAGCCGACCCCCACCCCCAGGATGAGGCGCCCCTTGGAGAGGTGATCGATGGTCGTGGCGACTTTGGCCCAGTGGAGCGGGTGCCGGTAGGGCATCACCAGGACGCTCATCCCGAGCCGAACCCTCTCGGTGCCGCCGGCCAGGTACGCCAGACAGGTCAACGGCTCCAGGAAGGGGATGTCGGGGGGGACGATGAACCGCCGGTCGGCGCTGTAGGGGTAGGTGGTGCGGATCTCCCAGGGGGTGACGATGCGATCCGCGGCCCAGACCGCCTCGAAGCCCAGGGCCTCGGCGTGGCGCGCCGCGTCCATGAGGACCGCGCTGGCCGCCCGGCCCGAGATCGGGAGGAAGACGCCAAACTTCATCGCTGGCCTCCTGTTCGCCTCCCGGGTCCGATCCTCATCCGTCCGCGCGGTCGCGCGGGGCCCGGTCCGAGGACGTCACGGCAAAAAGCGGCCTGATTATACCACCGTCGGGCCCGGACGGGGCCGGGGCGGACAGCAAAAGGGGGAGGGGCCACAGCCCCTCCCCCCGCAGGGACGCCGGCAAGGCCGCGGCTATTTGATCCACTCCATCTGCGCCGGGTCGAAGGGCGGCTGGGCGAAGTCCAGGATGGCCATCTCGCCGCCCTCCGCCTTGATGTTGTGGGTCGAGCCCTTGGGGATATGGACGACCGTCCCGGGCTTCAGGGTGATCGGCTTGCCGTCGAGGATCGCCGTGCCCTGCCCGCTGACGATGTAGATCACGTGGTTGCCGTCCTTGTGCCGGTGCATCTTGATCTCTTCCTTGACCGCGATGGCGCCCGCGGTGTAGTTCGGCGTCCTCACCATCTGCTTGAGGGTGAACCCGGCGCGCTGATCACCCTTCTTGACCTCCTCGCCGAAGTCGAAGACCTCGCTCTTTGGGGCCTCGGCGGCCCCCACTGCGACCGCGGTTGCCACTGCTAGCATCACCCCGAGCCACCCTCGCGCCTTCATGGTCCTCCTCCTTTCTCCTCTTCGGTCCGCGCTCTCGGCTTCCGGGCCGTCACGACGATAGAGTAGACCAGCTCCCCGTGGCGGTGGGAGGGGATCACGCGGCGGAGGAAGTCCAGGAACTCGGGGGCGAACAGCGGGTACCGGACCAGCTCCCCGAGGCCAAAGGGCCTCCGCGCGACGACCTCGACCCCCTCGAATCCGACGTTGTGGAACTTCTTGAGCAGCACTGGCTCCGCCAGTGTCCCCGCCAGTCACCCGGCCAGCGCCGCGGGGGACTTGAGCACCTCCTCCGGCAGCGCTTCGGTGATGACAAGGTCGGCGATGGAGACCCGCCCGCTCGGGCGCAGCACCCGCAGCATCTCCGCCAGGGCGCGGCTCTTCCGGGTGGAGAGGTTGAGGACGCCGTTGGAGATGATCACGTCCACCGAGGCGTCCGGCAGCGGGAGCTCCTCCATCAGCCCTTCCCGGAGCTCGACGTTGTCGAGGCCGATCTGGCCGACGTGCTCCCGGGCCCGCTCGAGCATGGCCGGGGTCATGTCGAGGCCGATGGCCTTCCCCCGGGGTCCCACCGCCTGCGCCGCCAGGAGGGTGTCGATCCCGGCCCCGCACCCGAGGTCGAGCACCGTCTCGCCCGGCTCGAGCGCCGCGTGCCGGACCGGGTGGCCGACCCCGAGGGCGAAGGTCACGGCGCCCCGCGGCAGGCGCTCCAGCTCCTCGGTCGCATAGAGGGCCTCGGCGACCGCCACCCCGTCGGAGTGGACCTGGCCGTAGGCGTCGCGGATGATCGATCGGGCCTCCGTCTCGCTGAAATACGACATGGGCTCTCCCTCCTTTGGCCTACGCGCGGTCCAGGGCCTGACGGATCCGCGCTTCCAGTCGCGGCGGCAGCGGCGCCTCGCCCAGCCTGCCCTTGACGAAGGCGTCGAGCTGGCGGCTGAACGCCAGCTTGTCGCAGCAGGCGAGGCACTCCTCGAGGTGCGCCTCGAGGGCCTCGAGCGGCTCGCCGGAGAGCGCCCGGTCCAGGTAGGCGAAGAACTGCCGCATCGCGTCCGCGCAGGTCACCCGCTTCGTCTCTGCCATGGCTTCACCAATCCGCGCCGCTTGGCGCACTCCCAGAGCTCCCGCTCCAGGATCTTCCGGCCCCGGTGGAGGCGGGACATCACCGTCCCGATGGGGCACCCCAGCACCTCGGCCAGCTCCTTGTAGCTCAGCTCCTCCACGTACACCAACAGCAACGGCAGCCGATACACCTCCGGCAGGGCCAGCAAGGCCCGGCGGACCTCCTCGTCGTCGAACTGCGCCAGGAAGTCCTCGTGGAGGCGGTCCGAATAGGGGAAGGGGTCCTCGTCCGAGATCAGGTCGTAGAGGGAGAACCGGTCCAGCTCCCCGAGGTCGCCGTAGGCGACCTCGCGCGCCCCGCCCCGGTGCCGGTCCAGGACCAGCCGGTTCAGGATCTGGAAGAGCCAGGCGCGGACCCGCCCGGGCTCGCGGAGGCCGGGGAAGGCCCGCATCGCCTTGAGATAGGTTTCTTGGAGCAGGTCCTCGGCGTCCTGGGCGCTCCCGGTCAGCCGCACCGCCAGCCGGTACACGCTGGCGAGGTGGGGGAGGGCCAGCTCCTCGAACCGCCGGCGGGCCCCGGGGTCGAGCGTGCTCCCCACCGCCGAGCAGCCTTCGCCCCCTCCGCCACTCCCCGCGCCACCCATCGCCAGCCCCACTATAGATGACGGTGGGCCCGGGTCCGGATATTCCCGGCCGGGCCCATCCGGGTCCGTCCAGCGCCGCGCTCCGGGCCCACGCCGCCTCCGGCCCCCCGGCGGCCGCCGGAGGCTACCCGACGCACCCCTGTTCGGTGAACTTCACCCTGGCGACCGCGCCGTACTTGTTCTGGTAGCTTCCCAGCAGCTCGCCGTCGCGCCACTGCCAGCGCTTCGCGTTCGTCATCAGGCCCCGCTTGTACTCGATGCCGTGGGGGAGGTCGAGCCAGGGCCGGATGACGGCGCCGTCGGGGTAGCTCAGCAGCTCGCTCTCCGCCTCCCCGAACCCCTCGATGCGCACCCGGCCCATCCCGTCCTGGAGCTCGAACTCGACGGGGACGACCTTCGTCGGCAGCCAGGTGGTCACGAGCGTTTCGCCGAACAGCGCGAAGATCCCCCCGCCCGCCTTCCCCGTGCCGATCGCCTCCAGCGCCTGCCGCTGCTCGGGCGTGGCGCCGCTGTCGATGTACGCGCACGCCGTGCCCTGGCCCTGCTCGACGGGGCCCGGGAACTTGTAGTAGAGCGCGAACCGCGCGCCGTCGAGGGGCGTCGCGCCGAACCGCCCGGTGGCGATCCTCCAGGCGCCCCACCCCATGCAGTGCCCCTCGGTCGGCCGCGCGTTGAAGTTGCACGGGCAGCCCCAGTCGCAGTTGCAGGCGGTGAAGTAGTCCGCCTCGAAGCCCCACTGCGTCATAGTCCCTCCCTCTTCATCCTCGTTCCTCACCGGTAAGACGGCAAGGTCGTCCCCGAAATTCCCGGCTCATCGCGTCGCCGATGGTGTCCGTATTGTGTCCCTCATCCGCTCATCGCCGGGCGGACCCCGACTGCCGCCGGCCCGGGGAGCGTCTCGTCCATGGCGCGCGCGACCACCACGCCCGAGCAGAGCGTCAGCGCCGCCACGAGGTGGATCGCCGCCTCGAGCCCGAGGAGGTCGGCCGCCAGGCCCGAGAGGAGCGCGCCCACCGCGTAGCCGAGGTCGCGCCAGAAGCGGTAGACCCCGAGGCTCGTCGCGCGCCAGGCCGGATGCGCCAGATCGCTGATGGCGGCGAGGAGGGTCGGGTAGACCATGGCGGTGCCGAGCCCCTGGAGGCCGGCCCCGAGGAGCCAGGCCGGGTAGGCGGGGACGAGGACGGTGAGCCAGATCCCGCCGGCCTGCACCACCATGCCGCCCACGATCAGCCCTTTGCGCCCCAGCCGGTCGGAGAGCGGGCCCGTGACCACCTGGAGGACCCCCCAGACCGCTGGATAGACCGCCTTGACGACCCCGATGCGCTCCACACCCAGGCCCCACGCGGCGAAGAAGAGCGGGTAGATCCCCCACGACATCCCGTCGTTGAGGTTGTTGACCAGCCCGGCCTGGCAGACCGCGAAGAGGCTCGCGTGCCCGACGCTCGTGAGGAGGAAGATCTGCCGGAAGGACGGCATGGGAGCGCGGGCGCCCACGGTCGAAGCCTCGAGATGGGCATGGCCCCGCGTCTCCCGGACGAAGGCGAGGGAGAGGGCGAACCCCAGGACCGCGACCAGGATCCCGAGGTAGAACGGCTCGGGGCGGAGGGCGTACTGACCGGCGATGTAGCCGGTCGCCCACGCGGTCACCCCCACGGCCAGGTAGCCCGCGAACTCGTTGAGACCCAGGGCCAGGCCCCGGCGACCGGGCCCGACGAGGTCGATCTTCATGACGACCGTCATCGACCAGGCCAGGGCCTGGTTCACGCCGAGGAGCACGTTGGCGAGGTCGATCCACCACCACTCCCGGGCCCCGATGATGAGGAAGGGGACCGGTAGGGCGAAGAGCCAGCCGAGGATCAGGATCGGCCGTCGCCCCCAGCGCTCGGAGAGCCGGGCGGCCGCCACGTTGAGGACCGCCTTGGTCACCCCGAAGCTCACGATGAAGGAGGTGATGGCGGTCTTGGAGGTGAGGCCGAACTCCTGCTCGCCGAGGAGCGGGAGGACGGTCCGCTCCAGCCCCACCATCGCCCCCACGAAGGCGTTGATCAGGACCAGGAGGGCGAACTGGGGGAGGTTCTCCCGGAGGCCCAGCCGGATTTCGCTCACACCCGGCCCAGGTTCCGGTGGCGGTTGTCGGCAAAGCGCTCGGGTTGAGGCGGGAGATCCTCGAGCACGAACCGCACGAACTCGGGCTTCGACCCGAGCCGGAGGGCGGGGTTGAAGCGCCGCTCGAAGCCGATGGTGGAGCCCGGCTTGCCCGAGAGCCCCTTGCCGCAGGCCGCGCCGCTGAAGTGGGCGGGGTAGACCTCCAGGTGGTCGGGGAGAGCCAGGAGCGTGCCGAAGAGGCTGTCGTAGAGATCTTCGGCGAGCCGAATCTCGCTGCCGTCTCCCAAGAGATCGGGCCGACCGACCCCACCCGCGAAGAGCGTGTCCCCCGTCAGGACGAACCACGGCTCGGGGCCTCGCGTCCGATCGGTCACGAGGAGCGAGATCCCCTCCGGCGTGTGCCCGGGCGTGTGGAGGACCCTCAGGACTACATTGCCAACAGTCAGCCCTTCTCCGTCCTTGACCTGGCGGTGAGGGAGGCGGGCCCCGGCCAGCTCGTGGAGGTAGAGGGTGGCGCCGGTCCGCTCGGCCAGCCGTCCCGCCCCGGAGAGGTGGTCGGCGTGGACGTGGGTCTCGATGACATGGGTGATGGCCAGGCGCTTGCCGGCCGCCGCCTCCAGGTAGGGCTCGATCTCCTGCTGTGGATCCACCACAGCTGCGATGCCCCCGCCCCCTCAGCCGAGTAGGTAGGCCGCGCAGCCGGTCTCGGGACGGAGGAACTGCCGGAAGATCATCGCATCGCCTCCTCTCGTGCATGGCGTTCCGAGGCCGCACTTGTCGCGGCCCCGAGGATCCTGCCGACGCAGCCCGGCGTCTTGGCGCGAGGCTGCAAGTGAAGCCGTTGCGATCATCCGGTTGAAGTGGTATAAAGTCAAATAGTGATTTCCTATTGCTTCGATAAGGAAAGACTTTTCGGAGCCACAGGGTGACGCTGCGGCAGCTCGAGGTCTTCCTGGCCGTGGCGCGGGCTCGGAGCTTCCGCCGGGCCGCCGAGGCCCTCCACCTCAGCCAGCCGGCCCTCTCCCAGCACGTCAAGGAGCTGGAAGACGAGCTGGGGACTCGTCTCTTCGATCGTCTGGGCCGCTCGGTCGCCCTGACCGAGGCCGGCCGACTCCTCGAGGAGCACGCGATACGCCTCTTCGCCGCCCTGGAGGGCGCCCGGGAGGCGATCGGAGAGCTCCGGGGCCTGAAGCGAGGGGCCCTCCTGATCGGGGGGAGCACGACCCCGGGGATCTACGTCCTCCCGCGGCTCATCGCCGCCTTCAACCGCCGATACCCGGGGGTCCAGATCACGCTGAGGATCGCGAACTCGCGGGTGATCGAGGAGCGGGTCCGCGCCAACGAGCTCGACCTCGGCATCGTCGGCGGCCACTTCCTTGAGCGAGGAGAGCGCTGCCTGGCGGCGGGTCTGGGGGACGAGCTCATGCTGGTCGTTCCGCCGGCGCACCGGTGGGCGCGCCGGCGGGAGATCCCCCAGGAACAGTTCGCCCTGGAGCCGCTCCTGATGCGGGAAGAGGGATCGGCCACCCGACAGGTGACCGAGCGCGCGCTGCTCCAGGGAGGAGTGAAGTTCGCCGTGGCTATGGAGCTCGACCACACCGAGGCGATCAAGCAGGCGGTGATGGCGGGGCTGGGGGTGGCCTTCCTCTCCGTCCACGCCGTGCGGGGAGAGCTGGCGGCGGGGTGGCTCAGGGCCCTGCGCCTCCGCGGCCTCCCGATCCGCCGCCATTTCCACGTGATCCACCACGAGGCCCGCGCCCTCTCCCCGGCCGCTCGGGCGTTCGTGGAGCTTGTCGAGAACCAGGGGAAGGTCGGCTGATGCCGGCGCACGAGCCGGGATCTCTCGGCGGGACCGCCCCGTCGGACGGCGGGCTTCGGGTCCTCGCCGCGCGGGCCCTCGAGCTGGTCCGGGACGGCGACATCGTCGGGCTCGGCTCGGGGCGCGCCGCGACCGCCTTCCTCCGGGCCCTCGCCGGGCGCGTCAGGGAGGGACTCCGGGTGCGCGGCGTCCCGACCTCGGAGGCCACCGCGGCGCTCGCCCGCCAGCTCGGCGTGCCGCTCGCCGGGCTCGATGAGGCCCCTCTCGCCCTCACCGTGGACGGCGCCGACGAGGTGGACCCGCGCCTCGACCTCATCAAGGGGTACGGCGGGGCCATGCTCCGGGAGCGGATCGTCGCGGCCGCCTCGGGCCGTCAGGTGATCCTGGTCACGGCCGAGAAGCTCGTCCCGGCGCTCGGCGCCCGCGGGCGGCTCCCGGTCGAGATCGTTCCGTTCGCCCTGCCGCTCTGCCGCCGCCGCCTCGAGGCCCTGGGGTTTCCACCGGCCGTGCGCCAAGCCGAGGGGCGGCCGGCTCGGAGCGACAACGGCAACCTCCTCCTGGACTGCGCCGTCGGACCGATCCAGGATCCCGCGGCCCTCGAGCGGGAGCTCCTGGCGATCCCCGGCGTGGTGGACACGGGCCTCTTCCTCGGGACCGCGGACACCGTCTTCGTCGCGGAGGGCGGAGGGGTCCGCGTCCTCCAACGGGCGCGGGGCGGGTGACGGTTCGCGGGCCGGCCGGCGCCGTTGCCCGGTCCCGGCGCATGGCTTAAGATTGATCTCAGGGGGCGCACCGATGGACCGGAGCCGAGCGAGGCGACGTCCGCGCTGCCGGCGGGGGGCCCTGCCCATCCTCCTCGGGCTCACCCTGGCCGCCTGCGCCGTGAGCCCCACCGGCCAGCCCCAGCTCACCCTCGTCTCCCCGGCCCAGGAGGTCGAGATGGGGCGGCAGCTCTCCCGCGAGATCGAGCAGAAGGTCCGCCTCGTCCAGGACCCGGCCATCACCGGGTACGTCGAGCGGGTCGGGCAGCGCCTGGCCGCCGTGTCGGACTGGCGGGAGATCCGTTACCACTTCAAGGTGGTGGACGCCAAGGAGATCAACGCCTTCGCCCTCCCCGGCGGGTACGTCTACATCCACAAGGGGCTGCTCCAGGCCGCCGCCAACGAGGCGGAGCTGGCCTCGGTCCTCGGGCACGAGATCGGCCACGTCGCGGCCCATCACCCCGCCGCGCAGCTCTCGCTCGCCTTCGGCGCCCAGCTGATCGCCACGGCCCTGCTCGGCCAGAACCCCGCCCTCTGGGGGCAGATGGCCGCGCAGATCCTCGGGGGCGCCGGGCTCTCCGCCTACGGCCGCTCCCAGGAGCTGGAGGCGGACGCCCTGGGGATCCGCTACCTGGCCCGGACCGGCTACGACCCCCAGGCCTCCGTCACCTTCCTCGAGAAGCTCCTGGCCCTCGGCCGGCGCGAGCCGGGGGCCATCGAGCGCTTCTTCGCCTCCCACCCGCCGACCGCCGAGCGGGTCGCCCGGGCCCGGCGCCTCGCGGCCCAGACGCGGCCGGCCGGCACCCCGATCGTCCAGACCGCCGAGTTCGAGGCCATGAAGGCGCGGCTCCGCTGAGGGCGGCGCCGAATCCCCCCTCTTCCCTCCGCTGTCTTATCCTCTGGAGACTCGTCGCGTGAGGGGTCTCCCGGAAGAGGAGGGAGATGTGGTGCGCTGGACAGTTCTCCTGGGGGTTCTCGCCGCCGTGGTGATCCTGGCGACCGCGCCAGGCCGGACGGCGGCGGTTGATGAGACGGGACAGGGGCCGACGGCGTGGAGGGAGGAGACGATCTTCTACCCGCCGTCGCCGGGGCCCATGACGCCTTGGGACGAAACGCCGTCGCGAGCCCGGTCGGGGTCGCGGGGCGAGGCGTAGCGGGGGAAGAGCCGGTAGATCGCCTCCCCCGACTCGGCGGCGAAGACGGGGAGGAGGCGTTTGGAGTACACCCGACTCCCGGCGAACTGGACCGTCGCCGCGGCCAGGGGACTGCCGGACCGGGTGAGGAGGAGCGCCTCCGCCCGCGAGTAGCGCCCCCTGGAGTCGCCCGCGCGCCGGACGGCCGCCCGGTCCCCGAGCGCGAGCAGGGGGCCCCGGGGCAACGGCCCGAACAGCGCCACGGCGACCTCGTTCGTCACCCCGCACTCCCCTTGGTCGAGGGCGCCGAGCCACCACCCGATCTCGTCGAGCAGGATGGGGGCCAGGGCCGGGTGGAGGCCCCCGCCCGGCCCTTCGTAGGGGGGGCGCGGCTCGAACTCCCGCCAGACGAAGCGGTCGTTGTAATCGAAGCGCAGCTGGAGGCCCAGGGGGTTGGTGGAGCCGCAGGCCAGGCAGGTGGCCGTCCCGGGGAGCCGGCCGCTCGGTGTTCGCGCCGACCGCCACGCCCCCAGCAGCCCCGCGGGATCGGGCGGGAGGTCCTCGCCACGGCTGACGACCCCTTCGGCGAGCAGCCGTTCCCCCTGGCGGAGCCCGAGGCGGACCCCTTCCGGGCCCGCTTCCCGGACGACTTCGAGGGGGCACTCGACGGGGACCGCACGGCCGAGCGCTATCCTGAGCTGCACCGGCTCGCCGGGCGGGGTTCCGGCTGCGTCCAGGAAGAAGGCGGCCGTCCCCCCGCCGTGGACCGTGCCGGCGAAGCCCTGGAACTCCCGCGGGAAGACGACCCGGCTCGGGCCGCCGACCGCCCGACGCAGGGCCTCCGCCACGCTCACGTCGCCCATGGCCGAGAAGCTTACGCGAACTTCCCGCTGCGGACAAGGCGGAGAGTTGCGGTCGGCGAAAGCGCCGGTCCCTTTCGGGGAGGCGCCGACCCCTCGCTCCACACGCTCCGCGGCGCACCCGTCAGTGGCTCGCCGGGCGGGGCCCCTCCTCTTTGTCCTCCGCCCGCCGATCGGCTTCCCCACCCGGCTCGCTCACGACGGGGACCCGCGCCGCTCCGCTTAACGTTCCGCTCGGGGCCGGCGCCTCCCCGCAGGGCCGTCGGCAGGGGCTCGCGGATGGAGGGTTCCGCTCCGAGCGCCGGCTTCGCCCGCGCAACTTTATGGGGGGAGGTTTGGGAAGGGGGGCAACGCCCCCCTCCCAGGGTCTATGGGTCGGAGCAGTCGCGGATGTAGCCGCAGCGGGGGCAGATCAGCTTGCAATGGATCTCGCGCATGAGGGTCCCGCAGACCCAGCAGGGGTGGGGCTCCGGCTCCCGGGTCCGCGTCGCCGCGTGTGCTATAATGGCTTCCTGATCCATTGCGCCTCCCATTCTACGGCCGATGCTCTGGCGGAAGCAACTTCTCTTGATCGCCTTCCTGCTCGCCGGCTGCCAGCCCCTGACCTTCGAGGCGATCCGGGCTGACCTCGCGGCCGGCCCCGGCCACTATATCGAGCGCGTCCCCTTCATCCCCCAGGAGGAGTACTACTGCGGGCCGGCCTCGCTGGCCATGGTCCTGCGGTACTGGGGGGTGGAGGCCGACCAGGACGAGATCGCCAGCGAGCTCTTCCTCAAGTCGATCCGGGGGACCCTCAACTTCGACCTGGAGTTCTACGCCCGGCGGCGGGGCCTCCACGCGCGGAGCTTCCAGGGGACCCTGGAGGGGGTGAAGGCCGAGCTCCGCCGGAACCGCCCCCTGATCGTTTTCCAGGACCTCGGCCTCGGGCCCTACTCCGTCCCCCACTTCGCCGTCCTCATCGGCTACGACGACCGCCGGGAAGTGGTGGTCCTCCACTCCGGGACCACGGCGAACCGGGTCCTCCCCTACGGCGAGTTCCTCCGCACCTGGGACCGGCGGCAGCGGTGGACCCTCCTCATCACCCCGGCGCCCTCGTGAGCCGGCCCGCGCCCCGCTGATGCCCGCCCTGCCGCTCCCCGCGGCCGAGCGGACCCGTCTCCTCCGCGTGGCCCTCGGCGAGGCCCCGCCGGATCTCCTGCTCGCGGGCGGCCGGGTCGTCAACGTCTACACCGGGGAGGTCCTCGCCTGGGACGTGGCCGTCGCCGGGGAGCGGATCGCCGCCGTGGGCCCCGATCTCGGGGCGACGACCGGGCCGGGGACGCGGGTCCTCGACGTCGCCGGGAAGGTCCTGGTCCCCGGGTTCATCGACGGCCACACGCACCTCGACAACATCCTGACCGTCCCCGAGCTGCTGCGGGTCGCCGTCCCGCGGGGGCTGACCGCCTTCGTCAGCGAGATGGCCCAGATCACCTCGGCCCTGGGGCTCCCCGGGGCGCGCTGGTTCTTGGAGGGCCTCCGGGACCAGCCGATCCACTGCTTCGCCACCGCCCCGGTCATCACGTTCCTCACCACCGAGGTCGTCGGCGGGGCGCCGGCGATCGAGGAGGGGGAGATGGCGGCCCTGCTCGAGGAGCCCCAGGTCCTCGGGCTCGGCGAGATCTACTGGCACCTCCTCCTCGAGCGCCCCGAGCGCCTGCTCCCCCTCATCGAGCGCGCGCGGGCGCTGGGGAAGAGCGTGGAGGGGCACTCCGCCGGCGCGCGCGGGGCGAAGCTCTGCGCCTTCTCGGCTGCCGGGGCGGGGTCCTGCCACGAGCCGATCACGGCGGGGGAGGCCCTGGAGCGGCTCAGGCTCGGCCTCCACGTCCTGATCCGCGAGGGCTCGGTCCGGCAGGACCTCGAGGCCGTCGCCGCCGGGAAGGACGAGGGGGTCTCCCTCCGGCGCGCCGCCCTGGTCTCCGACGGGATCTGGCCCGTGGAGCTGGTCGAACGGGGCTACATGGACGCCATCGTCCAGAGGGCCATCGACCTCGGCGTCCCTCCCGTGACCGCCTACCAGATGGCGAGCCTCAACGTGGCCGAGCACTACGGGCTCGACGGCGACCTCGGCGGGATCGCGCCGGGCCGGTCCGCGGACATCCTGGTCCTCCCGGACCTCCGCGAGGTCCGGCCGGAGCTGGTGATCGCCCGGGGACGGCTGGCCGCGCGCGAGGGGCGGCTCCTGGTCGAGCCCCGCCCGCTCCCGCGGCCGCCCGCGGTCTCCGACGGGCTCCGCCTCGGCCCGATCTCGGCCGACACCTTCGGCCTCCCCGCGCGCGGCCGGACCGCGCGGGTCCGGGTGATCCGGATCGCCGGCGACATCCTGACCGCCGAGGACGAGGCTACCGTCCTCGTGCGCGATGGGAGGATCGAGGCGGACCCCGGCGCGGACCTCCTCCTGGCCGCGGTCCTCGCCCGGCGCGGCTCGGGGATGCGGGCCGTGGGGCTGCTCCGGGGCCTCGGCCTCCGCGCCGGGGCCCTGGCCTCCACCTTCTCCTTCGACACCGCCGACCTCGTGGTCGCGGGGACCACGCCCGAGGCCATGGCCGGCGCGGTCCGGCACCTGATCGCCCTCGGGGGCGGGGTCGTGGCCGTGGACGACGCGGGGACGGCGCTGGCGGCCGTCCCCCTCCCGCTGGGCGGGGTCGCCTCGCCGGCCCCGATCGACGAGATGGCCCGTGACTTCCAGGCCATCGAGGACGCGGCGCGACGACTCGGCTGCCGCCTCCCCCGCCCCCTGCTCACCCTGGCGACCCTCACCTTCCAGGCGATCCCCGCCCTCCGGCTCACCCCGAGAGGGCTCCTCGAGGTCAAGACGCAGCGGTTCCTGGACCTCCTGGTTCCATGAGGGACCTCCCGGGGCTCCTCGCCCCCGGCTTCCTCCGCGCCACGCTCGCCAACTTCCTCTTCTTCTCGAACCTCTCCGCCTTCTACCTCCTGCCGCTCCACCTCAAGGGGCTCGGGGCCACCGAGTCCCAGGTCGGCCTCGTCATGGGGGTCTACAGCGCCACCGCCATCCTCTGCCAGCCGCTCGTGGGCGGCGCGGTGGATCGCCTCGGCCGCCGCCCGTTCCTCGTAGCCGGCGCGGTGCTGGCCGGGATCGCCTCGGCCGCCTTCGCCCTGCTCCCCGGGGCGTTCGCCGTCTTCCCGCTGCTCCGGCTCCTCCAGGGGCTCGGCTACTCGGCCTTCTACGTCGCCACCTTCGCCCTGGTGGCCGACCTCGCGCCCGCCGCGCGGCGGGGGCAGACCCTCGGGCTCTTCGGGATCTCCGGCCTGGTCGCCACCGCGGTGGCGCCGGCCCTCGGGGAGCCCGTGCTCCGCCTGGCGGGCTTCCGGGTCTTCGCCCTTGCGGCGACGGTCGTGGCCCTCGCCGCCGTGCTGGTCGCCTTCCGGCTGGTGGAGCCGCCGCGGACCCTCCTCCCCACCTCCGCAGGGCTCGGGGGCGTGCTCCGGGGGATCGCCGAGGCGCCGCGCCTCCCGACGGCGCTTGCCTTCGCCTTCGGGCTTGGTCTCGGGGTGGTCTTCACCTTCCTCCCGACCTACGCCGAGGAGGTAGGCGTCCGCCGGCTCGGCCTGTTCTTCCTCGCCTACGGGACGGCGGCCCTCTCGGTGCGGACCTTCGGGGGGCAGCTCATCGACACCCTCGGCCGGCGCCCGGTCATCCTCCCCGCTCTCCTCCTGCAGGCCCTGGGGGCGGGGCTCCTGGCGCTCCTGGGCCTCCTCGTCGGCCCGGGCGGGCTGCCGGCCCTGCCGTTCCTC
>Ga0137796_10001186_pt1 | contig 15294 bp, 18 predicted proteins | sample OV2TP3_FD_97704 | JGI IMG/M metagenome (GOLD analysis project Ga0137796, IMG submission 97704)
AAGCCGTTCGGCCAAACGGACTCCCAGGCTGTGCGCTTCCGACCGGGCGCCCCGGACGGAATCGCGCACCAGCCGCCGACCGTCGGAACTGGCCACCAACCCGTCCAACAGCAGCGTGTCGCCCTCGAGCGTGCCATGGGCCGCAATCGGCACCTGGCAGCCACCGCCCAACCGCTCCAGCAACGCCCGCTCCGCCGTCACGGCGGTTCGCGCGGCGGGATCTTCCAGTGCGGCCACCAAGGCTCGCATGAAGGCATCGTTCCGACGGCCTTCGAGCGCCAGCGCGCCTTGCCCGACCGCCGGAAGACTGATCTCCGGCGGCAGGTACTCGGTGACTTCGCCGGCCCACCCCATGCGCCGCAACCCCGCAGCGGCCACCACCAAGGCCTCAAACTCTCCTTCCTTGAGCTTCCGCAAGCGCGTGTCCAGGTTGCCGCGTAGCATCTGGATCGTGAGGTCCGGCCGATAACGCAGAAGCTGGGCCTGGCGGCGCAGACTGCTCGTTCCGACCCGGGACCGCTCTGGAAGCCGATCCAGAGATCGGGACTCCCGGCTGATCAGGACATCGCGCGGATCCTCCCGGGGCGGCACGCAGAGAATATCCAGGGAGTCAGGGAGAACCGTCGGCACATCCTTCATGCTGTGAACGGCGAGATCAATCTCTCCGCGAATCAACGCCTCCTCGATCTCTTTGACGAACAGCCCCTTGCCCCCGATCTTGGCCAGCGGCACATCCAGAATCTTGTCGCCCGAGGTCTTGATGCGCCGGAGCGACACCTCGAGGTCCGGCGCCATCTCTTTCAACCGGGCCTGGACCCACTCCGCCTGCCAGATCGCCAAGCGGCTGCCCCGCGTGCCGATGACCAGAGAGGCGCGGCGCGGTCCCTCAGCGCCCGGACTCATGGTACGGGCTCTGGAAAGGGGCGCGTGGGGTATTGCCACCCGGGAGCTTCTCCACCTCCTCCTTGGACGCTCCGGCGCTCTGCGCGGCGCCGGTCCGTTCGGCGCTGATGTTCCGGTAGTACGACGACATCATCAAAAAGCTCATCAGCGCGATAATGACCAGGAGGTAAAACACCACATCCCACCGGATCCCTTCCTTCTCTCTGTAATCATACCCGCACTGGGGGCAATCGGGCAGCGGCTCATGTCCGAGGTAGGTATGCCGGCACTTGGGACAGGTGAACAGTTTGGGGCCCCGCGCCATGGGTTCTCTCCCGATGCCCAAACGTCGAGTTCACTCCAGCGGCCTGGCCTTGAGCGGGTGTCGCGCAGACGGGTCGGAGGCAGGCTCTACCTCGCTGATGGGCTCGGCCTGCCTTCGCTCTTCGCTTGGGTCCTTCTCCGGCTCCTTTCCGGCCCGATCCTTGTCCAGATGGAACAACCGCCGGGCGGCTTCAATAAACATCAGGCCATGGGCGGATTGGGCCTCGGACTTCAAGGTCACCAGTGGCCCGTGCAGCAGCTTGTTGACGATGGCGGAAGCCAGGCCTTCCACCGCATCCCGCTCCTGCGTGGAGAACTGGGGGAAGCGGCCCATCACTTTTTCGATCTCCGTGCGCTTGATCTCTTCCGCACGCCGGCGCAGCGCCACGATGGTGGGGGTGACCTCCAGCGACTTCAACCAGTCGAGCATGACATCCACCTCTTCCTCCACCAAGCGCTCCGCCTTGCCGGCCTCGCGCCGCCGCTCTTCGCGGTTCTGCTCGACGCGCATTTCCAGATCGTCAATGTTGAAGAGAAAGGCGTTATCGATGTCCCTCACCGCCGGCTCGATGTTCCGAGGAACCGAGATGTCGATGAGGAAGATCGGGCGATTGAAGCGCTCCCAGACCGCTCGCTGGACATCCTCGGTCCGGATCAGATAGTGCGGGGCGCAGGTCGAGCACAGGACGATGTCGGCGGTGGCCATCTCCCGACGGAACTGATCGAACGGGATCGGCACGCCGTTGAACCGCTTTGCCAACTCGATCGCGCTGTGAGGATCCCGGGTCGTGATCAGGACCTGGCGCACGCCACAGTTCACGAAGTGACGAGCGGCCAGCTTGGCCATCTCCCCCGCGCCCACCAGGAAAACGGTTTTTTCGCCCAGATCAGAAAATATCTTCTTGGCCAGCTCGACCGCCGCATAGCCGACCGAGACAGCCATCTCGGCGATCTTGGTCTCGGTGCGCACCCGCTTGGCGACCGAGATGGACTTTTGCACCAGCCTGTTCAGGATCACGCCGCTGGCCTTATGAGCCAGGGCCAGGGCAAAGGCATCCTTGACCTGCCCGAGGATCTGGGGCTCACCGACGATCATCGAGTCAAGGCTGGCTGCCACCCGGAACAGATGGCGAATGGCGCGATCATCGGTGTACCAATACAGGTGCGGGATGAGCTGCTCGGCGGAAAGCGCCAGGTGCGTGTCAGCCAGGAATTGCTGGACGCTGGCGTAGCCCGCATCGGCCTCTTCCGCCACCGCATACACCTCCACGCGATTGCACGTCGACAGGAGGACGCTCTCCTTGATCCCCGGATACGCGGACAGCCTGGCCAACGCATCTCCCATGCGGCTCTCCGGGACAGCCAGTCGCTCCCGGATGTCCACCGGCGCCGTGTTGTGGCTCAGTCCGACGGCGATAATGTTCACGCCTAACGCCTCACGCCTTACGTCTTCTAGGCGACCTGATGTCCCTTCAATACCACCCCGATGAAGGTCAGCACCACGCCGGCGAATCCGATGATGGTGAGATAAGCCGCCTTCTTCGCCCGCCACCCCACGGTCATGCGGCCCATCAGCACGATGAAATAGAACACCCAGGTGACCAGCGCCCAGGTCTGCTCAGGATTCCAGCTCAGGTAGGAGCCTCGCACCACTTCGGCCGACATCGCGCCGGTGATGATGCCCAGCGTCAGGAACGGGAATCCCAGGACGATGGATTTCTGGTTCAGCCCGTCAAGAAAATCGAGGGGCGGCAGCTTGGCGTACAGGACATTGAACCGCTTCGACTTCAGCAAGCCATCCTGAATCAGGTACATGATGCCGGCCACGAAGGCGACCGCAAACCCGACCGTGCCGAGCATGCTCAGGGTCACATGCACGCCGACCGCGGTGAACATCGGTCCCAGCGAGGGGACCTCGCGCGGCAAGGCGGCTGCGGAGAGCAGGGAGATCAGGGCAAGCGGGAGGATGAAAGAGCCGAGCACATGAATGTGATGGCGCAGCTCCACGCCCAGAAAGACCAGCACGAGCGCCCATGAAAAAAACGACATGGCTTCATGGAGACTCGTGAGCGGCACATGACCGGCGGCCAGCAAGCGGCCGACGAGCGCCACGGTGTGAGTCAGGAACCCCGCCCCGGTGATCCACAATGACACCTTGGACAGCACCTCGGAGCGCCGGAGCAAGTACGCTAAGGCACACGCGGTGGCCAGAAAGTAGAGCACCACGGTCGTGGTAAAGAAAAAGACCGTCATCCTTCCCTATCCTGGCAACTTTTCAAGAAAAATCCCGACTCGGCGGGAATTATAGCCGCAGCAAAAGAGGTGAGTCAAAGAAAAAGGTCAGGCCTCTATTATAGTTAGCCCAGATACTCTCGCAGCGCCTCAACCGTACTGGGAAATGCCAGGTCCGACCAGGGGATGGCTCCGGGCGCGGATGGATCCCCCGTCGGACCAACAGAATCCCCCCATCGACGGACACGATGGTCCCGACCGCCAGCTTCGGGCCCAGATAAAACACGAACTCACACGCCTGGCACACCAGCGGTCAGGTTCCGAGGCCTTGACGAGGCGACGCCTCAGCGTCCCCCCGCACTTGGGACAGAACGTGTAGTCCGGGTTGATCCCTTCCAGGGAGCTGTTCCGATGAGCGCCAGGTTCCACGACCCTGCCTCCGCGGGCCGGCATCTTAACACACCCCCAGGAGGACCGAAAGCAGCCGCGTCTTGCAGGATTCGGCGGATTGGAATATTTTGGGTTCCATGCGCCGCGGCATCAGGTTCCCGTCCCCAGTCCCTACCCGGATCGTCTCGAATGAGGAATTTGTCCCTCCCCCGCAGACTCTTGCCCAGCGCGAGGTAGAGGGCCGCATCGAGGAGGCAGGTGAGCGGATAAGCCGCTATGTCGGCCTCAGCCGCCGCGAGTTCATGAAAAGCACGGGCGGCATGGCCGTGGCACTGCTGGCGATGAACTCCGTTTTCGGCAAGTTCTTCGATGTGCTGGAGGTGGAAGCGCTCGAACCCCCAGCCTTTGCGGAGCGGAAAGGCGATCCCCCGTTCATCCTCGATGTCCAGACGCACTACGTCAGTAGCGGCTATGATCCCCAGAACTCGGAAGCGTCCCGGAAGGGGGCTGTGACCAGAGAGGGCTTGCTCTCCCTGCGCCGCCGGGCTCGGGAATCGGGCATGAACCCCAGGTTGCGAGGGGATCGTGGCACCCTGGCAGACCTGTCCTGGGAGAATTTCGTGAAAGAGGTGTTCCTGGACAGCGAGACGGCGCTCGCACTGATCAGTACCCCGCCGGGGCCGTACCCCCAGGAAGCGGTCGTGCCGCCCAGGGAGATGACGCACATTCGGGACGAGATCAACCGGGTGACGGAGTCACAACGGATGCTGGCCCACGGCCTCGTGACGCCCCAACTCGGCCGCGTTGACCTCGAATTCATGGAGCTACAAGCCCGGCAGCTCAAGGTGGATGCCTGGAAATGTTATACAGGCTCCCCACCGAAGGGTTTCGAGCACGGCTGGTGGATGGATGACGAGACGATCGCCTATCCCATGCTGGAAAAGGCCCGGGCGCTCGGCGTCCCCCGGATCTGTGTGCATAAGGGCCTGCCGCTGGGGCCGGTGGAGGAGTACAACCATCCCCGCGACCTCATCAAAGCGGCCAAGGACTTCCCGGATCTGACCTTCCTCGTCTATCACTCCGGGTTCAAGCGCGCGGCGGTGGTCGAAGAGGCGTTTGCGCGGACCGGCAGCATCCCCTGGACCTCCGAGTTCTGCCGGATGAAGCGAGCCACACCGGATCTGACGAACATCTATATGGAGCTGGGCTCCACGTTCGCCCAGCTCGTGACGCTCCAGCCGACCATCTGCGCACACCTCCTGGGAGAGATCGTCGGCGCATTTGGAGCGGATCATCTCCTCTGGGGGACGGATTCCATCTGGTACGGAAGCCCGCAGTGGCAGATCGAAGCGTTCCGCCGCTTCGAGATTCCTGAGCGGCTGGTGGACCAGCACGGCTACCAGCCGTTGAGTCGCGAGATCAAGACAGCCATCTTCGGGCTGAACGCGGCGCGGGTGTTCGGAATCGACGTGGAAGCCAAACGCCATGCGCTCCCGGCCGACTACCTGAGCCGCATCAAGCTCGCGTATCTGGAAGAGGGCGCCGATCCCAGCCACCTCGCTTACGGCTGGGTGGCAGCTTAGCGCGATGCGGACCCTCGCACCGACCGAGCGGGCTCATCCCCACCTGTACGAGATCAACACGTGGGTATGGCTGGAAGAGCTTTCGGCGACGCAGGGCCGGACGATCACGCTCGGAACGGTGCCCGACAAGGGATGGGACGCCCTGCGGACGCTCGGCTTCGACTTTGTCTGGCTCCTGGGGGTCTGGAAGCGAAGTCCCGCCGGGAGGCGGATCTCCCGGACGAATGAATCGCTCTTCCCCTCCTATGCCGAAGCGCTGCCGGGCTGGAAACAGACCAATGTCGTCGGCTCCCCCTTCGCCGTACAGTCCTACCGTCCGGATCCGCGAATCGGCACCTGGGAGGAGATTGATCGGGCGCGCCGGAAACTGCAAGCCCGCAACATGGGGCTGATTCTGGATTTCGTGCCCAACCATACCGCGCCCGACCATCCCTGGGTCACCCGGCATCCGGACTATTACATTACGATCGATCGCGACGAGCACCGGCAGAATCCTGCCGCATCGTTTGCGGTCGAGCACAACGGCCGTCCCCGGTACGTGGCGCATGGGCGGGACCCTTACTTCCCTCCCTGGCCCGACACCGCGCAACTCAACTATTTCCATCAGCCCACGCGCGATGCAGTCGTGGCAGAGCTGCGTAAAATCGCTGCGCACTGCGACGGCATTCGTTGCGACATGGCGATGCTCCTGCTGAGCGATGTCTTCGCCAACACCTGGGGCCGCTATCTCCCTCAAGGCGACCGGCCGCAGCACGAGTTCTGGTCCGAGGCGATCGCGGCCGTGCCGGGCCTTCTGCTCATTGCCGAGGTGTACTGGGATCTGGAGTGGCGGCTCCAGCAACTGGGGTTCCGCTTTACCTACGACAAGCGTCTGTATGACCGCCTGCGGGGGGGGCTGACGCGGGACATCTATCTTCACCTGACCGCGGATCTGGCCTACCAGAGCCGGCTGGTTCGCTTTCTGGAGAACCACGACGAACCGCGCAGCGCCGCAGCCTTCGGGGCCGAGCGTTTGCCGGCGCTTGCCTGCCTGGTCGCCACGCTGCCCGGCATGCGGTTTTACCACCAGGGACAGTTGGACGGTCGAACGCACCGCGTGCCGGTCGAACTCGCGAAGACGGCCCAGGAGGCGACGGATCCCATCGTCCGTTCCCTCTACCACAAGCTGCTCCGCCAGACCCGGGAAGCTGTGTTTCACAAGGGGGACTGGCGGCTGCTGGAGGTGCGATCAGCGGGGGACCTGTCGTGTGAGAGCTTGATCGCCTACCAATGGCGGCTCGACAAGACCTGGAAGCTCGTAGTGGTCAATCTCGGCGCCCATACTGCCCACGGCCGTGTGCTGCTCGCCGGTGAGGCATCGGCTATCGAGCAGTACCTCCTTATCGACGAATTGGACGGTCAGGCGTACGAACGCGACGGTGGGGGCCTGGCCCACAACGGCCTCTACGTCCGGCTGGAGCCGTATCGCGCCCATCTCTTTACCGTGTCCTGTTGAGAGTCTAACCCCATGCGTTGGATCAGCGGCATCCTGGGCCTCTTGCTCCTGACGGGCTGCGCCGGTGCCCCGCAGGTGCCCTGCCGGCAGGACACGGCGGTGCGGGATGCGAGGCTTGACCGCGAGCACGCTGCGCGCGTGGAGCTGGCCGTGCCCGAGCCCGATAAAGGCCCCTCCCCGGAAGGCGTCGAGGCGATCGCGCTCCTGGAGCAGCAGGTGCTGTCAGCCCGCAGTCACTGCCCCCCGAGCGAGTAACTCCCTTTGGGGGCGGAATGTTACCTCGACTGCCGTGAACCCATTGGGGAGAACACCAGTTCCCTGATCCGGCAGTCTTTACACATCTCCAGCCTGTCCACAAGCAGCCGCAGTTCCTTGGTCCGTCCTTCCAGATGGCGGCACGATTCCAAGAGATCCTCGCCGAGTTGCTCAGCCTTCGCATGAAAGCCGGTGGTTCTCGACTCCACATTCACCGCCTTAAGCTTGCCGTCTTCCAGAAGCTTGATGAACAGCACCGCGTCGTCCAGAGTTTTGGAGTGCCACACCACGGTTCGTATCTTGTCCTGAACCTGCTTGAGCGGAACTGTTACGGTATAGATTTGGTGCTGAGGACCTTGCTGCAAGGTAATCTGGTCCAACGCGAGGGTTGTAACAGGAATCGGCAGCAGCGGCAGCGTAGGAAGCAGCTTCAGAGCGCACAGCGATTCATCGAGCTGCCGAACGCCGGCGCCAAACTGAAGATCAATGTCGCTGGGATCCGCTGCCAGCGCAAGCCCGCATACCAGCCACAAGATGCATGAAGTCAGCACGCATCGTCGTAACATACAGCTCCTCCCGTTCCCTAAAAGCATCCCATCACGGGACCGAACCGATCGCATGCGGCACCTGTCGCCGATGGCAAAGGTTTCGGCTGTTTGATGTGCAGCGACGCCAGTGATGGCCACCCGGTGCCGGTCAGCACCCCGTCGGTGAAGATGTATGGCGTGAAGTCGTCGTCAGGGGGAAACCCCTGGCTATCCGGCAACTCATCGGTATGACGGGCCGAGCGATAAAAGAAAATCTCGATCAGATGCCGCTCGCCGGAATCCGTCTCGCCGTGAAACGCCTCCGGCGGTTTGATCTCGTTGTACAGGAGACCCGCCTGCGTCGGCTCCAGCAGGGCCAGGACCTTCTCCTTCGGATCCCCGAGTTTCACGTTAGGCGCCTCGGCGCGATACCGGGCGATGACCGCATCGATTCTCGCGGCCGTGTGTTCTCTCGCGGCTCGTTCAATTCCTTCACACGCGGCCAGGCCAATGAGGGCCACACAGGACAGCATGGCCGGAGAGAGGAAGGCCGATCGTCGATGGTTGAACATGAATAGAAGTTGCCCGTCGCGTGACGGTTATACCATCACCCGCCACCCCACGGTAGAGGAAATGACGAACACGACCGGCGGCGTGAAACGAGGCTGTTTGCGGAACGCCGCTTTCCTGGCGCTACTGAGGCTGGATGGGGGAAACCGGAAGAGGGGGATGGTGAACGCGTTTCACGTCCTGTCTCCCGATGTCACTGAGCATTTTAATACCGATGACGAAGAGGGCGGTCAGGAAGCACAGCCAGATGCCTAGTTTCCAGAACTCCATGGAGTCCCGGAAAAAGCGGCGAACGGATCTGGCCGCAGCGCGTAGCATCATGCCCACCCTTCGGTATCTGGTGAGCGTCTGAGTCGATCGACTACAAAATGGATTTACTACGTTACACGCTACGGTGTCAAACGCGGACAACTTTTTTGCCCGCCCCGTCCCTCACGCCTCATGGCGCTCAGTTGACCGTTCGCCCCAAGGCCTGTATAACACCTGTATAACATCGGATACCTTACCAAAAAGACTTGCGCCCGTAGCTCAATTGGAGAGAGCATCAGACTACGGATCTGAGGGTTGGGGGTTCAACTCCCTCCGGGCGCACCATCCCTTAGCTCGTGGCAGGTGGGCCGACGCTCCGAAGACACGGCCGCCTCACCGACTCGGCGGCGCGCACAGACGTGCTGCTCGTTATCCCTCGCAGCGTGCGCCTCGCTAACCCTGCAGACAGGCCAACGACGTTCCACGCCGCAGAACGGTCGAAGCCAAACCATTGGGGGTCATAAAAAAGTGGCCCGGAACGAATTCCGGGCCACCACAAGTGAAGCTGCCGGGACTTGCCCGGCAGCGCGGGCTTGACTTACTTCGCTTCGATCGTGATCCGACGCGGCTTCGCTTCCTCCGCCTTGGGGAACTGGACCGTCAGGATCCCGTTCCTGTACGAAGCCGCAGCCTTGTGCTGATCAACGTTCGACGGAAGCGTGAAGCTGCGGCTGAACTTACCCTCTCTCAGCTCACCGATGTAGCGAGTCACGCCTTCCTTCATGAGACCCTTGCGCTCACCCTGTACCGTCAGGACTCCATCTTCGACCTGCAGCTCGATGTCGTTCGGGTCCATGCCGGGGAGGGAAGCCTCCACCCAGAATCCCTGCTCATCCTCGTACGCGTTGCACGCTGGCGCCCACGCCACATCACCGCTCACGGACCGGAGCGCCTCGTCAAACAACCGATCGATCTGAAAATCAACCTTGGGGAGATACGTCATCAACATAAGATACTCCTTTCCTCGTTCGATGGGAGCCGGCCCCTCCAGCAGTAGCCTGTAGATAATGCTGGACTCTTCGGCGTCAAGTGCCTCCGCCTGAGGCTCTTGTCCCCAAAGAAGAAACGACGTTCGCTTGATGAAAGAAGACGCGGCGGACTAGTTGATCAAGCCTGTTGGGAGGGGGGCGCTGCTGAACGCCGTGCGGAGATTGGTCGATGGCCCACTGAGCGAATGCAGGGCGCGGGAAGCCTAGAATCCGCTCACATATCCTGTCACCAGCACCAGGATGGCCACCAGCCACAGCACCACTCCCATGGCGACTCGGTGGAGCAGCACCCGATCATCCACCCTCGCCACCACCCGACTGGCGACCTCATTGACTTGCTCCAGGGTCTTGGGCGCAAACATCAACAATGCGCCCACGACGATCAAGATCAGTGCAGGGACCCCGAACATCAGCATATCAGCCTCCTCAATATGGGAGCTTCAGTTGCCTCACGGCACCGGCTCTTTCCCTAATCCGCCGGGTGGTCGGGACTCCGGCACGGGTGGTGCCTCTCTTAGTCCGTGCCGGAATCGAGGAGATTTCACGAAGCAGCCCGCGGCAGGTCCCGCACCGATGGATGGCGGGACGGATCGTGCGCCGTTGCCGATGGTACGCGACCCCGCAATTGAGACACCGCCACGCGTACTTCGAGAAGGAGAGCACCGCCCGCTCCAGGCCGTGTCGGACGGTGACTCCGTAGCCTTCCCGATTCAGAATGTCCTTCATGCGGTGGAAATCAGGACCGTGGTTCGGCCGCCGTTTGAGGACATCATATTGCCATTGATGGATCATCTCATGCGCCAGCGTCCGGATGATCTCCTGTTCCGATTGATCCTGCAGGAGCGGCACTGAAAGGCGAAGACTGCGGCGCCCCGTTCCCGCGCGCTGCTGCGGAACGCGTCGGGCGCAGGGACCCACGTGGCTAATGAACATGCCCGTCGAGGCGGTCAGCCGCCGGCTCCACGTGATCTCGATCGGGGGCAAGGCGGATCGAAAAAACCGGGTGTTGAGTTCCCTCCAGGCGGACTGGAGTCGGTCGGCGACGAGGGGAACAGGTCGCTGGCTCACGGAGAAGGGCCCCCAGGGTACGGCAGACCTCCAGAATGCGCCGCTCTTCTACCATGAGGCCCTCCGTCATGCAAGCCCTTTAACCTAGCTGGGCTGTGAACCGCCGCCAAGAACCAACTGTTGCAAGCACCGACCGAAGGTGCTAGACAGTCCTCCGGATCGTTGAACGGAGTGTTCATGTCCCGCAAGCCCTGCTACTGGCTCATGAAATCGGAACCGAGCGCGTTCTCGATCGATGACCTGGCCCGAGCACCTCGTCACATGACCTGCTGGGACGGCGTACGCAATTATCAGGCTCGGAACTTCATGCGAGAAATGCGGGTCGGAGATCAGGTGCTGTTTTATCACAGCAGTGCCGAGCCCTCCGCCGTAGTGGGAGTGGCCGAAGTGGTCAAGGAGGCCTATCCCGACTCGACCGCCTTCGATCCGAAGGACAAGCACTACGATCCGAGCAGCAATCCCGCACAGCCCACGTGGGACATGGTGGACATCCGGCTGGTCCGGAAGTTCCACCGCCCCATAGCCCTCGACGAGCTGCGAGGAATTCCAGGCTTGTCGCAGATGGAGCTTCTTCGCAAAGGCTCGCGTCTCTCCGTGCAACCGGTGCGCCCGTCGGAGTGGGCTATCATCCTGAAACTCGCCGCCAAATAAGCCGGTGGTACTCCGAGCAAGCCTCATGCTCTTGCTGCTGGCCTGCGCGGCCCCCGCGTTTGCCCTGGAGAAATACGGCAGGCCGTTGCCGCCCATCGGGGGGGTGGGCGAAGAAGGCGTCGCGCGGGCCAAAGAAGAACTGAAACAGAAAGAACACTGGCTCCGTGGCTATGTGCTTGGAGCCGCATTTGTTGAGAATCCGACCTTCACGGCACGGCCGGACAACACCGGCCTGGTCGGCATGCGATACATGCTTCACCTAGAGACAGACCTTTATAAAGAGTATCTCCAGTTCTACACGGACCAAAACTTTTTCTCCGACCGCCGGGAAGGCTGGATCAAGCTCACCGAATATGACCAGACCTACGCGTTGACCGGCAGCCTTCAGCATTGGGGGTGGCGCATTCAATATGAGAAGGACGCACCGCTGGATCGGAGCGGGACGAAGCAGATCTATGCGGACACGGTTCTTACCTACGCGATCGACCCGTTGGGGAACCTCGCATGGTGGAAGCAGCGATTGCCGAACCAGAACCTCACGGCCTACGCCGGAGCCGGCTGGCTGTTCCACAACCAAAATTACTTTGCCAGGCCGGATAACACAGGCCGGGCCCTGTATCGACTGGTCGCTCACGCGGACTTGGACCTCTACAAAAATCTGGCGGTGCTGTTTGCGGACACGAATTGGTTTACCGACCGATCGGGCGGCCGTGCGTTGACTCTCACGGAACTGGATTGGATTGTGGGGATTGCGCTGCACTGGGGCAGCGCCGAGCTGAGCGTGTACCACGAACGGGACCTGCCGCTGGATCGCGGCGGACTCGTGCAGCGCTATACGGCCGTCCAGCTCCGGTACGAGTTTGAGTGGATCAGACGCTCCGGACAGGGGCGGAATTGAGATTTGTGTTAGAATACGCCCGCCCGCGGATGTGACTGTCTGACAGAGGAACACTATGAGGCGAGAACGAGACGTCGAATACATGCGCCTGGCGTTGGAAGAAGCCAAGCGCGCGCCGGCGAAGGGCGAAGTCCCGATCGGAGCGGTATTGGTGATGGAGGATCGGGTCCTGGCGCAGGTGCACAATTTCCGGGAGGCCTGGCAGGACCCCACAGCCCATGCCGAGATCGTCGCGCTCCGCGAGGCGGCCAATCAGCTCGGCACATGGCGGCTCACCGGCACCACGCTGTACGTCACCATGGAACCCTGCGCGATGTGCACCGGAGCGATCATTCAGTCACGGGTGTCGCGTTTGGTGTTCGCGACCAAGGACCCGAAGGCCGGGGCGTGCGGGTCGGTCTTTAACCTGCCCGATGAGCGCCGCCTCAATCACCGGGTCCAGGTCTTAGGAGGGGTCCTGGAGCGAGAGAGCCAGGACTTAATCCAGGCATTCTTCCGGGGCTTGCGTGACGGCGTGGGCGAGCGGGCCAGCCTGTAATCACAATTTCAATTTAAAATTTGAAATTTTCAATTTCGGGCCGGAGAGGTGCGAGAGCGGCCGAATCGGGCGGTCTCGAAAACCGTTGTCCCCGCGAGGGGACCGTGGGTTCGAATCCCACCCTCTCCGCCACATTCTCAATTGCCCACACACTCACAGTGGAGCCCTACCCGGTGTCACCAGCCACACCTAGAGGGTGGGATTCGAACAGGGGGATCGTGGGGGAGAGGCTTCCCCACGTGGGGAGCATACGAGGGGGCCTGGCCCCCTCTGTAGGAGCGCGAGCTGAAACTGCGAGCGCGACTTCGAATGCCCACCCTCTCCGCCAACCAAGCTTCGCGGCCTTAATGTTTCTTGACAGAAGGGCGCGTGTCTTTTCCGGGTCCGCTGGTGATCTCGAGGCGCGCGACTCCTTTCACATTCGCACAGAGATCCCCGAGACCCGGCGTGATCAGTCGGAACGGGCCGCCGTTCTGTTCGGAGAGCGGAGCCCCGTCAGCCTCGTAAATCAGGATGCCGTGTTCGGTTGCCTCTTTCAAAGTCAGGCTGGCGGCAAAGCGCCCGTCACCGGAATGAAACGTCACGTGATCGGCTCCGATGGTCAGAGCCGGCATCTGCAAGAGCCCTTTGACGCGGATTCCCCGCCCCCGCATCCCCGGCATGAGCGTCGCAACCTCCGACACCTGATGCTCCGCCGGTAAGGCGGCCAGGACTGCACGGTCCAGCGAGAACGATTGGACGACAGCGCCGTCAATGCGCAGCACCCCCGGACCGCTCTTCTCCCGTTCCGTCAATGCCTTGATGACGCCGGTGAGGGCTTCATTGAGGGGCGCCGGCACCCCGAGCTCCCGGCTCTTTTTGACGATGTACCCGTTGAGAAAGTCGATTTCGGTGGGACGTCCCGCTTTCCAGTCGTCGTACATCGAGGTGTGGATGTCGCGGATCTCCTGAGACCACCGCACCACCTTGTCAGCCATGTTCTCCGGCAGCGGAACCTTGAGCCCCGCCGCGACGGCCACCACCTCCGCCACGATCTGGGAGATCACGCCCCCCATTTCCGGGTGGTCGAGCGCCTTTGCCACCCGATCGTTGAGGATCACCGTCAACGGGTTGAAGACGCAGTTCCAGCACATCTTTTCCCACTTGGCGCGACGGATGTCGTCGGACACCTGACACGGTGCACCGGCGCCCTGAAAGAGGTCGGCGATCTGGCGGACCCGACCGCTCTGGTGTCCGAGCAACTCTCCGATGGCGAGCGTCCCTCGCTTGTAATGTTCGATGACTCCCGGCTGGACGATCTTGGAGTAGATAAACGCCACCCCGCCCACCACGCAATCGCGCTTGAACCGCGCAATGACGCGGTCCTCGGCGTCCACGCCGTTCTGCAGGGTGAGCAGGACGGTCCGGTCCGTGACGACCGGCTCGATCAAGGCCAGCGCCTCTTCAAGATCGTACGCCTTCACCGCCAGGACGATGAGATCGGGAGACGGAAGATCGCGCGGATCGGCGGCGGCCTGTGGCCTGACCGTGAACGCGCCGGAGGCGCTCCGGACGGTGAGCCCGTGCTCACGCACGGCCTCGAGCGTTCTGGGCCGCAGAACAAAGGACACAGCCGGATGCTGCCTCGCCAAGTGCGCGCCGAAGAATCCCCCGACGGCGCCGGCTCCGACGATCATCACCGAGTTGATCGGATGGCTGGCCATCGCACTCCTTTCGTCACGACAGGGGCGTACTATAACACCCCGTCAGGAGCCGATAAAGTGGCGTATAATCGCCGCGGCGGAGCCCGCCGATGAATGATCCAAGTGTCCGAGAAGTGCGAGCGCGCTTGCGCGGCGCGAGAGTGGTGACTGTGTTGACGGGAGCCGGCATCTCAGCCGATAGCGGGGTACCGACATTTCGCGGCGCCGACGGTCTGTGGCGGAACTTCCGGGCCGAGGAGCTTGCGACGCCTGCGGCGTTTGCCCGTGATCCCCGGCTGATCTGGGAATGGTACAACTGGAGACGGGAGATCATCGCCACCAAACAGCCGAACCCGGCGCATTTCGCAGTCGCGGACATGGAGCGGCGGTTCGAAGGGTTTTGGCTCGTCACGCAAAACGTGGACGGGCTGCACCGCGCCGCCGGATCTCAACAACTCTCGGAGATCCACGGCAACATCTGGCAGGTGCGCTGCACGGCCTGTGCGCGGGTCGAAACGAACCGACAGGTTCCGCTGCCGCTCCTCCCCTCCTGCTCACGCTGCGGAGGACTCCTGCGGCCCCACATTGTGTGGTTCGGCGAGCCCCTGGACCAGGCGGACCTGGACCGAAGCTTCGAGGCGGTGCGGTCCTGCGACGTCTTGCTGGTCATCGGGACGTCCGGAGTGGTATACCCGGCCGCTTCCTTTGCATCGGTCGCCAAAGGCGCCGGCGCCTTCGTCTGCGAAATCAATCTCGATTCGACGCCGAACTCGCACATGGTCGATGTGGCGATTCAGGGTCGGGCGAAGGATGTAGTGCCCTCATTGCTGTGACTTACGACGCGATCATCATCGGCGCGGGCCACAACGGCCTCGTCACCGCCTGCTACCTCGCGCGGGCG
>Ga0137796_10001191_pt1 | contig 15229 bp, 10 predicted proteins | sample OV2TP3_FD_97704 | JGI IMG/M metagenome (GOLD analysis project Ga0137796, IMG submission 97704)
GAGGTGTACCACGTCCAGAGCCGATGCCCTGTCTCATCTCAGCCCCCGCCTCCAGCCTGGGGGCCGTACAGATTCTGGTGAAGAGCGGCCTTTTCAAACACCCGCATTCCGAGGGCTCCGGTTACAGATTCTGGCGCAGAGCGGTTTTTCCTACGGCGAGTACTGGAACGACTCCGGACACGACCTGGCGGACTTCGTCCTCGGGTATCTTGGCCCAGGGCTGGCCCGCGCCGTCGGAGACGCGGCGAGCATCACCCTTCGAGTCACCAGTTCGGGTCTGGTCCAGGCAGAGCTGACGGTGCGGCCGGGCGCGACGCACATCACCGTCAGGGGGCTCAGGCGACTTCTAGCACTTCGACGGTGAGCCCGTCCTCCCACAAGTTCCTGCCGCAGGTCAGACACACGGCGAGAAGATCCCCGCTCCTTCCGTGACGATGGACTTCCCAAGACCCCGGCCTGAGGCCATGGGGGCACCGTTGCCCCGGCGGATGATGGTCACACACCCTCATCTCGCACTGGCACCGACCGCCTGCTTGGCGGTACAGGGTGGATCGAGCTTCCTCGGAGAGCCGCATGCCTCTGCCGGTTACCCTCTCCGATAGGCTCGCGTGTTCTTGTAGCAGGTTGCGCACATTGCGACGAGATTCCCCACGGTGTCCGGCCCGCGCGCTCTCTGGCGATGCGCTTCCCAAAACCCCGGCTTGAGCCCATGGGGGCACCGCCGCCCAGGCGGATGATGGTCACACACCCTCATCTCGCACTCGCATTGACCGCCGGCTCGGCGGTACAGGGCGCTCCGCGTTTCCACGGTCAGAGCCGCCACCGCTTCAGAATCAGGCCCCGAGGGACGCTACGGCAATCGGGTAAATCCCGGATGGGACGGCGAGGAAATCCCGAATGGGACGGCATTCAGTGGAAGTCGCGGGAGGGGACGCGGGCGGAGAGCGGCGGAAGCGACCGGACCGCCGTCGCCCGGACTGCCGTCACGCCGTCCTCGCGCTGGAGGATGCCGTCCACCACGACGAACGGCTCGTGGACGATCGCGGCGCGATCGCGCTCGAACAGCCAGGGGCGGACGATCGCGTTCGCGATCCCGGTCTCGTCCTCGAGCGAGAGGAAGACGAAGCCCTTCGCCGTCCCCGGGCGCTGGCGGACGATGACGCTCCCGGCCACCCGGACGCGCCGGCCGTGCGCGAGCGCTGACAGCCCCGCCGCCGGCGTCACCCCGAGCCACTCGAGCTGCCGCCGGCGGAGCGCCATGGGATGGGGGCCGACCGTGAGGTCGGTCCCCCGGTAGTCGGCCACCAGGCGCTCGACCACCGTCATCTCCCGGAGCGGCGAGCGCTCGCGCTCTGGCGCCCGGCCCATCCAGAGCGGCCCCGGCGGCCGCGCGGCGCGCTCGGCCTCCCAGAGCGCCCCCCGCCGCGTCAACCCGAGCGGGGCGAGCGCTCCGATCTCGGCGAGCGTCACGAGCTCCTCCCGCGTGAGCCCCGCCCGCGCCGCGAGGTCGTCCACCGAGGCGAACGGGCGCTCCCGTCGCGCCGCGACGAGGCGCTCCGCGGCCGCCTCCCGGAGGCCCTTCACCGTCATGAGCCCGAGCCGGACAGCGCTCCCCTCGACCGTCGAGCGCCACTCCGAGCGCCGGACGTCCACGGGGCGGACCTCGAGGCCGTGGCGCTGCGCGTCCTTGACGAGCGTTGCCGGGTGGTAGAAGCCCATCGGCTGGTTGTTCAGCAGCGCCGCGGAGAACTCGGCCGGGTGGTGGACCCGGAGGTACGCGCTCGCGTAGGCCAGGAGCGCGAAGCTGGCGGCGTGCGCCTCCGGAAAACCATACTCCGCGAACGAGGTGATCGCGCGCACGATCGCCTCGCCGGCCTCGCCCGTGATCCCGTTCCGCGCGATCCCGGCGCGGAGCTTCACCTCGACCGCCCGCATCCGCGCCTCGGAGCGCCGGAAGCCCATCGCGCGGCGGAGCTCCTCGGCCTCCCCGCCCGTGAAGCCCGCCGCGACCATCGCCATCCGGAGGAGCTGCTCCTGGAAGAGCGGGACGCCGAGCGTGCGTTTCAAGATCGACTCGAGCGCGGGATGGGGGTAGGTGACGGGCTCCCGCCCCGCCCTGCGCGCGAGGTAGGGGTGAACCATCTGCCCGACGATCGGTCCGGGCCGGATGATCCCCACCTCGACGACGAGGTCGTAGAAGCAGCGCGGCTTCAAGCGCGGGAGGGTCGCCATCTGGGCCCGGCTCTCGACCTGGAAGACCCCGACCGTGTCGGCCGCCTGGAGGGCCGCGTAGACCGCCGGGTCGTCCGGCGGGAGATGGGCGAGATCCACCTCGCGGCCGGCCGCGCGGCACATCACGAGCGCGTCCTCGAGGACGGCCATCATCCCGAGGCCCAGGAGGTCCACCTTCACGATCCCGAGGTCGGCTGAGTCGTCCTTGTCCCACTGGACGACGACGCGCCCCGGCATCGTCGCCGGCTCGAGCGGCACGATCGCGTCGAGCCGCCCGGCGCAGAGGACCATCCCGCCCGAGTGCTGGCCCAGATGGCGCGGCAGCCCCTGGAGGGCCGCCCAGAGCTCGGCGAAGCGGCGGACCCGCGGGTGCCCGGGGTCGAGCCCCGCGGCCCGGAGGTGGCGCCCCGGCGTGTCACCGGGGTCCCGGTACTCCCAGTCGGGGACGACCCGCGCGAGGCGGTCGAGGATCTCCGGCGGGAACCCGAGCACCTTCCCGACCTCGCGCGCGGCGCGCCGGGGCTGGTAGGTGATGACGTTGGCCGTCATCCCGGCGCCCGCCGGCCCGTAGCGCTGATAGACGTACTGGATGACGGCCTCCCGCCGGTCGCCCGAGGGGAGGTCGAGGTCGATGTCCGGCCACTCGTGGCGCTCCTCGGAGAGGAAGCGCTCGAAGAGGAGGTCCATCCCGATCGGATCCACCGCGGTGATCCCGAGGCTGTAGCAGACGGCGCTGTTTGCCGCCGAGCCCCGGCCCTGGACGAGGATCCCCCGCGCGCGGCACTCCCGGACGATGTCCCAGACGATGAGGAAGTAGCCGGCGAGATCGAGCTTCTCGATCAGGGCCAGCTCGCGGGCGAGCTGGATGCTCACCCGCTCGGTCACGGGCCGGTAGCGCTCGCGGGCCCCCGCCTCGACGAGCGCGCGGAGGTAGGCGCTCGGAGACCCGCCGCCGGGGACCGGGAAGTCGGGGAAGCGGTAGCCGAGGTCCTTCAGGGTGAACGCACAGCGCTCCGCCAGCTCGACGGCGGCCGTGACCGCGGCGGGTTGATCGGCGAAGCGCCGCGCCATCTCGTCGGGGGGCTTCAGCCAGCGCTCGGCATTCGGATCGAGGCGCCGCCCGGCGGCATCCAGCGTGGTCTTGAGCCGGACGGCTGTCAGGACGTCGAGGACCGGGCGCTCGGCCGGCGTCGCGTAGCGCACGCCGTTCGTCGCGAGACAGGGAAGGTGCAGACTCTCGGCCAGCTCGGCGAGGCGGCGCGTCCGGACCTCGTCCGCGCGCGTCGCATGCCGCTGGAGCTCGACGTAGACCGACCCCCGGCCGAAGAGGCCGACGAGCCGCGCGAGCGTCGCCCGCGCCGCGTCGCGGCGGCCCGCCACGAGGTCAGCCGCGAGCGGGCCGTCGGCGCCGCCCGTGAGGCAGACGAGTCCCTCGGTTTCCCCCTCGAGATCGTCGAGCGTCGCGCGGGCCTGCCCTTTCGGCGCCCGCGCCTTCACCTGCGTGATCAGGCGGCAGAGCCGGCGGTACCCCTCCTGCGACTCCACGAGCAGCGGGAGTCGCGACCCGTCGGCGAGGGTGAGCGCGGCCCCGACGAGCGGGCGGACGCCCAGGTCGGTCGCCGCCCGGTAGAAGCGCGGGGCGCCGTAGACGCCGTCGGCGTCGAGGAGGGCGAGGGCGGGGTAGCCGAGCTCGGCCGCCCGCTCGGCAAGCCGCTCGGGGAGGGAGGCGGCTTCGAGGAAGCTGAAGGCGCTCTGGGTGTGAAGCTCGACGTACTTCACAGATGACGAGGCCTCAAGGGCGGCTTGGCTGGTGAATTGGGGAGGGGATTCACGTGGGCAGGTGGCTAAGTGCCTGACAGCAGAGGGCCTGAGCGTTACCCCTATGAATACAATATTGGCTAGGCCGCCCCTTGGCCCCTCTGTTTCACATGCCAGTCCAAGAACCGCTTTACGGTGCCTTCCGAAATGGCACGGGGGCAGTCCACGGGTAGCCCCAATTCCTCGCGCACTCGTTTGGCCAGGCTTTCGTGCCCGTACGGGTATAGTTGCCAGCCGAACAGAAGCGTGAACCCCCCTCGTTGCCGAACTTGCTCGACGTAGCTCTTGGCTGCCATTCGCATGATGAACAGCGGTCTGACACCGAGAACCTCACACATCTCCAGCTTGATCGTGAGCTCCTCCTGCTCGATGTAGCCGAGCCCATTCTTGATCTCTGCCCCGTACACCACCTTATCCCGTTCGTATAGTCGATCCAGGTCGTGCCCAGTTTTCGTCCACTCTCTCCCGGCGTACGCCCGCACGTCTTGCGCGCTGGGAAAGAAGCCGACCCGAGCGAGCGCAGCATCGAATAGCAGTTCCGCGTGAAGACCAAGTGCCCTGGTGAGTTCTGGTCGCGAGAACTCTTGAATGAGTTCGCGAATTCGCAACGCTTGACGACGCCAATAGCGAAGCGTGGGCGACCAATAGAAGCGGACCTCTTCTCCGCCTCCCTCAACTTCGAGCGGAAGCGTCTCGGACCTCACCTTCTTCTCCGTCGCCAGCTCGTTCACAGCCTTCGTCGTAATCCAGTGGAAGAAGCGCTTCTCGAAGAGCACCGCGAGCTGCCGGCCGTAAAAGACCCTCTCCCGGTGCTCATCGAACCACCGGACCAGCACATCCTTGGCCTCGTCAACCTTAGTGTCTCGAGGCCAGCGTTCGGCGTCGGGCTCGTACCAGCTCTCATCCACCAACTCGCTCACCGGTCTGCGTCAGAAGAGCACATTCGACCGATCCGGCTCTGACCTTCCCATCCCGGCACGTAGGCGGTCATCAGGCTCTTGAACAGCTTCCCGTGGTTGGGGACGAGGAGGTGGAGCAGCTCGTGGACGATGACGACCTCCTGAAATGCCAGGTCCTCCGCGAGCAAGTCACGACTGAAGCAGAGCCGGCCCGCGCTCGAGCAGGACGCCCACTTCGTCGTCATCCGTTGGACCTGTACACGCCTCGGCCGCACGCCGATCCTCGATGCCCAGTCGTCTACTCCCGCCTTGAAGGCGGCAGCCCTCCGTACCGATGGACGACCGTCTGCCGACGCTCTCACGTTCGCTGGAGCCGCAGGAGTCGCTCCGCCAGCTCCACCATCCGCTCCTTGCCGACCGCGGGCAGGAGCAGCTTGTACAGCTCGGCCTTGAGCTGGCGGAGTTCTGCCGCGTTGTGCGCCTGATTCGGGAACCGCTGGAAGGCCGCGTCCAGCAGGGGCGCAACCTTCTCGGGCTCGGGCGCCCCGGTTTGCTTCAGGGTCCAGTAGATCGTGAACGTGTTGAGGTCGAAGCCCGCGCGCTCGCGCTCCTTCCGCGCCTCCACAAACTCGGTGAGGAGTCGCTCCAGCTTCTCCAGGGCCGCCTGGGTGCTGAACTGCCGGTCGTCGTAGGCCTCGAGAACCTCCTCGGCCCGCTCGCCGATCGACAGGAGATACGGCTGCCGCTCCCCCTCGTCGGCCGCCGCCTGGGCCAGGCTCTTCCCCAGATTGAGCACCTTGGCGTTGGAGGACCCACCTTCCTTCCTCAGGGCGGCCAGCGCCTTCTCGTCGATCTTGACGAGCGGCATCGTCGTCGTGACACCGAAGCTCGCCACCCGTTCACGGATCAGCCACTCGGTCTTCTTCGCCACTTCGCGATACAGCGCCACCCGCGTGCCGAAGGCATTCGACACGACCTCACAGAGGATCGAGAGCTTGGCGTAGTCATCGAGGTAGTCTCGCAAGAACACGTCCGGCGAGATGATCTCGTAGAGCACCTCGATCTCCCTGAACAGTTTGAAAAACGTCTCGCGCTTCGCCTTGTCGGCGAAGGTCTCGATGGCCTGCTCGAGCACCTTGTCGTCCACGGGTCCTCGGCACAGATCCAGATACCGCGGCGCCTGCTCGGCCATGAGCTTGGCGAACCGCTGTTTGAGGACGTCGAGGTTCTGGATCACGCTGGCCACGATCTCCGAGTCGAAGGCCAGGGCCTTCTCCAGCCGCTCGAAGATCCCGACGAAGTCCAGAACGAACCCCGCCGGCTTCTTGAACTGCCCCTCCTCCTCGTACGGGCGGTTCACCCGGGCGATCGCCTGGACGAGCGCGTGGTCCCGCATCGGCTTGTCCAGGTACATGCAGTAGAGGATCGGGGCGTCGAACCCCGTCAGGAGCTTCTCCGTGACGATCAGGATCTTGGGCAGGGCCCCGGGCTTGATGAAGGCCTTGCGGACTCGCTTCTCGTCCTCTTCGCCCAGGTGGAACTGCGCCAGCAGCTCGCCGTCGTTGTGGACGGCCGTGTAGACGACGGCCGAGTACTCCGGCGGCAGGTGCCGGTCGAGGGCCTGCTTGTAGAGCGCGCAGGCCTCCCGGTCCACGCCGACGAGAAATGCCTTGTAGCCGAGCGGCTCGACGTTCGCCCGGAAGTGCTCCGCGACGAACCGCGCGACCTTTTCCATCCGGTCAGGGGCCTTCAGGAACGCCTTCAGGCCCACCGCCCGGTCCAGGATCTTGTTCAGCTCCTCGATATCGCTGATACCCTCGGCCTCGACGAGATCCAGGAACTCCTTCTCGAGCTGCTCCCGCGGCACCCGGATGTCGTTCGGCGCCAGCGTGTAGTGAAGCGGCAGGGTCGTGCCATCCTCGATCGACTCGGCAATCGGATACTTGTCGAGGTAGCCCTTCTCGTCGTCCTTCCCGAAGACCTTGAAGGTCCCCTTGCCGTAGGCGATCCGGTCGATCGGCGTGCCGGTGAAGCCGACCATGGTGGCATTTGGCAGGGCCGCAACCAGATAGTTGCCGAGATCGCCGCTGGTCGTCCGGTGCGCTTCGTCCACGAAGACGAACACGTTCGACCGGGGGCAGAGGTCCGCATCGGCCCGGTCGAACTTGTGGATCATCGAGACGATCAGTCCGCGGTAATCGGACCGGAGCAGCTCGCGGAGCCGGGCCTTCGAGATGGCCTCCTCGTAGGTCAGTCCGTAGGCCTTGAGGTTGCCGAAAAGCTGGCTCTCCAGCTCGTTCCGGTCCACCAGCATGATCACCGTCGGCTTCTCGAAGGCCGGGTGGCCGAGGATCTGCTCCGCCGCCGCGATCATGGTGAAGGTTTTGCCGGCGCCCTGCGTGTGCCAGATCAATCCTCGCCGCTTCTCCGGGTCGAGCGCCCGGTCTACGACCTTCTCGACGGCGCGGGTCTGATGCTGCCGGAGGACGATCTTCCGGAGCTCGTCGTCCCGCTTGAAGAAGACGATCCAGTCCCGGAGGAGCTTCAGGAAGCGCTCCCGGGCAAAGAACCGCTTCACCTTCCGCTCGAAGTTCCCCTTCTCCTCGTCCTTCCAGTTGAAGACGTCCTTCCGGTCCAGGTTCCAGGTGACGCCGTAGTAGAAGTCCAGCAGGTGCGTGATGTCGAAGACCTGCGGCGCCGTCAAGAGCTCCGGGGTCTCCCGGTGGTAGCGCCGGATCTGGGTCATTCCCTCGTCGATCCCTTCCCGCTTGGTCGCCGCCTTGGTCTCGACCAGCGCCACCGGGACGCCGTTGACGAGGAACATTGCGTCGGCGCGGTTCGTGTACTGGCCATTGGTGTACTGCCACTCGTCGGTCACCTGGAACAGATTGTGGGCCGGGTGCTCGAAGTCGATGACCGTCACGTTCCGGGTGCGACGCTCGCGCTCGACGTGGACCGTGCGCTCCCCTCGGAGCCACGCCAGCACCTCGGCATTCCCCTCGATGTCGTTGCGCACGGCCTCGATCCGGCCGACGACGGAATCGACGTTGTCCACCGTGACCACGCCCGGGTTGAGCGCCACGAGCTTGTCGCGGAGGATGGGGTAGAGCAGCGTCCCGCTCTCCCCCCGCCGGAGCGTCAGCGCCGCTTCCGGTGGGAGGTACGCCCAGCCGATCTCGCTGGCGTACCGGATCAGCGGCGCCTGGACGACCGCCCGCTCGCTCGCGAGGCTAGGCATAGCCGTCCTTACGTTCGAGGTGCCGCGAGCTTTTGGTGCCACCGCAAACAGTTTTTGCGGAATTGGGCTCGCTCCAAACCCCTCTCATGTCAGCGTCCTGGTAAGTTTTGTAACCGGGTTTTGTGACAATTCTCCGGACGAGGTCTCGCTCCAAACCTCTCAAACGAGCTGCCACCTGCTCCCGCGTTTCTCCCCACCCGCTTGCCCCCGGAAACGCCTCAGGCGGCGGTTCACCGAGTCGAGGTCGAAGGCTTCCGAGTCGAAGTGGCCGCCGATCCAGTCCCGCATCTCGGCGTGCTCGGGATGCTTGGGATCGCGGATCGCCGCCAGGAACTCCTCGTATCCCGCCAGGCCTCCGCAGTCCTCCGGCGGGCAGGACCGGACCCCGCCTAGGCACCGGGGGTAGTGGATGCCGGGCTCAGGAGCGAGGATCTTCTCCACCCGGACCTCGTGTTCCCACGAATCCCCGAAGTCGTAGAGGTACGTGAACCGCGTGTTCGGCCGCATGACCACTTGCCAGAGCCGCACGCTGCGCTCCGGGAAGGCGTAGTATCCGCCCCAGTCGGAAGAAGGCTGCCCGTAGGGCCGGCCGCCGATCCTGAGCTCGTGGAGGTGGCTATCGGTCCATCCCATGACGACCTGAAACACGCGGTGGAGACGCGGCAGCAGGATGTCGCCGGGCACCTGCACCCGCCGCCAGATGGGCGGCTTGATCCCTCGGAGCGTGATCTTGAGCTGAAAGACGTCTGCCGTCCCGGGGCTCACCGTCATTCCTCTTCTACTCCCGACGAGTCTGCTACCTCGGCTCAGAGGACGACGCGCTCCACCAGTCCGACAAGCCGGCAAGACTCCCCCGGATCGCCACGCTCACCCAGAGAAGCCAAGCGCGGCCCGCAACCGGGAGCGCCATCGCTGCATGATTTCCACGGCACGCCCCGCGGTCTCTCGCGTCGCCGCCTCGCCTGGGTAGCGCACCTCGCCCGCCACGCGCGTCAACCACCGGAGCTCATCGAGGTCGCCTTCGGCCTCGGGCATGCCCGTGAGCTCAAACAGAGTCCGCAGCGCATGGCTCTTCGGGAAATCCTTGCTCTCCGCCACCAGGAGCGCCTTCAGGTACTTCTCGACGGCTTGCTGCGCGTGGACGCAGGCCGCGTCACAGTGGCCAGCCCCGGCCGCCCACCCGGCGACGGCCGCGTCTTCCTCGGCCTTGCGCACCCACTCGTCACGCAGCTCGCTCATGGAGCACGAGGCCGTCCCGCAGGATCTGCCTGAAGAACGGATCGCCCATCGCGATCCGCCGCTCGACCTCCGCCGGGCGCCGCACGATCAGGTCCATCGGGAACCGGTCGTCGCACTCCGCCCCGATCCGCACCGCCATGTCCACCGGCCGCCCCTCGAACTCCATCACCACCAGCAGGTCCACGTCGCCGTCCCGCCTCGGCGTCCCCCACGCCCGCGACCCGAACAGGATCACCTTCTCAGGATCGAACTTCCGAACGAGCCGCCCCACGAACGCCCACACGTCCTCAGGCTTGAACCAGGGCGAATCGAGGTTGGGCTTACGGCCGAACGCGGGCAGGCGAATCTTGCCCGTCATGAGCAGATGCAGCATCGAGGAGAAGAGAGACCCGAGAGCTTCGCCCTTTCGTTTCCCCAGGCTTATCTTGCTGCCGAGCGACGTTAGCGACGCAGCAGTCGCATCTTGCTCTTCCCGACGAGGAATAGGTACCAGCAATGAACCGACATCTTCGAGACTGAGGTTCGCCCTCGCAATTTCCTTCTTTTGCCGGTGCATTTGGCTAAGCCCCGCTCGCGAGATAAGGAAGTGCACCAGGAATACGGGGTTGTGAGTATCCGGCGGCAGTCTCACGAGGGCAACTGCCTGGTTGATGTTGGCGCCATCCAGACGCGAATCGGCAACAGCGGCCCGTCCGATGGAAGCACCGACAATGTTTACCAGGATATCCCCGTGGCGCAAGACCGAGCGTCGCTCCTTTCGATTGAACTCCGCCGGCAGGTATGCCACCTCCGATAACGCCACATCTCCAAGCTCGACGTTCTGGCTTCGCACAAACAGAACGCCAGCGTGGCTATAATCAAAACCTTGCCATTTCGGTGACGATCCCTTCGTAATCAGAGCGGCAATGTCCCCAAGTCGCACGACCTCCCAGCTCTCCGGAATCTCGCCGATCTCGGTTTGCTTGAGGGGCTCACCCCGCAGGCCCTCCCGGAAGAGCTTGGCCATCGTCGCGGCCTTCAGCTCCCTGAGCGTGGCGACAATCCTCTCCTGCACCTCCACCGCCGCCTGGATCTTCGCCAGCACCGCCGCAATAGCCCCCTGCTCACGCAGAGGTGGCACAAGAATTTCCTCTTTCAGCACGTCACCGTCTGTGATCGCTGGATAGCTCGCCCCTCGCTGCGAATTTGCAAGGCGGTCAGTGAATTCGTCCGCCAGGACCGAGTAATACAGGAACCCAGGATCCACCTGAGCAGGATCGGCTCTGAGAACGCAAAAGGCAGTCGACACAACCTGACCATCGAGCTGTCGCGGAACCATTGCAACGCGCCTCAGCGTCGGCCGCACCGTGGCAAGGATGACGTCGTCGGCCTTCACGAGCTTGCGCGCGCGGCTAGGCGCCGTCGAACCAGTGTGCTCCGTTGAACTCACGACCCGCCATAGTTCTCTTGAGACAGCCGAGACATCAACGTAGCGGAAGGTAGTTCCCGGGCTCTTCGTTGGGTCTGTGATTTCTGTTTCTAGGCAGACTGACCGAAGCGCTAAGCGTCTCCATCGCTCAGATGCCCCAGCGCGAACCGGGGCTTTGGCTGTCATCGCTCACCCTCAGAGGGCAATGGGCGGAAGCCGATCCGACGCTTGGCGACCCCAGGCAGCGGCTCCATGAGGGCACGGATGGCGTCGAAGATCTCCTTGATTTGGGCGTCGTGGAGGTCGTACTTCTTCTCGAGCGCCTTTAGCCGATGACGCAGGCTCCTGTCGGAGGCGAGAGCCTCGCGCAGGCGGATGAAGACCCGCACGATCCGGATGCTCACCTGGATGGCCACCGGGCTGTTCAGAACGCTGGCTACCATGAGCGCCCCGTGCTCCGTGAAGGCGAAGGGTAAGGTCGGCGAGAACTTCAGGCGTTGGAGGTGGTCGCGTTTTGCGACTACCTCCGCCTTCTCCCGAGCGGTCAGGCGGAACATGAACTCCTCGGGGAATCGGTCGCGGTTGCGCTTGACTTGCTCGTTGAGCCGCTTGGTCGTGACGCCGTAGAGCCCAGCCAAGTCCGCGTCCAACATGACCTTCTGGTCCCGGATGACCAGGATCGTCCGGTCGATCCGGTCCGGCGGTACGAGTGTCGTCACTGCTGGGCTCCCCAGCGATACCCGAGACCTGTGAAGATCCCCCGGAACTCCTCGTCCAGGCGGCGGGCCTCGGCGTCCAGGCGGGCCAGCTCGTCGAGGACGGTCTGCACGTCCCGGTGTTCCGGGGCTGCCGCGGTCTCGATGTAGCGCGAGGGGGACAGGTTGTAGTCGTTCCGCGCGATCTCGTCGACCGGCACCAGCTTGACGAAGCGCTCCACGTCCTTGCCGGCATGGAAAGCGGCGGCGATCTTCCGGATCGCGTCGTCGGGGATGAAGTTCTTGGGGCGGCCCTTCTGGAACTCGGCGCTCGCGTTGACGAGGATGACCTTGCCCTGGCGCTCCGCCGGCTTCTTCCGGTTGACCACGATGATGATCCCGGCCGCGGTGGTGTTGTAGAAGAGGTTGTCCGGCAGCAGGATCACGCCCTCAATCACGTCGTGGTCCACGAACCAGCGGCGAATCGCCTTCTCGCGGTTCTCGCCCTGGCTGCCGCTGCCGCGGCTCGCGGCACCCGTGTCGAGCACCACCGCCGCCCGGCCGCGGTCGTTGAGCGACGCCAGGACGTGCTGGAGCCAGGCCCAGTCGGCGCTCGAGGCCGGCGCAAACCCCCCACGCTCGGTGAAGCGCTCGAAGGGATCGCTCTCGTAACCGGCCGGATCGAAGTTGTCCTGGTTCCACATCGGATTCGTCACGACGACGTCGAACTGCTTGAGCCGGCCGTCCTCGAGGAACTTCGGGTTCGTCATCGTGTTGCCGCGGACGATCTCCCCCTCCATGTCGTGGAGGACCATGTTCATCCGCGCGATGGCGAAGGACGAGCCCGTCAGCTCCTGGCCGTGGAGCCGGAGCGGGCGCGCGATCGTCCGCTCGCGCCCGTTGAGGGCGAGCTCGCACTTGACGAGGAGTCCGCCCGAGCCGCAGCAGGGGTCGTAGACCTCCTCGCCTTGCCGGGGCTCGACGAGGTGCGCGATGAGCCAGCCGACCTCCTTGGGCGTGAAGAACTCGCCCGCGCTCTGCCCCTGCCCCTCGGCGAACTTCCGGAGAAGGTACTCGTAGGCCCGGCCCAGGAAATCGGGCTCGACGTCCTTGAGACCGAGCCGGTAGCGCGGGTGGCTCAGTAGCTCGATGAGCCGCGAGAGCGCGTCGTCGCTGATCTCGCGCTCGCCGTTGCGGGTCTCGTTGTAGTCCACGATGTCGATGACGCCCTGGAGCGAGGGATTGGCGCGGGTGATCGCGCGGACCGTGTAGGTGAGCTGCTCGCCCAGGGTCTTCGGCCGCTTGTCCTCCGGCCAGTCGAACTTCCTCCGGCCGCTGACGACCGGCCAGGTCGCCTCGAGCGGAATGTAGAAGCGAACCAGGCTGTGGTCCGCCTCGAGGACCGCCTGCGCGGTCTCGTCGCTCCCGTACATCTCCGTCAGCCGCGCGATCTCATCCTCGAAGACATCGGAGAGCCGTTTGATGAAGACCAGCGGCAGGATGTAGTCCTTGAACTTGGGCGCGTCCTTCTCGCCGCGGATGGAGCACGCGGCCTTCCAGAGCATGCCCTCCATGGTCTTCGTGTCGAGGACGGGAGCACTCGCCGGCTCGGTGGCCGCGAGGGGAAGCGCAGCCTGCCCGATCTGGCCCCGCCGTCGCCCCGGTCTTCGCGGAGCAGGCGCAGGCACTGCCGCCTCGCCGAAATAGCGCGCGAGCAGGTCCGCGGTCTTGGGGCCCTGCCGGCGGAGAAATTCCTCGATCAGGTGAAGCGCGCGGGGGTCCGGCTGGGTTCGGCCGCTCTCCCAGCGCGTGATCGATGGCAGGGAGACTTTGAGGAGCGCGGCGAGCTGTGTCTGGGTCAGGTCGAGCCGGGAACGCAGCTCCCGACTCAGGTCTGCAATCGGTATGGCTCTCGGCATGGGCTCCCCTCCGGAAGGTTGCCCTACCATGGCATAGCTCATACGAGCTGTCAAATGATTAGTCAGTCGTAGACGGCGGTCACGGTCCAGGCGCCGGTGGCCTGATCGAGGGCGAGACGGTAGACGGCGCCGTCGGCGAGCGCGACGTCCCACTCCTCCCACGCCCACGCCGTCTCCGCCCACCACTCGCCCGCGGTCCGCCACGGGCCCGCGCAGGCGACGACGGGGCCGCGGACGCCGGCGGCCTCAACGCGGGCGGGGCTCTCGTTCCGGACCTCCACCGCGGCCGGCAGCGGTGGCGTGAAGCGGCGGCACGTCAGGCGAGCAGGCTCCAAGAGCGCCAGGGCGGCGACCGCGGCCCGGTGGGCGACGCTGCCGGTGAACGCCGTCACGCCGATCGCATCCGGCCGATGGGAGTCGCCGAGGGCCGGCGCGCCGACCCGGTCGGGCCCGACGAGCGCCGCGAGCCGGCCGAGCGTCTCGCCCAGCTCGCGGGGGCTCGGGCGCGGGGGAACGAAAAGATCTGCCTGGAGCGGGTGGAGCGACGCCGGCTCGGCCTCGAGGGCGAGCGCGACGATCGGGGCTTCCAGCCGGAGCCCCTCGAGGTCGGTGCGGAGCAGGGCGAGGAGCGTCCGGGGCTCGCGGAGCGGGGCGATGAGCGGGAGCCGGCGCCGATGCGCTGCGCCGTCGGCGAGGCCGGCGACCAGCGTGAGCGCCGTCGCGCCGCACCCGCGCGCGGCGAGGCGGGCCGCGAGCCGCTCGAGGAGCCCGCGCAGGACGAAGGCGAGGCCCTCGAGCGCGGTCACCTCCCAGTCGAGGGTGACGGCCTCGACGCACGGCTCCGGCGGCACCCAGGCGACGAACGGTGCATCGTCCTGCCCGCGGGCGCGGCTCTGGAGGCGCGTCCCGCGCGGCCCCAGGCGCGCGAGGAGGCCCGCCGCGGGCAGGGCGGCGAGCTCGCCCAGCGCCCGGATCCCCCAGCGCTCGAGGGATTCGGCGAGGTCGGGCTCGGGGTCGAGACAGCCGACCGGGAGCGGCGCGAGGAACGCGGCCGCGCCGCCCGGCGGGACGACGGTGACGCCCGCGGCCGTCCGCGCCGCCAGCGTCGCGACCGTGCGGCTCCCCGCGATCCCGACGGAGGCCGGGAGACCCACCTCGGCCGTCGCGGTCGCGAGGCGCTCGCCGATGCGCGCATCGATCATCTGGTCGCGACGCCTCCGGCCTGCGGCCTCCGGGACGTCGCTCCCTGCTGGTCCGAACAGCCCGTCGAGCCCCGCGAGGTCGAGGAAGACGCAGTCGGGCGCCGCGGCCATGAGGCGCGGCGAGGTCCCGAGCGCCGCGTCGAGGAGGGCGCCGGCCGCCGAGCGCTCCGCTTCAGGATCCCGGTCGTGGCAGACGAGGCCGGGCGCGCGCGCGAGCGCCTCGCTCGCGCCCATGCCCGGGCGCACGCCTCGCACCCCGGCCTCCGCGCTCGCCTCGACGACGGCGCGCGTGGCCGGGGTCCCCGTGAGGACCGCGAGCGGCCGGCCGTGGAGCGCGGGATCGCGCCGCACGAGCGCCGCGACGGCGAAGCGCGGCACCCAGAGGCACGCGAAGCGCGGAGCAGGGGTCACGGGAAGACCCGCCACGCCACCCGCGCCGCGGTGCCCGGGGCGCGCGCACGCGAGCGGACGAGCCGCGCCTCCGCCTCGGGCGGCGTCAGGAGCCCCGGGCCGCCCGTCGCCCAGCGCGCGCGCCCCGGGACGAGCGCGACCGCGACCGCCGCCAAGCTGCCCGCGACC
>Ga0137796_10001192_pt1 | contig 15214 bp, 18 predicted proteins | sample OV2TP3_FD_97704 | JGI IMG/M metagenome (GOLD analysis project Ga0137796, IMG submission 97704)
CATCACGCTGATCGTGCGCCCCTTGAGGTCCTTCGGGCCGTTGATGCCCCGGCCCTCGTGCACCACGAGGTGCGCGAGCGCGCGTCCGCCGAGGAGCGCCACGGCCTTCACCGGAACACCCTGCGCGCGCGCGATGATCGGCGTGTCGCCGATCGCGCCGCCGATCGGCGCATTGCCGGCGCCGACCTGGACCGCGCAGTCGACCCCGCCCTTGGCGGCGACGAAGCTCACCTCCAGGCCTTCCTGCGCGAAATAGCCGCGTTTCTGCGCGAGCATCCACGGAGCGAAGGCGGGGAGGAAACCGGGCGCCGGCAGCAGGTACGTTATTTTCTCCGTCTGTGAAAAGCAACTCGTCGAAAACAGCAAGAAAAGCAAGAGCGCATTTTTCATATCGTCGTCCTCTCCTCCACGTGTAACAGCTCCATGAGACGGGCCAGGTATTCGCCCACGCGCCGCTCGCGCCGGCGCGCGATCGGGTTCGAGCGCTCGGGCAGGTCCACCACGATCTCCTCGATGATGGTGCCCGGCCGGGCGCTCATCACCAGGATGCGGTCGGAAAGCGCCACCGCCTCCGCAAGGTCGTGGGTGATGAAAAGCGCCGTCTTTCTCTCCTCGGCGAGCGTCTGCGCGAGGTCCTGCTGCAGCACCATCTTGGTCTGCGCGTCGAGCGCCGAGAACGGCTCGTCCATCAGCAGCACCGTGGGCTCGACCGCGAGCGTGCGCGCCAGCGCCGCGCGCTGGCGCATGCCGCCCGAGAGCTGATGCGGATAGGCGGCTTCGAACTCTTCCAGGCGGAAGCGCTTCAGCAGGCGCATGGAACGGTTCTGTCTTTCACTGATGCTCTTGATCTCGAGCCCAAGCTCGACGTTCTCCCTTATGGTCCGCCAGGGCAGCAGCAGATCCTTCTGCAGCATGAAAGCGACGTGCGCATTGGGCCCGGTGACGCGCTCGCCGTCGACCAGGACCTCCCCCGAGGAGCTCGAGGCGAGGCCGGAGCCCATGTTGAGCAGCGTCGACTTGCCGCAGCCCGACGGCCCGATCAGCGACACCACCTCGCCGTCGCTCACCGAGAGCGTGACGTCGCGCACCGCGACCAGGCTGGCGAAGCGCTTGGCGACGCCGCGGAACTCTATGCGCGCTGCCGCAGCCATTCCTGGAGCGATTGCTCGGTCCACGGCCTGCCCTGGGGGTCCTTGCAGCCGAGCTCGGCGAGCTTTGCGATCAGCGCGGGAAGCGCTTCGATGCCGGCGTCGAAAACCTGCTCCAGCGCGTCGCCGACGCGGTTCTCGAAATCCGTGGGCGGCGCCTCGCGCGTCTGCCAGACCACGTTCACCGGTTTGTCGATATGGCCGCGCGTGCTCACCGTCGCATGCTACCCGGTTTTCTGCAGCCGCTCGCGCACCAGGTTGATGTGGCCGCGCAGCGCGTAGAGCTCGTCGGCGTAGGACAGGGGCACCCGGATCTTCGCGGCCTTCTCCTCCAGCCGGTCGAGCTCGGCGGCGAGCTCCGCCGGCGGCGCCTGCTTCGCCTCCATGCGGTACTCGATGTTCCTCAGGTAGCGGTACCAGCGGAATACGCGCGAGCGCACCCGGAACCGGTACAGCGGCGGCAGCAGGCGCGACAGCGGGATCAGCACCGCGACGATCGAGAACAGCGCCACCCACATGCGGTCGACGAGATTGGCGAGCCAGAAAGGCAGGTAGCGCTGCAGCAGCGGCGGCCCGCTCTGGTAGTAGCGTGCCGCGTCCTTGGCAATCTCGAACTCGCCGCTCTGCGCGTTGGGAAAGAGTCCGGCGCGCGCGATCCACCCCGGGCCGCTGTGGATCCTGGAGGCGGCCTGCACGAAAAGATGCACCAGCGCCGGGTGGATGTCCTCGCGCGCCACGAGCGAGGTGGTGGTGGCGATGAGCGACAGGTCGCGCGCCGGCACGTCCCGGGCGACGTCGGCCACGCCTTTCGGCAGGGCGACCGGGGTCAGGTAGGAATAGCGGCGCGCATAGGCTTCGGCCTGGGCGAACTCGTAGAGCTTGATGCCCGGGGTCTGCAGCAGCATTTGCACCATCTGCGATTCGGGCGCCGATACCAGCACTGCGGCATCGATCCTGCCTTCGAGCAGCTCGACTACCGCCGCGGTCTCGTCGAGGTTGCTGCGCTTGAGCTCTTCGCGCTCGACCTGGTTGACGTTCAGGATCTTGCTCATCAGCCCTGGCGTGCCGCTGCCGCGCCCCCCGACGTTCACGCGCCAGCCGCGCAGCTGCGGGATGGCGCTGAGCACGGCGTCGCGGTTCGGCTTTTTCGCGGAGTCGGCGCGGTAAAAGATCCATACCGGGTCGTAGGAGAGCGCGCCGAGCGAGAGCAGATTGATCTCGGACTTCTTCTGCTCCTCGGCGGCGCGCGCCGAGTCGCCCGCGCCGCCCTGCACGAAGGCGAGGTCGACGCGCTGCTTGGCGTCGTGCAGCAGCCGCAGATTCTCGCGCGAGCCGAGCGACGGCCGCAGCTCCACCTCGATGCCGTAGCGCTTGAGCTCGGCGGCATAGCGCTCGCCGAAGCGCGCGTAGGCGGAGAGCTCCGGGCCGGTGGCGAGCACCACGCGGCGCGGCGGTGCCGGGTCGAGCACCAGATAGGCGGCCGCGAGCAGCGCGATCCCGACGAGGACGAACGGCCCCCACGTGATGGCGAGGTCGCGGACCGAGATCAGCGTCTCGCGGACGATGCGCGGCATTAGGCGGCGACTTTTTCGGTGATCGGCGGCTTCGGCAGCCAGCTCTCGCCGGACTCGAGCACGAAGGTGAACTCCAGAAGATACTCATCCTGCCTCTTCACGAAGTTTGCGATCAGCGCCCTTGTCACGCCGAATTGGCTGTCCGTTTCGAGATGCGGATCGCCCGGGTCGTAAACCTGCGAGGCGATGGTCTTGAAGCCCGGCTTGTAGATCAGGAAGTGGAGATGCGCCGGCCGGAAATTGTGACGATTCTGCGCGCGCAGCAGCGCCCCGGTGGGCCCTTCGGTCGGCACCGGGTAGCCCGCCGGCTTCACGCTCACGAAGCCGAACGAGCCGCCGGCATCGGTGACGAACCTGCCGCGCAGGTTCATCTCGGCCTGGGAGGGGTCCTGGTTCTCGTACAGGCCGACGGGCGAGGAATGCCACACGTCGACCTCGGCGCCGGCGATGGCGTTGCCGCCTGAATCTCTGACGAATCCTTTGAAAACCAGGCGCGCTCCCGGCGTCGGCGAGCGCACGATCGAGTCGCCGTTCGCGCAGCGCGGCGCGCCGCTGCGGTAGAACGGCCCGAGGTTGTTGGCCTGCGTCGGTTCGCTGTTATTGAGCAAGCAAACCAGATTGGAGACGCCAAGCGCGCCGGCGAGCAGCATCGCCTCGTTGTGGCTCGGCGTGGTGTGCTTGCCGATCGCGTTGATGGTGCCGATGGCCTCCTGGAACTCGTCCTCGGTGAGCCTGGTTTCCCTGACGAAATCGTGCAGGTGGCGAACGAGGGCGGAAAGAATCTCCCTGGTGCGCGCGTGCGGCGTGCGGTGCATCTCCGCGAGCACCGCCGGCGTGACGTCGTCCGGGCTTTCGATGATCATCGGCTTCCTCCTGCGGGGGAGGAAGTTTATCAGCCCCTGCGCTCGTTCCGCTGGTGACGCGCTTCCCTGCGATGGTCGTCCGGCTTGCCGCGCTGGGCGTCGCGCCGCGGCGAATAGCCGTGCGCGGCCGGCATGCGCCGCTCCCGCACCGGTATCTGAGGTGCGCTGTTGACGATCGGCCGGCGCAGCGCTTCGGGAACCGCAACATGCGGCTGCGAAATGGTGCGCTGGACGAGTTGCTGCTGCTGCATTCGGGCCGCCGGGCTCGGCGCGCCGTTGTTGCGCGCCCGCCTGGGCTCGGGAGCGGCTGCCGGCCGGTTGGCGATCGGAGCCGGCCGCACCGGAACCGCAACCGGAGTTGCACGCTGCACGCGTGGCGCGAGGCGATGGCTCCAGCGCTGGGGAGGTCCCCAATGCCAGTGATGTCCTGCTGCAAAGAAAACGCGATAGGTGGGCCAGGGCCGCCAGTAGACCGGACGGTATGCATGCCACCACCACGGCCCGTAGACGACGAACGGGTCGTAGTAATACAGGTAGACGATCTGCGGGTGCGCCGGCTGCACCACGATCGTATCGCCTTGCGTATAAACGCTCTGCCGGTCGGTGCTGCGCAGATTGCCGTTGGCCTGCGCGCGCCGGCGCAGGCTCTGGATGGTGTCGAGGACGTGCGGCTCTTGCGCGAGGTAGGCGTCGCCCAGGTCGCGCGTCCATTGCGGGCTTTCATCCATGCGCGAGAGCAGCTCGGGAAGCGCCACCAGCTCCTTCACGCTCGAGTCCCAGGGCATGCCCTGAACCGCGCGCACCGCCTCGTCGCCCCTGAGGTGCGGGTTCGCGCGCGACCAGCGCGCGGCGTCCGCGACGTGCTCGGGATAGATCGCGGCGGTCAGGATCTGCGAGACCAGCGCGTCCGGATACAGCGCGATCGGCGCCAGCATCGCGTCGAGCTCGGCCTGGCTGAACACGCGTTGCGTCTGCGCCGCGGTGTTGAAGGAGGCAAGCGCCAGGCAGAACAGCAATCTTGCAAGGATCTTCACGCCTGCACTGTAGTCTCCTGGCACGCGGCGGCAGTAACCATGTGTAACAGGATGTTCGGGCACGAATCCTGCAAGCCGCCCGGCAATGAGCACGGCGCTGATCGCTTTCGTTGCCCTGCTGTGTGGCGCGCTTTACAGCCCCTTGCACGCCGACGAGCCCGATCCCGGGCTTGCCGTGAAAATGAGGGACGCCGCCTTCCGCGCGCTCGACAAGGACGGCGACGGCTGGGTCTCGAGGAAGGAGGCCGCAGCCGATCCCGCGGTCGCGCGCAACTTCGACAAGGCCGACAAGGATCGCGACGGCAGGCTCAGCCCGCTGGAGTTTCAGGACGTCGCGCTGAACCGCTCCGACCAGCCGGGCAAGTTCAGCAAGCCGGACCGCGGCTAGGCAACGAGGGCTTTGACCGGCAGGTGGTCCGATGCCTCGGCTGCAAGCGCCGAGCGGTGGGCCTTGAGGGCGAGCAGCGCATGGCGCGGGCGCACCCAGACCCGGTCGAGGGCGAACAGCGGCCAGCGCGAGGGGTACGAGCGCTCGGCGGGCGAGCGGCCGAACAGGCCATGCAGCCAGCGCAACGGCCGGCCGAGCGGCAGCCATTCGTTGATGTCGCCGAGCACCAACACGCGCTCCGAGATCGGCGTGCGTCGCAGCATCGCGAGAATCTTCTTCACCTGATAGCGGCGCTCTGCCGGGATCAGGCCGAGATGCGTGACGATGACCCGCATGGTCTCGCCGCCGATCTCGAGGTCGACGTCGAGGGCGTTGCGCGGCTCGCGGCCCGAATACGTGAAGCCGAGCCGGCGCACCGCGAGCACCTTGCGCCGCGTGATGAGCGCGTTGCCGAACGGCCCGTCGTGCCGCGCCAGCGTGAGCCCGGGCACCGCCTCCATGCCGAGCTTCCTGGCGATGAAGTCGAGCCCGTAATCGACCTCCTGCAGGCCCACCGTGTCGCATCCGAGCTCCTCGATTACGCGCGCGATGCGCGAGGCATCCTTCTTCCCGTCCGTGCCGACACAGCCGTGCACGTTGTACGACGCGATGCGCAGGCACTGCGGCCCGAGCTGCTCCGAGATGGCCTGCCAGTTAGCTAGGCTGTGTGCCGGCCTCGCCATGCCCGGGCATCCGGCGTTCCATCTTCCGGAACCAGATCTTCACCGCCCACGAGCCGCAGCCGAGCAGGGCGACGACGCTGCCGACCAGCCACCAGTTCACCGCAGCGCTGCCGCTCAGCGCCGCCTCGAGCTGGTTGCCGAAGACGGTCGCTGCGAGCGTGCCGGGAAGCATGCCGATGACGGTGCCGGCCGCCAGGTGCCACAGCTTCATGCGCACCGCCCCGGCGACGATGCCTTCGACCGCGAACGGGGCGAGCGGCACGAGGCGCAGCAGCGTGAGCGCGAGCAGGCCGTGCCTCTTCAGCACCTCGATCATGCGATCGAGCTTCGCGCCGGCGAGCCGGCGCACGGTGTCGCGCTTCATCCGCACGCCGAGGACATAGGTGAAGAGCGCCGCGATCGTGATTCCGGTGAGCGCGAGGCCGAAGCCCTGCCAGGCGCCGAAGCCGATCACCGCGGCGAGCGTGATCAGCGGCCGAGGGAACATCACGAAGCACGCCGGCGTATAGGCGGCGAGCACGACGAACGGCGCCCACCAGCGGCCCGCGAAGTCCTGGGCCCAGCGCACTGCGGCCTCGCCGTTGACCGTGTCGGCGACCGGCGTGAAGTGCCACAGGGCCGCGAGGCCGACGAAGGCGGCGGCGATCGCGGCGAGCCCGATCCACTGCGGCGCTTCCGGCGCCGCGCTGTCCGCGGGGTGCCGGTCGCTGAGCACCACGTCGAGCGCGATCGGCTCCTCGGGATCGGCGACCGAGGCGGCGTTGACGATCGCGTCCGGCCACTCCGGCAGCGAATCGAGCTCGCGCAGCGTGCGGCCCTCGGAGGCGAGCGCCGCGATGGCGCTGTTCACCGAGCCGCGGCTCGCGATCTCGGCGCTCACCTTCTCGGGCGGCACGCCCAGGTGCTCGGCGAGCAGCCGGTCGCGGAAGCCGCGGATGACTGCGGCGACGTCGCGGCGGCCGCGCGCCTCCAGCGCCACGTCGCACTCGGTATCGAGGCTCATCGAGCGGTTGCACAGGTTGGCCGAGCCGATGCGCAGGCAGCGCTCGTCCACGATCATCAGCTTCGAATGCACGTCGAGGCAGCAGCTTTCGGGAAGCCCGGGAATGTGCGGATAGTAGACGCGGAAGCGGCCATGGCGGTCGGCTTTCCTGAGCCGCTCGATGAGGCGGGCGCGCAGCACGTGCATGGTGTGCTCTTCGAGCCAGCCGTGCGACAGCAGGCGCAGCACCAGCACCACCTCGGGGCCGTCGCGCTCGGCGAGCCGCTTCTCGAGCGCGTCGGCGATGCGCGGCGCGGTGAAGTACTGGTTCTCGATGAACAGCGTGCGGCGCGCGGCGGCGATCATGTCCAGGTAGAGCTGCTCGACCTCGCGCACCGCCTGGGCTTCGCCGCGCGGCGGCATGGTGCGCGCAATGCCGATGTCGAGGTCTTCGAGATCGGGCTCGAGCGCAGGGGGCCAGGGATCGACGCCGGGCGGGGCCGCGAGCGGCTTCATCCGCTGCCCGGTGCCGGCGAGCCAGCGGCTGCGCATCAGCTCGGCGAGCTGGCGAGCAGCTTCGCCGTCGAGCGCCACCATCAGGTCGTGGAACGGCGGATAAGGCCTGTCATAAGCGGTGCGCCGGGGGTCGTCGGGGAAATGCTCCGGGCTGTCCCATCGCCGCACGGTGAAATCGATGCCGCCGACGAAGGCGACGGCGTCGTCGATCAGCACGACCTTCTGGTGCTGGCAGCCTCCGACCGGATGGGTGTCGTCATAGCGCAGGTGCACGTGCTTTCCCGGCGTCCAGCCGAATCCGTAGATCGGCGGAAATTCGCGGTCGGTGCCGAACACCATCGGATAGTCCCAGTTCAGCACGTGCACGTGCAGCCCGCGACGGCGCCGCGTGAGGTAATTGAGAAACTCTCCCAGCAGCGCCGGCGGAGCGCCCTTCGGCACCGCGTCGTAGTGCAGCCGCGTCTGGCTGTTGAAGTCCCACGCCAGGATGTTGATCGAGTGCGTCGCGCGCAGTGCCGCGTCGTGGAACGCCCTGAAGTAGGCCTCGCCGTCGACGAGCAGCGCGACGCGACCGGCGCGCGCAAGCCGCCAGCAGTTGAAACCGGGCCGCAGCAGCCTCGCTGCGGCGTCGTCTTGCGGATCGTGGCGGTCGTTGCGCTCGCGCTGCAGGTACAGGACGCTGCCCATGGGGGACGATGCCGGGCCGACGGCGCGGCGCTATTGCGCGCCCGGCCGTGGCCGGTTCTGCAGTTGCGGCGCGGGCGTCACCGCGATCGGCGCGGCGACCGGCGCTGGCGGGAGGGTCGTACCCGGCAGCGGCGCCGGCGGCGTGTCGCTGACGCCGCGCGGGAAGCGGCTGTCGCTGGTATTGCCGGTGGCAAGGCCGTCGGTCGATGCCGTGCCCGGGAACATGCGCCCCTGCAGCGTGGCGGCGGGGCTCGGCGGCGAGGTGGCGTCGGAGACGTTGAGCACGGTGCCGGTCTGCCCCTGCAGCACGCCGCCCAGCGGCGTCGTGCCCAGAGTCGTGGGCAGGGTGCCGCCCACCGGGCCGTTGATCAGGCTCTGGAAGTTCGCCTCCGAGCCGAGGAAGGTCACCAGCTGCGGCGCGAGGCGCTGCACTTCGAGCGCGGGCGTGGTGGCGTCGGGCTGTTGCGCGTGGGCGGCTCCGAGCGCGGCGGCGAAGGCGGCGGCGCAAAGGAGGCGCAGGGGCGATGCCACGAGGGCCATGCGGAGGTACCTCAACATGCGCACCTCGCTGCAGGATTTGTGCCGGGGTCGGAGCCCGATTTACTTGAGGGGCTCCGGCCCCCGGGCGCGCGCCCTGGCGAGGACTTTTTCGGCGGTGCGGGGCATGTGCTCCTTGAGCCAGAACAACACCGCCTGACCCGCCGGCATGTGGACCGCCGGGCGCCGCGCAGCCACGAGCGAGTGCAGCATGCGCGCGAGCTGCGGCTCGAGCACCTCGTTGACCGCGCAGATCACCGATTCGTCGAACGCGGCTGCGTCGCGTGCCGGAATGAGATGGGTGTGCGCGCCGCACAGCGCCTGCAGCGAGCCGTCGTAAGCCCGGCCGTCGAGGCTGTCGAGCGGGCAGCAGCACAGAAGCAGCAGCGGCTCGTCGGCGGCGAGCGAGTTCCAGAAGCGCTCGATCTGCAGCGCGTTGCTGCGCTCCCCGTCGCGCCAGAGCATGTCGCTCACCTCGGCGAAAACCCGCACTGCAGCGTAACGCGCGCGCGCCAGCGCCAGCAGCCCGCCGATGGCTGCGTCGAACCTGCGCTCATCGGGCACGCCGTGGCTCAGGCAGCTGTTGATGACGGTCTTCGCGCCGAGGAACCGGAGCTGTCCGCGCAGCACGGCGGCATGCGCGTCGATGCTGACGTCGTGCAGCTTCTGCATGAGCGCCTGCCAGCGCGGGGTAGTGCCGACGACGACCACGGCTTCCTGCTCGCGCAGGCCGGTGGCGATGAAATCGGCGACGGCGCCGACGAGATCCGCCTCCTCCTGGTAGAGCTGGACCGCGTGCTCGCAAAGCCCCGGCTGCGCGGCGGCTGGATGCACCTTTCCCATCCCATCACAATAGGCTAGCGCTGCGGAATGTGCTGTCGCCGCCCCCGCAATGCGCTGTAGCCGGAAAGCGACGCTGCGCTGCGGGTCAGGAGCGGCCGAAAGGGAAGCCGCGGCGGCGGTACTGGATCATCAGCCAGCCGCCGAGCATGCCGCCCAGATGGGCGAAATGCGCCACGCCGGCGGCGGTCTGGGTGATGCCGAAGACGAGCTCGAGCGCCGCGAAGGCGACGACGAACACGCGCGCCGGCATCGGGATGGGAGGAAACAGCAATATCACCCTGCGATGCGGGAAGTACATGCCGAACGCGAGCAGCAGCCCGTACACCCCGCCCGAGGCGCCCACCGTGGGATGCGGCGGCGCGCCTAGCCAGGCGGTGACGACCAGGTGGGTGAGAGCGGCGCTCACCACGCACGCGAAGTAGTAGTAGATGTAGAAACGCGAGCCGAAGAGCCGCTCGATGTCGGACCCGAACATGTACAGGCCGAGCATGTTGAAAAAGATGTGCCCGAGGCTGCCGTGCAGGAACGCGTAAGTGACCAGCTGCCACAGCTGGAATTGCGAGCCGAAGCCGGTCGGCGGCCACAGCGCAAAGGCCTCGAGCGACAGCAGCCCCGAGAATGCGAAGAGATAGACCGCGACGTTCGCGATCAGCAGCGCTTGGGTGACCGGAGGCAAGCAAATACGCGGTCGGGATAGTCGCTGATGATGCCATCGACCTGCCAATCGATCATGCGCGCGATGTCCGCGGGCTGATTCACGGTCCAGGTGATGATTTTGATTTTCATTGCTTTTGCTTGTGCGATGGTGTTTTCCGATAGGGCCCTGAAATCAGGAGACCAAATACGGCCGCCGGCGGCGTGCACGCGGGCGGGATCGGAGTCCTTGGCTTCGGTGAGGTACACGGTGGCGATCTCCGGGGCCTCGCGCTCGACGACCTTGAGCGTGCGCCAGTCGAACGACTGGACGGTCGTGCGCGGCGCCACGCCCGCCTTGCGGATCTCCGCGATCAGCGCAGCCGCGAACGGCTCGGGCGGCAGGGTGTCCTGCGGCGCGTCGGCGGAGATCTTGGTCTCGATATTGAAGCGCACCGTTGCATTGCGGTTCTTGTGCACCAGCGCGAACAGCTGATCGAGCCGGGGGATCCGTGCGCCGTCCACGGCCGTCTGGGCAGGAAAGCGTTTTGCATACTCGCTGCCGGGGCGGATCCGGCCGACGTCGTAGTGCCTCAATTCCTCATAGGCCAGCGAGTGGATTGCCGGCGCGGGCGCCTGCACCCATTTCCCGTCGGGACCGCGGGCGGTATCCGGATTGAGCCTGCGGTCGTGGTGGATCACGACCGCGCCGTCCTGCGTCACGCCGCAGTCGAGCTCGAGCGTGGTAACGCCCAGCTCGAGCGCCTTGGCGAAGGCGGGCAGGGTGTTCTCGGGCAGGTGCCCTCGCGCCCCGCGGTGTCCTTGCACGTCCATGGCTTCCACCGGCAGCGAGAATAGCAGCAGCCAGAAGGCAAGTCTCAGAGAATCGCCTGCGTCTGGATAGTGAGCGAGAGCAGCTTGCCCTTGTCGTCGGTCACGCGCGTCTGCCAGACGTGCGTGCGCCTGCCCTTGTGCAGCGGAGTCGACTCGGCGCGCACCACGCCGGAGCGCCCGGCGGCGAAGAAATTGGTCTTCGACTCGATCGTCGCGGTGCCTTGGCCGGGCCCAAGATTGGCCGCTGTGCCTGCCGCGCCGATGGTATCGGCGAAGGCCATCAGCGTGCCGCCATGCAGCGCGCCGCCCACGGTCAGGAGCTCGTCGCGGATGTCGAGCTCTGCGATGACGCGGTCAGGCGTTACTTCGACAAACCGGATGCCGAGGTGCTTGACGAGACCGGTGTTCCATTCGTCCATCATCTGCTATTGGACCTTGAACTCGACCAGCTCTTCGGCGGTGCGGTTGAACGGCTGCCCGCGGAAATCGGTGCTTTCTATGGTGACTTTCGCCCAGCGCTTCACTTCCGGGACGTACCAGAAGACAAAGTGGATCTGGCCGGCGCCGGACACGTCCTGCCGCTGGTAGCTTCCCGGGCCGTCGATCTTGAGGGCGCGGAACTTGCCGGCCGGCACGACGATCTCTTCCCAACCGACGACTTTCAGCGGGATTTCCATCTTCGAGCGAAACGCGCCTTGCCGGGGGCGCGTGATCTCGGCCTCGGCGGCGTAGCTGGCGCCGGGCTGGAGCGGAAACTTCAGCATCCCGCTGTGCGGATTCCAGACACCGCCGTCCAGGTCGTTGACGACGTTCCACTCCGAGGTGTAGCTGACGTCGATCTCCTGCGACCCCCGGCGGTTGACCGCCTGGATGACGTCCTTACCCACGAAGGTCACTTCCATCTCGTAGCGCGTCGTCTCCGCGTTGTTCCACAGATCGACCCGCCGGTAGGTCCAGCGGTCGCCCGGCTTGACCTCGGGCTTCGTGACCGGCGCATCGGACTGCGCCAGGACTGCGGCAGGCCAGGAAAACCCGATGGCCGCGATAAAGGCAAGCAAGCGCATCCTTCCCCTCCCTATAAAGAAAAATCGACCTCGCCGGCGAAGCGTTCGATACGCATCCTGGCCTCGAACGGCGCGCGCGACTCGATGCCATAAATCATCGCATAGCTGCCTTTCTCTGCAAGCTTGAGCCGGCGGCACCACAGGAAGCCGGGCTGCTTCAGCACTTCACCACCAGGAAGCACTTGGCGTCTTTCATCTCGTCCTCGTCATGAATGCGAGCAGCACCATGGTCATCGCGAGGAGCGCCGCGGCGCTGAGCGCGAGCGACCAGTGAATGCCGAGAGCCGCGCCGCCGAGGCCGACGGTGACGCCGCTGAAGGCGCGCAACCCCAGGCTCGCCATGGCGAAAAGGCCGATCACCCGCCCGCGCACCGCGGGCGCCGCGTTGACCTGCACCAGGGTCTGCGCCATGGCGTTGAACGCGAGCTCGAGGAAACCGGCGGTGAAAAGCAGCAGCAGCGCAAGCGGATAGAACGTGGTTGCGGCGAAGCTGGCGATCGCGAGACACCACAGCATGGCGAGCACGAAGGCGGTGCGCGGCCTTGCCTGCAGCAGGCCGCGGCTCTCGAGGACCAGTCCGGCGGCGAGCGCGCCCGCGGCGTCCGCGGCGAGCAGCGCGCTGTAGCCGACGCCGCCGTCGGCGTGGCCGAGGTCGTGCGCGAACTCCGGCATCTGCGCCTGGTAGGCGTTGCCCACCAGCAGCGAAGCGCCGCCGGCGAGCGCCGTCATCGAGACGATGACCCGGTTCCCCGCCACCGCGCGCACGGCGGCCACCACGTCGCCCAGGGCCCGGAGGCGCCGCGCATCGGGCAGCTCATTCCTCTGATAAGGCGCCTTCCACAGCCACGCGACGAACGGCAGGTAGACGAGGACGTTCAGGAGAAGTCCCCACGCCGGCCCCACGGCGAGAAGGATGACGCCGCCGATGGCGGGTCCTGCGAGCAGCCCGAGCCAGCGCGCGGTCGCGCTCATGCGGATCGCGCTTTGCAGGCGGTCCTCGCCGACGATGTGGTGGATGAGGAGCTGGCTCGCGGGGCTCCACAGCACGCCGGCGATGCCGTGCAGCACCAGCAGCGCGGCGGCATGCCACATCTCGAGCGCATCGGCGAGAAACAGCAGTCCCCAGGCGAGCGAGGTCGCCATGAACAGAGCCATGCCGAGCTGGATGATGCGCCGCGGGTCGTAGCGGTCGGCAGCCGCCCCGGACCACACCGAGAGGAGCAGGAACGGCAGCCAGTGCGCGATGACGGCGAATCCGGCGAGCGCCTGCGAGCTGAACTTCTCGAAGATGATCCAGTAGCTGATGACGTGCTCGATGCTGTCGGCCATCATCGCAGCCGCCGAGCCGATGAAATAGGCGCGGTAGCCCGGATGGCGCAGCGCGATGAACGACTGCTGCGCCATCTAGCCGTCGAGCTCCGGGTAGCGGCGGAAGATGCCCTGCTGGTTGAAAGGGATGCGCCGCTTCGAGGCGAGATAGGCGGCGAGGCGCGGCCGCCTTTTTGTGTTTTGATGAAGTTTCATGAGCCTCGGATAGCCCGGCTCGAGCTTCCTCATCGTGCTCGGAAAGGCGTAACGCAATCCCTCGATCATCTGGAACAGCGACAGATCGACGTACCCGGAGGTCTCGAGGTCCTCGAAATAGTCCATGAACTTCGGCAGGCGCTGGCTGCGGAAGTCCGCGGCGCGGCGCTTCGCTTCCTTTTTCTGCTCCTCATAGTAAAGGCCCGGGCCGATCGGGTGATGCGTGTCGTGCACCTCGCCGAGCCAGTCTGCGATGGTGAGGCTCTGGTGGTGCAGCACCAGCCGCCCGGCCTCGCTTTCGGGCGCCAGCCCGAGCCGCGGCCCGAGGAAGTGCAGGATGTTCGCGGTCTGCGAGATCAGCAGCTTTCCGGCCTTCAGGAACGGCGGCGCGAAGATGCCGTGCGCCTGCATCAGGCGCTCCATCTTCCCGATGCCGCCGGCTTTGCGCGCGACGTCGACGTAGTGCGCTCCGGCGTCCTCCAGGGCTAGCCGGATGAATTCGCCGCGCCCCTGGATCGAGGGCCAGTAATAGAGCTCGTATCTCATGGCGCGCCATGTTGGGGCGCGGGCACATACATTGCAACCCATGTTCCGATGGCATACACCGACAGCATTGCCTGCGACACCTGCGGCCTGGTGCAGCAGGTAGAGCCGCTGGCGCCGGGCAGCACGGCCGAGTGCTTCCGCTGCGGCACCTTCCTGCAGGCGCGCGCGAGCGAAGGCAGCGTCGAGCTCACGGCGGCGCTGTCGCTCGCCGCGCTGGTGCTCTATGTGCCGGCGAACATCTATCCGATCCTGACCATGCACCTGCACGGCACCTATTCCGAGAACACGATCTGGGACGGTGTCGTGAGCCTCGCGCAGCACGACCAGTGGTTCGTCGCCGTGGTGGTGTTCGCCGCCAGCATCGTGGTCCCGCTGCTCAAGCTGCTCGGACTGTTCTTCCTCGTCGCCAGCGCGAAGCTGCGCTCCGGCAGGCGGCTGCGCCACCGCACGCAGATCTACAGGTTCATCGAAGTGATCGGGCCGTGGGCGATGCTCGATGTCTTCCTGCTCGCGATCCTGGTCGCGCTGGTCAAGCTGGGAGATCTTGCCACCGTGCTTCCCGGGCCCGGCCTCGTCGCCTTCACTGCGGTGGTGGTGCTCACCATCCTCGCCTCGGCGAGCTTCGATCCGAAGCTGATCTGGAGCGCTCGTTGACCGGGGAGGAGCTTCCCAAGGCGAAAGTGCGCCGCAGGCGGCTTTTCCGCCTGGCCTGGGTGATCCCGGTGCTGGCTACCGCGGTCGCGAGCTACCTCGTCTTCCAGCGCGTGCAGGCGCTCGGGCCCGAGATCACCATCCGCTTTTCCGACGGGGCGGGGCTGCGCCCGGGGCAGACGCCGGTCCGCTACCGCGGCGTGCCGGTCGGCGAAGTGACGCGCATCGAGCTGAGCCGCGATCACCAGCAGGTGCTGGTGCGCGCGCGCCTGCAGCTCTCGGCCGCCGGCATCGCGCGCGAGGGGGCGCGCTTCTGGATCGTGCGCCCGCAGGTCGGCTGGGGCAACGTCACGGGCCTGGGCACGGTGCTCACCGGCCCGGAAGTGCAGGTGCAGCCGGGCAGCGGCGAGGCGCAGCGCGAATTCACCGGGCTCGAGAGCGCGCCGATCGGCCTCGAGACCGAGGGGCTGAAGATCATCCTGCGCGCCGACCGCCCGAAATCGATCAAGGTCAACACTCCGGTCTACTACCGCGGCGTGGAGGTGGGGGCGGTGCAGAAGATCGATCTCGGCCCGCACGCCGCCGTCACCGACATCCACGTCCTCATCTTCCGGCGCTATGCCGGCCTGGTGCGCGACAGCACGGCGTTCTGGAATGCCGGCGGCGCG
>Ga0137796_10001193_pt1 | contig 15205 bp, 13 predicted proteins | sample OV2TP3_FD_97704 | JGI IMG/M metagenome (GOLD analysis project Ga0137796, IMG submission 97704)
GCGGGAGCTGAAGGAAGGCAAACTCAAGAAGGACTCCATCAAGCTCTTCTATCAGAACTGGGGCGCCTTTGTTCCGGTCATCAACTCGGTGTACACGGCTGCCTTTTACAAGCATCTGTGGTTTTTCGTGAAGAACGTCGATTTGATGGAGGTCTATACCGAGAAAGTTCTTGACGAGTTCGGCCATCCCAAGCCGCCCGGCCACATCCAGATTCTGATCGGCACGGGCAACGCGCTGGGGTTGACCGCTGAAGAGGTCCTTCTCTCTCCCATGCTGCCCAAGGCCCGCGCGCTTCCGGATTTCCACCGGACTTTGCTGGTAGACGGGCTGATCCAGGAATACTGGTTTTCCGTTTTGTGGGAGGGGGCCTTCGGAGAGTCCTGTCTCGATTGGTTCAAAGCGCTCACGCTCCACTACGGGCTTACGATGGAGCAGGCGAGCTATTTTTCCAAGCACCACGAGGCGGATACCATGGACCACCTCGACCGCAAAGCTCACGGCGCGGTGACCAAGACAGTCCTCGCCAGATTGTTGCAGCAGGGGATTTATGAGCGGCCCGGATACTCGATGGAATACTGCGCGCTTACGCCAGTCGATCTGGTTGCCCTGATGATGGATGAGGTGTATCAAGCGACGCACTAACAGACCGATGAAAAAAGCCCATTTGCCATCAGCCTGCCCAGGAGTATCTCTCCGGCCCGATGCCAGCCCCTTCGGGATCTCAAATAGCAAATCTCAAATTGCAAATCTGAGATCTGAAATCTGCAATTCCGAGCAAAGGCGAGGATATATCGGCCCTTCAAGCCGCCCCCGGGTCGCTAATTGGCAAATGGGCTTTTTCACGGTTTGAGGGGGTCTAACCATGTCACTGGAAGAATTCAACCAAGAGCTCAAACAGAAAAACCTGATCGGATACTGGATGATCCCGAACCGGAGCGACGGATTCCGCGAGCCCGAGCCCAACTTCGAGCCTTTTCTCTGGAAGTGGAGAGAAGTAGAGGAGGCGCTCGGGAAGGCCTGCGACTATATCCAACCCGAGGAGGCTTACCGCAGGTTCATAGGCTTCCAGCACCCTAAGTTAAAGATGGGGACAGCGCACACGCTGCTGATGGGCGCTCAGATGGTCCGGGCCGGAGAGGTTGCGCCCCCGCACCGCCACACGATGGAGGCCATCCGGTTTGTCATCAAGGGAAGAGGTGCTTGTACGGTCGTGGAGGGAGAACAGTTTCCCATGGAGGAAGGCGATTTGATCACCACTCCAAACTGGAGCTGGCATGAGCACGTCAACGGCGGCGATGGCCCAGTGGTCTGGCTGGACGGGGCCAACGGGCCGATGATTCAGTACTACCAGGTCGGCTTCGCGAATCTATACCCTGAGGCGCGACAGGCGCTAAGCCGGCCTCTTACATGGTCGGAGCGCGTCTATGGAACCGTTCGGCCTTCACAGTTAGCCTCCCCCGCACCGAGCTTCCGGCCGCCTTACCGGTATTCCTGGGACGCCACTCAAAAGACGCTGGAGAGTTTGGCCGAGGGAGCCGGGGACCCTTTTGACGCCGTCCATCTGCGCTGCGTTGACCCGCTAACGGGAGGAGCGACTCTGCCGACCATGTCGTGTGAAATCCAGCTCCTTCGACCGGGGGAAAAGGGGAAATCGCACCGCCACACCTATACGGTTGTCTATCACGCGTTTCGCGGCAGCGGGAGCACGATCCTCGGAGACCAACGCTTCGATTGGGAGCAAGGGGACTCCTTTGTCGTGCCGCTGTGGAACTGGCACGCCCATGAGAACCGCTCTCGCGAGCCTGCCATCCTCTTTTCTATTAACGACAGGCCGGCACTAGAAGCGTTGGGGTTTTACCGGGAAGAGGCGGGAGCGTGAAGAAAAAGATCGTGGTTCGTGTCCGTGGCACGTGTTGGAGCCGAGCACGAATCACGAGCACGATTACGGATAAGGTCGATGCGAACAAGTACTACAACGGGTTTCGTGTTAGTCTGGCAAGGTCTAGCTGAGGGATTAGGGCATGGCCTTTCGTGATCTCAGGGAATTTATCGAGGCGGTGGAGGTCATTGGGGATGTTCAGCTTATCAAAGGGGCGCATTGGGACCTCGAGATCGGCTGCCTCACCGAGATGATGGCCGAGCAGGAGGGTCCACTGCTCCTGTTCGATGCCATTCCCGGCTATCCTGAAGGGTTCCGCGTCGTCAGTAATTTCATAAGCACACCCCGGCGCTTTGCCCTTGCCCTCGGGATTTCTCCGGATCTACCCAAGATGGAGATCCTGAAGGCCTGGAAGGAAAAAAGCCGGGGGCTTGAGTATCTGCCTCCCGTCGAAGTCAGCTCGGGCCCGGTGACGGAAAACGTTGTGGAAGGCGATGAAGTCGATCTGGAGAAGTTCCCGGCGCCGAAGTGGCATGAACTGGACGGCGGCCGCTACATCGGCACTGCGGATATGGTCATTACTCAAGATCCGAAGAGCGGATGGATTAACGTGGGCGCCTACCGCGCTTGCATTCAGGGGAAAGACCGCTTGAGTGTCTGGATACTCGATCACAAACATGGAAAGCAAATCATCAAACGGTACTGGGAACAGGGCCGCTCCTGTCCGGTGGCCGTTGTCCTTGGGTGTGAGCCTGCGACATGGCTGGCCGCGCCCGCCGCGGTCAAAGCCGGCACCTCCGAGTACGAGTACGCCGGTGGCTTGCGCGGAGCTCCGGTTGAGGTGATCCGGGGTCCGCATACCGGGCTCCCGGTGCCCGCCTTCGCTGAAATCGTGATCGAGGGAGAGATCCCGCCATTGGAGGAGGAGTCCGCTCTTGAAGGGCCATTTGGCGAGTGGCCCGGGTATTACACGCACACAGGGCAAGAGTGCGTGGTCAGGGTGCGTAGGATCATGTACCGGAACAGGCCGATCCTCTTGGGCAATCCACCGCTGCTGCCGACGATCCAGCGCTATGGGATTCCGCTCTTCGCTGCCCGCATCTGGGAGCACCTGGAGAGCTCGGGGATATCGGAGGTTCAAGGCGTCTGGTGCCACTGCCACACGCTTATGATCGTGATCTCTCTTAGGCAGAGATACACGGGCCATGCGATGCAAGCCCTTACGGCGACGGCCGGACTGCAGACCGGCGCCAGCATGTACCGTTACGTCGTAGCGGTGGACGACGATATCGACCCTTCCGACTTAAGCCAGGTTCTTTGGGCCATGACGACCCGCGTCGATCCAGGCGACTCGGTGCAGGTGCTGCGCTCTTGGACCTCAGACCTCGATCCCCGCCTCCCGCCGGAAAAGCGCAAAAAAGGCGACTATACCTCAGGCAGAATGCTCATCGATGCCTGTCGGCCGTTCACCTGGAGGGATCAATTTCCCGTTCCTAACCGGTTCAGCGCGGCGATGAGAGAGCGGATATGGCAGAAGTGGTCTCAGAACCTAGAGAAAACGAGACGCCCCGCCGGCGGGGGTTAACCACTGTATTGCAGGATTCTTGTCCAATAGAAATTTTAACACTAAGGAGGAGGAAGCCATGGACAAAGTTCATTTTCCTTATCGGTCGGACAGTCATCTGCCGTTTCTTCACGTGGTGGGCGAGTCGGGCTCGTGGGAGAAACACGGACTTCAGGTCGAGTACGATTATTTCATCAGCTCAGAGGACGCGCATCGGAACGTGGCCAACGGGAGCGTGGAGTTCGTTGGAGGCAATCATGTCTCGACGTACGGCAAGCGCACCCGGGGTGACCGCTGGGTCTATCTCGCCCAGAGCGTGAGCCTGTTGAACCATCGTTTGGTGGTGAGAGCCGATTCGGGGATTTCGAGAGTGTCCGATCTCAGAGGCAAGATTGTCGGCAGCCGGGGACAGCATCCCGGTCTCAACACCTGGCTGTTCATCAGCCAAAACGGCCTCGAAGGAGATGTCCGGATCGAGAGGATTCACGACCAGCAGGATCTCTGGGAGGCCGTGCGCGATGGGAAGGTGGATGCGGCCTTCATAACGCCGCCGGCGGATATCTTCGCGCGCCGGGCGGGCCTCAAGATCATCGACATCGAATGGCTCCCCATGGTTTGGTTCACGACCGTCTCGAGCGGCCTTCCTTTCGTGGAAAAGCACGCCGATATGGTGGACAGGTTCTTGCGAGGGATCGTTGAAGGAATCGCCTTCTTCAAGACCCACCGTAACGAATCGATCAAGATCATCCGGAACAACTACAAGGCGGAGGGCGACTTGGATCAGGAAGCGGCGACGCACCTCTATGAAGATCTCGCCAAGATCCTCCAGGCGAAGCCTTACGCCTCCGTAAGGGCGATTAGCAACGTTTATGAGATAGCCAAGAAGCAGGATCCGGCAGCCGAGAAGGTGGAGCCGATGGAGCTGTGGGACTTTCATTTCCTCCGCAGGATCGACGATAGCGGCTTCATCGACAATCTCTATAGAACTTAGTCTGTTATCTTGGAAAGGAGGATATCGCTATGAGTAGAAAAAGTCTTTGGGTTTTGGCCGGGCTTCTCTGGCTGGGCTCCTCTCAGGCCCCGGCAGCGGAAAGGCCCTATTACGAGGGCAAAACCATAAAGTTTATCATTTCCTCCAGTCCCGGCGGCGGCACCGACACTGCGGGCCGGCTGGTTGCCCGGTTCCTGCCGAAGTATCTCCCAGGGAACCCTCAAAACATTGTACAGAACATGCCGGGCGGCGGCGGCACCGTATCGAATAACTTCTTTTTTAGGGAGGGCAAACCCGACGGCCTTACCCTGTTACAGGATTCCTCTTCCGGGTTAACTAACTTTACCCGGGGAGGTCCCACCATCAAATATGATCCGCGACAATACAGGACCATAGGCGCGCTTACCCGTGGAGGCAGTGTCCTCATGGTCCGTAAGGATGCGAAGTCTCGCCTCATGGATCGCAAGGCCAGACCGGTCATCGTCGGTGACTCCGATGGTAGCCGTACCTGGCTTGCCGTGACGGTCTGGGCCGCGGAATACCTGGGATGGAATCTTAAATGGATCTATGGCTATCCGGGCACGGGGGAGCTGGTGCTGGCCTTGCGGCAGGGCGAATTCGATATGTTCGCGACCCAGAACGCCAAGATCATCCAAGGGTTGATTAAGGATGGGGTGGTTGAAACATTGGCTCAAGAGGAAGATGAACGCCGGCCTGACTTTTCGGATGTTCCCACATTTGAGGAGATTTTGGGCGCGAAGAAACCGTCGGGAGTATCCTGGCAGGCCTACCTGGCCTGGGCAGGACCCGGCGCTGTGGATAAATTCCTGGTTGCCCCTCAAGGCACTCCAGATGACATTGTGCGCGTGCTCCGCGACGCCTTCGTCAAGATGGGCAAGGACCCGGAATTTAAAGATCAGGCCACAAAGTTCTTTGGCGCAGGGTGGAGCATTCGCCCAGGGGAAAAGACAGAGGCCTTGATCCGGGAAGCGACCACCGTCTCTTCAGAAACTATGGGGTTTCTGGTGAAGATCCGCAAGAAGTACGGTTTGCCCGCGGGAGAACCCAAGGGGAAAGGTTAGCTGAAACAGGGAAAGATAAAATGTTAGAAGCAGCCATCAATGGCTTGCTCGGCGTCCTTACGCCGCAATCCCTGGGATTCATGGCCCTAGGGGTTCTGATTGGCAGCCTGGTCGGATTTTTGCCCGGTATTGGAGGTCCTTCAACGCTGGCCATCATGTTACCTTTTGTGATGACCATGAAGGACCCCTATCTGGTCATAGCCCTCCTCGTGGGTATGGATGCGGTAGGCAACACAGCCAGCGCAATTCCCGCTATCCTAATCTCGGTGCCGGGTAGCATCGGTTCCGCAGCCACTATATTGGATGGCTACCCTCTGGCTAGGAAGGGACAGGCTGCCAGGGCCCTCAGCGCCTCTTTTGTCGCCTCGCTTTTAGGGGGCTTTGTGGGTCCCCTGGCATTGCTGGCAGCCCTTCCGATTCTTCGCCCTTTGGTTCTAGCCTTTGGCTCCCCCGAGTTTTTCGTCATGACGCTCTGGGGCCTGACCATGGTCGGTGTCTTAAGCGGCAACACGCCCATCAAGGGCCTTGTGGCGGGAATTGTCGGCGTGCTTTTGGCCACGGTCGGCTTGGACCCAAAATCGGGAGTGGAGCGTTTTGCCTTTGACCAAGCCTATCTCTGGGATGGGATCGACCTTGTGATCGTGGCACTTGGTCTTTTTGCCATTCCTGAGTGCATCGACTTGGCTAGCCGCAAGACCAGCATAGCGGAGAGGCAGGAATTCGGCCAAGGCTTCTGGGAGGGGATCAGGGATGGGTTCCGCCATTGGTGGCTGACCCTCCGCTGTTCTGCTATCGGCGCCTGGGTGGGCTTCCTTCCGGGGCTGGGGAGCTCCGTAGCGGATTGGTTTGCCTATGCGCATGCAGTGCAGACCGAAAAGAACAAGGAGAGCTTCGGCAAAGGGGATATCCGCGGAGTTATCGCTTCCGAATCTTCCAATAATGCCAAGGAGGGAGGAGGCTATATCCCCACCGTCGCCTTCGGCATTCCAGGCTCGACTTCGACGGCTCTTATCCTGACTGCTTTCATCGCTGTGGGGATTCAGCCCGGCCCGGATCTGTTGACCAAGCAGTTGGATTTAACCTTTGCCATCGTTTGGACTCTTGCCCTTGCCAATGTGATCGCAGTGGCTCTGTGCCTGCTTTTTATCAAGCCCCTGGCCAAGGCCTGCTTCGTTCCCTTCTACACCATCGTTCCCCTTATTGTGGTCTTTGTTTTTATCGGGGCCTTTGCCGCCAATTTTAGCAGTTATGACTTTGTGGCCCTTCTGGCTTTCTCGCTTCTCGGGTTCATGATGAGGCGACACAGATGGCCCCGCCCTCCGCTGCTGCTGGGTATGGTCCTGGGCGAAAAAATGGAGCTTTACCTTTGGATTTCCACTACTCGATATGGGCTTGAATGGCTTCTCCGTCCAGGGGTTATCGTTCTCTTACTGTTAGTAGCCGCTTCCCTCTTCTATCCGATGCTGAAGCAGAGAAGAGAGAGAGCGGAGACGAAGGCAGCCATCCTGCAGGGAAAAACGACGGCGAAAGAGAGTCATGCTCAGGATTGAGAAAAGCCTATTCACGCTGCTCATCCTGCTGTTATTGTCCTGGGCGGTATATATTGCCAAGGACTGGCCCCTTAGAGCCTCAATCATCATCCTCGTATTGGGCAGCGTGGGAATAGTCTTGTCTCTGGTTCAGTTGATTTCCGATCTTATATCCAGGACGGCGTCAGCCGAGGAATCGGAGGGAATCGCTTTTGACGCGCCCGCGCTCAAGCCAGAAGGCCGCTGGGGCAATCTCGAAATCTGGGGCTGGATCCTGGGACTCTATGTGGCCATTCACGTCATCGGTTTTCCTGCCGCGGTGCCGCTTTTTGTTCTTGCTTATGCCAAAGTATACGGGGCCGGTTGGGGAGTATCGTTGATTCTGGCAGCGCTGGGCGGGGGATTTCTTTACGGGATCTTTGAAAGACTTCTTCATGTGCCGTGGCCGGCTCCGCTTCTCTGGTCTCTGATCTGACCATTGTTGGAAGCTTGCAGTAGAAGCAGGGAGGAAAAAAATCAGAGGAAGAATCATGGATACCAACATGCCGAAGATGGGAGTCAAGATGACGCCCGAAGAGGCGAAGCATTTCGTCGATCAGCTCAATGCCAAGGTGCTCCGCAGGTGGGACGAACGGGTCAGCCAAGGAGTCTTCATGACGCGCCTCGTGGAAGGGACTTTGCCGCTCTCCGCCATCAAGGGCTTCTTTCGCAACTGGGGCAATTTCACGGTCGAGATCAATACCCTGATCGCCGCCTCCTACCATAAGCACATTGGCTTCTTCAAGAAGCACGCGGACCTGCTGGCGCCCTTTGGGGCCAAAGTTGCCGATGAGTTCATGCACCCCAAGCCCCCGGGACATATCCTCGTCATGATGCAAACGGCAAAGGCGCTGGGGCTCACGGAGGATGAGGTTCTTAGACAGCCCATGCTGCCCGGCGCCAGAGCCATCTTGGATTTTAAGCGGGCGCTTCTATGGGAGGGGACGGTCGCCGAGTGGTGGTTTTCCACGCTTACGGAGGAGCCGATCGGCTATTGGGCCAGAGCCTGGTTTAAGGCGCTCACCACGCACTACGGCTTCACGCGCGATCAGGCGACCTACTTTTCCACGCACGAGGAGGCCGATCTTAAGGAGCATGACGAGGGAGTCATGGGACACGGCAGTTTCAATCGTCTGGTCATGCAGCGGATACTGGAGGACGGATATGCCGACGTGCGCGCGGGCTACAGCCTGGAGTACTGCGCCTTCGCCTCCGTTGACCTCTATGGCCTGATGCATCGCGCCGCCTATGAGGAGAGCGCTTGACCGCGAATGGGCCGCGTCAGCTCCTTCCGGAAAGTTTGCGGCCCTGTTCAAGAACGGCGAAGGAGCGCGGCGCCGTCGGCATGAGGAAGCGATAGCCGCTTGAGATGAGCCGCTCGATGTTTTTGCCGTCCGGGTGGGGATGGCCGCAGGGGACGTTGTGCTCCTTGCATATCTTGAGGATAGTGTCGATCGCCTCGGCGACCACAGGATGGTCGTAATCCCTCGGGTGGCCCAGCTCCTGGCTCAGATCCCCTTCGCCGATCAGGACCACCCCGATGCCTGGGACCTCCCTCAGCATTCTCGGCAGATTGTCGATCGCGCGCGTATCTTCACACTGGATGGTGACCAGAATTTCCCCTTGCGGCGCCAAAGGCCACACATCCGCGCGCGCGTAATATTCCTGTTGGGTCAGTCCCCAGTAGCGGGCGGCGCGGTGGGGCGCGTCACCGCGAATGCCGGGAGGGTGGTACAGCGGAGCGCCTGAAAGCCGCGGATAGCGGCAGGCGCCGACGGCGTTCCACGCCTCTTCCACGGTGCTGACGTGGGGAAAGACGATCCCAAAAACGCCGATGTCCAGCGCCTGCTTGGCGATCCACTGATTCATCTCTCCACCGTTGGGCGGGATTCGCACCATCGGCGTGACTTTGGGCGCGAGCGTGCCTGCTGCGAGAATCTGGCGGCGGTCGAGCATGTACTGGAGCGCGTGCCTCAATCCGGGGAAGTCCACAGGCGCATGCTCCATTTCGAACACGACGGCGTCGAAGGAAGAGCTCGCCATGGCGATCGCGCTCTCGACATCCACGGGGGTGAACGCGGCGAAGGCGATCTTTCCCTCTTCCAGGGCTTTGATTACGCCGTTCAGACGCGGTATGTCTGGCATGATACTAAGCTCCTTTCGCCCTCACCCTTTCCCTCTCCCTGGCAGGGAGAGGGTTAGAGTGAGGGTCACTAGAGAATTCTATAGCAGACACGCCTGGGAGTGACAATCAAAAGCAAACCGTGCTCGTGACTCGTGCTGGTCTTGGAGGAGAGGGCGAACACGATCACGAATCACGAACACAAGCTTAGGGAGGAACATATTATGATCATTGATGCCCACACGCACTACACCACGGCCCCGCTCGAGTTGCAGGCTTACCGCGGCCAACAAATTATAAGCCAGGCTAAGCCCGCGCGCGCAAGGCTGCAGATCAGCGACGAGCAACTGCAGCGCTCGATGCAGGGGCAGTTCAAGCGTATGCAAGACACCGGGATCGACCGGCTGCTGTTTTCTCCGCAGGCATCGGCGATGGGACATCATTTCGGATCGCCCCTGGTGAGCCGCTACTGGACAGAGGCCTGCAATGACCTGATCGCGCGGATAGCCCGACTCTGGCCGGACAAGATCTCTCCCGTGTGCCAGCTCCCGCAATCGCCGGGCGTGGGCCCTAAGGAATGGCGTGACGAACTCGAGCGGTGCGTGAAGGAGCTGGGGTTCGTAGGCTGCAACGTCAATCCCGACGTGGCTGGAGGGCGCGAGCCGCTGACCCCTTCTCTGGGAAGCGAATGGTGGTATCCCCTGTGGGAAAAAATGACGGAGTTGGATGTGCCCTGCACCATCCACGCCAGCGCCTCGCTCAATCCGGCGCTGCATCTGACCAACTCCTATTACATCGTCCAGCACCACTCCGCGGCCGTGGAGCTGCTCAAGTCCCGCGTCTTTAAGGACTTTCCCACGTTGAAGATTATCATACCCCATGGCGGCGGCGCGGTGCCCTACCAATGGAACCGCCATCGCGGGATGCATGTCAAGGAGGGTCTCGAGCCCTTTGAAGAGGCCGTGCGCAGAGTTTACTGGGATATGGCGATTTACGATAAGGAGTCGATGGAGCTCCTGATCAAGCGGGTCGGCGTCGACAACGTTCTGTTTGCCACCGAGATGTTCGGCGCCGTCAATGCCATCGATCCCAAGACCGGGCGCAATTTCGAGGACATCGTGCCCATCTTCCAGTCCATCGAGTGGCTGGGCGGCGAAGACCGCCGCAAGATCACCGAGGGCAACGCGAGAAAGGTCTTCTCGCGCCTGGCCCGATAGAGAAACTATCCCGCTTCAAATCCAAAGAGTCTTTGGGCGTTGCGGTAATAGATCTTCTCTTTTTCCGCTTTCGGGATATCGAGTTCGTCCATCGCTGTGAGCGTCATGGGGTAGAACTGATCGTCCCTGCCGCCCCTGCCGTGGGGATAGTCTGATCCGAACAGAATCTGGCCCGGGCCAACAGTTTCCCAAGCGAGCTTGATGAAGGAGGCGCGGATGGGGCCGGCGGTGTCGTAATAGATTCTTTTAAAGTAGTGCTCGGGTTCGAGCCGGCACTCCGGGTTTCCCTCCCGCCAGTTGAGACGGTCGAGGTAAAGTAAGAGCATTCCCCCGAGATGTGCCGCGATCAACTTTAGGTTCGGATAGCGGTCGAAGATCCCGCTGTAAACGATCCGGGAGATGGCCAGGGTGGTGTCGGTGGGCCAGAGGATCTTCTGGTGTAAGGAGTAGCTGTTCCAGTTCGCTTGGCAGGGCGCGTTCGCGGGATGGAGGAACAAGGGCTTGCCGGCTTGATGGACGGCGTCCCAAAACGGCCTGAACTGGGCCTCGTCGAGGTAGCGGCCCGCCAGATTCGTCGGCAGCATTACGCCGTGCATCCCGAGTTCCCCATAACACCTTTGCATCTCCGCAACGCAGTCTTCCATGTCGATCATGGGCAGCCTGGCGAACGCCTTGAACCGGCGCGGGTGCTTGGCATGAGCTTCGGCAAAGGAGTCGTTAATAACTGTACACAGCTCCTTCGCCCTGGCCCGGTTGCCCCCTTGCTCGATCCTCCCGCCGGTGTTGGAAAGGACCCCGATGTCGACGCCATACTTGTCCATGACGTCCAAATACTCTCGGCGGTCAAAAGCGCGGAAGCCCACTCCCCTGACGTCATTCTGGGCCTCGGGAACAAGATCGAGATATTTGCCGGGAAACGCGTGAAAATGGGTGTCGATGATCATGGCCACCTCTCGCTCGAGAATTGTGCTAAACTTATGCGAAACGGCCTCCGGGCGTCAAGCGGCGCCTCCCAGGTTCCCGGGCGCGGTCCTCTATCCCAGTCTCACGACCGCCCACGGCCTTCAGGCGGTATGGGAGCTACTGCATGAATTTAAAGAGCGAGGCCCGGCAGCCTTGGAAGAGTGGACCCCCGCGCTCAGGAGAGCCGATGGGGGGCCGTGCCGCGCGACCGCGCTCCGCTTCTCGATACCGATAAGGTCCGAAAGCTCGAAGAGGCCTTCATCCCCGAGTCGCTCCAGCGCGACTATGCCAGCACCTTCGGGCACAAGAGGCATTGAGGACTGTCCCCAGGCGGCAAAAGCCGGGGCGATGCGGAATCCTTCGGGCCGGTCGAATGAACCCGGATCCAAAAAAAGACCAGGGCAAAAGTAGTAATGTTCTCTCGACATTCAGAATGTTCAGAGCTTTGCTACACGCTCGACGCCAAGAAAAATTTCGGATCGGGGTGAACTGTCAGTCGATGCGCCAAAGCATCACGGCCGGTCGTTGGGGAGGGCTCGTAAACGATGCCGTTTCGGATCGCGAACACCGGAACCAGCGCCTGGCGCGCCTTCACCAGGGAGATCGGGTCCGATCTCTTCTACGACGCCATCACGGGCCCGGACATCGAGCCAACCGTCCAGACTGCTTCCGGGATCAAGCACGCGGCCGCCCTTCAAGAGGAGGCTTTTTGTCCGCCTGTCCACGTTCTCACTCCGCATCGGGTTGGTTCTCGGGCGCGGCTTTAACAAAAGCGGGCAGCGCGGCGCAGTTGGCCTCGATCCGGACCAGATTGGGATAGCCGGACAGATCGCAGCCGAAGCGCCGCGTGTTGTAGAGCTGGGGCACGAGAAACAGATCCGCCAGCGAAGGCGCGTCGCCGAAGCAAAACTTTCCCCGCTTCGGAGCCGAAAGCACCATCTGCTCTAACGCGGAAAAACCCAGAGTGATCCAATAGCGCGCCCAACGGTTGACTTCTTCCTCTGTTTGTTTCAGCTCGTTCCTGAGATAGTTGAGCACCCTCTCCCACCCCTTTACCACTGTCGCCGGCAAAGAAAAAGGCCGGGTAAGGTTCCCGACGCTATGAGCTCAATCTGGGGCGTAGGAAAACTTTTTGACAACTTCCAGAATTACAGCTAGTACTGACAGCGGATAGGCATCATGTACAATAATCACTTTGGATTCCGAGAGCCACCCTTTAGTGTCACACCAGATCCCCACTTCTTCTACACCAACTCCCTCTATCGAGAGGCCTTCGCTACGGTGCGTTACGGGATCGAGGCCAAAAAGGGCTTCGTCGTCATCACCGGCGAGGTGGGAACGGGAAAAACCACCCTGCTGCGGATACTCATGCACAATTTGGAGGCCACCATCCATTCTGTTTTTATCTTTAACACCCATCCCAATCTCAGTTTCACCGAGCTGCTCCGACTCATCTTGACTGACCTGGGCCTAGCGAAGCAAAGAGAAGACAGGTTTACGATGATTCAAGAGCTCAATGACTATTTGATCGAGCAGCTCAAAAAAGACCACATCGTCTCTCTGCTGGTCGATGAAGCTCAAAACCTAAGCGACGAGACGCTCGAAGGCCTGAGGCTTCTCTCCAATCTGGAGACCAGTAAGGAAAAGCTCCTCCAAATCGTGTTGATGGGTCAACCCGAGCTTGAAAGAAAACTCGATCAACCCGGGCTTCGCCAGCTCAAGCAGCGGGTGGCCCTTCGGTGCCGGCTTGCCCCCCTTAAGGAGGCTGAGGTGGGTCGCTATATTGATTTTAGGCTTCAGGCGGCTGGTTACGAAGGGGAGGGCCTGTTTCATCGTGATGCCGTTGAGCAGGTTGCCTTCTATTCGAGGGGGATCCCCCGCCTCATCAACATTATCTGCGACAATGCCCTGCTCCTTGCCTATGCAGGTTCCAAAAGAAAGGTTGCCGCTGAAATGATTCATGAGGTTGCCCGCGATCTACGGTTGAAAGAAGACGCTCAGGTCAAAACGGCGGCTGGATCGACGGAGTTTGCGATTACAGAGGGGGAGGAGGAAGTCTCCCAGGCTGCCAAGGATGATGCCGCGGTGGATCAGCCGTGGAAATCAGGTTTAGAGGAGGTCCAGGTGCGGATGGGAAGACAGCCCGTGCGGCCGCGGCAAAGGGGCTCAGACTGGACCCGGATCGGAATCTTGCTGGCGCTCGTCATACTCGGCGGTGCTGGAGTAGCGCTGTACCCGCAAGAAGCCAGAAATTACCTTTCTGCTCTCGGCGTCAGCATCGAAGATTTTATTGGAATTCGCGGGGAAAATATTGAGCAAGCCCAGCACGGCAGTGAAGCCCTTAGGGAAGAAGCCGCTGATGAGAGGTCTCATGCCGAAGCGCCCGCGCCCCAAGAATACGCTTTGTTACCGCCTCCTCCACCGGAGGCGGAGAGCCTTGCGCCAAAAAGCGCAAGTAAGCCTCCGGATGGGATCGTGACAGTTCCCAGGAAGCGCGCCCGGATTCAAAATTCTAAGGACCCTGAGATCAGGAGAAAAAGAACGCTTCAAATATACAAGGCCATCCGCAACCGTGCGATAGCCGGCGTCGAGGTCTCCCTCATAGGCGACACCGCTTACCTCGGCGGTCGAGTTGAGACCGAAAGACAAAAATTTGCCGCTGAACAAGCCGCGCGTAGCGTTCCCGGGGTTCAGCACGTGCAGAACCGCATAGTGGTAAATTCTCCTCCTGCACCGGGAGAAAAAGAGGGGTCACATTGAACTTTATGAACGACCAGCCCATCTCGGCATCCACCGTCATCGTCGGCGCGCAGCCGCTCGAAGCTACCGAGGCGCAAAAACGGCTGGCCCTCGGACTGATTAGCGGCTGTCACACTTTGAATCATCTACAGTACAGCATCACATCTGTGATCTTCCCCGTGATGATGAAGGAGCTCGGGTTCGGCTTGCTACAGCTAGGAGTGCTATCCGCCATCTCAAATTTTGTCGGACAGGGTCTCCAGGTTATCTACGGTTTTCTCACCGGCTTTTTCAAACGCACGGTGGTCCTTGGGATCGGCAATGCGATCGTGGGCGTCTCCGCCATATCGCAATATTTCGTCGGCAATTATTCCCAACTCTTGGCTGCGCGAGTCGTCATCGACGCCGGCTCGAGCCCCCAGCACCCGCTCGGTGCGAGCGTCTTATCACGCTATTTCCCTCGCGCCCGCGGTTGGGCGCTCACCTTTCACCATTCAGCGGGGAGTCTGGGATCATTCGTCGGCCCGGCCCTGGCCTCAATCGCTCTCCTGTACATGGGTTGGAAAACAGCTTTCCTCGTTTTCGGAATTCCGAGTCTGGTGATGGGGCTGGCTCTCTTCATGGTCCGTGATCATGCTGGTGCCCCCGGCGACGCAAACGGCCGGAAAGCTAACTTCAAAGCCAACCTGGACGCCTATCGGCTTTGTCTCAAGAACCGCAACATCCTGTTCACATCCCTGGTTTTGATGGTGGGAGCGGCGGGACGAGGAACGGGGATCAACATAGCTTATCTCGTACCCTTCTTCATGGATCGATTCGGGATCACCGCGTCCGCCGGCGGGATGGTTTTGACCGTATTACAGGGCGCGGGCCTCGTGGGACCCCTGGCCATCGCATCGTTCTCGGACCGTTTCGGCAGGCGCACCTTGGTAACTCAGGCCACGCTCCTGTTATCGGCGATCATGAGCGTTTGGCTTGCGCATCATACCTCGTTGGGTCCGCTCTTCTACCTGAACCTTATTCTCTACGGTGCGGTTGTCGAAGCTCGGGGCTCGCTCACACAAACGATGATCAGCGAC
>Ga0137796_10001194_pt1 | contig 15192 bp, 11 predicted proteins | sample OV2TP3_FD_97704 | JGI IMG/M metagenome (GOLD analysis project Ga0137796, IMG submission 97704)
AGGCGATAGGCCTGGGTTGTCGTAAGTCCCGTGGACGCGGCGGCCTCAAACTGGCTCTTGGGGATCGACTGGATCCCGGAGCGGATCACCTCGGAGAAGCGGGCGCCGTGATATACTCCAAGAGCAAACATGGCGGCCCAGAACTCCGCGGCGTGGTCGAAGAGCCACTCCTGAAGCGGCTCGGGGAGGAGGGGTGGGACGCCGAAATACCAGAAAAACATCCACACCAGTAGGGGGACGTTGCGGAAAAATTCAACGTAAAGAGTCGCGAGCGCGCGCAGCGGCCAAAGCGGCACGGTGCGCAGGGCACCCGAGAAGATTCCCAGCGCAAGCGCCAGTGCCCAGGAGAGCCCTGAGATCTCGAGCGTCGTAATGATCCCTTGGAGCAGCCACTCGCCAGACTGGCCGCTCCAGAGCACGCTCCAGTCAAACTTGTAGGTCATGGATTACATTCTTTTCTTCCAGAGCGGGGTCCTGGCCCGAAGAAAGGGAGGCATCTGACACCAAATGGTCTCAAAGGGAGGGAACATTGCAGGTTAACTACCGCGACCTGGCAGGCCAAGATACACGGGACGCCTACCTGCCAGGGCGAGAGCGTGACCTTTACTACAGGAAGGCTGCGTACGATTGAGGCAGATAGCCGCTGACCCATTGCCTCCCACTGAGGGGCGGGACCCCGCTCTTCCCTCACTTCGGCACCACCTGCATTTGAAGGAAGCGCTTATTGTCGGCTGTGAGCGGATAAGGGACCTCCCCCTTTGGGCCGAACCACTTGTCATAAAGCTCGAAGTACTTGCCCAACTCGATCGCCTCCATCAGGCCGGTGTTCACCATATGGCGAAAGTCGGAGTCGTTTCTCCTCATCGCCATGCCGTACGGCTCATAGGAATAGAACTCCCCGACGATCCTCCAATCGTCTGGTTTCGGGGCCTTGGCCTTGAGTCCCGCGAGCTGGATGCCATCGTTCGTGTAGGCGTCGGCCTGGCCCTGAACCAGCGCTTGGAACGCGGCCGGCTGGTCGGGGAACTCTTGCAGCCGGGCGTTGGGGACCCGCTCTCGGATGATCTTAGCATTGGTTGAGCCTTGCTGAGCGGCTACGCGCTTGCCCGGGATCGACCCGATCCCCTTGATGGGGCTCGTCTTCTTGACCAGGAACTGGGCGCCGGTCACGAAGAACGTTAAGCTGAAGTCCACGCTCTCGCGCCGGGGACGCGTGTCGGTCATGGTCTCCGCGATCAGGTCCACAGCGTTCGACGTCAAGAGCGGAATGCGGGTCTGCGGAGTGGATTCCTTCTTCTCGACCTTGATGGGCTTGCCGAGTTTCCGAGAGATGGCCGGGACGATCGCCTGCTCGACGAGATCGATGGAGAAGCCGACCCACGCGTTCTGTTTGTTGACATACGCGAAGGGGGGGGAGCCCGTTCGGGTGCCGATGGTGAGGGTGCCGGTCCGGGCGATCTTTTCCAGAGTCGTCTCGGCCGCGCCCGGCCCAACCCCTCCTAACACGAAGGCCACGGCCAATAGAAAACTTACCGGTCGCTTCATCGCGTCCTCCTTAGTGCGAGAGAATCTTGCTGAGAAACTGCTTCGTCCGGGGAGAGCTTGGTGCCTCGAAGAAGGTATCGGGACTGCCCTCCTCGATGATCTGCCCTTGGTCCATGAACACCACCCGCTTGGCGACGCGTCGGGCAAAGCCCATCTCGTGAGTGACCACGATCATAGTCATCCCCTCCTTGGCGAGGTCGGTCATCACTTCCAACACTTCATTGATCATCTCCGGGTCGAGCGCCGAGGTGGGCTCGTCGAAGAGCATGATCTTGGGCTGCATGGCTAGCGCGCGGGCGATCGCCACCCGCTGCTGCTGGCCGCCGGAAAGGTTGGCGGGATACGCGCCCGCCTTATCGGGGATGCCTACCCGCTCCAATAGTTTCAGGGCGATCTTCTCGGCCTCGACGCGCGGCATCCCCTTGACCTTAACCGGGGCTAGCATGATGTTGTCGAGCGCGCTCATGTGAGGATAGAGGTTGAACTGCTGAAAGACGAAACCGATCTCGGCCCTGAGCGCCCTCAAGTCCAGCGAGGGATCGGAAAGACGTCTTCCATCTACGAAGATCTCTCCTGCTTGTATGGGTTCCAGCCGATTGATGCAGCGGATAAGCGTGCTTTTCCCGCTGCCACTTGGGCCGCAAACCACCACCACCTCTCCCTTCTCAACCCTGAGGTTGATCTCCCTCAGAACATGAAGCGAACCGAACCACTTGTTTACCTGCTGAAACTCAACCACGGAAGCATGGCTTTCGCCGATCAGCGGATTTGCAAAATGCCGGGATGCATACTATATGATCACTAACAATTTGCAAGCTCGATTTCCTCAAGCTGAGAATTGCCACAACGGCCGTTATCTCTTATGGAATTCTACCTTGTCCGGCACGGTGAAGCCAAGCCTGCAAGCGAAGATCCCGCGCGGCCTCTGACCGATCGCGGTCGAAAAGAGGTGGAGCGGGTGGCCCGCGCGGTGGCGGCCAAGGAGATTAAGGTATCTGAGATCCTGCACTCGGACAAGCTCAGGGCAAAGCAGACAGCGGAGATCCTAGCCCGGCTCCTCTGTCCGTCAGGTGGAGTTCGTGAGATCGGGGGCTTGGCCCCTGAGGATGACCCCCAGGTGGCCAAGGTTGAGATGGAAGTCTCTCAGGAACCCTTGATGTTGGTGGGGCACCTTCCCCATCTCAGCCGGCTCGCCTCCCTGCTCGTTACAGGCGATGCAGCGCGGGATACCGTGGAGTTTCCGTCCGCAGCAGTCGTGTGCCTTTCCCGCGCAGAGAGTGCATGGCAGGTGAGGTGGACTCTGAGGCCGGAAGCGGGGTAGCGGAGTTGACCGCTTCGTCAGGATGTTCTAAAAGAGTAGTATGGCTTCAAACACGCTGACTATTATCGATAACCGGACGGGAAAGAAATACGAGGTTCCCGTACATGATGGAGCGATTAACGCCTCCGATCTGCGCCAGATCAGGGTTTCGGAGGACGATTTTGGCCTGGTTAGCTATGACCCGGGCTTTATGAACACGGCCTCGTGCCAGAGTAAGATTACCTACATCGACGGAGATAAAGGAATCCTGCGCTACCGCGGCTATCCGATTGAGCAGCTAGCCGAAAAGGGCACCTACCTGGAGACCGCCTATCTGATCCTATACGGCGAGCTGCCTACGAAATCTCAATTGGACGAGTGGACCTACAATGTTACCCACCACTCCATCCTCCATGAAAATATCAAAAAGTTCATTGACGGGTTCCATCACGACGCCCACCCCATGGGGATGCTAGTGAGCGCCGTAGGGGCTCTCTCAACATTCTACAGCGATGCGAAAAACATATTTGATCCGGAGTCGCGCAAAAAGCAGACCTATCGGCTTATCGGTAAGATGCCAACGCTGGCGGCGTTTGCCTATCGCCACAGTACCGGAATGCCCTATGCCTATCCCGACAACGACCTCAGCTATAGCGGGAATTTCCTCAACATGTTGTTTAAGATGACTGAGCTCAAGTACCAGCCCCATCCGGTTTTGGAAAAGGCGTTGGACGTTCTTTTCATACTCCATGCAGACCACGAGCAGAACTGCAGCACCAATGCCATGCGGGGGGTGGGCAGCTCACATGCGGATCCCTATTCGGCCGTTGCAGCGGCAGCGGCCGCACTTTACGGGCCGCTCCACGGCGGGGCTAACGAAGCGGTGCTGAAGATGTTGATGGAGGTCGGCTCTAAGGACAAGGTCCCTGAGTTCATTAAGAAGGTGAAGGGAGGACAGGGAAGGCTGATGGGCTTTGGTCACCGGGTTTATAAGAACTACGACCCCAGAGCCCGGATCATTAAGCAGGTCGCTGACATGGTGTTCGAAGTAAAGGGGCGAAACCCGCTCTTAGATATCGCCCTCGAGTTGGAGCGCATTGCTTTGGAAGATGACTACTTTATCAAACGCAAGCTTTATCCCAACGTGGATTTCTATTCCGGTTTGATCTACCAGTCGATTGGGCTTCCTGTGGATATGTTTCCGGTCCTCTTTGCCATCCCTCGTACCTCGGGTTGGATTGCCCAATGGGAGGAGATGCTGCTCGATCCGGATCAGAAGATCGCGCGCCCAAGGCAGATCTATAAGGGAGCAGAGCAACGGGACTACGCGCCGCTCGAAAAGAGAAGGTGAACCTACCTCTTCTTTTTCGGTCCGTCCAAGACAACAATCAAATCTTGACCCACGCGGATGTGGTGATTTTTTAGGCCGTTCAGCTCCATCAGCTGGCTCACCCGCTGGTGGTAACGCCGGGCGATCCCCGCCAAGGTTTCGCCCTTTCTAACCTTGTGGGTGATCACCTTGACTTGGCTTGAGTCAAAGAGGGCCCCGTAGGCTTGGGAGAAGATCGCCCCGCTTCCGACCGGGAGCCGCAATAAAAAGTCGGGCTCGTTTGGGGGCGTGATGTCCCGCAGCAGAGCTGGGTTCAATTCCTTGATGATGCTCAAGGAGGTCTTAGCGAGGTCCGCGACGGTCGCCAGTCTTAAGGGCCTCTGGAGGCGCACTTCATCGTACTCCATGGGTGGTTCATAGACGACGTCCCCGAAGCCATGCTGGTCAGGTTTGCTCGCAATGAGGGCGGCGGCGATAAACTTGGGCACATAGTTGCGTGTCTCGCTCTTCAAATGGGTCTTTTGGCTCAAGCGCCAGAAGTCATTTGTCTGCGAGCGATGCAACGCCTTTTCCACTTTCCCTTCGCCCGCGTTATAGGCCGCTGCGGCTAAAAACCACTCGCCAAACTGAAGGTGTAGGTCCTTGAGATAGGCCGCGGCCGCGCGCGTCGACTTGATCGGATCCCTCCGCTCATCAATCCAGGAGTTGATCTTGAGTCCATAGCGAAGCCCCGTGCTGCGGATGAACTGCCAAGGGCCCAAGGCCTTCGCCCTGGAGTAGGCGTGAGGGGAGAATCCGCTTTCGATCAGAGAGAGGTAGACCAGATCCTCTGGAAGACCTTCCCGCTGCAGGATCGTTGCCATCATGGGGATGTACTTGCCCGAGCGGGCCAAGGCACGTTCAAAAAAATCTTTTGCCTTTCCGCAGAACAGATCGACAAAGTAGCGCACGCGGTCGTTCTCCACCACCGGTATGGAGAACTGGATTTTGCGCCGCCCCGGGGGCTGCTGCATTGCCTGATCGAGATCTTTCTGCCATAAATCCAGTAACCGATCGTCCGCTGAGGGCCCGGGAGCTTCTTGGAGAACCGTCGGCTGCTCCTCTGAGGTTTTTGTCGCCTTGGGACGCTCTTCTTTCTGCGGCAGCTTTTCTGCTTCTTTCCGCTCCGCTTCCGCTGAAAGGGAAGGAATAAAGGGCTCCTCTTCCTCCACCTGTTTTTCCAGGAGCAAACCGGCCTGGCTCATCTCGGTTAGCTCCGCGAGCCTCGGTTCGTCAGGTAGCCTAGGGGGATGGCTGCTCTCATCTACATCCGCCGAGGGTCTAGCAGCCTGGGACAAGGGTAGGACAATGGGGGCGCACCCGGTAATCACCGGAGCTGATAGGGAAAAGAAGACCGACAATAGAGGTAAGTTAACCTGCATTGGCAAACCCCTGTAGGGTACTGGAACGCAGGAAATCTGTCAACATGACAAAACTTGACAAAAACTGTCAAAGCCTTCTAAGTTTCCCCGTAAAATCCGCTTGGTTGCCTAAGGGGTCGGATCCAGGATGATTTTTCCGATTACTCCCTGGTTCTCTAGGAGCCGCTGGGCGAGCGATGCTTCGCGCAAGGGCATGATCCGGTTGATGATCGCGCGGATCTTACCGGCGGCTGCCGCTTCCAGGGCTCGCCTGACATCGCGGCGGTTCGTACCGGCCACGCCAATGATCCGAAGTCGGCGGAGATAGAGTTTTCTTACGTCCACTGTTACCTGTCCCCCACCATGGGCGCCAGCGGTCACTAACCGCCCACCCCATGCCAGAGAGCTGAAAGATCCTGGCCAAAGAGTCGGATCGGCGATGTTCTCGAAGACAACGTCCGCGCCGTGACCGTTTGTGATCCTGCCGACCTCTTCGGCTAGATCCTGACTGCGGTAGTTGATCCCAAAGTCCGCGCCGTAATCTAGTGCAGCCGCCACGCGCTCGTCCGAACCTGCGGCCGCTATGACCTTGGCTCCCAGTAGTTTGCCCACCTGGACGCCAGAGCTTCCCAGCGCTCCCGCCGCGCCCATGATCAGGACCCATTCCCCGCACTGTAGATCGGCCTTGTTGACCAAGAGGTTAAACGCCATCGGAAAATGGCGCGTGATCACCGTCGCTTCTGGGAATGGGAGACTGTCCGGAAGGCGAAAGGCGTTGGTCGCCGGAGCCACCATGTATTCCGCATAGCCGCCCCAATGATCGAGTCCGATATAAGTGCAGTTGGGACAGTTCGATTCCTCTCCCGCGCGGCAAAAACGACACTTGCGGCACCAGACATTGAAGATGACCGCTACCCGATCGCCGGTGCGCAAGTCATCTACCTCAGGCCCTGTTTCTACCACCACACCGGCCGGATCGATCCCGAGGATGACGGGAAAGCGAAGATCGGATCTGTATCTGCCTTGGCGGACGATCAGGTCGAGCGTACGGTTCACCGATACCGAATGGACTTGGATCAGGACCTCGCCTGCACCTGGCTTGGGCGTGGGGACCTCTTCAAGGCGCAGGACCTCCGGACCGCCAAACTCCCTGAATACAACAGCCTTCATCGAGTTTCTCGGAATCCGGCGGGGGAGTGTAACTTTAGGAACTTCGACGTGTCAAACGGTCTTTGAGCCGCTTGACAAGGAGACCTGAGGTTGCTTAGCATCGGCCATTGCTCCACCGGGAGCATACCCCCGAAAACAGGGATGGATTACAGGAGGGAATATGCCTAAGCAAATAAGGTTGTTCGTTGGCTTGGCCATCGCGCTATTCGTCCAGGCTGGTTTGGCGGCTTGGTCGCTTGCCGCTCCCTTGGACGATCTCGTGGCTGCGGCTAAGAAAGAGGGGAGCATAGAATTCCTTGGTCCTTCCACGTTGGGCCCTAAGGGGGCCCAGGCGATTGGGGACGCCGTGAACAAGAAATACGGTCTGAACATCAAGCTCATCTATCACCCTTCAGGCAACATGACCGGAGATGTGGCAAAGGTGGTAGGTCGCGCGGCCTCGGGAATCGCTCCCGAGTGGGACGTCATGCTGGTGACGGATTCGCATCACGGCTCCCTGTGGCTGAGAAAGCTGCATAAGAGTTACGACTACAAAAAACTCGGCGTGGATCCGAGAGTGATCGAGTATGATAACGGTGCCGTGTCCTTTGCCAATCAGATCATTCTTCCCGCCTACAACAAAAGCATTTTGCCAGCTAAGGACGTGCCGAAAAGATGGGAGGATCTCCTGGATTCCAAATGGAAGGGGAAAATCGGCACACCCCATTCCGTTCATCACTTTGCCCGTTTGGCGGTTGGGCCTTGGGGGGAAGAGAAGACAGCGCAATTTGTAAAGAGGCTGCGCGATCTCGAGCCTTTCATCGGCACCCCGGCTCAGATGTACACCCGTCTGCAACTCGGCGAGATTCTTCTCGTGGCAAACATTCAAGACAGCTTTATTCATCAGGCGGAGCAAAAGGGAGCGCCTCTCGCGCAAGCCCATGGGATCGAGCCGGTACCGTCGCCTGCCTACCACATTGGCGTCCTCAAGGGAGCAGCCAACCCTAATGTAGGCCACCTCTTTGCTGTCTTCATGACCACGCCTGAGGGCCAGGAGCTTTGGGATAAGTATTCGGGCCACACCTCCGCTTTTGTTCCTGGGACAGCGATGTACAAGTACGCGCAAAAGCACACTATGGTTTACATGACCCAAGACCAGGCCGAAAAGGTGGACCGGCTGACAAGAGAGTATACTAAGATCCTCGGCTTCAGGAAGTAGAGGCTCCGGTGAGGCGGGTCAGCTGCTAGCTCGAAAGTAAGGCATAACGTCCTTGGCCCAGGCCTCCATGACTTCGTTGTAAATCGTTTCCGGCGGGGTCAACATGAGTCGGTTTACGCCGGCGGCTTCGAGCCGTCGAACGCGTCTAACGCACTCCTCGGGTGTCCCGGCGATAGAAAAGCGCTGAAGCAGATAGTCGCTGACAAGGGCCGGGTCTATCCGGTCCTCGAGCGGCTTGGTAATATCGAAAGCGTCCATGAATCTTTTTATGGCGGGAAGCTCCTCTGGAGGGACCGTTTCCAGAGTAAAGCGGAAGTTGTGATGGGCGCGGTTGGCAAGGCGGCGCCGTACGATGGCGCGTGCCCGGTCGCCGTCGGCGTCGACGCAAATCATGCCGGCGACAATGATATCGATGTCAGAGACAGGGCGCCCTGCCTCCTTCGCCCCCTCGCTGATCCGCTCCCGTGCCCATTGGAGCACCGGGAGATCAAAGCCCGTGCCGAGAATCACCCCATCGGCCGCTCTTCCGGCTACTCGGAGCCCTCGGGGACCCTCAACGGAGACGTAAAGCGGCACAGGAATTTTGCCGATACGCAACGCGACCTTCCCCGTAGAGACTGTGATGGGCTTTCCCTGAAAAAGCTCCCTAATCTCCCTCAGACCTTCCTCAAATCTGGCCATGGGCGTGGCCTTTCGGCCTAGGCTGTACACCGGACCGTCCCCCGTCCCTAGTCCCAACAAGGCCCGGCCATCGGAAATCTCGTTGACGGTGGCCGCGGAGCCCGCCAGCACAGTGGGGTCACGGTAGACCATATTGGTAACGGCGGTTCCCAGGCGGATATGTTTTGTTTGTAACGCGCAGAGTGCCAACACTTGAAACGGATCTAAACAGGTCATCTGACTATCGGCAAGAAAGATGGCTTCGTAGCCGAGCTCCTCCATGCGTTTGGCTCTTTGGACGCCCTGGGAGATACTTCTTACAGAACCGTGAAGGCTGAAGCGGATAGCCATTGTGACTCCTCTTAGCTTTCCTTTACCTGATGGTGTTAGGTTCCGTCAAGGTAATGTCGCCGCTAGCGCCCGTTGCCAATTGACACCCTATGGCTCCCATGCTAGATGCCGCTTAGTATCCGTGAAAGGAGGGTTCCCTTATGTGCCGTGAGCGAAAATTCAGTCGAACTCGTTTTTTTCTCTCCGTTAGCACCCTTGGTCTCTTGGTCATTGGGCACCCGGCCGGGGCGCAGACCCGTTCGGCAGCGCTCCAGAAGGTGATCGAAGAGGCAAAAAAGGAAGGGGTCTTGAAGATACAGTGGCTCCCTGGCCGTCTGGATGGTGAAGCCGGTTTGAGGCCCATGGTCGCTGAGATGAACAAGATGTATGGAACCAACGTGAAGATCCAGTTTACGCCTGGCCCCAACTTCCCCATTATGCTCAACAAGATCACCCAAGAAAAGGCGGCAGGCGTGCCATCGAGCACCGATATCAACATCATGACCTCGAACCACGTCGTCGAGGGAACCAAGAACGGCGTGCTCAGGAAAATGGATTGGGAGTCGATCCTGGAGCGCCCGGTGCCGGCCGGCGTCGATGTCAATAGGGTGGCGACCGGGGGAACTGCCGTTATGCTCGCCTCTCGGGTTGTGGGCATCCCCTACAACACCAACCTCGTCAAGGGCGATGACGTTCCGGCCAGCATGGAGGACGTCTTTAAACCCAAGTGGAAGGGGAAGATTGCCTCCACCCCATTTGCAACGGGGCTCTATCAGTTCGCGGCGAAGGACATGCTGGGCTACGAATACATGAAAAATTACACGGTCCGACTTGCCGGGCACATCGGTGGCCTCATCGAGTGCGCCAGTATCGATCGGATCTCGAGCGGCGAGTTTGCCATGCTCGTTTTTGATTGCGGCCATGACGACACGCTGAGATACCAAAAGCGTGGAGCGCCAGTGGCCCATGCCACCGTCAAGGAGATCGCCCGGATCAACCTCCTATATCTGGGCGTTCCTGTGCACGCTCAACATCCCAATGCTGCTGCCTTATTCATCAACTTCATGCATACCCGTGAGGGCCAGAATCTCCAATGGGAGCGTGGCGGGCATGACCTGCATATCTACCCCGAGGCTCACACACGTAAGCCAGTGCAAAAGGTCATAGATGCACGTGGGAAGCTCGCCCTCGATACCGTGGAGCGAGAGATGTCACTCGGACACGCGGAGATCAATCGTATCAGGGACGAGTTCGTCAAGATCCTCAAGGAACGCGGTCGGTAGAGTGGTAAGGAGGCATCCCGATGGCTGAATTGGCACTGAGGCTACTCCGATTTCCCGGGGCTGGAAGAATATGGGTGTCACCATTGCTCCCGATAGCACTCCTGCCCATGATTGCCCTGGTCGGGTTCATTGTGGTCATCGTCTGGGTGAGCTTCCAGACCGGGGTCATCGGCACGTCCCAGGCGAGCTACTCTCTGGACAATTACCGAGCTGTTTTTACCGACCCTTTAGTCTATGGCGCCCTCTCGAACACCCTCGTCTTTGCCTTTTCCACCACCCTATTTGCGATGGCGATAGGCCTTCCCATTGCCTGGCTGACCGAGCGGACAACCATTGGTGGGAAGCCGCTGATTTACGCCATCATGACGCTTGGCCTGCTCATCCCGGGCATCTTTGTGGCGATGGGCTGGACTTTCATCGCCCACCCGCGTATCGGCTTCGTGAACCAGTGGTTGGTAAGCCTGCTTGGACTTGAGGAGGCGCCGATCAATATCGGAACGCCCATTGGCATGGGCTTTGTGCAGGGGCTGAACCTGGCACCTCTGGCTTTTATCTTGACCGTTCAGATGTTCCGCGCCATGAACCCGTTGCTGGAAGAGGCCGCGCGAATAGCTGGGTTGGGTTTTACCTCAACCCTCCGGCGCATCACGCTCCCCCTGGCAACCCCCGGTATCCTGGCGGCGGCCATCTACATCTTTATGGTCGGCTTTGCGACCTTCGATATCCCTGCGGTTCTCGGACTCGGCAATCGAGTCTACCTCTTCAGCACCTACATGTTCGTGCAGACGTTCCCTCAGGAATATGTGCCGAGGTATGGGATTACAGCTACTGTAGGCACCGCCATGATTGTCGTGGCGCTTGCGCTCACGTTTTGGTACGGGCAGGTGCTGCGCCAGGGCCAGCGCTACGAGGTCATCACGGGTAAGGGGTACCGACCCAAGCCGGTCGATCTTGGACATTGGGCGATGCCTTATTGGGCCTTCATCGGATTCTACGCCTTCATCGCTAAAGTTCTGCCGATAGCGATGATCGCCTTTGTCGCCTTCTCTCCGTATGTGGCTGCTCCTTCCCTGGATATGCTCGGCCAGTTGTCGCTCAGCAACTTCTATAGGATCAATTGGGAACTGGTGGGAAGGGGCCTCCGCAACACGGTCACCTTGATGCTGGTGGTCCCGGTGGTGGTTCTCGTCTTTTCTTTTTGTATCTCCTGGCTGGTGGTCCGCTCGCGCAGTCGCGCAAGGTACGCTCTTGAATTCGGCGCCTTCCTTCCTCACACGCTCCCGGAGTTGCTGTTTGCCATCGGGGCGCTGCTCATGGCCCTGTTTATCCTCCGAGACTTCCTCCCTCTCTACGACACAGTATGGTTAATCGCCCTGGTCTATGTGATCGTCCGGCTGGCATTTGCTACTCGATCCATGAACGGTTCGCTGCTGCAAGTCCACAAAGAGCTTGAAGAGGCTGCTCAGGTGGCCGGGCTTTCCACCCTGCGCACGGCCTGGCGAGTTGTGCTTCCATTGATTCGGCCGACGATGCTGTCAGTCTGGATCTGGACGATGCTCTTGGTTTACCGCGAGGTGACCGTAGCAGTCTTTCTGACGAGCCAAAACAGCATCACCTTGCCGGTTGTTGTCTGGGGTTACTGGAACAACGCGGGGATGACTGAAGCCTCCATGGTCACAGTGCTCATGATCTTGCTGTTCTCGCCCCTCTTGGTATTGTTCTGGAGGTTTGGGAGGCGGAGCGGTGTCATGGGAAGTTGATCTGGCATGCTCTCTCTGCGGGAGTGATACGGAGATGGCGTGATTCGGATTCGCAATCTTCAGAAGGTATTCCCTTCCAACCGTGGGCCGGTCTTCGCGGTCAAGGGGATGGATCTGGATGTGGCCGAGGGTGAATTTGTGGTGCTGCTCGGGCCCAGCGGGTGTGGGAAAACGACGACTCTTCGCTGCGTAGCTGGCCTGGAACGGCCCGACCAAGGAAGCATCGAGATCGCCGGGAAGGTTGTGGATTCAGCTACTGAGGCAGGCTATGTTCCTCCCGATCGCCGCGACATCGGCATGGTCTTCCAGAGCTATGCGGTATGGCCCCATCTCAACGTCTCTCAGAACATCCAACTGCCTTTGACCGAAGGGCGGCAGCGCATCCCGAGGGGTGAGGTCAAGGAGCGCGTTCTGGAGGCCCTTCGGCTAGTGCGGCTCGAAGGGCTCGAAAGCCGTCCCGTGACCGATTTAAGCGGGGGGCAGCAGCAGCGGGTGGCCCTGGCTAGGGCCATTGTGACGCGCCCGAAAGTGCTGCTCATGGACGAGCCGCTGAGCAATTTGGACGCGCGTCTGAGGGAGCAGATGCGACTGGAGCTCAAAAAGATTACCAGGTCCATCGGGGTAACCACCCTCTATGTGACCCATGACCAGGCGGAGGCCTTAAGCCTCGGCGACAGGGTCTGTGTCATGAATGAGGGTGAGATACTCCAGGTTGGCCTCCCTGAGGAGGTTTATTCTCGTCCGGCGGACCTGTTGGTCGCCGAGTTTGTCGGCGAGATGAATTTCTTTAAGGGCAGGGTCATCGCTCCAGAACAGGTGGATTCGCCCCTTGGAGTGCTCCGCTGTCCCGTGCCTGCAGGCTGTCAGAGCGGCAGTGAGGTGACTGTGGCTATTCGTCCTGAGCATTTGAAGCTCGCGCGCTGTACCGATCAGAATGATGCGGCCGTCAGGGGCAAAATTATAACTAGGAACTACCTGGGTGACGCGACTCTCCTCGAAGTTGAAGTGCGTGGAGTCGTCGTGCGTGTGAAGATGGAGATGGCCCCGGATTTCGCTGTGGGTCAGCAGGCCGTGATTGTTTTGCCCGCCGACTGTTGGAGTATCTATCCCTAGGCGCTACGGTACTCGCCTAGGGCAACATTATCCCTGTTTACCGCTTAAGTCCCAGCTGCTTGAACTCTTTTTCGGGCTGTGCAATACACTGGACGGTAATCTTATGACCTTGGAAAGTGAAACAGCAAATCGTCGGCCAGTCGAGCATTTACTTCACACCCGGTCCGTTGCCATTGTGGGCGCTTCCCCGAAAGGGCGCTGGCCGACGCTCATCTTTCAGAATTTAAAAAGAAGCGGCTATCCAGGCAGGGTATTCTTGGTCAACCCCAATTACCCCGAACTCTGGGGAGAGCGCTGCTACCCCAATCTCGGCGCCCTTCCGCAGGCCCCGGAGCATCTCTTGCTTCTCATACCTACCCAGGCAGTGCTTCGGACCTTGGAAGAGGGCTCTAAGCTCGGTGTCAAGGCAGCTACGGTCTACAGCGCGGGTTTTGGTGAAGGCGATGACCCCGAAGGCAAGGAGCGCGCGCGAGCCCTGAAAGAGCTTTGCAGCCGCACGGGCGTGGTCTGTTGCGGGCCGAACTGCATGGGGACCATCTCGGTAAGAGAGGGTTTGTGGTCCTTTCCAACGCTGCTTCCTCTTCTTCGCCCAGGACCGGTCGGGCTCATCTTTCAGAGCGGGGGTTCATTGGGCAACTGGGTAAAGGGAGCAAGTGAGCGTGGGATTGGATTCAGCTACGCGGTGTCCAGTGGCAACGAGGTGGATCTGGATCTGGTGGATTATCTCTCTTTCATGGTCGCGGATCCGGGGACCCGAGTGCTGCTTCTCATGATCGAGGGGATACGGCGGCCGGAGCAGTTTATGGCCGTGGCTGCGCACGCCTTGGATAACAATAAGCCGATTCTCGTCGTCAAGATCGGCCGCACCGAGCGGGCACGGCGTCAGGCTATATCTCACACCGGGGCTCTGGCTGGGTCGGATGAGGTCTTTGATGCCGTCTGCCACCGACTCGGTCTCATCCGTTGTCCTACACTCGAGGATCTCACAGAGACCACGCTGGCCTTTCTGCCCGGAAGAATCCCTCGCGGTCAAGGCGCGGCTATAGTGGTGAATTCCGGTGGGATGAAGGGCCTACTTCTGGACCACATTGAAGAGGTTGGCATAGAGCTCGCGCCATTAAGCGAGGCTACTCGAAAGGCAGTGCGGCCGCTTATCCCGGCCGAGCTTGCGGTGGAAAATCCCTTGGAGTGTGGAGTTGCCGGCTTTGGCGACGAGAAAGGGTTCCTGGAGATCGTCCGCCTGCATGCTGAGGATGAGGGAGTAGATCTCTTGGGTATTCACGGCGAGCTGCCGCGCGGGGGGGAAAAAAGGGACCCCAGTCTTTGGAAGGCGCTCGCGGCCAGCACTGAAAAACCGGTTGTGGCCTTTGCCCGTTCGACCTACAGCCTAGCGGACGAGAGTCGGACCTTTCAGGACGAGGCAGGGATACCCTTTTTACAGGGGATCAAGATGACCCTGCGGGCTCTCAAGGGACTGGGATTTTACTCCCGCCGCAAGCAGGAGGGAGTTGCCCCGTTGCCGCCAGCCGCAGGGGCGCCAGAGGAGCTCGAAGGGGAGCGCTTCCGTCGCCTGCTGGAACGGCATGGTCTAACTCTGCCGCGCCAAGCGATCGCCTCCACCCCCTCTGAGGCGGCATTGAGAGCTAGGGAGATCGGTTTCCCGGTTGCCCTGAAGCAGCTCGTGCCGGACATCGTCCACAAAACCGAGGCTGGAGCAGTGGTCCTGGCACTCGCGACTGCTGAGCAGGTAGAGGCTCAAGGGGAGAGCTTGCTCGGTCGCTCGCCAGCCGGTAACGGCAAGTTGCTGGTTCAGGAGATGGTCGAGGGCACGGAGGTCATATTGGGGGCGCGCCTGGACCCACAATATGGCCCGTTCCTCATGGTGGGGCTTGGGGGAATCTTTGTCGAAGTGCTAAAAGACATCGCCTTGCGGCTTTTGCCCGTGGACGAGAAGGAGGCGATGGCTATGTTAAAGGAGATGAAGGGGTATCCGCTGCTAGAAGGGATGCGGGGACAGCCACGCCGTGATATAGCCGCTTTGGTTCGCGCCATGACGGGCCTTTCCGAGATCTTTGCCTCTTACCGCTCTTTTCTCTCTGATCT
>Ga0137796_10001196_pt1 | contig 15183 bp, 8 predicted proteins | sample OV2TP3_FD_97704 | JGI IMG/M metagenome (GOLD analysis project Ga0137796, IMG submission 97704)
CCGGCGCCGGTTTCAGGACCACGTCGGCACCTTCGACGGGCGCGAGGTCCGCTACCACTTGGCCGACCACGGCGTGCGACTCCTCCGGGGGAGGCTCCGCCTGCGCCAGGTCACCCGCCTCCAAGACGGCCACCAGACCCCGATCGTGACCTCCCGGCGGGACCTGCCGGCCGTCGAGGTCGCCTATCGCATGTTCGAGCGCTGGCGGCAGGAAAACTTCTTCAAGTATCTGCGGGAGGAGTTCGTGCTCGACGCGCTCGTCGACTACCAGATCGAACCCGACGACCCCGCACGCGAGGTCCCCAATCCGGCCTGGGCTGCCATCGATGCCAAGCTGCGCGAGACGCGCGCCGGGATCGCGCGGCTGCAGCAACGCTATGGCACCGCCGCCCTGGCCAACCCCGAACACGCGCGGCCCACCATGCGCGGGTTCAAGATCGCCCACGGCCAGCTGGCCCAGGCGATCCGGGCCGCCAGCCGCCGCGCCCACGCGCTGGAACGTCAGCGGGCCCGCCTTCCCCGCCGGATTCCCGTCAGCCAGCGGACGGCGGAGCCGGTCATCAAGCTGGCGACCGAGCGCAAGCACCTCACGAACCTCCTGAAGATGGTGGCCTACCAGGCCGAGAGCGATCTCCTGGGCCTCGTGATCCCGCACTACAAGCGCCACCAAGACGAGGGCCGAACCCTGGTGCAGACGGCCCTCGCCTCCGCCGCGGATCTGGAGGTCACCGAAACGGAACTACGCGTCACGCTCGCCCCCCTGAGCGCAGCCCATCGTAGCCGCGCAATCGCCGCCGTGTGCCGGGAGCTGAACGCCGCGGAAACGCTCTTTCCCGGCACTCACCTTCGTCTCCGCTATGCCGTCGCCGGGGCCAGTTGAACCGCGAAAAGCGGACAATTCGGGCGAGCGCTATGTCAGGAGATCTGGACTTAGCGCGGAGATACTTCAAAAGGATGAGGACACCTGCGTCGATTTCTGGTCCTTTCCCACGTAATGACCATCCGATAAAGAGCTTCTGATAGCACTTAACGAGTTCCCAGGGGACGGACTCCGTTCGAAAGACAAAGGCAAGGGTAATCTGCTTATCATCGCAAGTTACATTATAGGCACCTATGGTGAGAACTATCACGCCAACGCCCATGGGGATGATCGAGGTAATTGCTCCAGCCAGAAGCATAACGTGGCCGTGGCGGAAGAAGAGAAAAAAGGATATAACGGTGAACATCGTTCCGAGCAGCAGAAACATGAAGCCGAGCACACCCCAGACAAATCTCATGCCGTGCGTTGATAGCTCACCTGCCCATCACCCCTTTCGGCCACCTGAGCGCGGAGCGGACCCACCAGGACCGGGACTGGAAGGCGACGGATTCCGGCGGCAGTTAAAAATGCACCAGACCCCCGTATACGTTCCCTCCCCGCTAGCCGAGAAACCAGCTCCGGCAGGTGCACCAAGCCCGACTCCTCCAGTACCCCCGAAGTACCCACGCCCAGTAAAGAATTCGGCCTGACCGGTTACCGCGCTCGGCGAATGGACTGAGAAGCTGGTCGTCGCTCCGGGCCCAGCCAGTTGTTGGATAGTACTCGCGTTCGTGACCTGTCCCTGAACAAGTACCGATCCACTGATCGGACTGCTACCACCACCTCCACCACCTCCGGGCGTAGCGGCGACACCGACTTGACCTTGCCCGTCGACAACAAGCGCCAAACTGAAACTACCGGCGTGTCCGAATGCTTGGCCCGACACTTGAAATCCTAAACCTCCGGTGATGAGACCAAGAGGATCGATGTAATTGACCGGACTGTTAAGGACATAAGAGTAGAAATTCGGACTCCCCCCGCTAAACCCAATCGGATCCTCCGAAATAAACCGCTGGAACTGCGGGTGGTAATAGCGGGCGCGGTAGTGGTAGAGGCCCGTGGAAGCATCAAACTCCCGGCCCGTGAACTCGAAGGGGTTGCTCGAGGGGGCACCGCTTACCACGGCGTCGCCGAACGACTCGTAGGTGTACTCCGTCTGGAGGAGGCCGGAGGCGTCGGTCAGGGCCACCGTTGAGCCCAGCGCGTCCGTCAGGAAGCTGCGGGCGCCCCCCGAGTCCGTCCGCTGGAAGTACTCGTCGATCCCAAGGCCCGTGAGGAGGTTCGCGAGGACGGTGGCCCCGCTCAGCTCCTGGACGGGGTTGAGCCCGTCGTGGAGGAGGTCGGTGGCCGTGCCACTAAGGGTCTTCCTGATGCGGCGGCCCAGGGCGTCGTACTGGAAGCTCCCCACCGTCTGCTGGCGCCGCTTGACGGCGGTCAGCCGGTTGCGGGCATCCCAGGTGTAGGTCAGGGTGCCGTCCCCGAGGAGGTTCCCGTTGGCGTCGGAGCTGAGGGTGGTCGTGCCCCACTGGGTGAGCTGATTGGCGGCATTGTAGGTCGCACTGCTCACCGCGGCGGGGAGGGCCGTGCGGGCCCAGGTCCCCCCGACCTGGGTGCGGTTCCCCGCGGCGTCGTAGGCGTAGGTTAAGGTCCCCAGCACCGTCGCCCCGAGCTTATAGGTGAGCCCGGTGAGCTGCGAGGCCGCGTCATAGGCATAGTCTACCACTACCCCATTGGGGAGCGTGAGGCTTGTCCGCCGCCCGTGGTCGTCGTAGGCCAGACTGACCGTGGCCGTGCCCCGGGCGATCTGGGTCACCCGATCGGCATTGTCGTAGCTGTAGCTCACCGGAGGTGCCAGGCCCCGTCGTCAATTTTCGGAGCGATCTCTTTCTTATGTCAGAAAGGCTCCTCATTATAATTGGGTCTGCCGGACTGGAACAGATCATCATGATTTATCGGTCATAGACATGTACACCTCAAACCCCTCACAGTTGACAGCGCGCTCCCTGATGATTTTGACCAACTCCTGGTACCCTCTTAGATGTGTACCAATCAGGATCTTTTGGCCGTTACGGCTCTCCACCTGGACGAACGGCCAGGTTCGAACACGAGGCCGTGGGATTTTGGTCACACGCGCGACATCTGACCATCGGATCTCGACGCGATCGTGTCCCCACAGACGCTCGGCAATCAATGTCTCGTCGTTTACCGTGTAAGCCCAAGGCTGCCCGAAATATCTTAGGCCACCCCAGGTGGCATAAACGGCAAAAAATATAAAAACGATCGTCACGAGAGTGACTTTGGAAAGTCCCTCCCATGTAGGGGAGGGGCCGGGGCGAAGGAAGGCCTGAAAGAGGATCGCCCAAACTATAGCGCTGACGCCGATAGGGTAACTGATACTTATTAGTCCATAGAGCGCGGGAGGACCAGGAAGGTACTTAAACGTCCTCGTCCGCTTTCGTGTGCTCTCGATTTTTTCTACTTCCGGCCTCCCAAAAGCGGTGCAACAGATGTATTTACGTTGCCGGATCCAGGCAGCAGCGGCAGAAGATCAGACAGATCTTTGGGCGTGATGGGTAAGATCTCCACGCTGGAGAGCAAATCAAGGGGAGCTATCGCCTCCCATACTGCAAGCTGACCAGCGAACTGGGGAAGAATTGTTCGTGGCAGCGGTTGGGCAATGAGATTGCCCAACCCAGCACCTGCCGCACCAGTGACCCCCGATATAATTACCGAAGTCAAGTTCAGGTTCTGAAGATGTGTTCCGACAAGGAGCTGACCTGTAACGTTTGCAACGATCTGCGCGCCAGCCCCGAACAGTGGCGATCCAAAGAATCCTCCTAGGCCTCCGGTCAGCGCGCCCAACGCTGCGGCCTGAAGCACTTGACTTGTACTCGCTCCCTGTACCAACGCGCCACCTGCACCCGAAATGGCGCCGAGGCTGGCCCCTGTGAGGGCTAACGCAACATTGACGGCGATCTTCCCTGAAGGATCACGATAGACCAGCGGGCTATTGTTCGCGTAGAGGTAAAGATTCAGGTCGTCCAGACCACGGCGTGGGTCCTCGCTGATAAACCGCTGTAACTGAGGGTGGTAGTAGCGGGCGCGGTAGTAGTAGAGGCCGGTGGGGGCGTCAAACTCCCGGCCCGTGAACTCGAAGGGATTGCTGCTCGGGCTCCCGCTGACGATCGCATCCCCGAAGGGCTCGTAGGTGTACTCGGTCTGGAGGAGGCCGGAGGGGTCAGTCAGGGCAACGGTGGAGCCCAGCGCGTCCGTCAGGAAGCTGCGGGCGCCCCCCGAGTCCGTCCGCTGGAAGTACTCGTCGATCCCAAGGCCCGTGAGGAGGTTCGCGAGGACGGTGGCCCCGCTCAGCTCCTGGACGGGGTTGAGCCCGTCGTGGAGGAGGTCGGTGGCCGTGCCACTAAGGGTCTTCCTGATGCGGCGGCCCAGGGCGTCGTACTGGAAGCTCCCCACCGTCTGCTGGCGCCGCTTGACGGCGGTCAGCCGGTTGCGGGCATCCCAGGTGTAGGTCAGGGTGCCGTCCCCGAGGAGGTTCCCGTTGGCGTCGGAGCTGAGGGTGGTCGTGCCCCACTGGGTGAGCTGATTGGCGGCATTGTAGGTCGCACTGCTCACCGCGGCGGGGAGGGCCGTGCGCGCCCAGGTCCCCCCGACCTGAGTGCGGTTCCCCACGGCATCGTAGGCGTAGGTTAAGGTCCCCAGCACCGTCGCCCCGAGCTTATAGGTGAGCCCGGTGAGCTGCGAGGCCGCATCATAGCCGTAGTCTACCACCACACCGTTGGGAAGCGTGAGCGACGTCCGCCGGCCCAGGTCATCGGAGGCGAAGGCGACCGTGGCGGTACCCCGGGTAAGCTGAGTCACCCGGTCGGCGTTGTCGTAGGTGTAGCTCACCGGGGATTGGCCCGGCACGCTCAGGCTGGTGCGGCGGCCGGCCGCATCGTAGCCGTAGCTGACACTCCCCTGGGGCGTGCCCTCGGAGGTCAGGCGGTCGAGCCCATCGTACGTGCGGGTGATCGTGCCGGAGCCCGAATCCACCACTTGCGTCAGGCGATTGCCGGCGTCCCAGGTGTTGGTGACCGTGCTCTGGTAGCTCACGGTGCCATTCTTCGCCACCGTCCGCCCGAAACCCCCAAACGTCCTGCGATGCAGCCGGTCGTAGGTGAAGACCGTTACCTGCCCCTTCCGATCCGTCACCTGGGTCAGGTCCCCCGCGGCGTCATAGGTGTAGCTCTCCACCTTGAGGAGGGGGTCGGTCCGGCTCTGGACCCGGTCCATCGAGTCGTAGGCGTAGCTCGTCAGGCCCTGGCGGGCGTCGCGGACGGAGGTGAGGTTGCCGTTGGGATCGTAGCCGAACTGGGTGACCCCACCCAAGGGGTCGGTGAGCTTGGTGAGCCGGTTCAGGAGGTCGTACTCGAAGCGCGTCATCCGCCCCAGGGGGTCGGTGAGGGCCAGGACCCGCCCCCCGCCGTCCACGAACCGGCTGGTCGTCCGCCCCAGGGGGTCGGTCACCTGGACCAGATCGCCGAGGTCGTAGCTGAACTGGGTGGTGTTCAACAGCGGATCCGTGAGCGCGGTCGGCTGGCCGGCCGCGTTGGCCGCGAGGCTGGTCACCCGCCCCAGGGGGTCGGTGATGCTGGTCAGGGCGCCGCGGCTGTCGTAGGCGAAGCCCGTGGTGTGGCCGAGGGGATCGGTGACGCTCGCCACCTGGTTGAAGGTGGGCTCGTAGGTGAAGCTCGTGGTCACCGCCTGGGCCGTCCCGGCCAGGCGGGTGAGGGAGAGGAGGTTCCCCAGGGTGTCGTAGGTGTAGGTGCTCCGGCGCCCCAGGGCGTCGGTGCGGGCCAGGACGAGATTGGTCCCGGCCTGGCGCTCCAGGGTCCGGGTCTGCTGCTCGGGCTGGCCCAGGGCGAGGGTGTCGGTCAGGATGTAGCCGGCCGCGTTGAAGGTGACCCGCCGGAGGGCGCCCCCGGGGCGGGTTACGTCGGTCTGGGTGATCGTGCCCGAGGCGTCCAGGGTGTAGGCGACCTGGAAGGTCGTCCCGTCGGCCTGGGTCTGGCGGCTGACCCGCCCCGCGCCGTCGTACTCGTTGGTGAGGAAGAGGATCCCCCGGGCATCGGTGAGGGTCAGCATCCGGTGCGCGGCGTCGTAGGTGTACGCGGTCACCCCCCCGGCGGGGTCCGTCACCGTCTGGAGCCGGCCGGAGGCGTCGTAGGCGTACTGGACCCGGCGGCCGAGGTTGTCCCGGACCTCGGTGATGCGGGCGCTCGCGTCGTAGGTGAACTCCGCCCACCGGTGGTGCGGGGTGGTGATCCGCTGGATCCGCTGGCCGTTGTTGCGGGTGATGGTGAGCCGGTTGCCGAAGCGGTCGCGGATGGCTTGAAGGGGGGCGTTGTCGCCGAAGACGTAGACGGTGCCGTCCGTCAGGGTGAGGTCCCAGCCGCTCCCGTTCCAGGCGATCCGGGACTGGTAGAAGCGGGTCGGGGTCACCGTGTGCTCGAACACGGCGTCGGCGAACCCGGTCCCCGGCGAGATCCGCGGATAGTGGACACGCCCGCTGTCGGGGAGGATCAGGTCCACCTCCTGGTAGGGGTTCGCCGAGAAGAGGTACATCTCGTAGGGGTGGACCGCGCCGATCCCGAAGTCCCGGCTGACCGTGTAGCCCGGCCGGTAGACCCGGGTCAGGACCAGGGGGATGACGTCGGGCAGGACGAGGTCGGTCTTCCGGAGGAGGAAGAGCCCCGTCGCCAGGTCCACCGGGTCGCCGTCCTCGGGGCTGCCGTCCGCGCCGCCGCTGCCGTTCCCGGGCGGCGGGCAAGGGCAGGGCGGCGGGGGATCCGGGGTGACCATCGCGCCCGTGAACCTGTAGAGCTCGACCCCGGGGTTGGGGACGACCTGCTGCCCGTCCGCGCTCACGGCCCCCGCGCCGTAGACGTACCACCCCCAGTAGGGGTCGTAGTGCCAGAAGCTGACCGGGAACCCGGGCGCCCAGCCCTTGGAGTTCGGGTAGATCAGCCGGGCCCCGGCGCCCGTCGGGCTCCAGAGGGACCCCCCGCCCGGCTGGATGGTGAAGTAGACCGGCACCTCGAGGCCCAGGGGGAGCGGGAAGGGCGGCCGGTCCACCGGGATCGGGGTGATGCTGAGCTCGGTCGCCACGCGCCCCTCGTGGTCGCGGATGACGGTGCCGGGCGGCAGGCGCAGCTCGAGGCCGGGGATGCGCGGGGTCGTGACGACCACCTCGCCCTGGGTGGGCGACGGGAGGCTCACGGCATGGGCCGTGTCGAGCCGGGGCATCCAGATCGTGTACCCGAGGACGGTGGTCGCGCCCGAGGCCAGCCTCACCCCGACCTCGAAGACGCCGTACTGGCGGCCGGGCCGGCTGGCCGTGCGGCCGTCGATCACCAGCTTGCGGTGTCCCGGCGTGAGGCCGGTGAGGAGGAAGCGGCCCGTCGAGTCGGTCCGGGTCGAGCGCCCGTAGATCTGGAGGGTCACCTCGGGGAGCGGCTGGCCGGTCAGGGTGAGGACCCGCCCCGCCAGGGCCGTGACCCCGGGCTCGGCCTGGAGCGGCGCGAGGGTCTCCCAGGGGGAGGCCGACCATCCGGTCCGCCAGGGGGTGGTGCCCTGGAGCTGCCCGGGGGTGGGGGCCCAGTCCGCCTCCCCCGTCTCGGCCGTCGCCGCGCTCGGCGCGGTGGCCTCTGAGCCGGTGGTGGACGCGGTGCCGCTCGCGGTCGTGGATGCGGGCGGCGCCGTCGTGAAGGCGAAGCTGGTCGGCGGGAGCGCCCGCCCCTCCCAGTCCAGGGCGCCGTCCACCCGCAGGAGGTAGGTGGCCCCGGCCTCCAGGGAGGTCCCGGGCGTCACGAAGGCCAGCAGGCCCTCTTCCGTGGGGACGACGCGGACGGCCTCCACGCCCTGGGGGCCGAAGAGGAGCACGGTGTCGGGGGTGAGGGTGTCCACCCTGAGAGGAGTCGAGAAGCGGAGGGCGATGAGGGCGTCGGCCGGCACCCCCGCGGCGCCATCGGCGGGGGAGGAGGCGGCGAGCTCGAGCGGATCGGAGGGCGCGCCCGGGGGCGGGGCCGCCACGACCGTGAAGCGGCTCTCTTGCGGATCGTACTGCTCGCCGTCCTGAAGGGCGATCCCCTGGGCGTCCTGCCCGCCCCAGACGAGGACGGTGCCGTCGGGGAGCAGGGTCGCCGTGTGGAGCGTCCGGCCGGCCGCCAGGGGGATCGGGAGGGGCGAGCCCCCGGGCGCCCGGGGGTCCCAGAGCTCGGCCTCGCCGAGCGCCGCGCCGCCGGCGCCGACCCCGCCCACGACCAGGAGGCGCCCGTCGGTGAGCACCGTCGCGGTGTGGCCGGCGCGCGGGGTGAGGGAGGTGGGCAGGGTCTGGAGGCCCTGGGTGGCCGGATCCCACTGCTCGACCTCGGTCACGAGGCGCCCGTCGGGCCCGAGGCCGCCGAGGATCAGGACGGTCCCGTCCGGCAGGAGGGTCGCTGTGTGCCAGGCGCGGGGATGGGCGAGCCACTGGGATGCCGGGGTCGTGACCCCGCTCGTCGGGTCGTGGATCGCCACCAGCTCGGGGGTCCCCGTGGGCGACTCGCCGCCGACGAGGAGCCAGCGCCCGTCCGGCAGGAGGGTGGCCGACTGCCCGGGCGCGAGCGGGGGCGGGTCTGGAGGCTGCCCGAGCGCCGCCGCAGGCGCCAGGAGGAGGCCCAGGACCAACCACAGTGCGGACCGCGAACTCATCGGTTTCATCAGCGCACCTGAAGGGTGAGGGTCATGCTCCCCGTGGAGGTCTCGAGGGGGTCGAGGACGATCGTGTAGGTCCCGGTCTGCGGCAGCGCCGGCAGGTCGATGATGTGCCCGAACACGTTGAAGAACTGCGGGGCCACCAAGGTCGTCCCGTCGGGGTTCAGGACGGAGACCCAGGTCTGGGGGACCGTCACGTCGCTGATGGTGAGGCGCAGGAGCTGCCCCGCGGTCCCGTCGAAGGTCGGCCGCCCGTTCTGCCCCGGCGTGGTGATGGTCACGGTGACCGAGGGGCCGCCGATGGTGATGGTCCCGGTCACGTCCGGGGGCACGTCGTAGAGGGTCACCTCACGGCTCCCCGTGTCGGCTCCTGACGGGTCGAGCCGGACCGTGTACGTCCCGGTCTGCGCCAAGGTGGTGGCGTCAGGCGCGAGCTTCTCCCCCGTGCCCGCGTCGGCGGCGACCAGGGTCGTGCCGTCAGGGTTCGTCACGGTGACGTTCGTAATGCGGATCGCCGTGCTGCCGAGCTTCAGGCTCACCCGTTGTCCGGCGGTGCCGCTGAAGGTCAGTTGGGCGTTCTGCCCGGGCGTGGTGATGGTCACCGTGAACGGGGTCCCGAACGTGAGGGTTCCGGTGACGTCCGGCGGCACGTCGTAGAGGGTGAGCGTCACGCTCCCGGTGCGGTCCAGGACCGGATCCACCAGGATCGTGTAGGTGCCGGTCGCGGGCAGGGTCTTGGTGTCCATGAAGGGCGGGGTCGTCCCGCCGGGGTTCACCACCACCGTCCCCAGCGTCGTCCCATCGGGGTTGTACACATAGACGTTCGTGCGCATAGAGGTGTCCACGTAGAGGCTCACCCGCTGTCCCGCCGTCCCGCTGAAGGTCAGCCTGGCGTTCTGCCCCGGCACGGTCGTTGTCACCGTGACCGAAGGGCCGCCCGGGGTGATGGTGCCGGTGATGTCGGGAGGCACCTCGTGGATGGTCAGGCTCACGCTCCCTGGCGAGCCGGCCAGGAGCGTGTAGGTTGCGGTGAGGGGCAGCACCAGGGTGTCGATGAACGCCACCCCGCCGCCGAACCCCGAGCTTCCAATCACCGTCCCGTAGGGGTCGTAGAGGTAGAGCGAGCCCCCCCAGAACGTGCTCGTCCCCGATACACTGATCCGCTGCCCGGCTGCACCGTCGAAGACGAACAGCGCGATTCCGGTCGAGGTCAACGTGACGCTCCGCGTCTCCCCGATCGCCATCCGGCCCGTGATCTGGACCTGAGCGACCGTGTAGCCGGGCGGCACGACGAAGAAGTCCGCCGCGCTCACGGCCTTCCCGGCCGGGGTCGCCACCGCGAGCCGGCCCGATCCTGCCTGGGCGGGCACCTTCGTCCCGATCGTCGTGGCCGTCGCCGACTCCACGGTGGCGCGGGTGAGGTTGAAGAGGACGTTGTTGGTCGGGGGGGTGGGCTCGAAGTTCGTCCCGGTGATGGTCACCGCCGCCCCGGCGACGTCGATGGTCGGGGTGAACCCGGTGATGGTCGGTGCCCCGGGCTCCGTGACGGTGAACGGCTGGCTGCTGGTCGCCGAGCCGGTCGGGGTGCTCACCGCGATCGGCCCCGTGGAAGCCCCCGCGGGGACGCTCGTCGCGATCTGGGTCGGGGTGGCCGAGGTCACGGTGGCGGGGGTGCCGTTGAAGGTGACGGTGTTCTGGCTCGCCGTGGCGCTGAAGCCCGTCCCGAAGATCGTGACCGCCGTGCCCACGGGCCCCTTGGTAGGGGTGAACTCGATGATCGAGACCAGCGAGGAGCTCTGGCGGGTGATGGAGAGGAGGTTGCCCACGGCGTCGTAGCTGTAGACCGCGGTGTCACTGGCGGGGTCCACCACCGCCCGGAGCCGCCCCAGGTCGTCATAGATATACTGGATCCCGCTGGAAGACTGGGCGAAGAGGAGGGCAGGGCTACCGAGGATCAGCCCGATCAGGAGGATAGCGGCGGTCACAGCCCTCGGGATCCGACGAGCCATCGTTTCGCCCTGGGGACCTCCCCGAGCTGGAAGGCGCTGCATCCCGCTCTAAGCGGCGACACGCGATCACCGCCGGCGATTGGGGGGCACGCTAGCGGAGGGAAGGTAAGGTGTCAACGGGAAAGGATTACCAAAATCGAGAGGATTTTTACTAAAACCGTCGGGGGTGGAGCTACGCGGACGACCTGAGGCGGCGATACTCGGACGGGTCCGACCCGTCAGGCGCGAGAAGTGCTGGTAGAAGTGGGCGAGGCTCCGATAGCCCGCCTCAAAGGCGATGGCCTTGATCGGCTCGCGGGTCTCCCGGAGCATCCGAACGGCGCGGCCGATCCGAATTCGGATGAGGTAGTCCTTGAACGGGACGCCGATTTCCTGGCGGAAGGCCACCTTCAATCGATGGGGGGACACGTGAAGGGCCCGGGCTACTTTCTCCATGGTGAGGGGGGCGCCGTGGTGGGCCTGAATGTAGTGGACGACAGAGGCGGCGAGCCCGGCCGCCTGACCGTTGGGCAGTCCTTGGGAGATCGGGTGGATCGCGCCCCGGGGGAGGACCTCCTCGAGCCTGGTTTTCAAGGCCTCGACGTCGAACGGCTTGAGGAAGTAGCCGGAGACACCGAGGTTCGCCGCCTCAACGGCCGCGTCATGGCGGCTATGCCCGGTCACGATGATCACGGGGAGCCTCGGCAGGAGCCGCCGGAGGCGACGGAGGACCTCGATCCCGTCGAGGTCGGGCAGCCCCAGCTCCAGGAGCGTGAGGTCGATGGGATGGCGCGCTACCAGGCGGAGGGCCATCTGGCCGTCGTCGGCGAAGTAGAGCGTGCGGGGCCTGGCGAAGATGGGTTCGAGGAGGCTGCGGACGGCGACGTCCTCGTCGACCACGAGACAGCTCTGCGGGAAGTCGGGGCCAGCCGATCGAGCGGGTTTCGCGGGCATAGGTCGGAGCTGAGTCGAGCAAGTTCTGGGCCAGACCCGGAGATCGCCCCGGGGTTCGGGCCAAGCGCGCGGAAGCTCGGCACCTTTCCCCTGGGCGATGAGCACTGGGGTGGCAGGTGCCGAGGCGCACAATTCCGGAGCGGGTGAGGGCCCGAATCATGAGGACAGGGCTGGAAAGCCCTTTGTCCACGGTCGGATACGCAATTGGACAAGTTCTTGTGCAATCCGTACAGGAAGCTGGCCGAACCTGGGATCGGTCGCCGCGGGGCGAGAGCCCCGGGGATCAGGTGTCCAGGGGGTCCAGGGGGAGGCGCTGGCGGTCGCGGGCGGCGAGGGTCCTGACCCCGGTCGCCTGGGCCACCTCCTCGGCCAGCTCCCACGGCCGGGCCCGGAGCATCGTCATCCCGAAGTGGGTGAGGACCGCAAGGCGCGGCCGGATCGCCGCGATCAGCCGCTCGGCGTCCTCCAGGCAGAGGTGGATCTCGTCGCGGCGGCGGTGGAAGACGACGTTCAGGATCAGGACGTCGCCCCGGAACGCCTCCTCCAGCTCCGGGAAGTAGCCGGTGCAGGCGATGAGGCTCACGGTCAGCCGGGAGCCGACCAGGCGCAGGCCGTAGGTCTCCACGGGGTGGCGGAGGCGGAGCGGGGTCTCCAGGGTGAGGGCGCCGAGCGGATAGCGGCCGCCCGGCTCGAGGACCCCGGTCGCGGCGGGGTAACCGCGCACGTATTGGAGGATCACCGGGTCCTCCTCGTAGGCGTCGCGGGGGGCCAGGACGAGGCCCCGCCGCTTGGTCCCGCCCTCGGTCATCGCCTCGATCATCGCGTTGACGTCCCCGGCGTGGTCCAGGTGCTTGTGGGTGAGGACGACGGCGTCGAGGCGGTTCGGGTCGAGGGCGAGGTCCTTGGCGCGGCAGTGGACGAGGGCGCCCGGGCCGGGGTCGATGTGGAGGGTCGCCCCGTCCAGGCTGACCCAGAGGCCGCCGGTGGCGCGGAGCTGGGTGGCCGTGGTCATCCGCCCCCCGCCCGAGCCGAGGAAGACGAGCTGATCGCCCGCGGACGGCGGGGTGGGCATGGCCCGGGGAATGTCTACGGGAGCTGGCGCTCGGCCGCGCCGAGGCCGCGGAGCTCGGCGGGGTCGGCCTCCGCCGCGGCAGGGGCGAGGACCCCGCGCTCGGCCCCGGCCTGCTTCACCCGCTCGGCGAGCCGGCAGAAGGCGCAGACCTCGGCGGTGGTGGGCTGGCCGCAGCGGGCGCAGTCGCGCAGCTCCACCTGTTCGAGCCGCTCGAAGGCGGGGCGGGCGCGCTGGAGGAAGGTCGTGAAGAAGGCCGCCTTGGCCCCCGGGGAGTGCTCCTCCAGGCGGTTCAGGGCCTCCTTGTAGACGAGGCTCGTGGCCCCCCGCGAGAAGGGGCACTCCTCGACGATGTAGTCGATCCCGCGGAGGAAGGCGTAGGCCGCGGTCTCCCGCTCGCTGGTCCGGAAGAACGGCTTCACCCGCCGGACGAGGCCGGGGCGCGTGGCCGGGAGGACCGGCGACTGGCGGGCCAGCGCCTCCGTGGACCACTGGAGGACCGAGCCGAGGAGGGTGGCCGCCTCGTCGTCGAGGTTGTGGCCGGTCGCCACCACGGGGAACCCCTGCGCGAGGGCCACGCGGTTGGTGAGGTAGCGCTTGGAGAGGCCGCAGGCCGAGCAGGTCGGCCGGCGCGTCAGCTCCTTGACCTCGGGGATCGCCGCCCCCATCTCGTCGGCGACGGCGACCACGTGGAGCTTGGCCCCACGCTCGGCGGCGAAGGCCTCGCACCTGGCGCGCGAGGCCTTGGAGTAGTCGTAGATCCCCAGGTCGAGGTAGAGCCCGGTGGCGTCGTACCCCTCGAGGAGGAGGACGTCCCAGAGGGCGAGGGAGTCCTTCCCGCCCGAGACGGCGACGAGGACCGGCTCCTCGCGGGCGAACATCTTCCACTTCCGGATGGCCTCCACGGTCTGCCTCCGGAAGAAGGCCAGGAAGTCCTCCGCGCAGAAGGCCGCGTTGTGGCGCCGCAGCTCGAGGACGGCGGGGCCCCGGCACTTGACGCACTTCATCGCGCCCCTCCGGAGACGACCGGCCGGACCTCGATGGTGTCCTCCTCTCCGACGACCTGGTCGGAGGTCAGGAGCTCCTTCCCCCGGATGACCAGGACGGCCTCGGGGAAGAGCCCCAGCTCGCGCAGGAGGTCCTTGACGCGCCGGCGGCCCGCCAGCTCGACCTCCTTCCCCTGGTTCCTCAGGATCACCCGCATGCCTTCACCCATTATACCGCCGGGCTCAGAGGTACTTCCGGTCCTCCAGGGGGTCGGGGATCTGAAGGCCCAGCTCGGCGAGGAGGGGGGTGACCTCGTCCATGTACTCCTGGCGGGCCTGGGTGTTGGTCCGGCGCTTGATCCCCCACTCCACGTACCGCTCGCTCCGCCGGGACTCCGACAGCCCGAACATGTCCAGCGCCCGCGGGTACCAGCGGTTCACCGCCGCCTGCGCCTGGGCCCGCCCCTCCGGCGCCCGGAGGAGCTCGCGGAGCTTGGTCGCCCCGTAGCTGATGTGGCCGCGCTCCTCGTGGAGGATCTGGGGGAGGGCCTTCTGGAGCGGGAGGTAGGAGCAGTCGGTGAACTCCTCGAGCTGGTAGCGCCCCACCCGGTCGATGAGGAAGCCGAAGACGGCCACGTCGGCCCAGGTGGGCATCTCCATCCGGAAGGCGTCCACCGCCCGCTCGGCCTTGGTCCGCCAGAGGACGTGCGAGCCGTCCACCCCGACCTCCCGGAGGAGGACGAGCATCTTCCGGCAGTGGTCCACCTCCTCGCTGGCGGTCTTGGCCATCACGAGCTGGTCGTCGATGGTGGGGGCGGTGAGGACCCACCGGTCCAGGTAGATGTGGGGGCCGCCGATCTCGCAGTCGGCCTGGATGGTCAGGACCCGGACCAGGAGGTCCTGGTACTCCCTGGACATCTTGGGGAAGTCCTTGGCCTCGATCTTGTCCGTGAACATGGCGGTGACAGCTCCCTCCTATCGCCCCTCGAAGCGCGGGGGCCGCTTGGCGCGGAAGGCCTGGACGCCTTCCTGGTGGTCCTGGGTCTTGAGGAGGATCGACTGGGCGAGGCCCTCCAGGGTCCGGCCCGCGGCGAGGTCGGCGTTCACGCACTCCCGGATCACCCGCTTGGCCAGGCCGAGGGCCTGGGGGGCCCGCCGCAGGAGCCGGGCCGCGAGCTCCCGCGCCGCGGCGCCGAGCTCGCCGTCGGCGACCACGCGGTTCACGAGGCCGATGGCCCGCGCCTCCGCCGCGGCGATCAGCTCGCCGGTGAGGACCAGCTCCTTGGCGCGCCCGTAGCCGACCAGCTTGACCAGCCGCGAGCAGCCGCCAACCCCGGGGATCAGGCCGATGTTGGCCTCGGGGAACCCGAGGCGCGCCGAGGCCGCGGCGAGCCGGAGGTCGCAGGCCAGGGCCAGCTCGAGGCCGCCGCCGACGCAGGTCCCGTTGATGGCGGCGAGGACCGGCTTCTCCAGGGCCTCGAGGTCGTTGAAGAAGTTGGTGAGGAGCCGGCTCTGGGCGCGGAAGGCCGGGGTGTCCCAGTCGCGCTCGAAGATCTCGAGGTCGGCCCCGACCGA
>Ga0137796_10001200_pt1 | contig 15126 bp, 10 predicted proteins | sample OV2TP3_FD_97704 | JGI IMG/M metagenome (GOLD analysis project Ga0137796, IMG submission 97704)
GGTGGATGCAAAGCTACACGCTGCTGGTGGGCGTGCCGCCGCAGGCCGACGGCATTCCGCCCGACGGCTTTCGCAGCGAGAACCTCGAATTCCAGCACCGCATCCACGAGCTGATTGAAGAGATGCTGGAGACGCCGCAGTTTGCCAAGGTGCGCGATCGCGTGGTCTGGCTCGACAAGCGCGACCGCCGCGTGTGGGGCGAGCGCATCTTCGCCGCCGTCATGCCGGTGCTGCGTCCGCAGGAATCGTTGCGCAGCGCCGCTGCGCGTTAGACTCTGGTAGAAGTCAACATGCGCCCCGCAAAGCTACTGCCCATCGCGCTTGTCCTTTTCGGCACCCTCACATCCGCGCAGCACGATCCCATGCACACAAACGCGCCGAAGAAGCGCATCGTGATTGCCGCCAGTACGGTGCTCGATGGCAAGGGCGGCGTGCTGCGCAATACGCGTATCGTGGTGGAAGGCTCGACAATCGTCGCGCTCGACCCAAAGGCAGAACCGGTGGATTACGACCTGCGCGGCTTGACCGTTCTGCCTGGTTGGATTGACGCGCATGTCCACATCACCTGGAGTTTCGACAAGGACGGCAAGAATGCGGGCGGGGGCGGAACCACGCCGGAAGCTGCGTATGCGGCGGCCTCGAATGCGTGGCTGACGCTGATGGCCGGCTTCACAACCGTGCAGACCATGGACTCTGCCGTTCCCCTGCGCGACGCCATCGCGCGCGGCCTGCTGCCGGGCCCTCGAATCTTGACGAACATCGAGGCGTTGACGGGGCGCGGCGAGCAGACCGGGACGCCGGAGGAGATCCGCGCCTTCGTGCGAAAACAGAAGGAGGCCGGCGCAGACCTGCTCAAGATTTATGCGGCAGGAAGCATGCGGCAGGGCGGCATGACCATGTCGCAAGAGCAATTGAACGCCGCCTGCAACGAGGCGCGGAAAGTGGGCTTGCGCACGCTGGTACACGCCTATCGCGAAGCCGTTCGCGGCGCAATCCTTGCGGGCTGCACACAAGTCGAGCATGGCCTCGGCGCGACGGACGACGATTTGAATCTGATGGCTGAGAAGGGGACCTATCTCGATCCGCAGGCCGGGCTGCTGATTCACACTTACATGCTGCACAGAGAAAACTATGCTGGAACGCCCTTCTTCCCCAAAACCGCGGCGGAGTTTGCGCGGATGACAGAGATCCTTCCGATGAACCACGAATTGCTGCGTCGCGCGGCGAAGGCGCCGGGGCTGAAAATTGTTTTTGGTGTTGACGCGGTGGCGGGTGCGCATGGACGTAACGCGGAGGAGTTCATTCTTCGCGTGCGGGAATGCGGGGTGGAGCCGATGGCGGCGCTGGTCTCTGCCAATTCGCTGGGCGCGGAGGCGCTGGGGATGAGCGAGCAAATCGGCTCGATCGCGCCCGGCCTCGAGGCGGACATCATCGCGCTCGACGGCGACCCGTTGAAAGACATTACGGCCGTGCGCCGTGTTGTGTTTGTGATGAAAGGCGGCATCGTGTACAAGAATACGGCACGCAGCGCGATCCCTCCCTATGCAGGCGTACTTCCCCTGAACCCGCGGTAGTTTCGCGGGCGTTTTGTTCGCGAGCCTTGCCTGCGCTACAATCGTCCCTGACAAGTACGTAGGCGATGGAGTTCGCCGGAAGCGCCCTGATTCCGAATCGGGGCTGATGACTCCTGGCCGCCACAGGCGCCAGGAGTTTTTTGTTGGCGCGACGGCAGAAAGCGAGTGCACGTGCGTGTGATCCTGATGCTGGCGGTATTCGGCGCGGCGGGCACGCTGGCCCGTTACGGACTGCAAGGGTGGGTGCAGATGCGCACCGGCGCGGGATTTCCCAGCGGGACACTGGTCATCAATCTTGTAGGGTGCTTCCTGCTTGGCGCCGTTGGGCAGTTTTCGTTGAATCACTTGAGCGTCACACCGGAGTGGCGCACCGCGCTTACCATTGGCTTTCTCGGCGCGTTCACTACCTTTTCCACCTTCGGCTGGGAAACGGTGCAGATGCTGCACGACGGTGAGTGGAACAAGCTGCTGCTTTACGCCGGGGGCAGCGTGCTGGGCGGCGTGGTGGCCGTGATTCTGGGAATGCGGCTGGGCAACAGCCTGTAGGAGGTGCGACGATGGAGCACAAGCGATTTGAAGGCGAGCGCACGCTGATGCGCATCCACATCGGCGAGTCCGACAAATGGCAGGGCAAGCCGCTCTACAAAGCTATTCTCGAGCTCCTGCGCAAAGAGAAGTTTTTCGGCGCGACGGTGCTGCGCGGCGTGGGCGGCTATGGCTCGAACAGCATTTATCACACCGACCAGATTCTGCGCCTCTCGCAGGACCTTCCCATCGTGATCGAAGTGGTGGAGTACGCCGACCGCGTCGAGCAGATTCTGCCACGGCTCGACGAGATGATTGGCGGTGGATTGATTACGCTGGAGAAGGTGCGCGTGATTCTCTACCGTTCGAGCAAGTAGGGACTAGCGCGGCGCGCGCTGGCAGCGCGGGCAAAAATAGCTGCTGCGCCCGGCAACAATGATGCGCCGGATGCGGGTGCGGCAGCGAAAGCAGGGCTTTCCTTCGCGGTCGTAGGCGCGGTGGCGAAGCTGGAAAAAACCCGGCCGGCCTTCCGCGTCACGGTAGTCGGAGATGGACGAACCGCCGAGACGAATGGCGTCGCCGAGAGTCTTGCGAATTGCGCCGTGCAGGTCGCGCGCCTGCTGCGTGGTGAGGTTGGCGCCGAACCGCATTGGATGGACGCGCGCCCGCCACAAACTTTCGTCGGCATAGATGTTGCCCACTCCGCGCAGGAAACTCTGGTTGAGCAGCAGCGACTTGATGCGTGCGCGCCGGCCAGCCAACCGGCGGCGAAACTCCGCCAGCGTGACCTCCATCGGCTCCTGCCCCAGCTTACCCAGCACGGCACCGAGTGAGGCGCCTTCGAGCAGCGCCATGCGACCAAAGCGGCGCGGGTCGGTGTAGCGCAGCTCGCGGCCGTCGTCGAGCGGCATCACCACGTGCGTGTGCTTCGGCGCAGGCTCGGCGGGATGGTGCGCGGCCAGGTGGCCAGTCATCCCCAAGTGAACCAGCAGCGACGGTGCAGGGCGGCCGTTTCGCTTGGAGACGAGCCGCAACAGGAAATACTTGCCGTAGCGTTCGATCGTGGCGATGCGACAGCCGGGGAGGCAGCGCTCGAGCAGCGCAGGGTCGTCGATAAAATCCGTCTTGCCGAGACGCACTTCACGAATGCAGCGGCCAATTACCGACTTGCGCAGGCCGCGCACCAGCGTTTCGACTTCAGGAAGCTCCGGCATGAGCAGGTTCCCGGCGACAGTTGACAGGCTTCTGGTGCTGCACGGCTAAAAGCCCGGATCGGTGATGGACTTTTTGTCCAAGGTGGCAGCGTACTTTTTGGCCAGGGGCTCGATTTCGCTGGCCTTGCCAATGAGCACGAAGACGAGGTTCTCGAGCGGAAAGTGCTGTTGGATGACGCGGCGCGCGTCGGCCAGCGTCATGGCGTCCACGCGCGCGTAGAACTCGTTTACCTCGCGCTGGTCAAGCCCGCGCAATTCGAGATCCACGAGCAGGTCCGCGAGCTGGTCCGACGTTTCGATATCCGGCGGGAACTGGCCCTTAATGTAATTCTTGGCTGAAGTGAGCTGGGCTTCGTTGATGCCTTCGGCGTGCAGGCGCTTGAGAATGTCGAGCGCCATATCGATAGCCTTTTCCGTAGTCTCATTACGAGTATAGGTGTTGATGGCAAAGGGGCCGCGAACGGTGCGCCGGTCAAAGAAAGAGCGTGCGCCATAGGTCAGACCGGTTTCGATGCGCAGCCCCGAGTTCAGCATCGAGGTAAAGCGTCCTCCGAACAGCGTGTTGACCACTTCAATCGGCACGCGGTCCGGGTCGTTGGAGCTGATCCCCACGTTCCCGATGCGGAAGAACGTCTGCGTGGAATCGGGCTTATCCACCATGAGCAGGCGCTTCCCTTTTGCCAGCGCAGGGTCAGGCACCCGTGGCAGAATCATTGGGCGCTCGCCTGAGCCTTTCCAGTTGCCAAACTTCTCTGCGAGCAGCTTTTCCATCTCCGCGGTGGAGAAGTCACCAACAACAGCAAGGATTGTCACCCCCGGTGTGTAGTTTGCCTGATAGAACTTCACTACGTCGTCGCGAGTGATGGCCGCGAGTGACCGCTCGTCGCCACCCGTAGGCCGCGCATAAGGATGGCTGCCGAAGAGGTAGGCGTTGAAGTAGTTGGTCATCACCGCTTGCGCCTGATCGCGGGAGGAGCGGATGCCGTCAATGCTCTGCGCCTGCAGCTTCTTGAACTCTTCCTCGGGAAACGTCGGATTCAGGAGCACGTCGGCCAGCAGGTCGAGCCCCTTGGCAAGATCCTTCTTCAGAAACTCCCCGCTGCCAGAGGTGGAATCGGCGGAGGCGTCCGCGCTGAGCGTGCCGCCGATGAAGTCGAGCTCCGCCGCAATCTGATCAGCGGTGCGCGACTTGGTGCCCTTGCGCAGTAGGTCGGCGGTGAGTGCGGCCGTGCCTTCCTTGCCCGCGGGGTCGGCCACCGAGCCTGCACGCACCGCGAACTCGAAGCTGACGATGGGCACTTCGTGATGCTCCATCAGCAGCAGGGTGAGGCCATTGGGCAGTTTCGTCTTCTTGTACGGCGGCAGCTTGAGCGTGCTCTGCTGCGCCAGAGCGGGAACGGCAAGAAAAACAGCGATGAGTAGCGCGATGAATGAGCGTTTCATGGTGTCCTCTATTTATTCTTCCTGGCTGGAGCCGGCGGCGGGTTTTTCCGGAATCAACGTGGCCACGGTGCGGTTCTTCTCGCCAAAATAGGCTTTGGCCACGCGCATCAAGTCTTCCTTGGTGATCTTGGAATACGCCTCCGGCGCGCTGAACAGCCGCGAGTAGTCGCCGAAGAACACTTCGTAGGAGCCGAGGGTGTTGGCCTTGCCATTGATGGTCTTCATCGCGCGGTAGAAATCGGCCAGCAGGATGTTCTTGGCCTTTTGCAACTCGTCGTCGGAGACGGGTTCGTTTTTCATGCGGTCCAGCTCTTCGTAGACAGCCTTCTCGACTGTAGCCGGATCCACGCCATCTTTCGGCTGACTGTTAATGAGGAACAGCGTGGGATCGAACGAGAGCTGCCAGCCGCCGCCGACAAACAGCGCAATCTGATCTTTGTCCACAAGGCGTTGGTAGAGGCGCGAACTCTGCCCGGTGAAGAGGATCTTCTCCAGCACTTCGATGGTGTAGAAATCGGCGTGCTTGGTTTCCGGCACGTGGTAACCCATCATCACGATGGGAAGCTGTGCGAACTTCTTCACCACGGTGCGGCGCTCGCCCTGCTGCTCCGGCTCTTTCGTGGTGACGGGCGGCGGCGCATCGTGCGACGGAATCGGCTCGAGATATTTCTTCGAGAGCGCGACGATTTCATCGAGCGTCACATCGCCCACCACCACCATGGTGGCGTTCGACGGCGAATAGCCCATGCGGAAGTGGTTTTCCAGGTCTTCGCGCTTCCAATTTTCGATGTCCACCATCCAGCCCACCACCGGCCACTGGTATGGGTGCGCGGTGTACGCGGTGGCGTTCAACTGCTCGTACAAGATGCCGAAATTGTTCGCGTCCACGCTGGTGCGGCGCTCGCTGGCCACCACGCCGCGTTCGGACTCGATGACCTTCGGATCGAGCGCCAGGTCACGGATGCGGTCGGCTTCAAGGTCAAAAATCGTTTCCATGGCGGAGCGCGGGAACCAATCCTGATAGACGGTGACGTTCTGGCTGGTGTAGGCGTTGTTCGACCCGCCGTTGCCTTCCATCACACGGTCAAACTCGCCCGGGCCGTACTTCTTCGCGCCGTTGAACATCATGTGCTCGAAGAAATGCGAGAGTCCGGTGGTGCCCGGCCGTTCGTTGCGCGAGCCAATGCGGTAGAAAATGTAAAGCGCCACGTTGGGGATGGAGTGGTCTTCCTGCACCAGGATCTTCATCCCATTCGAGAGCGTGTGCGTTTTGACTTCCACCTGCTGCGCGGGCGCCGGTGCGGCCAGCGCCAGCAGCAGCGCGAGAAAGACTGCGGTTGAAAATGTGGTTGGGATACGCTTCATCATCATAAGTGCCGTCCTCAGTTCGGAATCAAGCGGTCTGCAGAAACACACATCCTATCCAATCCGGCTCGACGCGGCAAGCAAAGCAGGCTGGCGCACAAAGCCGCGCGGAACGCAGCCTTCGGCTATAATCCCGGAACTTTACAAAGGAGCCCTGACAATGCTTCGAACTCTGCTTCTGATTCTGTTGTGCTCTGCTTCCACAGGAGCGCAAACGGTGGCCATCCGCGCCGGTCACCTGATTGATCCTGCTACCGGCACAGTGGCCGATAATCAGGTGATCCTGGTGAAAGACGGGAAGATTGCCGAAGTGGGGCCGCGCGTCACCATCCCCGCTGGAGCAGAAGTTGTAGACCTCTCGCGCTCCTGGGTGATGCCGGGCCTGATGGATGCACATACGCACCTCACCGTCGGCCCGCCGCCGGGAAGCATAGCGATCATCCAGCCATACCTCACGGACAGCACAGCGCTGCGTGCCCTGCGCGGCGCGATGAACGCGCGGAATGTGCTCGAAGCCGGGTTCACTGCCGTGAAAGACGTGGGCAACGACGCCGAGTGGGCCGCGGTGGACGCGCGCCGCGCCGTCGAGCGCGGCTGGTTCACCGGTCCCACCATGCTGACGACAGGAAAGATCATCGCTCCGTTCGGCGGACAGCCTCACGACGTCCCGCCGGAGCAGGGGCCCTTCTGGCGGCATGAGTACATTGACGCCGATACGCCCGCCGAAGTGCGCAAGGCGGTGCGTCGCAACATCTATTACGGCGCCAACGCCATCAAACTGGTGGCCGACAACAATCCGTACTTCTTCTCCTTGGCCGAATTGCGCGCCGCCGTCGAGGAGACACATGCTGCGGGCCTGCGCATCGCCGTCCACGTCGTCGGGGGACAGGCCGCGGATAATGTGATCGAGGCGCAGCCCGAATCCATCGAGCACGGCTTCGATCTCACCGACGAGCAACTGCGCAGGATGAAGGAAAAGGGCATCGTGCTGGTGGGCACGGACTTCCCTGAAGCGGCGTTGGAGATGATGCAATTCAATCAGGTGAAGGACGGAAAGAAACTCAGCGAGCGCATCGTGGACCGCCTGCGTCGCGCTTACAAAGTGGGAACGAAAATGGCGTTTGGCACCGACGTCTTTCTCGAGCTTCCCGACCGCACCCGCGCCGACTTGATGCTCGACTATCTCGCAGTGTGGACCGCGGCAGGCGTCCCGCCCGCGGAACTCCTGAAGGCCATGACCACCAATGCCGCCGAACTCTTTGGCTGGACGGGCCAGCGCGGAGCGATTGCCGCCGGCCAAGCAGCGGACATCATCGCTACGACGGAGAGCCCGCTGGCCGACATTCAGGCCCTGCGCAAAGTCAGCTTCGTGATGAAAGACGGAGTCGTGGTGGTGAAGGACACGCGGTAAAGCGTCGCTTCAACCCGCGCACAACAAGATTTCGGCTGAGCACTCCGAGATATGCGACCGATATTGTGGACACTATTCTTTCTTGCGACTACATACTTCACCTTAGGAGTGATGCACGGGGCATGGGCGTTTGAGACGGAGGCCCAGCGGAACTTGGTCTTTGCCTTCTTCGCTGGACATCCTCTGGGAACCCTCTGGATGATTCGCGAGTGGTTTCGGCGCGAGAAAAGCCGCGTCGTGTATTGGTATCTGCTCTTCCTACCATACGGTTTTGCTTGGTACTACTTCGAACGCCCCCGGCTGCGCAGAAAAGCTTAGCAACGCTCAAGCAGTGTGGGCCCGATTTTGCGCTTCCGCACTCACTAGCTGCCGGTAGATCGCAATTCGGACAGGCAAGAGTGCCTGTCCTACTAGGGCTTGTGGTAGTTGGGGTACGCGGGCCGCTTGTGCTGCGGCAGCGGATTCTTCTTCAGCGAGTCGAGCACCAGCTCAACCGCCTTCTCTAGTTGCGGGTCGCGACCTTCGCGCACGGCCTTGGGGTCATGCTCGACTTCCACATCGGGCGCAACGCCGTAATTCTCCACGTCCCACTTGCCGTCGGGATTCCAGAAGGCGAGGCGCGGCGCGGTAACGGAGCCGCCGTCGATGAGCTGCGGGTAATCGTAGATGCCCACCAGCCCGCCCCACGTGCGCTTGCCAATGAGCTGGCCGATGCCCGCACGGCGGAACATCCACGGCAGCGCGTCGCCGCCGGAGCCGGCGAATTCGTTGATGATCATTGCCTTCGGCCCGAAGATGGCCGAGAACGGCGTGGTGAAATCTGCGCCTTCGCGCGTGTGCCAGTAGCTGAGCAACGGGCGTCGCAGGTAGTCGATCACGTAGTCCGCTACCAGTCCGCCGCCGTTGAAGCGCTCGTCAATCACCGCGGCCTCTTTGCCCACCTGCGCAAAGTAATAGCGGTTGAAGTAGGTCCAGCCGCCGCCCTCGCCGCCGGTGTTGGGCAGATAGACGTAGGCGACGCGGCCGCCTGTCATCTGGTCCACCTTGCGGCGGTTGCCTTCGATCCAGTCGAAGAAGCGGAGCTGTGATTCGCTGGCCACAGGCACGACCGTGACCTCGCGCGCGCCGGAGCCATCAGCGTTGGGACCAACCTTAATCACTACCGCTTCATTGGCTGTAGATTCGAAGAAGCGGTAGACGCTGTCCGTGCCGCGCACATCGCGGCCATTGACGGAAATTAGATAGTCGCCAACATTCACGTTGACGCCGGGGGCCGTCAGCGGCGCGCGCAGGTTGGGATTCCAGTTCTCGCCGTTGAAAATCTTGGCGAAGCGGTAGCGGCCGTTTTCCACCTTGTAGTCGGCGCCGAGCAGCCCGCCCGGCACTTGCGGGGCCTGTGGCGTGTCGCCGCCGCCCACGTAGGTGTGGCCCAGCGTGATTTCACCGAGAAACTCGTCGAACAGGTAGTTGAGGTCGGAGCGATGCGCAACGGCCTTCAGGTACGGCTCGTACTTGCGCTCGGCCGCCTTCAGGTCGTAACCGTGCGCGCCGGGGTCGTAGAGGAAGTCGCGCTGGATGCGGAAGACTTCGCGGTACATCTGCGCCCACTCGGCGGGTGGGTCTACGCGCATCTCCATCCCGGTCATGGTTAGTGTGCCGTCACCAGGCTTGACCGGGAGCGTGGAGCCGATAATGGCCCAGCGCTGGCCCTGGCGAATCAGCACTTTTTCACCGTTGGCGGAAATGTCGAAGAAGTTCACGCCCTCGAGGAATTTTTCCGCTTTGCGCTTCTCCAGGTCGAAGCGATGCACCGTAACGCCCTGCAATTCGGGCCAATTGACCGGGGCACTTTCGGCGACGAACAGGATGCCCGACTTGCCGGCGAAGAGCCCAGCGTAGCTGCGCGGCTGCATGTCCAGCGCGAGGATGCGCTGGCTGATGCCGTCGAAATCGATGGTGACGGCGACTTTCTCTTTTTCTTTTTCCTTTTCCTTGTCCTTGTCGGCCGGCTTCTCGTCTTTCTTGGCGTCGGGTTTTTCCGCCGGAGCTTCCTTCTCGTCGTCACTCTCTGGAGCGAGCGGCGAGGGCAGGTCCTTGCGCAGCACCATCACGTACACGCTGCGCGACGTGGGACGACCGGTACTGGACATGTCGAGCCAGCCGGTGTTCTGCGCCACGTCGGTGCTGGCGGTGAAGTAGAGGTACTTGCCGTTCTTGTCGAACGCGGGATAGCGGACGTCGCTCATGCCGTCGGTAATCTGCGTGCTCTTGCCGGCCGTGGTGTCGTATACGAATGCGGCATGAAGCTGGCTGGGGAGTCGCCGCGTGTAGCCAATCCAGCGGCTGTCCGGCGACCACACCGGATCGAGCGAGCGCTCGGGGTGGTCGTAGTAGTTCGTGTCCACCTTGACCGGGGTTCCCTTTTCCACTTCGAGGTACCAGAGGTTGAGCCGCTTGTCGTGGTAAGCGATTTTCCTGCTGTCCGGCGACCACACCGGGTTGTAGAAGTGCGACGGCGGATTGCCGAGCGCAATCTTGCGCGTTTCGCCGAGCCCCGTCTGCGAACTCAAATGCAGCATGTATTCACCGGACTCGTCGGAGAAGTAGGCGATCCATTTGCCGTCGGGCGACCACGACGGATAGCGGTCGGCCACGCCGGAGGACGAGGTCAAGTTGCGCGGGTCGCCTTTTTCCGCCGGAACGGTGAAGATGTCACCGCGCGCTTCGAACACGGCGCGCTTTCCAGTGGGAGAAATCGCCGCGTTGGTGGCGCGGCTGGCCACGCGCTCGAAGCGGGGACGCACGCCGGGCAAGTCGCTGGCGAGACGAATGCTGAGCTTCTTCGATTGCCCGCTGCCAAGGTCATAAATGTGAATGGTGCCGAACTGCTCGTACACAATCGCGCCGGGGCCGGCCTTGGCGGACTTGATGTCGAGCCCGCCGTTGCGGATGGCCTGCGTGACCTTCTTCGTGCCCGCGTCGTAGTAGAACAGCGTGACGGCACCCGCGCGGTCTGAGAGGAAATAGATGCGGTCGCCGACCCACATCGGATTGAAGTCGTTCGATTTTTCGCGCGGCAGCTTCTCGATGCTGGAATCCGCGAGCTTTGCGATCCAGATCGGCGGCGCAAGCCCGCCGCCGTAGCGCTTCCAGGAGATGTAGGCGTATGGCACCGGTCGGCGATTCCAGAACGGCACATAGGCGATGCGGCCACCATCGGGCGAATACGAGCCTTCTTCGCCCATCGGCAATGGCAACACTGTTTCCGGGCCGCCCTCGGTGGAGATGGTGAACAGACGATTGTAGCGGCCAGAATTGCTGATGCGGCCGGAGCGAAAGAGGATCTGCTTGCCATCGGGTGTCCACGCCACCGCCGTGTCAATTCCGGGGTGATAGGTCAGCCGGCGCGGCACGCCACCCGCCGCGGCGACGACGAAGACGTCTGTGTTGCCGTCATACTGGCCAGTGAAGGCGATTTGCGAGCTGTCCGGGGAGAAAATTGGATCCACTTCCACGCCGACGCCGGTGGTGAGCCGCACCGCGTCGCCGCCCTCGCGCGGCACGCTCCATAGATCACCGCCGTAGACAAACACGACGTGCGTCTTATTCAGCGTGGGCCGCTGGTAGAGCGTCGCGTCCTGCGCAAAACTGGGCGCAGCAGCGAAAAGCACTAACGCAAGAATGGCAATGAAGATGTGACGACGTGACATTTTCCCTCCAGCGGGCTACGGCAGAGTTCGCACCAAGAGCGCACCATCCTACCGGAGAAGAGGAAAGGCGACAACTGGAGTGTGGTGCAACTATTGACGCGTAAAGCAGAACTAAGTTGAGCCCGCGCGACCTTTGCCAGGAGTGGGCTGAATGGATTCTCGTGGCTGCGATCTAGTGCCTTCGCTTGTTTGTTTCTGGCAGACCACCCTGCACGATGGGCTTTTTCTTCGATCCATGTTTCAGGTCGATGCTCCGAAATACTTCCTTCATTTGCTGCCGTGCCATATCTTCACCCACAGCTTTAGCTACTTCTGCCGCGTAGTCTGATTCTGAGATTCCGCCACGGTTGAATAGGTCTGCAAAGTACCTCAGTCGACGGACAGGATCTCTTGGCGGGTGACGAGACCTTCGCATAGATTAGATCTTCTCTATACTAACCGAATTCGGTGGTAGGTAAGTTGTTATAAGTCGCTTGAATTCTTCCAATTGGCGATCGTTCGAAAACCTAAGAAGGTAGAAGCCGTTTGCCATCATCGAATCGTGCGTAGCCCCTCCAACCGTAGCGAATCCAGCCGCCTCGACAGCCAATGCTTTGGCCAATGCTCCGAGATATCTATCTTTACCTGCGGGTGAAACTTTGACGTCAGACATCGGTACCTCCAATCTCATTCCAGATTCTCGTCCCATCACGCCTCGTGCGCAAGTAATACGGCAGGATGGCGAAGATTGGGGCCGCCTCTGCGGAAGGGTTCTGGATTCACACTGGTAGAATGGTATTCATCCTATCTTATTCCTCAAAAGCAACTTCGCCACGACAGCGGAAACTTGATTCTCGTACCCACGTTCAGACATGATCTGTAGCCGCTGCTGGAGCCATTGCTCGTCCCACAGGTCCCAACCATTTTCCGCAAAATGTTTGTGTAGGTCTCGCCTATCTGAACTTGACGCTATACGTCCGCAGGCAAGAGACAGCCTAACGGAGGCATTCGGCGCACATGCCCCTGAGTCAGTAAACTGTCGACGCAATCGCTTAAAGACGACAGATCGCAAGTGATCATCAGCAAAAAGTTTGAAGCGCTCCGCGAATTTTGGGTCTTTGCCATCAAAGGCCCGCATCGCAACACCGCGAGAGTCTAGATAGCTCTTGCATTCAACGACGCGTAGCACGTTCTTTCGTCCGCCGTAAGCAACTATGTCCAGCTCCCAGCGTGGTGATGACGGCCGACCGATCAGAACTTTCTCTTCCTTGGTCAAATCGACCTTGACTGAGGTTCGAACCCAGTAACCCTCCATCCAGAGGATTTCGCTGACCAGTTGCTCGAACGCGTCCAAGTGACCTCCAAAGCCGCGCTTACGGCAGAATGGCGAAGACACGGGCTGCGCCGCCGGAGCCGCCTTCGAGCTTGATCGGCGCAACAACGAGAAACGCGCCGGACTCCGGCAGCGCGCTCATGTCTGCCAGGTTCTCGAGGTGATAGAGGCCGGCGCCGTGCGATGCCTTGTGCACTTCGAAGCCTTTCGAGCGGCCGTAGTCCACGCTCATCGTGTCAATGCCCAGGCCCACGACGCCGCGCTCGATCAACAGCTTCACGGCTTCCACTGAGAAGCCCGGGAAACGCATGTTTCCCCCACGGCCCATGTTGCGATACCGCTCCTCGTCGCCGGCGCGCTTGGCCCAGCCGGTGCGCAGCAGCACAATCGAGCCCGGCTGGATGCGGCCGTGCTCGCGCTCCCAGCGCTCGATACGGCGTGTGGTGAGGCGGTAGTCCACGTCGTCACGCACATTACTGGTAACGTCGATCACCACGGTCGGGCCAAACAGCCGCTCCGCGGGAATTTGGTCAACGGTGGCTTTGCCGGCGGTGAAGTGCGCGGGTGCGTCCATGTGCGTGGCGTAGTGCTCCAGCATCCAGACGCTACGCGTGAAGTAACCGTCCTTGGCCATACTGGCATTTTCACGTGCCTCAAAGCTGCGCGCATCACCTGGCCAGCGCGGGAACTTGTCGTTGAGCGCGTAGGTAAGGTCAACCACCTTTGTGCGTCCGGAGGAGATGCCGCTCAAGCGGTCGTCTCGGTCCGCCGTTCGCCTGCGTTGTTGTGCAACCATCGTGCCTCCGGCAAGAATCAACAGCAATAAGACGGAAACTGCTTTTCGCATGATGTACTCCAGTTTGGAGTGTTACAGTTTGCCGAAGCCGGGGCCACGCAGGGCGCGGCCAGGCTTGGCGCCGGTGTGACTGCCGTCGCGCAGCACTTGCACGCCGTTGACGAACACGTGCACCATGCCGGTCGCGAGCTGGTGCGGCTTTTCAAACGTGGCGTGATCCTGAATCTTCGCCGGGTCGAACACCACCATGTCAGCAAAGTAGCCGGCCTTGAGCATGCCGCGGTCTTTGATCTTGAGATTGCCGGCCGGCAACGATGTGAGTTTGCGCACGGCTTCTTCCAGCGGGATGAGCTTCTCTTCCCGCACATACTTGCCCAGCAGGCGTGCAAAATTACCGTAAGCGCGCGGGTGTGGGTTGTACTGCAGGAAGACGCCTTCCGGCGCCTCGGAGCCTGCATCCGATCCAAAGCTCAGCCACGGCAGCTTAATCTGCTTGGCGACGTTCTCCTCCGACATCATGAAGTAGACCGTGTCCACGCGGCTGTCGTCTTCGATGATCAGGTCCATCGCCGTTTCCTGCGGCGACTTCTTCCGTTCCGCGGCCACGGCGGCAAGCGTCTTGCCGATCAGTGGACGCAGTTTTTCGTTCTTGAAGCCGACTAGCAGGATGCCGTCCGGCCCGGCGTTGAGGAACATGTTCTCCCACTTGTCGGTGGGCGTGGACATCTCCTTGGCCAGCCGCCGACGAATGGCCGGATCTTTCAGCCGCTTGATGAACTCCTTGTGACCGCCTTCCTCGACCCACGGCGGCATGGTGGCGGAGAGCCCCGTCGCGCCGGCGATGTAGGTGTACATGTCGGCCGTGATGGGCAGGCCCTGCTTGTGTGCTTCTTCGATTTTGGCGATGGCCTGGTCCATCTTCGGCCAGTTGGCTTTCCCTCCGGCCTTGAGGTGATAGACCTCTGCGGGCAGCTTGGCCTCGCGCGAAATGGTGATGAGCTCATCCAGCGCTTCGAGGAAACGAGCGCCTTCGCTGCGCATGTGCGAGATGTACATGCCGTCGTATTCGCCCGCCACCTTGCACAGCTCGACGAGCTCGTCCGTCTTGGCATAGAACGCCGGCGGATAGATGAGCGACGAGCCCACGCCGAGCGCTCCCTCGCGCATGGCCTGACGCACCAATTCCCTCATGCGCTGCAACTCTTCCGGCGTGGGCGGGCGATTAGCATAGCCAACTTCGTGGATGCGCACGGTGGTGGCACCGATAAACGACGCAATATTGGGCGAGATGCCCTTCTTCTCGAGATAGTTGAGGTACTCGGCCAGCGTGGTCCACTGGATGTCGTACTTGATGTCGCCCTGCCGCTCGACCGCTTCCTTCTTCATCGTATCGTTCAGCGGGCCCATGGACCAGCCCTCGCCAAACACTTCCAGCGTGACGCCCTGTTTGATATCTGCGAGCGAGCGGCCGTCCTCGATCAGCGATTCGGTGGCCCAGCTCAGCATGTTGATGAAGCCCGGCGCGACTGCCATGCCGGTGGCGTCGATTTCCGTTTTGCCACGACCGCTTACCGTACCCACGGCCACGATGCGGTCACCCTGGATGGCCACGTCGCCTTTGTAAGGCTGCCCGCCTCCGCCGTCGTAAATCGTGCCGTTGCGCAGCACCACATCAAATTCCGGTGCTGGCGAGCAGCCGGCGCCAGAAAAAGTGAACGCCAACACGATAAGAGCAGCCAGGAACGCAGATGTGTTCTTCATGGCTGGGTATCTTAC
>Ga0137796_10001201_pt1 | contig 15120 bp, 19 predicted proteins | sample OV2TP3_FD_97704 | JGI IMG/M metagenome (GOLD analysis project Ga0137796, IMG submission 97704)
TAGTCCACCCAGGTCATCGTCGGGTCAGACGGTGAAAGAGCTGCCGCAGCCACAGCTCGCCTGGGCGTTGGGGTTGTGGAAGACGAAGCCGGCCTGGAGCCCGGAGACCGTGAAGTCGAGGGTCGTCCCGTTGATGTAGAGGTAGCTCTTGGGGTCCACCACCACCCGCTGCCCCTCGAACTCGAACAGCCGGTCGTGGGGGCCGGCCTCGGTGTCGAACTCCAGGAAATAGGCCAGGCCGGAACAGCCACCGCCCCGAACACCCACCCGGAGCAGAGCCTCCGGCATCCCCTGGGCCCCGGCCAGCCGCTTGACCTCGGCGATCGCCTTCTCCGTCAGCGTGATCATGGTCCCTCCCCTGAGCGATGTCCGTTCACGAGGCCTCAGCCCCTGGGCCACGGGCCGAACCACCCTTCGGCGGACCCGCGCGTTCGACGCGACGGGTCCAGGCACAGCCGGGCGCACGTGATCCGCGTCGGCTCCTCGAAGGCCGAGCAGGAGCGCACCGCCACCGGGTCGCGAAACCCCGGCAGGCCCCACTCCACGAACTCCACCTCGACCTCGTGCCGGTAGACCGGGCACCAGATCCGCCGGCGCCTCACGACCTCGAAGGGGACCCTCCGGTCTAACGGCTCGACCTCTTTCGCCATCCTGCCCATCCCGAGGGTGGGGCGGCGAGCCGATACGACGGATCCAGGCACGGCGCCCGGCAGATCACCACGTTCGACTCCTCGTAGGCCGAGCAGACCCTCACCGCGACCGGGTTCCGGAAGCCCGGGATCCCCACCTCGATGAACTCCACCGTCACCTCCCGCTCCGCCGCCGGACACCAGAAGGTCCGCCGCTTGATCCGCCAGGACAGGCCTGGCCCCAGGCCCGCGCGCTCAACTGAAGGCGCGCGGTCGCCTCCGGAGCGGGGCGTCGTGGCTAGCCCTCAAGGCGCGGCGGCGAAAAGCGCGTCAGGCACCCTCGATTGCAGGTCCAGCGCGAGGGGTCCCTGAGCGAGCAGAACAGGATCCGCCGGCCGCCGGGATCAGCCACGTAGGCATCCCCCTCCAACTCGACCTCTGCGAGCAGCTCGCGCTCAGGGCACCACAGGGTCGTTCGCCGAGCCCTGGCGAGGGCCATCGCCACGATCGCCGCCGCCAGCATCACCAGGAGCCATCCCCAGACGCCCATGGCCCATCCTCCTCTGGCCTACGAGGCCGAACCCCTCTCGGGATCTCCTCCCTTCTGCAAACATGGTGCAAATCAATGCCTGGTCGCTTCCTCTCTAACTCCACGGAAACACGGTAGTTTCTCGTGAGGTCTGGCAGGGCAAAGGTGAGACACGTCTGACCCCCGTGGGGCACGATCGCCCCAGCACCTTCGGCATTCCCCAGGCAGTCGTGACGGTGGATCGCCGCGGCCAGCTCCCGGTAGCCCGGGATGATCGAGTCGTCGCGGTTGGCGAGGAGGTTCCACGCGGAGGCGGGCGAGGAGGGGTGGACGCTCGTCGAGCCCTCCGACGATCGTCAGGGCGGCCCCGCCCCGCGCCTTGGCCTCGTGGTAGCGGAGGAGCCGCTCCGTCGGCCTCCCCCCCGGCCATGGCCTCGGCGTGGCCGCTGGAGTAGATTCGGTTCTTCAGGGTGAGACGGCCGACCCGGATCGGGGTGAAGAGATACTTGAACTCGTGGGCCATCCTGCCTCCCCGACTTGAGCTGGAGGGTCAGCCAGGGCCTGGCGTTGCCGGTTACCTGTACTCGTACTCGAAGCTCAGCTTCGGGGCCGCCGTCCACCGCTCCTTGGCGTTCGCGTAGCGCATGAGCTGGGGCGGCTGGATCTCCAGGTCGATCCGGTACTTCCCCTTCCCCGGCAGGGCCACGTTGTCGCCGTAGTGAAAGGCGCTCCCGATCATCGGCGGGACCTCGACGGCCATGGCCTGACCGCCGTCGAGCCTGGTGATCGTCGCCTTGATGGTCATGTAGGGGATCGGGGCCTTGGAGAGGATGTCGAAGGCCTTGACCTCCAGGTGGTGGGTCGCCTGGCTAGCCGGCAGCATCTTCATCATCATGCCGTGGGCCGCCATCGGGCCCGCCGGCATGACCATCTCCTTCGGCTTCTCCATGAGGAGCTGGATCTCCATGTCGTGGATGATCCGCACGCCCACGAGGTCGTCGAGCCCCGCTTGGACGGGCCAGGCGAGCGCCACGATCAATCCGATCAGCACCGCGGTTGCCGACACCCTCGTCTTCATGGCCGCCCTCCTGTCCCTGAGCGCCAGCTCATCCTGGCTGATCCCGAACGCCGCCTCTCCCTGCGTACACCAGCCCGGCCATCCTGACATCCGCCGGGCGGCTTATTTTCATGGGGCAAACGCCCCTGCCAAGCCCCCCGAAGGCCGTAGGCCTTCAGCTTGTAGACGAGGGCCCGCCGGCTGATCCCGAGGAGCCGCGCCGCCTCGGTCCGGTTGTTCCCCGTCCGGGCGAGCGCCCGGCGGAGGAGGCTCACCCCTCGGCATAGGGGGTTCCCTCCCTCGCCGTTTGTCACCCGCCTTCAATCGAGTTGGACGCTCAAGAGGGTCCCGATCCCGCCCCAGAGATGGCCTGGCGATACCCCGGACAGGCCGCGTAGCGACCGCTCGTGCAGAACCGGGCGACCCTCTCCTCCGACGGCACCCGCACGCGCCCCGAGGGGGGCCGGCAGTAGACGGCTGTGGGGTACAAGGCCCGCGCGCCCACGTGGAAGACCGCGGGGAGGCGCTTCCCCGCGATCGTGTAGAGGACCTCCTTCATCAGGACCAGGCCTTGCCCAGAGGTGAAGTTGGTAACCCGCCCGCCGGCCAGGGCGAACCCCTCGCAGGTGGAGGCCGAGGAGTGCTCGGACTCCAGCTCCAGGAAGAAAAGCGGCTCCCCCCAGAGGTTCTTCTTCCCGGCGGCCTGGGCCGCCTGGAAGCCGGCCCCCATGTTGGTGGATGGCGTGATCGGGTAGGCGCACGCCCCCTGTGAGACGTGGGTCTCCACCCAGACCACCGCCTCCGAGCCGTCCGCGGTGGACGGGATGCCGGGGTAGCGAACGGCTTCGGCCATCGCCAAAAGGCCTACGCCGCCTTTCGGCGGCCGCCGATTCGCCTCGTGGGACGTCCCCGGCGCGCCCGGCGGGGCGGGGCGAAGCGGCGGGGGGCCTGCTCGAACGTGTCCCGGCACTGGAGGCTGCAGAAGTAGTGGTAGCGATCCCGATACCGGCAGACTGTGGTAGCCTCCCGAACATCGAACACGACCCCGCAGACCGGATCCTTCTTCATGATGTGCCCTCCCGCTCCGCCGGCAGGCGCGCCTCAGGCGGGGCCCCTAGTTGGCTGGTGGTGGCTGCTCCGCCCACGTACCTCTCGGGCTTCTTCTCGAAGGTGATCTTGCAGGCGACGGCGCAGAAGTAGTAGGTCTGCCCCTGGTAGGTCGCCGTAGCGGCGGCCTTGGCCTCGTCCACCTCCATCCCGCACACCGGATCCTTCGCCATCGCGATCACCTCCCGCTCATGGTCTCCTCGGTCCAGTTGGCTCTCCCCCCCCAATCGGCTAGTGTCCCGTCAGAAACTCGAAGACCGGCGGCCAGAGGAGCGTGGTCGCGATCCCGATCCCGACCAGGAAGACCACCAGCCACCGCCCGAGGCTCAGGTCACGGTGGCGGAGAGCCAGGTGCAAGATGACCCAGCTTCCGATCCAGACCGCAAGCGAGAGCGTCTCCTTCCCCGAGTAGGGGCCGATCCCCTCCGCTCCCGGCATCCACAGCTTGCCGATCCCGTGCACCCACGTGTTGAAGGCCTTGGAGGCCTGGGTCCCGAGGTTCACCAGCGCCAGCGTCATCAGCCCCAGCATGGCCGAGAGGATGGCAGCCACTGCCGGTCCTGCCTCCTGATGCAGACCGGGCAGGGGCGTCCACGCCACCTCGACGGTGGGCTCGTCCTCAAGAAGTTTCGTCATCATCGCACAGCCTCCCTTCCATTACGCCGGCCGGAGCTTCGTCACCGCTGCCCCAAGACCGAAGGCGATCACCAAGTAGAAGAACGAGAGTCCGAGGAGCACCGCGACCGTGTAGCGCATCCACTTGCGGTCCAGGACCTGCGCCCCGTAGTACCAGAGGACGAACGCCGCGGCCACGGTGAGGGGCAGGGTGAAGAGCGCCATGAACTCCTTGAACTCGAAGAAGATCTTGTGGACCATCGGCATGTTCTCCAGGAACCACGACCGCGGGCTCGCCGGGTCCTTGGCCCGGTAGAAGATGTAGAGCCAGTTCCCGAAGATGATGGCGATCAGGGAGAGCGTCGCCGAGACCGTGGCCAGGAGCTGGAGGTCGGCGAAGGCCCGGATGCGTCCGGTCAAGAGCCGCCAACCCAGATACAGCCCGATGGTCCCCACGATCAGATAGAGGAATGCGCTCAGCCCGTGAAAGGCCGCTGCCAGCGCCGCGCGGCTCTGGCCGATCAGCGCGGTGACGGGGGCGGTCGCGATGACCGCTGTGGCGGCAACCCCGATCAGGAGCCCCACCACCAGTGCCAGCGAGGCCGTTGAGGCCTCCTCCCGCTCCACCAATTCTCTGTTTCCGTTCATCAATTCTCCCTCCTTGTCGGCCGGCCCTCATCGGAACGGCCCACCGCCCTAAAGGGTGCAACCACGGTGCCATGGGGCGACGACGGGAAATCGCCACAGAACCAGCAGGTTATGGAGTGGGAGAGGTGAGGCGAGGGAGAACATGTCGGGGCGGCCACGCCCCAAATGGGGCATGGCCACCCCAGGGGGATCGTCAGGGAAACCGATGCAGGCTCCTCAGCCTGCTTTCCCTTCCAACTCCGCGAGTCGGGCGAGGAGGCGCTCGTGGACGCCGGGACCGGCCACCGTCTCCTCCACCGCCTCGAAGGCGTGGAGAAGGCCACGCTGCTCGGTCTCCGGGAGGAGCTGCTCGGCCATGGGGAAGAGGACGCCGTTCTCCTTGTCGATGTGGGCCCGGAGGAGCGCAACGTAGTCACGGATGGCCGCGGCGACCTGCCGGTCGTCCCCCTGCGCCATGGCGCGGACGTGGGCCCGGCCCTCCTCGTGCTCCCGGAGCATGACCCCGAGCGGCCCCCCCTCCCGCGGCATGCCGCGGCGCTCCAGGGCCGGGAAGAGGTGCTGCTCCTCCTTGCCGTGGTGGCAGCGGTCGGCGAAGGTGCCGAAGAAGGTCCGGAGCCACGCCAGCCCCGTGCGGTCCACGGCCTCGCCGTCCTCGAGCGCCTGGCCGAACCGCTCGAGGACGGTCAGGGCCCTCAGGATGACCTCGTGCTCCTCCCGGAGTCTGGCGGTCGGGGTGGCCGCATGATGCTGGTGTGTCGCCGCGCTAAGCGGTATTCCAGTCTTCACGAGTCCCTCCTCAATCAGAGTCCAGGCGCCGGGCCTCCCCCGACGCCGCTGGCGAGCGCGCACGGCGCTCATCCGCGCTCCCCACGGGACTGCCCGCCCGTATTCCCGCGCCTCATTTCCGTGGTTCCCTTCCAATCTCTGAGGTCGCCCCTGCCGCAAAGCAGGGCACCATGGCCCCCCCGGCAGGTCAGGCAGTACTGCGTGATCACGCCCACGGCGCGATCATCGCCCAGGAGCGTTCTGATCTTCTCGAGCATCTTCTGCGGCGCGATGGGGCCGCCGCAGGCCAAGCACCGCGGTTCGTGATCCCGGTAGAGGGTGAGCTTACCGCGGGAGAGTCGTGCGAGATCGGTCGTCTTCTCCACCCTGAGCACGCCCTCGGGGCACGCAGGGGCGCACTCCCCGCAGCCGACGCAGCGTCTGGCCTCGAAGGTCAGGGCCAGGCCCTCCTGGCCTCGTCCGAGGGCGAGGGCCCCGGTCGGGCACGCGTGGACGCAGGCGCCGCATCCGGTGCACCCATCCCTCAGTTCGACGACCCCGAGGGGGGAGTGAGGGTGGATGAAGGAGCGGTCGAGGCCGGCGCCCTGGCCCCCGGCGAGGTCGAGCAGCGTCTGAGCGGTGCCCAGCGGACTGAAGAGTGCCGGCCTAGACGGCCCGTCCCGGCGTTCGCTGCCAGACGCCGGGACGAACGCAAGGGCGCCGGCCAGCTCGGTGGGATCAGCAGTCTCCAAGAGCCTCACCCCCTCGGGAGAGGCCCCGAGCATGCTCAGCGCCTGTTGGGCGTACTCTACCCGGCCGCGAACCACCTCAGGCTGCCCAAAGCGACAGGTCTCCCGGCCACACGTGAGTACGGCGACGGCCGCGGCGCCCAGGTCCAGGCACTGGAGGAGCCAGGTCGGGGTCACCATCCCGGCGCACGGGACCTCGACGGGGAACCACTCGGCCGCGCTGGTATCTCCCGCTCGGGGGAACCGCTCGAGGGTGGCGGCGTTTTGCCGACAGGTGAACAGGATTCCCCGTGGACGGAGGTCGCGGGTTGACCCATTCAGAAGGGCCGCCACCTGGGCCTCGATCTCCGGGAGCGAGGCGCCCGGGAAGTCGAAGGCCCCCCGTGGGCAGGCGGAGACGCAGGCGCCGCATCCGGTGCATGACGCCTTCTTGAGAACCATCCGCCCGTCATCGGACGGCGTCAGGGCCGCCCGCGGGCACGCCTTGGCGCAGACCCGGCACCCCTCCTCGGCGGCGCAGGCGTCCTGCCGGATCGACGGGACGGCTTCGTAGCGGAGGGGAGGAAGGGTCAAGAGGGCGCGACGGCTCACCTGCTGGTCCCAGGAGAGGACGGGCTTGGTATTTTCCGGTCCACTCTTCTGATGAGCACGCGCCTTGGCCAAGGCGGCCTTCAGGAGCAACCCAGCCTTCGTCGTGGCCTGGGGCCTCGGGTGCGCCAGGGCGCAGAAGGTGCCGAGATCGAGGACCTCGATCCCGAAGGGGTCGAGCCCGAGCCTCCTGGCCCGGGCGTGGAGCTCATGCCGGCCTCCGTCGATGGAGCAGAGGCCGAGGATGAGCCCCCCAGCCGCCTTGAGGCCAGGATCCAGCCACGCCGCGGCCTTCTCGCACGGTCCAGCCTGTCTCCGGATCTCGACCTCCGCGTGCTCGGCCGCGAGCGCCTCTTCGACCGCGGCGAGGTCCAGGCCGTGACCCAGGCGCTCCAGCTCTTCGCAGAGGAGGACGATCACGTCCCGGCTCCCTCCCGGTATCGCCCGAGGAGGGCGGCGACGAGGTCGACATCGTGGGCGAGGAAATCCCGCGCCGCGCCGGTCGCAAGGCCGTAAAACGCCCCTCCATCCAGCTCAGCCGCCCGACGGGCGAACTCGGGGAACCAGCGGGCCAGGTGCCGCTCGAGAAAGCGCTGCTCGCGCCGGAGTCGCTCCACCGACCCGGCGAGGTCCTCTCGCTCCCACATCTCCGCCTCCTCCTGGCAGAGGAGGCCCATGAACTCCAGCTCGACGGCGGCATGGTCGGGAGGCTCCTTGAAGGAAGAGGCCACCGAGAACCCGGCGCGGGCGTACTCCTGATCGAGGCTCGCCAGCACCTCGCCGACGGCCTCCGGCGGGTAGTAGGCTGACTCATAAGGGAGAGACGGCGCGCCGTCGGGGCTCACCATGAAGGCGCCCACATAGGCCGCCTCCAGCGCCGCCCGGTCAGCGCCCTCCATCCCTCGGAGCGAGCGGAGCAGGCCCTCCCAGGCAGGCCAGAAGGCGAACCTCGAGAGCGGCCGGGTCTCCGCCAACAGCTCCCCCGCGACCCGGGGCAGGATCGCGATCCACTCGGCGTCGGGGTAGAGCAGCACGGTTGTGAGGACGCGGTAGACGGCATGTCTGAGCCGCGCCAGCTCGTGGAGCGGGAGGTCTCCCTCGAGGGCAGGGCGCCGCGGCGCGGCCCTAGCCCCGGCGGCTCGGGAGCAGCTCATAGACCACCGCTGCGCTGAAGACCGCCATCACCCCCAGGACGAAGAGCGCCGCCGCGAACGGCACACGCGGATCGCTGAAAGCGGGGCTTCCCGGGGTCCCCAGAGGGGCCGCCAGGAGGAAATAGCTCACCGCCTGGAGGGCGAAGCCACCGATCACGAGCACAAGGGTCCAGAACGTGCGCATCACCGACCTCCTCTCACGACTCGGGAACCTCCATGATGGGAAAGGCCTTGACGAACAGGATGTAGAGCAGGGCCCCCAGGCCCAGCAGCCCCAGGACGACGCTGATCTCCACCCAGCTCGGGGCGTAGTACCCGACCCCGTAGGGGAGGAGCGTTCCGTGGGTCTGAGAGGGGACGACGATCAAGTAGCGCTTGCCGATCGCGGCCAGGTTCACCAGGATCCCCGCCAGGACCGTGACACCCACGCTGTAGCGCCCCCTGAGGAACTGGAGGAAGAGGAGCAGGAACGGCACCACGAGGGAGGCGACCGACACCCAGAAGACCGGGGCGTACGGTCCTGTCAGGATCGCCGCGGAGACCCGCGCCTCATGGTGATGGGGCTCGTAGGTTATCGTCAACCACTCGACCACCATAAAGTAGAGGTAGACGACGGTGAGGACCATGAGGATGTTGCCGAGCCATTGGAAGAGCTTGAGGTTCAGTCGCTCGCGCTCCCCCAGGAGCCAGCGGAAGATCGCGGCGATCACGATGAGGTGCCCGATCCCCGACACCCCGGCCAGGATGACGAAGCCGGGGGCCTGGAGGGCGCTGTACCACCCGGGCCTTCCGATCTGGAGCCCGAAGACCACGCCCAGGGTGGAGTGGGCGGTCACCAGGAGCGGCAGGATCGCCAGGGCCAGCCAGAAGGTGGCGCGCTCGTGGCGTTGCCGCTCCTCGGGGGTATCGCTATAGCCCGCGGCCCAGAGCCGGTAAAACTTCTGAAGCGCCCCCTGGCTCCGCTCGGCGCAGACGGCCGCGTCCCGCCTGCCGGCCAGGTAGAGGTAGACCAGGCTGGCGAAGAGGTAGCCGGAGATGACCAGGGTGAAGGTGCCGAAGAAGGGGGACATGGGGCGCCCGTATCGGGGCAGGTTGATCAGCGCCCTCAACGGCTGGCCCACGTCCACCAGGACGCTGAATGCCCCGAGGATGAGCGAGATCACGGTCAGGAGTTCTGCCATCCTGGAGATGGGCCTGAGCTGCTCGAGGTTGAACAGCCGGATCAGGGCGGCGATGGTGATCCCGGCGAAGCTCACCCCCACGAAGTAGACCACGAAGACCACGTAGAGGCCCCAGGTCGCGCCGCCCATGGTCCCGATGTTTCGGAGCCCCGTGACGACCTCGCCCTCCACGAGCTGGAGGGAGTAAGCAAATACGCCGAGGGCGACGAACGCCAGCGCAATGCCGACCAGGATGTACCAGCCCACATTCCACTGGCCGACCCCGTAGCAGGGAACTGCCATCGGTCTGATTGCCATGGCTCACGCCCTCCCTTTGACTTCCTCGATCTGGTGCACCTCGGCGCCAGGCAGATGCCCGCCGGTGTAGTACACCCTCGGCCGGGTCCCCCTCTCCTCCAACAGCCCGAAGTGGGACTTCCTTCGCAGGAGCTGCGAGACCTCGCTGTTGGGGTCTTCCAGGTCCCCGAAGTGGAGCGCGAACACCGGGCAGTTAGCCACGCACGCCGGCTTGAGCCCCTTCTCGACCCGGTGGACGCAGAAGGTGCACTTCTCGATGACGCCCTTCGAATGGCCGCCACCGGCGGTGCGCCGCTGTTCCTGGCCGTATCTGCCGTCGAGGTCCGGATTCTTATACGGGGGGCTCGTGCCGTTCGTGACCGGCCTGAGATCCGGATCCCTCCAGTCGAGGTAGTACGCCTTCTTGGGGCTCTGCCAGTTGAAGTAGTTGACCCCGTAGGGGCAGGCCACCTCGCAGTACCGGCAGCCGATGCAGCGGTCGGTGTCGGTGGCGACCAGGCCGTCCTCCCGTTTGAAGCGGGCCCCCACCGGGCAGACCTTCACGCACGGGGCGTTGTCGCAGTGCATGCAGGGGCGGGGCATGAACCAGATCTTCGTGCTGGGGAACTCCCCCTCCTCGAAACGGAAGACGTGCATCCAGAAGGTGGCCTGGGGGGTATTGTTCTCAACCTTGCAGGCCTCCATGCAGGCCCGGCACCCGTTGCACCGATCGAGGTCGATCACCATGCCGTATCTGGGCATCGTCCGTCACCTCCCCTCAGGCTTTCGTGACCCGGACCTTCACCTGGAAGGACTGGTCGGCGCTGTTGGCCACGTACCCCTCGCCCGTGAAGAAGAGGGCGTTCGCCGTCGGGCCGTGCCCTTTGCTCCACGGATGGGTCCACATCCCGTAGTGGTGCGGCATGCCGACGACGTCGGGTCGGACCCCCTCGGTCAGCCGGGCCCGGACCTGGACCCTCCTGGTCTCCCCGGTGAGCGCGTTGTGGGACTCGACCCAGACCATGTCCCCGTCCCTGATCCCCTTGGCCCGCGCCGTCTTCGGATTGATCTCGAGCCGCTGCTCCGGCGCCAGCTCGGCCAGAAGGGGGATGAAGGTGGACCGGCCCTGCTTGAACTCGACCAGCTTGTAGCTGATGAGGGTGAGGTCGTACCGGGCCGGGGAGCCGTGCATCGTCGGCATCCGCCAGGTGGGGAACGGCGTGTAGTCCCGCCAGTAGATCTCCTCCGCCCCCTTGGCTTTCATCTCCTCCCGGTAGCGGAGGAGCGACTCGCCGTAGAGGCGGTGGCGGAGGCCGTTGAAGGGGGGATCCTGGGCGAAGCCGTAGTACTTCGTCGCCTTGACGGGCCCCTTCACCTTCACCCCATGCTTCTCGAAGTAGGCAACCCCCTCCTCGATCCCCTCGGACTTCGCCCAGCGGTCGAAGATCTCTCTCACCGAGGGCTTGGCGTTGACCTCCAGCTTGTAGGAATCCTTGAGCTTGAGGGCCTTATTGATCTCGTCGAGGTAGCCGCCCTCGCCGTAGAGGATCCCGGCCTTCTCGCAGAGGTCCAGGTAGATGTCGATCTCCCCCCGGCTCTGGTAGAGGGGCTTCATGGGCGGGATCCTGAGGGCGACGGCGTCCACGTACTGATTCGTGGCGCTCGAGGGCCCTTCGTACTTCTCGATGGTGGCGGCCGGAAGGACCACGTCGGCGAAGTAGTCCGCTGTCTCGCTGAGCCAGGGGTCGATCACGACCACGAACTTGAACTTCTTGTAGGACTCGACGAAATCCGGCTGCGAGGCGAAGGAGACCAGCGGGTTCGACATGTGGACGATCATCACTTCGGGCGTGTAGTCCACCCCGTACTTCTCCGGGTTCAGCATGACCTTGGCCACGATGCCGGAAAGGTTGGAGTTGATGGGGAAGAACTTCGAGTCCTTGAGGTAGATGTTGTAGGGGGGGTCCTTGATCTTGATCTGGTCCAGCTTCTCGAAGTTCGCGTGGGGCTTCCAGGTGAAGTCGACGCGCACCCCCCCCACGGCTTCGACGGCGCCCAGGAGCATGAAGGGCATGATCATCGCCCTGATGGCCTGGAACCCCAGCTCCTGCTGCGCCACGTGATAGGCCATGATGCTCACCGGCCGAGACGGGAGCGCCACACCGTCAACCACGACGGTGCTCCCGATCATAGCGTTCTGCCCCAGCTCCAGCGCGATCCGTCGGATCGCGTCGGCCGGTACGCCGCAGATCTCAGCGGCCCACTTCGGGGTGGCCTGGACCACGTGCTCCCTGAAGAGCTGGAAGGCCGTCTTCACCTTGACGTCGCCGACCGTGTACTCCCCGTCGAGCGCCGGGTCCGCGTCCTTGGCGTCGAACGGCCTGGCCTTCCCAGCCTTCGAATCCCAGACCTGCTCCTTGCCGTCGATGCGGAGGAAAAACCCGTCCTCCTTGACCAGGAACGGGGCGTTCGTGTGCTTCTTCAGGTAGTCCTGGTCGATGAAGCCGCGCTCGATCAGGACGTTCGACAGGGCGAGGGCGAGGGCCAGGTCGGTTCCCGGTCGGATCGGGAGCCACTCGTCGGCGAAGGGACCCGCGCCCCTGAGGCGGGGGTCGATGGCGATCACCTTCATCCCGCGTTCTTTGGCCGGGATGAGCTGCTGGGGCCAGGTGATCCAGCAGAACTTGTTCCCGCCGGCGTTGGTGATGTTCCACCCCCACGAGAGCAGGTAGCGGCAGTGGCGGAAATCGGGGTGGAGGACGCCGTGAAGGCCGATCGTGTACTCCGCCGCGCGGTAGCCGGCATCCGAGCAGTAGGCGCCGTGGTGGAGCTTCGTCGCTCCCGAGGCGTTCACGAAGGCGTTGTCGTAGAAGGCCCCACCCTTGCTTCGCCCCTTCTGCCAGACCAGGAGCCGCTTGTCCCGGACCCTGACCTCCCTGATCTTCTCCCCCACCAGCGTGAGGGCCTCCTCCCACGAAATCTGGCGCCAGGTGCCCGGCTTCCCCTTTTCGTTAGTCCGGAGCAGGGGGGCCTTCACCCGGTTCGGGTCATAGACGGCCATGATCTGGGCGGTCCCCTTGGGGCAGAGGGTCCCCTGGTTGCGCGGATGCTCGGGGTGTCCCTCGAACTTGACCACCCGCCCGTTGATTTTGCGGGCAAGCATCCCGCAATCCTGCTTGCCGATCCAGCAGGTGGTGGGCACCCACTCCTCCGCGCTGGCGGCCGCCTTCTCGGCCCCGGCCACCAGGGTCTTGGGCTTACCGGAAAGGAAGGAAGCCAGGGCCCCTCCCCCAGCCACCCCGGCGGTGCCCTTGAGAAAGCTCCTTCGGGTGATTGCCATCTCCGGCCCTCCTCTCACACCGAATCCAGGGCTGCGCAAATCATCTCGTCGAGACCCCTCGTCCGGTGACCCTCCTCGGTCGCCGGCTGCCGGCTGAGCCCGTTTGTCCGCTGGTACGCTACCGGACTCTCTCCTTGTGAAAAGAAGAGCAAGAACGATGCCCGGGAGGCCCGGCAAGCGACCCGCGGATGGGTGATACGACCCTTTTCTACGTGAAAGGAGGAGGTTGCAGGGCGGTGAACGCAGACGCCCGACCGGACACCCCTGGCTCAGGTTAGCCAGTCGAGCTAGTGCAAACGGAGGAGGGAATCGCCCGGCATAGTGGGGAGATCACGCCTCAATGGGGCGCCGTTGCCACAGCCGGGAGGGATATCTGGAGACCTGGGGCCCAGGGTTCTTCGGGAACTGCCGCCGGCCACTGGCACGCGCCTTGCTCATTTCCTTGGCCGGGCTCCGAGGTTGGGCCCTCCTGAGGAAGGGTCCAATGGGTTCTGAAGCATAGTCAATGGGCTGGTGAGCTTGCACCCAGACGCACAGGAGAGGAGGGCACCCATGGCGAAGGATCCGGTCTGCGGGATGAACGTGGACGAGGCAAAGGCCGCAGCCACGGCGGTGTACCAGGGGAAGACCTACTACTTCTGCTCCAGCGGCTGCAAGGCGACCTTCGAGAAGGCGCCCGGCAAGCACGCGGGGAGCTGATCGGAGGCGACCATGCGACGACTCGGGCAAGGGTTGACGGCCGCGGCGGCCGGCTGGCTGGTGCCAGGCCTCGCGGCGGCTCAAGGACGGACTGACTGGGCGGGGTGGGAAACCCATCCGATGTGGTGGATGTGGGGAACCTGGGGGATCGGGATGATGCTGTTCATGCTGGTCTTCTGGGGCCTGGTGATCGCGGCGATCGTGCTCGGCATCCGGTGGCTGGTGAGCCAGGGGAAGGAGTCCCGGCCTGACGCGGCCCTCGAGATCCTGCGCCAGCGCTACGCGCGCGGGGAGATCAACCGGGAGGAGTTCGAGGCGAAGAGGCGGGACCTGGGCTAGGCCGTGGAGCGCCTGTATTCCCGGCCTGAAGCAAGCCCCTGCGGGAACATAAATGGAACCGAGACAACGGCAGTTCTCTCTCTGGTACTTTATCGCGGCGCTCCTGGTCCTCCTGGCCGTTCAGAACCTCGTATTCGCTAAGGCGCGCCAGATCACCATGGAGCACTTCCTCCGGGCCGCCAAGGACACGACCCCATCCGTCACGGAGGAGATGGAGCGCGATTACGAAAAGATCGCCCAGACAATGAAGCAGGAGGCGATGCGCATCGGCTTTCGCCCCTCCCGCCCCGCATGAGTCTCGGCAGGAATTCGATCCGGTACGACGGCTTGACGGCGCCACCAGGTCCTGCCTACAATCTTGTCGCCGACACCCCACCCGGCGAGCACCGGCAAGGGTCTGATGCTGCCCAGGGTCTCCGTCGCCCGTCACTGCTGCGCGGCCTCCGTCAACCTCGCGGCGTGGCCGAGCTGCTTTCCCGGCACCTCCCGCTGCCCCAGGCGAGCACGTGCGGCAGCACTTCCTGCCACGCCTGCTGCGCGACGAGCTGCGGCTGATCCGGGAGCTGTTGTGACCGCGGCGACGCCCGAGTTGGCGCTCGAGCAAACGGAGCGATCGGAGGGAGAGACGACGATGAAGATCACCGGCATCGCACTGCTGGCGGCGGCCACGCTGCTCGCGGGCGCCGCGACGCACGCCGAGACGCCGGCGGCGAAGGAGTTCACCCTCACGGCGAAGGAGGTGCCGTGGACGCTGGCCCCCGGGAAGGTCGTGAAGGGGTGGGCGTACAACGGGCAGATCCCGGGGCCCGAGATCCGCGTCAAGGAAGGCGACCGGGTGCGGGTGACCTTCAAGAACGAGCTGCCGGTCCCCAGCTCCATCCACTGGCACGGGGTCCACGTCCCCTGGATGATGGACGGGCCGCCCGGCATCAACCAGAAGCCCGTCAAGCCTGGCGAGACGTTCGTGTACGAGTTCGTCGCGCGACCGGCCGGGACGCGCTTCTACCACACCCACGGCTCGGGCCAGCACGACGAGGCGCTCCAGATGGACATGGGGCTTTACGGCGCGTTCGTCATCGAGGCCCGGGACGAGCCCCGCTACGACCGGGAGTACACGATCGTCCTCTCGGAGCGCCTCTCCACGCTGATGCCCTGGGAGGAGAAGCCGGCCGCACCGCACGGCGGTCACGGTGCCGCGCCGACGCCCTCCGCACCGGCCTCGGCCGCCGGGCACGGGGCGGGCGCCTCCGACAGCTTCTTCATGAACGGCAAGAGCTGGCCCGAGGCGGAGCCGCTGCGGGTCAACCAGGGAGAGCGCGTGAGGATTCGCCTCATCAATGCCGGCTCCATGTCCACACACCCGATGCACCTGCACGGGCACAGCTTCCGCGTCGTCGCCATCGACGGCAACCGCCTGGAGACCCCGATCGTGCGGGACGTGGTG
>Ga0137796_10001202_pt1 | contig 15115 bp, 14 predicted proteins | sample OV2TP3_FD_97704 | JGI IMG/M metagenome (GOLD analysis project Ga0137796, IMG submission 97704)
GAATCAAGATGGCCGGCAATTGGAACTGGACGATCTCCAAGACCGTCAGTGCACCCGCGCGTGACACAGCCAAATCCGCGGCCTGATAAGCGGATCCGATATCCTCCAAAAAATCAAATAAAGAAAATGGTACGGCCCCGTGAGCATAAAAATCTCTGAGCTTTGTATAATCGTTTCTTCCGCTGATATGAATCACCTGGAAATCCAAATGCTTTTTCAGCAAAGGCATGGCCTCGACAAATTCGGCATTGATCCTGCGGCTCCCCTGACTGCCTCCCAAAACCAAAATCGTGAGTTTATTTTCATCCAAGCCAAACTGCGAAAGGAGATCCTTTTTAGCGAGAGGACTCTGTTGGGCATGGGTGGGACAGCCGGTCCATACCGTCCTTAAAGAAGGAAAATATCTTTGACTCTCTTTAAAAGTAATGGCAATTTTGCCAACCCCTAAGGATAAGATTCGATTGGCCCGGCCGGGGACCACATTTTGCTCATGGATCATCGTCGGGCAACGCAAGAGAAAGGCCGCGCCCAGAACAGGAAACGCGCCGTAACCGCCAAATCCACAAACACAATCGGGCTTAAGATTCTTTAGGATCTGAAAAGATTCCTCCAAGGCCTTCAACATATAAAAAAATGATTTCAAGAAGCCCACGACCGAGGAGAATGAAAACCCTTTGGCGCTCAAATTGAAATAAGAAAACCCCTGCTCTCGGATTTTCCTTGAGGCCTCGCCGAAGACTCCCACCAAGATCGCGGCATGACCCATCCGCCTCAATTGATCGGCCACTTTTAAGGCGGGAAAGATGTGCCCGCCGCTTCCGCCGGTTGCCAAGACGATCTTCATAGGTCATGATGACGCGACACGTTTAATAAAAGGCCGATGGCAATCATGTTAAAAATCAAGGCTGAGCCGCCGTAACTGATAAAAGGAAGAGGCAGCCCCTTCGTGGGAAGGACGCCGATGCTGACCCCGATATTCACAACGGCCTGTAACCCGATCAGCAGGATGATCCCCAGACTCAAAAAATACCCGAAGGCCTCCGTTGTCCTATTCACAATTCGCAAGCCCTGCCAGATAAAAAATATAAAAAGCACGACAACCGTAAAGGTTCCCGCAAAACCCAATTCTTCTCCGATAATGGAAAGGATAAAATCGGTATGGGCTGCCGGAAGATAAAATAATTTCTGAACGCTCTTGCCTAATCCCACGCCGAAGAGCCCGCCCGAGCCTAAAGCAATCTGGGATTGCGAGAGCTGAAACCCGACCCCCAAGCTGTCTTCCCAGGGATCAAGAAAAGCCATAATCCTCGCCATTCGATATGGGACCCGAACAATGAGAAAATAAAGAACGGGCAGGGAAAGCAAAAGAATCATCAGAAGATATTTGAGTTTCGCCCCGGCCACAAACATCAATGTTAAAACCAAAAAGCCGATCAAAACACAATTGCCCAGATCCGGCTGTTTGACAACCAGCAGACAGACCAACCCCAAAATCACAACCAGCGGCAGAAATCCCTCCTTGAAATTTCGGATCTTATTCTGTTTGCGGGCCAGAAAGTCGGCAACATAAATCAGAAAGACCAACTTCGTCATCTCGGAGGGCTGAAAGCTCAAAGGTCCGACCTGAAACCAGCGTCGGGCGCCATGACTTTCCTTTCCTATGCCGGGGATCAGGACGATCACCAATAAAAAGATCGCCAGCAGTAAAAGCGGTTTGGCTGCTTTGCGCAATTCATAATAGTCGATCGCCATCGCGAGGATCATCAAGAGGATCCCCAGCAGTAAAAACAAAAGATGACGGTTGAGATAGTACGCGCTGTCCCCCTGTTCTTTGAGGGCGTAGACGCCGCTGGAGCTGTAAATCATAACGACACCGATCGCAATGAGGACAATCAAAATTGAGGTGATGGAGATTCTAATGTCGCGCATATTTCAGTGTTCCATGCTAAGCGTCATGAGTCGTGCGTCTTGGGTTACCCACAACTCACGACCCATGACTCAAGACCCACTCAAAGCTCTTGGACAATCTTCTTAAATATCTTCCCCCGTTCTTCAAAATTCGAAAACATATCAAAGCTGGCGCACATGGGGCTGAAAACCACATATTCACCCCTCTGTGCCGATTTTTGCGATTTTCTAACAGCCTCGAGAAGGGAAGGACATTCTTCCAGCGCCACCACATCCGCGAAGGTCCCGCGGATCTTGTCCCGGGCTTCCCCAATCACGAGCATCTTTTTGACCCGGGCCTTCACCAAATCGCGCAGAACCGAAAAATCGATATTCTTGTCCCTCCCGCCGCAGATCATAACGATGGGGCGCTCAAAGTTTTGAATGGCCCAGCGCGAGGCCTCGGCTGTTGTGGCCTTGGAATCATTGATAAAATGAACGCCGGCCACGCACCGCACCCACTCCAGACGATGTTCCACCCCTTTGAATTCCCGGAAAACCTTTAGCGCAATCTCCTCGTCCACGCCCAAAATCCTTGCCACGGCGAGCGCCGCGAGCTGATTGGGATTCTTGGCTCTGGGATCGTCGCCGTTAAAGTAGATCACCTTCACCTTGAGATGAGCGGCCAGACCCCGCATCCGGGGGCAATCCGCATTTAAAAGGGCGTAATCTTGCGGCTTTTGATTTAAGAAGATCCTTTTTTTTGCCTCCCAGTATTCCTCGAGATCCCGATGGCGATCCAAATGGTTCTGGCTGAAATTCAAAAAGACCGCCACGTGCGGCCGAAAATCGACGATGGATTCCAACTGAAAAGAGCTTACCTCCAAGACCACGACATCTTTGTCTTCTGAATCTAAAGCATGCTCAGAAAAAGGCGTTCCCACATTACCGCACAAGCACGGCCTTCGGCCGGCTTTCTCAAGGATTTGCGCAATGAGGGTCGCGACCGTTGTCTTGCCGTTGGTTCCGGTCACAGCCACAACCGGCTTAGAGCAGAATCGCCAGGCCAATTCAATCTCCCCCAAAACCGGGATCTTTTGGGCCTTAGCCCACCGAATGGGCCGGGCATTCCGCGGAACACCCGGACTGAGGACGATCAGATCGCTGTCTTCGATAAACTCGACCGTATGGCGCCCCCATTCGACTTTAACATCTTGAGGATTTTTGAGTCTTTCTAAATCCGTTCGAATCGAATCGTAGGAGGCTTGATCCGAAATCTTTACCCTCCCCCCCATTTGAGACACAAGATTGGCGGCCGCGATGCCGCTTCGCCGGGCTCCGATGATTGTGACCTTTTTGTTGGCTAAATTCATTTCCAGTGCTAAAGCGAAATGGGAGCGGAGGCGTTGCTGACACCCCCCTATCGAATCTTCAGGGTCGTCAACGTCAACAGCGCCAGAATGATGGCCGTGATCCAGAAACGGATGATGATCTTCGATTCATTCCAGCCGGACATCTGGAGGTGATGGTGCAAAGGAGACATTTTGAAGATGCGCTTTCCGGTCGTCTTAAAGGAAAAAACCTGAAGAATGACCGAGAGGGCCTCCAGCACAAAAACGCCTCCCAAAAAAACCAGCAGCAATTCTTTTTTGATCAAAACCGCCACGACCCCGAGGCTGCCCCCCAACGCCAAGGATCCCACATCCCCCATAAAAATCGTGGCCGGATAACAATTAAACCATAGAAATCCCAGAGAAGCCCCCACCAAAGCCGAGCAAAAAACCGTCAGCTCCCCGGCATGCGCCACATAAGGAATAAAAAGATACTGGCTGAATTGAAAATGCCCGCTGACATAGCTCAACACACTCAAGGTCATGGCCACGATCAAAACACAGCCGATCGCCAGGCCATCCAAGCCATCGGTTAGGTTCACGGCATTGGAGGCGCCCACGATCACCACGACCACAAAAAGGACATACAAGGCTCCTAGGTCCACCACCACTTCTTTTAAAAAAGGAATATCCAGCTTTGTCGAAGTCTCGGGGAAAAAATAAATAAACAAGCCAACGAGGGATCCCAGGGCAACCTGCCAAAAGAGTTTCGTCCCGGCTCTAAGCCCTCGATGGCCCTTTCTTGTCAGCTTGATATAATCGTCAATCCCTCCCAAAACCGCAAGCCACAAAAAAGTCACCAGCGTCAAGACAATAAAAGGATTGCTCAAATCAGCCCACAGCAAAACCGCCAAGGCAACGGCCCCGACAATAAAAATCCCTCCCATCGTGGGCGTCCCCTCTTTGGAGTGCTGAAAACGATCCAAATCCGGACAGTCTTGACGTTTGGCGATCTCTCGGATCTTGCGTTCTTTTAATTTTCTGATGAAGAAAGGGCCGAGAACCACACACAGAAGAAAGGTGGTTATGGCGGCCATCGCGGAGCGGAAGGTGATGTAGCGAAAAATATTGAAGGCAAAAAAATCATCGCTGAGTCGGGCAAGATAATAAAACATCAATCAGATCCCTGGGAGTTTCTGCTTAAGAGGCGCCAGAGGCCTCGATCAAAAATTGAACAGTCCGCTCCATCTGCATGCCGCGGGAGCCTTTGACGAGAATGACGTCTTCCGGCTGACAGTATCCTTGAAGTCTTTGATGAAGCTCGTTGAGTGTTGTGCAGTGATAGGCATCCAAGCTAGGATTTTCTTTTTTGGCCGTTTGGGAAACAAACCGCGACAACGGCCCTAAGCTGATCAGGCCATCCACCTGAGAGCGGGCAACCATTTTTCCCACTTGGATATGGAGCGACCGCGATTGGGAACCCAGCTCCAGCATATCCGCAAAGACCAGAATCCGTCTTCCCCGCGTCTGGAATTGACTCAACGTCTCAAGGGCGCTGCGCATGGAAACCGGATTGGCATTATAACTATCGTCGATCACGGACCAGGCGCCTTTTCGATAGACTTGTTGACGGCCTTTGGGAAAATTCACTTGGGCCAGTTGGGTTTTGATCATCGGATAACTGATTTTAAATAACCGGGCACAGGCAATGGCTGCCAGAGCATTATACACATTATGACGAGCAGGGCTTCCTAAAACAAAACTCTTTTCTCCATTAACCTGAAAGCGGGTCGAGAGGTCATTTTCTATGGTGATGGAACTCGCCTGATAATCCGCTTCCTCTTTAATCCCATAAGTCAAAATTTTATGCCCCCAAAAACGCCCCAAGATCTTCCTTAAATAAGAATCATCGGCATTGAGGACGACCGGTGCGGGACTTCGCAGATTTTTGATCAACTCCAATTTTTCTTTAAAAACACCTTCGGGGGTTTTCAAGCATTCCAGGTGGGAGGCGCCGATATTGGTCAAAATGCCGATGGTGGGGTTCGCCACATGCCTCAGCCAGCGGATGTCTCCCGGCTGGTTGGTCCCCAGCTCCACAACGGCCATCTGATGGGAATGATTTAACCGCAAGAGCGTTAACGGCACGCCGATATGGTTATTTTCCGTGGCGGTGTTTTTTAAAACACTGTAGCGGCCTTGCAGAACCTGGGCCAGCATTTCTTTGGTTGTGGTCTTGCCCGCAGAGCCCGTGACGGCCACAACCGGAATACGAAAGCGGTCCCGATGAAAGCGGGCGATCTGCCCTAGGGCTTGAATCGTATCTTTGACAAGAATAACGGGTGTGCCGTTTTTCAAAGAGAGATCCCTCCGAGAGACAATCGCCAGGGAGGCGGATCTTCTGATCGCTTGATTGACAAACTCATGGCCGTCAAAGTTTTTTCCGGGGATGGCGATGAAGAGCTCGTGAGGCTTAATGGTCCGGGAATCGGTGGAGATCCCTTTAATAGGGAAGGAGTCCTGGATTGGACTTGGAGAACCTTTTAAAAACGTGCCTCGGGTGGCTTGTAAGATTTCCTGTAGGGTGAACATGAAAAAGTGAATCTCTGTTGACTAAGGTCGGTGGATACGTCAGTATTAAAATTTTACTGAATCCCCGAGAACGCACCTGTACCGGAACGCGTGATCATCACACCGTTATTGGTTAGAATCACCGTATCCGACCCGTTTCCGCCCTCACGGGTATTCCTGGTAGCGGTAATAGTATAAGTGGACGCTCCCATTCCTGAAAAACTATAGGTGAAATGATTATTGGGTGAATTGGCCGGATCTTCCAGATCGAGATCGCTAAAAACACCACAGTTCTCATACGAACTTCGCTGGAGATAGCAGCGCTCCACCGATTGACGAATAGCGGCTACATTCGTCAAGGCCTCAACGGATCGAGAATACTCAACTGTTTTGAAAAACCGGGGCAAAGCCAAGCTGGCAAGACCACCGACAATAATGATCACAATGATGATCTCAAGCAACGTGAAGCCACGATGATTTCTTTTAAATCCCACTTTGCCTTCTTTCACTTTACTTTGACTCTACCCCTGATTCACAGCCAATGAGGAGTGAGCAAAGTAATTCCTCACAACCTCTCGGTCATCGAAAGGGATTGTCCGATCCTTAAAGATCTGGGTCGTCTCGTGGCCTTTTCCAGCGATGAGAACGATATCGTTGGGCCCAGCCAAAGACAAGGCCTTGCGGATGGCCTCTTCCCGATCCAAAAGCACCTCGTAACGATCCGGGGGACATCCCTGAATAATTTGGTCGATGATGGCTTGAGGATCCTCCTGCCGCGGGTTGTCGCTGGTCACGATGACCCAATCCGCCAGTTGACAAGCGACTTGTCCCATTTGGGGCCGTTTGCTTTGGTCCCGGTTCCCGCCGCACCCAAAAACGAGGATGATTTGGGGCGGCCCCGTCGTTTTGATTCGCTTTGCGAATGCAAAACGAATCAGCGGGGCCGCCCCCTCCACGCCCTTCAGGGCCTCCAAGACATTGCGCAACGCGTCTTCGGTGTGCGCATAATCCACAAACACAGGAAAATGCTGCCCGCACGCAACCGCCTCCAGGCGCCCGGGAACCGAGTCTAAGCGCTCCACCCCCTGAGCCACACAATCAAGACTGATCCCTTGAGAGAACGCCGCGGCCGCGGCGGCAAGAATATTGTAAATATTGTGCCTTCCGATGAGTTTGGTTCGCATGCCCTGCTTATGACCATCATAGGTGAGGGTAAAAGAGCTGTGAGTTAATTGCAGATCTATGCCCTCAGCACTAAAATCTGCAGACTCCTCAAGCCCGTAGGTGATCAATCGAGCGGGGGTCATCTTCTTTAATCTGCGCCCGAAGGGACAGTCGCTATTGATGACCGCCGTCGACTGCCGAGATAATCGGGTGAATAAACGCGATTTGGCTTCAAAATAATTTTCCATATCCCGGTGATAATCCAGATGATCGCCCGTCAGATTGGTAAAAATACCCGCCTCAAAATCAATCAAGTCCACCCGGCCTTGGGATAAGGCATGAGAAGAGACCTCCATCACGCAATAGTCCACTTGGGATCTTTGCAGCTCTGATAAATAAAGACAATTCTCCACCAGCCCGGGAGTTGTGTTTTTAGAAGGAAGAATCTTCGGCCCGATTCTGTAATTGACGGTCCCGATCACCCCTAAGCGACGACCCGCTTGGGCGAAGATCGATTCCAGAAGATAGGTGATGGTTGTCTTGCCGTTGGTGCCGGTGATACCGATCGTTTTGACATTGCGGGAAGGGCGCCCGTACCATCGGATTAAAATTTCTTTGAGGAATGTGCGAGGATCAGCGATGGAAAGGAAAAAGACACCGGGATGGGTGTTGGGTCGCAGCCTCCGATCGGTCACAATCACCGATGCCCCTTTCTGGAGCGCTTCTTCGATAAATTCACCGCCGTGGCGCAGTGTCCCGGAAAGCGCCACAAAAAGACTGTGCGGCACCACCTGCCGGGAATCCGATGTGATCGCACAAATTTCCCTCGTGGCAAGGTCTTCCGGCAGCTCACCGGGGTAAATTCCTTGGATGAGATCTTTGAGGGTCATCATCTCTTTTTATCTTTGAACGCGATCGAGGTGGCAAGGTATTTCAAGGCATCCTCCACGACTTCTTTGAAAACCGGCGCGGCCACCGTTCCTCCAAAATAACTGGGGTAAGGTTCATCCAAGACCACAACCACCGCCAGCCTTGGATCTTCCACCGGCGCAAATCCCAAAAAGGTCGCATAAAATTTGCTGTGGGAGTAGGTACCGCCCACCACCTTCTGGGCGGTCCCGGTTTTTCCGGCCACGGTCATCCCCGGGATCCTGGCCAGTTTTCCTGTCCCATTTTCAACCACCCCCCTCAAAATGGCTTTGAGCCTTTTTGCGGTTTGGGGGCTGATGACTTCACTGACCATAACCGGTTCGAATTCCTTAATGATTTCATCCTGATTGTCTTTGATATATTTTACCACAAAAGGCTTCATGTATAGGCCATCATTAGCCACGGCTGCTGTGGCACAAACCAACTGCAAGGCGGTCACCGTGACTTCCTGCCCCATAGGAATTGCCGCCATCGAGGTGGCCGACCACATCGAAGGCGGTTTTAAATTGCCGCCGAGTTCTCCTGGAAGATTCAACCCGGTTGAGGTGCCAAAACGAAATCGTCGGGCATATTCGTAAACCCGCCGCGGCCCCAGCCTCTTAGCGATCTTGGCGACCCCGATATTGCTAGATTGTTCGAAAACCTGGGTGAAGGTTAGGATCCCGTGAGGATGGTGATCCCGCAGGATATGGTTTCCGACTTTATATTTTCCATTCTCACAAAAGAACCGATCCTCTTCCCGGGCGAGGTCCTCTTCTAAAGCCGCGGCGGCGGTAACGATTTTGAAAACTGAGCCGGGCTCATAGACCGACACAACGCCGCGGTTGAGCCGGTCCTCCGGAGGCGCCGCGGATCCTCTCATCAAATCATAGGTGGGACGGTTGGCCAAGGCCAGAATTTCCCCGGTCTTAGGATCCATCACGATGATCGTCGCGGATTTGGCATGGTGCTTTTCACAAGCCTTCTCCAGAGCCCGTTCGGCAATATACTGGATGGTCTCATCGATCGTCAAGACAAAATTGAAACCATCCCGGGGCGGAAGGAAATTCTTCTCGATCAGAAGTTCAGACTGCCGGGCATCTCTTAAGATTTGGGAGAAACCATATTCCCCTTTAAGGTACTGGTCATACCATAATTCGAGCCCCTCCAGGCCCTGATTATCCGTGCCGGCAAACCCCAAAAGATGGGCCGCCAAAAACTGATTTGGGTAGTAACGCTTGCTTTCCTGAATAAAATCAAGGCCATTAATTTTAAAAGATTTTATTTTCTCTACCTCAGGAGTGGAGAGCTTTCGTTTGATCCAAACGAAATACTTTGGTCGATCCAAACGTTCTTTGAGAAAATCACGGCTCACATTCAGGATGCCCGCAAGACGCTCGATGGCCTCATATTTCTGTTGTTGGGTCATGGCCCGTGGTTTGGCATAGAGCGAATCTACCGGCACATTCAGCGCCAAGGGATGGAGATTCCGATCATAAATCGTCCCCCGCTTGGGTTCCAAGGCGATCGTGTGGCTGTGCTGCTTTTGTGCGAGACCGGCCAGATAGGAGAATCGAAAAATCTGAATGAGGATCAATTGGGAGGCAAAGAAGACAAGGGCAATGATCAGAGAAAGAAAGATGAGGTTAACTCGGGAGGAATGCTTTCTCGTTGGCACCTTCAACAGCTTTCGTTAGAGAACCGATTTTCCGACGGCTGGGAGTGACCTGCCCTGAACCAGTCCCGATCTTAAGTTAGGACGGTTCAGGGTTCCGCCCCGTGGGCTAAAGCCCACGGGGCTCCACTTATCGTTCGATTGGTTTTGCTTCAGCCTGCGATCTTAAAGAAAAGAAGCCCCAGAGATTCTTGAAAGTATTCTCCGATTTTGAGATACCGGCAATCCTTCTTGGCTCTTTTGTTCGTGAGGGATTTTCTAATCTCACAATGTGATTAATATCCAGAAATTGCATCCTCGCATCTTGTGTGAGCAGTTTATCCCCCAGATGATTAGCCGATTTAAGATTCAAGATGTGATACGTCAATTGGCTATTATGATCATGGAGCCGGCGGATCTCTTTTTCTTTTCTTTTGCCTTCATACGCGAGATCAAAAATCTGCATCTGGAGATTGATGTAAATGAGCGACAAAAGCGTAATGCCGACGATGGTTCTTAAAAATTTGAATGGTCTCATTGGATCCTCTCTGCGACTCGAAATCGGGCGCTCCGGGAGCGGGGGTTGCTCTTCATTTCCTCTTCGCTGGGACCGAGGGGCTTTTTGAAAATGAGCTTTAACCGTCCTTTTTGGGCAAAGGAGCGGAATTTCTCTTTGACAATTCTGTCTTCCAAAGAATGAAAAGCAATGACACCGATGCGGGCTCCCATTTTAAGAAAATCTATGCTTTTGTCCAGCGCGATATCTAAGGCCTCGAGTTCTCGATTGACGGCAATACGGATCGCCTGAAATGTCCGCGTGGCGGGGTGGATCCGGTGGCTTTGATACTGAAGCGGAATCGCCCGAAGAATGGTTTCACTCAACTCTTTCGTAGACTCGATGGGGCCTTGGGCGCGGCGAAGCACCAAATAACGGGCAATGCGGTTATGCCAGCGTTCCTGTCCAAAGTTTTTTAAAAGGGAAGAAAGCTCCTGCTGAGAAAGCAGATTGATCAGATCATAGGCAGAGATATAGCTTCTCTGATCCATGCGCATGTCCAAAGGCCCCTCTCCTTTGATGCTGAATCCCCGGCTGGGGTTATCCAACTGATAGCTGGAAATCCCTAAATCAAAAAATATGCAATCGACTTCTCTAATCCTCAGAGATTCTAGAATGTGGTCTAAATTCCGGTAATCATCCTGAATCCATTGGCACTGCTTAGAAAAATTTTGCATTCTTTGTCTGGCCAAGGAGAGTGATTCACCGTCCCGATCGATGCCGATGAGGCGCCCCTCGGGGCCTATGATGTGGGCTAGGCCTAAGGCATGGCCTCCGGTCCCGACGGTCGCATCGACAACCGTATCTTTTGCCTTCGGGTTTAAATACTCGAGGACCTCCTTTTCCATAACCGGGATATGAAAGCCGGGCTGGTCCATAGTCCTCAACGTAGGTTCCATCGTTGCTTCTTCGGTTTCGGTTGCGATTTCTTGGATCATTGCGTCAAGAGATTTTCAGCGGTTTGTTCGAACGTACCGCTTAAGGAGCGGTAAAACTCTCTCCAAGTGGCTGTATCCCAAATTTCGATGCGATTGGACACGCCGATCAAGACCGTTTCTCTTTTGATGTTGGCGAAATCTTTCAGATATTGAGGGATAATGAAGCGCCCCTGTCGATCCGGCACAGCCTCCACGGCTCCAGAAAAAATCATGCGGTTGAAGCTGCGCGATTCTTGTTTGGTGAAAGACATATTTTTAAATTTCTGCTCTTGATTTTTCCACTCGTCTTCACTGAACATAAAAATGCATTGATCAAGACCCCGCGTGACAAAGAATTTCTCAATTCCGTTTTCTTTAGAAATTTCCCGAAAGCGCGCGGGCAGAATGAGTCTTCCTTTGCGGTCGATCGTATGAACGTATTCTCCATAAAACATCGCGGGCCTTTAATCTTTTGTAACCACTTTACTCCACTTTCCACCACTTTGAAACCAGATGCCAGTATAAAAAGGGCACCCTTCTTTGTCAACAAATAAATCATCTTATTTCAGGGGATTTTGGGGGACACCAGGAATGGTATAAAATAAAAAAGGATGTCTAAACCTAGGGGATAAAAACTAACGGGGATGTTTCTTAAGGGGGGCCTTTCTTTTTTGGAAATACTCTCTTGCCCTTTTTTCGTCCCGCTCAATCTGGGCAACGAGTTCTTTGCTGGAGCTGAATTTTCGCTCATTGCGTAATTTCTTGATCAATTCTACGATCACACCCTGACCATAGATGCCTCGATGGAAATCCAAGATATGCACTTCTAAGGTGGGGTTTCTTTTGGTTTTGGGAAATGACGGTCGAAGACCGATGTTGGCTATTCCCTGATGTCTGGTTTTTCCGATGGTCACCCAAACCAAATACACGCCGTGCGGCACAAAAACCGCATGATCCGTCTGGATATTGGCCGTGGGGAAGCCCAGCCTTTTTCCTCTCGCATCTCCTTTAATCACACGGCCCCACAGAGAGGCGCAATGCCCCAGAAGCCGACGGGCCTTTAGGAGTTTGCCCCGCGCAATCAGGGCCCGGATCCGGCTGCTACTGATACGCCTTTGATCTTTTTGGATGGCCTTAATGATGCGGACCCGAAAACCATGCCTCTTCGCGAATGCTTTCAAAAGGCCAAGATCACCCTGACGATTTTGTCCAAACCGAAAATCATCGCCTAAAATAATTTCCTGAGGCTGGATATTCTGGACAATATATTCTTGGATGAATCTTTGAGCCGATAATCGAGAAAATGTTTTGGTGAAGGGAATCACAACGCACGCCTGAACACCCAACTCTTCGATCAATTCTAAACGTTGCGGCAAAGACGTGAGAAGTGGGCACCGCATCTGAGGATACAAAACGTGTATGGGATGGGGCCAAAAGGTCATCACCACACTTGTTCCCCGCAGGGCCCGGGCCCGGCGCACCAGCTGTTCAATCAAAATCCTATGCCCTCGGTGGATCCCGTCAAAGACACCGATCGTTAAAAAAGATTTTTTAAACTTGAGCCGTTTTCTTCCAAGAGCGAATATGATTTTCATTGAGATCCTCTAAGGAAACCGCCTCTTCAATGCCAAAAGGCCCTACCCGTGTTCGTTCAATCTGAAAAATACACGCCCCGCATCCCAAAAGACGCCCCACATCCTCGGCCAATTGCCGGACATACGTTCCCTTGGAGCATTCCAAAAAGAATTTCACATGCGGGGATGAGAACTCGATCAGTTTTAAGGAATTAATTCTGACCGGACGCGGCTGTCGTTCAATGTGAAGCCCCCGGCGGGCCAATTTGTACAACCGTTCTCCCTTGAATTTGATCGCCGAGACCATGGGAGGAATCTGCTGAATTTCGCCGGTAAATTGCCGGAAGGCCTCCTGAATCTGATCCGAGGTCACGGCCTCACAGGGAAGCCTTTGGACCACCTTTCCCTGGATATCGGCCGTTGAGGTCGCCAGTCCCAAAAGAAGGGTCGCCTGATACGCTTTATCGAAATCCACGAACTCGTTAAACAATTTGGTGGATTTTCCCAAGAGGATGACCAAGACCCCCGTTGCCAAAGGATCCAAAGTGCCCGCATGACCCACTCGATGCATTTTAAATTTTCTTCGGATGAACCGCACCACGTCGTGAGAGGTCATCCCCAGCGGTTTGTTGATCACCAAGATGCCATCTTTCATAAAATCTTCTCCAATTGAGCGAGGACTTTTTTCTTGGCCTTGGACAGACCCTCTCTGATCACGCAACCGCTGGCCTTGCGGTGGCCGCCGCCTTGAAAAAAAGAGGCCAGCTCTGCCACATTCACCCGATCGCCCGGGGCCCGAAAATTCACCCGCGTTGTCTGTCGGGTTTCTTCCGTAAGAATCATAATGACCTCCACCCCTTGAATTATCCGGAGGATGTTAAAAATTTTATCACGCAGATCAAATTCAGGGGAAAATTGATCGGTGATTTTTTTAGACACACAAAGAGCCAAAACCCTCCCCCCACAGAATTTCTCAAACCGACCCGCCAGCTTGATCAAAAGCTTCCAATCCTCGAAGGACATTTCTTCATATAATCTCCGGTATAATTCACTGATCGAGAAGCCGAACCGCATCAGTTCCCCCGCCGCCTGATGCGTATAAGCCGTCGTGCTGTCGTATCGAAATGACCCCGTATCCGTCATAAGACCCAGATATAAAAGCAGAGCGATATCTTTCGTCAGCGGAAAATTGGCCTTCTTCAATAACGCAAAGAGGACCTCCGCGGTCGATGAGGCCTTGCGCTCGATAAGGTTGATATGGCCAAACAAATTATTGGTGAGGTGATGATCGATGTTAATAATGGTCTGGTCGTTTTTGATTAAAGCCTTCACTCGATCAATGCGATCCAAGTCCCCGCAATCCAAAACGACGGCCACATCATAAGCGGTGGTTCGGGCTTTTTCAAAGGTTTGGATCAAATGAAATCCCGGAAGAAAAGCGAATCTCTGGGGCGGGGCCTCAGCGTTCACCACGAATACCTTTTTGCCAAGCCTCTTCAGGTACAAGGCAACCGCAAGCTGGGAGGCCAAGGCATCGCAATCGGGGTGGATGTGCGTTGTGATGAGGAATCTCCGGTTTTGGCGAATGATTTTAAGAATCTTTGTCCCACTCACGATGGATCTCCTTTAAGGTTTCTTCGATGCGCGCGCTGTATTCCAAGGATGGATCGAGAATAAATTCAATCTCCGGGGTGTAGCGCATGCGCACCCTTTGACCGATCAGCTTTCGGACAAATCCGCGGGCACTGGAAAGCCCATCCTTGACCTTTTTGATCTGATCTTCGGTTCCCAGCACACTGTAATAGACCTTGGCATGCTGGAGGTCGCGGCTGACGACCGCTTGAGTGATCGTGACAAATGCTAAACGGGGATCTTTCAGTTCCTGAAGAACAATAGCCCCGATCTCTTCTTTCATTCTTTGATTGATCTTGTCGATCCTGCTCATGAAAGGGTTCCTCTATTGTGTTGGATCAGCTGCTCGGCTTTTTTCAATTCGTCCTCGCGGGTTTTAATCAAACCGTCCACTTTGGCATAAAGGAGAGTCTTGAGGATCTCTCCCAGGCCTTTGCCAGGAGGGATGCCCAAGGTTTTAAGAACATCTCCGTCGATTGTGAGTTTTACGAAATCATATTCTTTCAAAAACCGATCAATCCGATCCGCGACAATACTCTCTGAGGCCTTCGCTTTTAAGAAAAGGATCGTTTCATAATTCAAAGGTTTCAAGGCTGCAAAAACTTGGCTGGGCCTAAGAGCCTTGCGTTTGAGGACCTGAAGTACTCTGGGAAGCTCCCGGCAAGAGAGAATTTTGTCTTGATCGCTTCGTTTAAAATTAAACTTCTTTAAAATCTTTTTTAGCTTCAGGAAAGGGGCGCCCGCAACCAAGGCCATAAAATACACAAGCCAGTATTGAACCCCCACACCCTGACGGGTGTGGGGGTGAATGGTTCTCTGGGGAGCGGATATCTGAGAGAAGTCGGTCTGGATGCCTTCCAGCTTTTTCATCAATCGGAGCGTGCCGCTCATATCTTTGAGAACAATCCCCAGAAAATCCA
>Ga0137796_10001204_pt1 | contig 15100 bp, 14 predicted proteins | sample OV2TP3_FD_97704 | JGI IMG/M metagenome (GOLD analysis project Ga0137796, IMG submission 97704)
GCCGGAGTCGGACTGCTCGGGCGAAAGGAACTCCTCGCAGTAGACGAGCTGCCAGGAGCTGGTGGTGCCGGTGATGTCCTTGGGGACCTCGCGCAGGTAACCGGCGCCGACCAGGTCTTCGAGCGAGTTGGGCGCCGCCTGCTTGTCCAGCGTGTACTGCTGAATCGTATAGCGAAGGAACTGCAGGTTGGCGCGCAGCACGTCTTCCTTGACTCGGCGCGGCGAGTGGCGGCGGTAGTGATCAACGTAGCGCTGAACTCGGTTCGAGAGATATCCGGCCGACAAGCCCCACACAACCACGGCGACCAGCAGCCCGAACAGCAACAGCAGGCGGCGCCTCGATGGCGACGGACACCGAGCCGGCCTAGGACTCATTCTCCCCAACTCCTTCAAGTCTTTCCAGGAGCAGAGCGGCGCGCTCGGCGTCGGATTCGTAGACTCGAAGCTTGATGTAGCCGAGAGCACTGGGGCCAACTTCGACCATGCGGATACTGGCCTCGTCGGCCAGCATGCACTCGATCCCCCCGGCTTCCAACCGAGTTCGCATCAAGTGCGCCTTCAATGGGTCGGTGAAAGTCGCGACGGTGACCCGCCGGGGCACGGAGGACGGGGGCTGCTGCCGCGCCTGTTCGGCTGCGTGTTCCTCGTAGGCCTTGGTCGCATGGGATTCGAGCCCGCGATGCCGGAGCTCAGTCCAAAGAACGTGGCGGGCTTGGTCGGTCAGTTCATCTGATTCCGCCGCCAAGGCAAGCAATTCCTCGTCGGCCATGCGTGCATAGGTGGCCGCGAAGTCGGCGGGCATGGGTCACCAGGTGTTGTAGGGAGTGCCTTCGGTAGAGATGGCGGAGGAGCCGGACGTGACGTCGCAGAGGCCGGAGTCGGACTGCTCGGGCGAAAGGAACTCCTCGCAGTAGACGAGCTGCCAGGAGCTGGTGGTGCCGGTGATGTCCTTGGGGACTTCGCGCAAGTAGCCGGCGCCGACGAGGTCTTCGAGCGAGTTGGGCGCCGCCTGCTTGTCGAGGGTGTAGTTCTGGATGGTGTGGCGCAAGGTCTGGAGGTTGGCGCGGAAGACGGATTCCTTTGAGAGGCGGAGCGACTGCCGGTAATTGGGGATGGCGATGGAAATGAGTGTGGCGACGATGGTGAGGACGATCATCAGCTCGAGGAGGGTAAAGCCCGCCTGGGTTTGTTTGCTCATTCTCATGGGTCCTCCTTACCAATCGGCGTAGCGGCTGCCGTCGAGAGCTTCGCCGGCGCTGCTGGAGCTGACGTCGAAGACATTGTCGCCGCACCAGAAGCGCGAGTCGGGCGGGTCCTTGATGCAGCGCAGGACCCAGTCGTCACGGCCGGTCATGGGGTCGACGGGAATGCGGCGGAGGAAGCGGACCTTGCGGTCGGGCTTGCCCGCGAGCTGGACGCCTTCGACCAAGAGCTCCAGGCTCTCGGGGTAGCCCTCGCTCTCCGCCTTGACTTCGATGAGGCCGCGGTCGGAGGCGTCCTTGTAAGCGTCGATGGCGCTGCGCATCTCGCGCAGGCACAAGCGCAACTGGACTTCGCGGTCGCGCTTGATCTTGACCCGCGCCATGGGCAGGGCCATGGTGGCCAGGACGAGCAGGATGGAGGTGGCCACCACCAGCTCCAGCAGGGTCAAGCCGCGCTGGGTGTCCCTGCGCCGCGGATTCGAGCTCGACCGGGCCGTCACCGGAACCACACTACTCCTGTACTAGGATCTCACCCACCTGCGTCTGCACTTCGATGCCGCGCTGCTGCGCATCGCGGGCGGAGATGTTCTGGATGACCAGACGCGCGCGGCCGGGGGCGACCCCTTCGAAGACCAGCGTCACCAGGGCGCCGTCGCCGGTCACCCCGCCCGTGCCCGGGGGCCGGCTGACCGAAACGATGGCGGTGCCGGTTTCGGCGTCGATGCGGTGCACCAGTGCCGCCGGCTGCTCGCCGCCCAGCAAGCCCCCGTGGTGGATCTCGACCAGCTTCACCACCGCGGGGTCGTAGCTCAACTGGAATGGCACGCCAAACAGGTTGCGGGCGTTCGAAACCGTCACGTTGACCGCCACGCGCTCGCCTAGCTTGGCGCTCACCTGCTGCGGGGAGAAGCCGACGGTCATCTGTGGGCCCGCCGGAGTTTCCTGCGTCGGCGGCTGCTGCGTCTGAGGCGGCGGCTGCGCTTGCGGCGATGCGGGGGGCGGAGCGGGAGCGCCCGTCGGTGGCGGGGGCTCCTCGCCCTGCGGCTCAGCCGGCGGCTCGGTTTCGGTCGGCGGCGCCGAGCGCGGAATGCTCACCTGCTCGTCGGTACCGACCACGATCGGGCGCAAGTTCATGGCGCTGATCTCCGGCAGGCGGATGATGCGCGGGGTGAGCACGATGAGCACTTCGTTCTCCTGCAGCTCTTTGTTTTCGCTGGAGAAGAGGAAGCGCAAGAAGGGAATCTCCCCCAAGCCGGGCCAGCCCGTGACCGTCACGCGGTCGGCGCGCTCCACGATCCCGCCCAGAATGTTCACCTCGCCTTCCCGCAGGCGGATGTCGTGCTCGACGATGCGCTGCCCGAAGACCGGCTGCGAGATGCCTCCGATGTTCACGCTGCCGGTCACCGCCGAGACTTCCACCTTCACCCGCAGGGTAATCTCGCGGTTGGTGTGCACCCGCGGCGTGATGTCCAGGTTCACGCCCACGTCCTGGTACTGGAACTGCGTATTGACCAGCGGGTTCACCGCCACGCCCCCGATGCCGGGCTGGTAGCTGCCGATGGCGTAGGGGAAGCGGTCGCCGATTCTCAGCTTCGCCGTCTGCCCGTCGGTGGCGCGCACTTCGGGGTTCTGCACCACCCGGGTGGTCGAGTCGGTGAGCAGCGCCATGGCCGTGGCGCTGGGAAGGATGAGGCTGTAGTCCTGGCTGGAGAGCCGCCCCAGGTTGCCCACGGTAATGCCGTCCACGTCCGCCTCCGGTTGGATGGCTTCGCGCGGGGTGAAGATGAGCGGGACCGAAGTGGAGGGGATGATCCCCAGCTCGCGCGCGCGGTCGCGCCGCGCCTGCAGCACCGCCACCTGGATGAGCACCTCCGGCCGCGCCTGGTCAATGTCGCGGATGATCTTCTCGCACACCGCCATCTTGTCGGGTGTGTCGCGGATGATGATGGCGTTGTTCGCCGTGCTGGGCGAAATGCGTTTGACGTCCACGATGGTGCGCAGCAGTTGCACGATCTCGTTCAGCTCCGCCGCCTGCAAGGTGTTAGACAGGTAGAAGGTCTTGATGATCTGCTCTTCATAGGACCGCCGCTTGGCGGCGTTGTCGGGGATGACCATGATGGTGTTCGGGGTCACGGTCTTCCAGAAAGTCTTGGTCATCAGCGCGGAGATGTCGAGCGCCTGCTCCAGCGTGGCGCGCTCCAGCTCCAGGGTGATGCGGCGCGGCTGGAATTCGGGGTCGAAGATGACGTTGATGCCCGCCAGGCGGCCGATGGTCTCGAAAATCTTCTTGGCGTCCTCGGTGACGCGCAGGTCAATGGGGGCGCGGGAGACCGGACGCAGCGCCGGCGGGCCTTCCGGCACCTGCTCGAAGGGGATGATGGGGGCGGCGCCGGGCTGCTGCGCGGCGACGGCCGCGGCTTCCGCCTGCCGCTGCTGGACGATCATGTCCAGCGTGCGCCGCAGCTCCTGCTCGGCGACGAAGCTCGAAGGGTCGATCGCCAGCGCCTTTTCGAACTCGGCCGCCGCCGGCTCCAGCAGCCCTTGGTCGCGCAGCTTATGGCCACGGTCGACGTGCATCTGGGCGGCGTGGAAGCGGATGCGCTTGGCGCGCATCTCGTAGAGCTGGTTCTTGGGGTCGGCCTGGTAGGCGCGCTCGTAGTGGATGAGCGCGGTGTCGTAGTCCTTGCGCAGCTCGGCCTCCACGCCCTTCTCGTAGTCGCTCCCGCCCTTCGGACAGGCAGCGGCCAGCAGGGCCAGCAGCGCCAACCCCGGCAACGAAAGGTAACGGGTTCTCATCGGACCTCCCCCAAGCAGCCTCCCCTCCCATTCAGCCCAAAAAGTGTAGCACCCCCGCCCCCGCACATCAATCGCTTATCCTGCTTAGAAGGGAGACGGGCGGGCGGGGTTGCGTCCTCAAGCCTTTCTCTGTGCCCTCTCGTAGCGAGGCGAGCCGAGCGGAGACCCTGAGCGAAGTCTGCGGTGAGCGGACGCAGCCGAAGGGTGCGCCTCTGCGGTAAGGCCTTGTCTTTTCTATCTGTGTTCATCCGTGCTTGCCCTGAGGCCGCGAAGGGTGGTTACATGATTCCCCAATGCCGAAGACGAAACCCAAGGGCCGCAAACAACCCCTCGCCGAACCGGCCAAGCTCTACCGCCCTACTGAGGAGCTCCAGGCCTGGGCGGGAATGCTGGCGGCGGAAGTCGCCACCTGGCCCCGCGTGCGCTCCAAGCCAATGTTCGGGCTGGTCGGCTTCTACCGGGGCAACAAGATTTTCGCCGCCCTCCCGCGCACCCGCGCCCTCACTTCTCCGCATTCCATCATCTTCAAGTTCCACGCCGAGAGCGCCGCCACCCGCCGCGCGCGCCGGCAATTACACGCCTATCCTGCGGCGCGTTGGCTGTCGTTCGAGTTGCACTCGGAGAAAGACCTGGGTACGGCTCTGCACTGGCTTGACCTCGCCTACCGCTCCGCCAAGTAGGAAGAGTTTGGAACCACGGATGAACACGGATGGACATGGATAGGAGATGCAAGAGTGTATCACCACAGAGGCACAGAGAGCGCAGAGGAGAAGCTTAGGACGAAGGCGAAAAGGGCCGACTACTTGCCCACGCGCTTGGATTCAGTGTAGTACTGGGTTCTCCTTTATCTGTGTTCATCCGTGTTCATCTGTGGTTACACTCTCTCTATGCCGAAGCCCAAGCGCAAAGCCGCCGAGAAAAAGCCCGCTCCGCCGAAACCGGGGCTGAAGATCGTCGCCGAGAACCGCACCGTTCCTTACAAGTACCACGTGCTCGAGCGCACCGAGGCGGGGCTGGTGCTGACCGGCGGCGAGGTCAAGGCCCTGCGCGAGGGCCGCGCCAACCTCCGCGACGCCTACGCCGTCGTCAAGAGCGGCGAAGCCTGGCTGCTGAACTGCCACATCAGCGCCTACAGCCACGCCGGGTATTCTTTTCCCGACGCGCTCCGCACCCGCAAGCTCCTGCTGCACAAAGACGAAATCGTCAAGCTCGCCGGCCGCGTGCAGGTGAAGGGCCTGACGCTGGTGCCGTTGCGCTTCTACTTCAAGAACGGCCGCGCCAAATGCGAGCTGGCGCTGGTGAAGGGCAAGAAGGTCTGGGACCGCCGCGATGCCATCCGCCAGCGCACCGCCCAGCGCGAAATCGACCAGGAACTCAAGCGCTACCGGTGAGCTGCGGGCTCGGAACAATGCACTCCATGGGGTTACAGTCAAGGCAGCCGTCGCTACGTTCCCACGCCCGTTCCGCATGGCTCTGTCCTTGACACCCGCGTTAAGATGGTTGCGATCTGCTCCCAATCGGGTGCCTTCTAGGTTTCTTTTCGCGTGGCTCGGGAGGACAACATGTCTATCGGCACCAACACGAAATATTACGTTGACCGTGAAGAGCTTGTCTCACTGCTCGCCCAAGCGGAGGAAGAACTAAAGGCGTCAGGCGGCGATGCAGAAAAAAACCTAGCTAGCTACTTGCATCTGCATCGGTTCGCGATTGGGGATGACTCAATGGTCGAGCTCGAAGGCACCATTGGGATTCTAGGGACAGCCGTGACCGCACCGCGCTTTCTCGAGGAGCAGCAGCGACACATAGATGCCAACCCGAACCTGATGTTTGCAACCAGGCTTCCCGAGAGTGCGTTTCAATGGGGCAGGCAATTCGTCAAGGAATTCCTACGCGAAATACGCAAGACAATCTGCGCAAACAACGCCGAAAGCTCACAACTCAAAGAGGAATACCAGAGCTACGCGAAGGCATTTGCGGTGGCCGGTTCTGCTGTTGTACTAGACATGCTTGGAGTGGCTGGCCCGATGGCCCTGGGTATCACCACCTTGTTGCTCTTGACTCTGTCGAGGGCCACGAAGAATGCCTTTTGTAAGATGACTGACGAAGAGGTCCTGAGAGCAATCGACACCGAGGTTAGAGAACATCAGGAAATGAAGAAAAGGCAACTTAAGGAGTTTCAGGCGGGCGATACAACAAACCGGGATGAGCACCTTCTGTAGCCAAGGGCCAAGGGGCACAGACTGCAGGTGGCAACTCAAACAATCCAGCGCGAAATCGACCAGGAACTCAAACGCTACCACTGACCGCTTCGCGGATCGTTGAACCCCTTGATTCGTTATTCGTTGAACAGGTTTTCTCTGCGTTCTCTGTTTTCCTCTGCGCCCTCTGCGGTAAGTCTTGTGCCTTTGCCAATCAACCGATAAACCAATAAACTGATAACCATGAGGGGCCTCGCCGCGCTTTGGTTCACAGTATTCCTTGCAGCCGGCACCGCTGCTCCGACCGTCGCTCTTCACCGGCCGCCGCTGGAAGTCACCTATGTCGCCAACGAAGGCTTTCTCTTGGTCATCCCGCCGCCCGAGATTCCCGGTAACATAGCCATCAACGAAAACAAGGTCTTGATTGACGCGCTGTTCCGCGAAGGGGTCGAAGGCTACGCGGTAGTGCCGCTGGATCGGCGCGAGGCGGTGGAAACGGCGCGGCCGCCGTTCGATGCCGCGAAGGTGGTGTTGGTCAGCCACTACCACGCCGACCACTTCGACCCGGCGGCGGTGGCCCGCTACCTGAAGCACAATTTCCGCGCCGAGCTGGTCTCCTCCGAGCAGGTGGTCGAGCAGGTGGCCGAGGCTCTCAACGACGACGTCATCCTGCGCAACCGCGTCCACGCTGTTATCGGGGACGCGACTAACAGCTCGGCGACGCGCACCGTCGGCGGCATCGGCGTCCACATCCGCCGCATCAGCCACGGCTCCGGCCGTTTCGCCGAAATCCAGAATCTGGCGCAGACGGTCACGCTGGGCGGGTGGAAAATTCTCCATATCGGCGACGCGGATGCCGGCGAAGCGGAGCTCAAGCGGCTCAACTTCAAGAAGGAAAAGATTGACGTCGCCTTCATCCCGTTCTGGTACCTGACCGACGATAAGGGCGCGGCGCTGGTGAAGCGCTACGTGCAGTCGCGCATCGTAGTGGCCATGCACATCCCGCCCGGCGAGCTGGAGCAGCGCACCGCCGAAATCCGCGCCCGCTTCCCCGACGCCGTCATCTTCTCTCAGCCCTTCGAGACCAAGACCTTCGAGTAACCGTTGAATCGTTGATTCGGTCTCCGTGATCTCCGGATCCTCTGGAGGCTCCTCTGCGTTCTCTGCGCTGCCTCTGCGTTCTCTGCGGTAGGCTTTTCCTGCCTACTATGCCTCGGTTTGCAACTGTTGTAGACTAGCAGCTTCGTTCTTCGCTGAGGCCACTCTACCCATGCTCGATGTCAAGCTGGTGTACGAGCCACCGGAGGGCATCTCGACGCCCGCGCTGGCTACCTGGGTCTTCCAGCCGCAGGCGCCCACGCCGGCGGCGCCCGAAGACGCTCTTGCCAGCACCATCGAAGACCTCGACCGCTGGGCCGACGAGTCGCCTTCCGTTCCGCCGGTTGAGCCGCGGCTCGAGTACGCTCTGGCCGCCTTCGACGCCAAGGTTGGCGGGCAGCTCTCCACGCTGGCGGCGGCGGGCGAGTTGACCGGCAAGCCCGGCGAGGCCGTGCTGCTGCACCATCCTCACGACTTCAAAGCTCTTCGCTTGCTTCTGTTGGGGGCGGGGAAGCCGCAGAAGTTCATTCTCGACAGCATTCGCCAACTCGCGGGCGGGGCGGCGCGCTTCCTGAAGGCGCGCGGCGTCACCGAGTTTGCTTTCTTCATCCGCTCGCTGCCGCGCGGCGTCACGGCGGCCGACGCGGTGCAGGCCGCCGTCGAAGGCGTGCTGCTGGCGAACTTCGAGCCCGCCACCTACCAGACCGAGAAGAAGAACAACAAGCTGATAGCCACGCTACGCTTGGCGGGGTTGGCGCAGGAAGATCGGAGCGCACTCGAAGCCGGCGTGGAGCGCGGGCGGGTCATCGGGGAGTCGCAGAACTTCGCCCGCGAGCTGGTCAACGAGCCCTCGAACCGGCTCACCCCGCGGATGTTCGCCGACCGGGTCGCCGCCATGGCGCGCGAGGCCGGCCTCCAAGTTGACGTTCTCGACGAAACCAAGATGCGCGAGCTGAAGATGGGCGCCCTGCTTTCCGTCGCCCAGGGGAGCGAGGAGCCGCCGCGCCTCCTCGTCCTCACCTACGAGCCCAAGGGGTGGAAGGCCGGCGCGCCCGTGCTCGGTTACGTGGGGAAGGGAATCACCTTCGACTCCGGCGGCATCTCCATCAAGCCCGGCGAGGGAATGGAAAAGATGAAGTATGACATGGCCGGCGCCGCGACCATGGTCGGTGCGATGCGCGCCATCGCGCGGCTCGAGCCGAAGAACAAAGTCATCGCGGTGATGCCGCTGAGCGAGAACCTGCCCAGCGGCAAGGCGCAGAAGCCCGGCGACGTCCAGATTGCCATGACCGGCAAGTCCATCGAAGTCATCAACACCGACGCCGAAGGGCGCCTGGTGCTGGCCGACGCCGTGGCCTACGCCCGCAAGCTCGGCGCCACCCACCTCATCGACGCCGCCACGCTGACCGGGGCCATCCACATCGCGCTGGGCGGCGTGTATGCCGGCGCTTTCACCAACAACCAGAAATTCTTCGACGCTTTTCAGACCAGCGCACGAGCCGCGGGGGAAAAGTTCTGGCCCATGCCGCTCGACGACGACTACGCCGACAACATCAAGTCCGACATCGCCGACATCCGCAACACCGGCAAGGGTCGCGGCGGCGGCGCCATCAACGGTGCGCTCTTCATCCAGGAGTTTGTGGGCTCGACGCCGTGGATTCACCTCGACATCGCCGGCACCGCCTGGCTGGAGGAGCCCAAACCCGGTCTGGCCAAAGGGCCGACGGGGATCGGGGTGCGAACGCTCGCCCACTTCGCGGAGAACTTCAGTTGACTCCTTGAGCCGTTGATTCGTTGAACCGGAGGCCGGCACTAGTAGAGGCGGAACATGACGTTGATAATGGTCTCGACCTCGACCGGCTCGCCGTTGAACAGCGTCGGCTGGTAGCGCCACTGCCGCACCGCCTCCACCGCCGCCTGAACCAACATCGGATGCCCCTCCTTGACCTTCAGCTCGACCACGCTGCCGTCCTTTCCGATTAGGGCTTCCAGCACCACGGTTCCCTGAAGGCGCGAGCGCCTGGCCAGCAGCGGATACTCCGGCGGCACCCGGTGAACCACCTTGGCCTCTTGCACTCCGCTGCTGACTCGTACGCGACTCGGGGTTGACTCAGGCCCCGCCGGGGGAGGGGGCGGCGGTGGAGGGGGTGGCGGCGGCGACAACGGATGCAGGAAGGACTGGGATCGCCCCGCCCCTTTCTGGCTGAGCTGCTTGAACTCTTCCCAAGTCACGTCGGCCAGCTCAACCCACTTTTGATATTCGGCGGGTTGCGGCTCGGTGTCGGCCCTCAGGCGGTAGAGCAGGTTCAAGTACGCCAAGGCCTCCGCGTTGTTCGTGTCCAGCTCGCGCGCCTTCTCCAAATGCTCAATGCCGTCGTCCACAAAGGCGCCGGCTCCTTGGACAAACTGGAGACGGGCAGCCTGAGGCAACAGACTCTCTCCCGGAGTCGGAGGCAACCCGTGGCGGCCGCGCAACTCTCGGTTCGCTCGGTACGCCAGGGCGAAACTAATCACGCCCACCCAGTACTGACTGGCCCAATCGGTGGGCTCCACGTGGGCCCGCCTGTGAAAGTAGCTTCGCGCGGCCTCGAACTCACGCACCTCGCCACCCAACCCTCCCCGCATATATGACAGAAAGCCCAGCCATTCCAGCGCTCCAGGGTGATCCGGATTCTTGTCGAGCACCCACCTCAATTCGGCAGCCGCTTTCTCGCGCAGCTGGTCGTTGTTTTCAGGTGCATCCGTGTGCACATACTGATTGGCGTAGGCGCAGCCAAGCAGGAAGCGTACTTCCACGCGCTCCGGGTCACGTTGCTTCGCCTCCTCCAGCAGTTTGGCGGCGCAATCGTAGTCCTCGGCCGAATAGGCTGCGATTCCTTTCTGCACCAGCTCAGCGACCGGATCCGCCGCCGGGGCTTGCGCCGGCAATAGCCACAAGACAACGGTCAGCAGTTGGGGCAGGGCCGTGGCACTCATGGCTGCCTCCGTGAGAGCTACATTGCGTCGGATTCTAGCCGGACGAATGCGTAACGGCAAGCTGCTCCTCTGTCGCGGCAACTTTTTGCGGCCGGCCTCGATAAACCGTGAACCGATAAGCCCATAAGCTTGTAGAATGGAGGCGAGGGCTCCCCATGAGAATCATTTGTGTCGGGTATGGGCGTCTGGGCTCACAGGTGGTCAAGCTGCTGGACACGCAGCAGCACGAGGTGGTGGTACTGGACAAGGAGCGCGGCGCGCTGGAGAGGCACGACCGCGACCTGCACGCGAAGTTCCTGCTGGGCAACGCCATCGACGAAGAGCTGCTGCGCGAGGCAGGGGCGGAGGAGGCCGACGCCCTGTTCGCCCTCACGCGGGACGAAAACACCAACCTGATGGTGGCGCAGGTGGCCAAGATTGTCTTTCAGATCCCGCGCATCATCGCCGTGGTCTACGACGCCGCGCGCGAGGAAGTCTTCCGCGCCGCGGGCATCGAGACTTTGCCCCTCACCGTGGCCGGCGCCGAGTACCTGGTGAGCCAGCTCGACCAGACGGGGAAGAAGCGCGCCTCCTTCAAGCAGGCCTCGGAGCGAGCCAGGGAAGGCCACGCCGCGGAGATGCCCATGCCCGCGCCCGCCCCGGGCGTGCGGCCCGCCGACCAGCCCTTCTACGTGGTGGTGATGGGCGGCGGCCGCGTGGGCTACTTCCTCACCCGCGCCCTGCGGCAGAACAACATCGAGGTGACCGTGCTCGAGCACGACCCCAGAATCTTCAGCCTCATCACCCGCCAGGTGGATTGCCCGGTCATCTTCGGCGACGGCTCCTCCATCCGCATGCAGGAGCAGGCGGGCATGGCGCGCGCCAATGTTTTCGTCGCCGTCACCAACCATGACCAGGACAACCTGATCGCCTGCCAGATCGCCAAGCAGCGCTTCGGGGTGGCGAAGACCATCGCCCGCGTCAAGAACCCGCGCAACGAAGTGGCCATGCAGAAGCTCGGAGTGGACATCACCGTCAGCTCCACCGCAATCATCACCACCCTGATTCAGTCCGAGCTGCCCACCAGCCGCATCCGCACCGTGCTCGACCTGCGCACCGGCGGCGGCCTGGAGCTGATGGAATACCACCTCGACTCCAACTCTCCCGTGGCCGGCAAGTCGCTGCGCCAGCTCGAGCTCCCGGCCGACTGCAACATCGTGACCATTATTCGGCAGGGGGACGCCATCATCGCCCGCGGCGAAACCATCTTGCAGAACGGCGACGTGGTGCTGGCGCTGGTCAAGATGGCGGCCGAGCCGGCGGTAAGGAAGTTCCTTTTGGGTGGATGATCGATCCAACGCAAGAAGACGAAGCTCGCCGCAGAGAACGCGGAGATCCCGCAGGGAACGCAGGGAAAGGAAGTGCCTCTAGGCGGTGGGGGGGAGGTAGACGCCCCAGAACTCGGCGCTGGGGACAGTCAGCTCGAGGCCGACCCGAACGAACCCTTCCGCATCCGGCTTTCCGACCCACACCACGCGGGCCTTGGTGCTCTGGTGTACCTGGGGCCGGGTGACCTCGACCTCCGCCCCCATGGCCATGCTCCCCTTCAGGCGCAGCATGGCGCCGTGGCGGCTGATGACTTCCGTGTGCGCCTCTTCCTTGATGCGCACGCCGTCCTTGTTGGTCCACGCCACCAGAACCGGGATGACGATGAGCACGCGCTGGCTGCGCCGGCGGTCCTTCTCCGCGTTGAGGAAATCCAGCTTGGAGGGCAGTTCACCCACGGCAGCCTCAAGACCTCCCCTTGGACGGGCTCCGCACTGGGCGAAGACTAGACGCCACCGTCCGGATTGTCAATCGCCCTCTGGTACTAGGACTTTGGAACCGGTCAGGTGCCGGCGACGGTCATGGCCGCAATCTTCACCGTGGGGGCGGCGAACTGGTCGCGGAACTCGAGGTCGCTCCCTACCATCTCCATCCCTTCCAGCATGCGGCGCAGGTTGCCGCTCACGGTGACTTCGTGCACGGGGAAGGCGAACTGGCCCTCCTCGATCCAGAGGCCGAACGCGCCACGCGAGTAGTCTCCGGTGACCAGGTTGACGCCCTGGCCGATCATCCGAGTGAGATAGAGGCCGCGCTTGACCGAAGCCACGATAGCTTCGGGCGGGTGCGGCCCGGCGGCCAGGTAGAAGTTGGCCGGCGCTTCGCCGTCGCCGGTGCCGTTGCCGGTGGGGGCGTGCTTGAGCTTCCGGGCCGAATAGCTGCCGCAGAGATAGTTGCGCAGCACACCGTCGTCGATGACCACCGTCTTCTGCGAGGCCACGCCTTCGCGGTCGAAGGGGCGCGTGCCCAGGGCGCCGGGCATCAGCGCGTCGTCGACCACCGTCACGCCTTTGGCCGCCACTTTCTCGCCCAGCGCATCCACCAAGAAGGATCGGCGCAGGAAGATGGACTCGCCGCGGACGGCGCCAAAGAGGTCGGAGAGCAAGTCGGCCGCAAGCAGCGGCTCGAAGACCACCGGTACCTCTTCGGTGGCCACCTTGCGGGCGCCGAAGTGCCGCCGGACGCGGTCCACCGTGCGCCGCGCCACCTGCTCGCCTGACTCCAGCTGCTTGCGGTGGCGCGAGGTGGTGTACCAGTAGTCGGCCACCTGGGCGGCGTTGCCCTCCTGCTGGCCGAGCAGGTAGAGGCCGAGGGCGCAGCTCGTCGAGCGGTAGGTGCCTTCAAAGCCGCGCGAGTTGGCCAGCCAGACGCGGCCGCGGCTGCTGTGGAAGCTGGCGCCGCCGGAGTTCTTGATGCGCGGATCGAGCTGCAAACCGATGCGCTCGGTCTCGCGGGCCAGCGCCACGGCCTCGGCGGCGCCCAGCTCCTCGAGGTCGTCGTCGTAGAGGTCGAGCGCGTCGGCTTCTGTCGCGGCGCCGGTCTTCTCCGGCAAGCCAGCGAATGTGTCTTTGCCAGCCTTCCAGGCGCGCTCGACCGTGCGCCGCGCGAGCCCGCCGAGCGTGCGCACATGCAGGTCGGAGCAGGAGGTGCGGCCCAGGCGCCGGTCGACGTAGACGCGCAGGTGCAGGGAGCGGGTGGTGGCCTCGGTCAGCTCCTCGACCGCGCCCTGGCGGACGCGGACAGTGAGGCGGGTGCCCTCCTGCACCCAGACTTCGGCGTCGTCGGCGCCGGCTTTGCGGGCGTCCTTGAGGAGGCGCGAGGGGAGGAGGTCGAGGTCAGTCGGCATGACGGGTCCTCACCGCCGTCCTCCCACGGTCATCTTGGCGATCTTGACGGTCGGGGTGCCGACGCTGACCGGCGCCGACTGCCCCTGCTTGCCGCAAGCCCACGCGCCGCGGTCGATGACCAGGTCGTTGCCCACCGCGACAATGTTCTTCAATACCGCGATTCCACTGCCAATCAACGTCGCACCCTTGATGGGGGAAGTGACGTTGCCGTTCTCGATGAGGTAGGCCTCGTGCATCGAGAAGGTGAAGTTGCCGCCGGCCGGCTCGACCTGCCCGCCGCTGAAGGCTTTGCAGAAAATGCCGCGCTCGACCGAGCGGACGATGTCGAACAAACTTTCTTCCCCCGCCGCCAGGTAGGTGTTGGTCATGCGCGGGATGGGCACGCAGGTGTAGTCCTGCCGCCGGCCGTTGCCCGTCAGCGCCATCTTCATCAGCCGCGCCGAGAGGCGGTCGTGCAAGTAGCCGCGCAGCACGCCCTTCTCGATGAGCACTGTCGGCCGCTGCGGCACGAAGCCTTCGCCGTCCACGTTCACGGTGCCGCGCAGCCCTGGCAGCGTCGGATTGTCCACCACCGTCACCAGCTCGCTCGCCACTCGCTCCGATAATTGCCCGCTGAACACCGACATCTTCTTGCGGTTGGCGTCGGCCTCCAGCGGGTGTCCCACCGATTCGTGCAGCAGCACCCCGCTTGGGCCCGGCGCCAGCACCACCGGCATCTCGCCCGCGGGCGCCCCCGCCGCTTTGAGCAGCGTGGTGGCTTGCGCCGTTGCTTCCCGCGCCAGCAGGATGGCGGTCTGCGGCGAAAACGTCTCCAACCCCGCTCGCGCGCCCAGATTCTTCCACCCCACCTGACGCTGCCCGTCCTCCTCCACCACCACGCTGACGCTGAAGACGTAGAGCGGGGCGGTGTCCCACACCACGTCGCCCTCGCTGGTGGCAATCAGCACCTGCTTCCACTCGTCGTTCCAATGCACCGTGACTTCGCACACGCGCCGGTCAAACGAGCGCGCCGCGGCGTCTGCTTCCTGCACGCAGTCGATGATGTCTTCAATCGGCCCCAGGTAGGGCGGCCGCAGGGCAGGGTAGCGGTCGGGGATTTCCAGCACGCGCAGATCCGCCGCCGTCGTCCGGCTCGCGGCTCGCGCGATGGCCGCCGCCGTCCGAGCCGCGTTGACCAGTGCTCGCGTCGAGAGTTCGTTGGTGTACGCGTAGCCGGTCTCTTCTCCCGCCACCACCCGCACGCCCGCTCCCACCGAGATCGCCTCGGACAGCTCTTTCAGCAGACCCTCTTCCAGGCGGATGCTGTTGAACAGCCGGTGCTCGAGGTAGACATCCGCGTAGTCGCCCCCACGCGCCAGCGCTTCCGCCAGCGCCGTGTTCAGCCGCTCGGCCGTTACCCCGTGCTCCGTTTCGAAGAACTCTTTGGCGTTCACATCCGCTCCGGAACTTCGATCCCCATCAGGTCGAGCGCGCGCGTTAGTTGCCGCTCCACCAGCCCGGTCAACAATAGCAGAAACGCCTTCCGCTCCGCGTCGCTTTCGCTGAGGATGTGGTGCTTGTGGTAGAAGAGGTTGAACTGCTGCGCCAGCCCGAAGGCCCACTTGGCCACCACCGCCGGCTC
>Ga0137796_10000856_pt1 | contig 15091 bp, 15 predicted proteins | sample OV2TP3_FD_97704 | JGI IMG/M metagenome (GOLD analysis project Ga0137796, IMG submission 97704)
GGATCGGACCCCTCCGGGGTTCACGCGCCTTTTGCGTAAGCGAACGTAACGCCGAGGGCGACACCAACGCCGAACCCGGCCGCCGGATTGCCGGCGGCCCATCCGGCGACGGCCCCCAGAATCAAGCCCATCCCTACCCACGCCCATGGCCTCAGGGTGCCCAGGCCGCCCCCGCGCGGACGACCCCTACGTTCGACGGTGCTCATGGGGTTCTCCTCTCCTCGGGCGCTGAATTCGGCTCTCCGGCTTTAACTCGGCCCCCCTCGCCGTCCTCGGCAGGCCTCCTTGGCCTTTCCTCCGGGCCCGTCGGCCTCTCCTCTCGCTCGGCGACGCAAAGTCCGGGCGCATGCGGAGGGCCGCGCTTTCCAAATGTGCCCCCTCGAACGACGCTTCGTCCGCCTTGCCGCGCGCGAGCCCTTCGAAACCGCAAGCGGCAATACGCGCGCCGCCGGGCGAACGCCGCTGGGGACCGGCCGGTCGCGACGCCGATCAGTCGGCCTTCGTCCCGGTCACTTCGGCGATCTGGCCCTCGCCGAGCTGAGCGTTGAAGAACCCCCCCTTCAGGCTCTTGCCGTCGATCTTGCCCTTGAAATCGAGCGGCAGCTCCTGCCCCTGGGCGTTGACCGTCACGCTGAAGCTCACGTCGGCTCCCTCGACCTTGAGATCGCGGATCGGCCATTTCGCCTCCTCGCTCTCGTAGGTCCCGGAGCCGTCGGCGGCGACGACGAGCTTGCGCTTGAGCGTCCCGAGTTGGGAAACGCTCGTGATGTCCCACGACCCGGCGAGCGCCCCGGCCCCGCCGGCGACCCCCGCCGCCCGCCGCCTGGCCGTCACCGTGGAGACCTCCCCCTGATCGGCCATGCTGAACTTGCCGGCGAGTTCGTCGCCTTTGACGGCGCCCTTGAAATCCAGCGGCAGGTCCTGCCCGTCGATGCTGACCGTCACGCTGAAGGCGACCTGATCCCCCTCGACCTTCACGTTCCGCAGGGGCCACTTCGCCTCCTCGCTCGCATACGTCCCCGTCAGGTCCGGCTTGACGATCAACGTCCGCTTGAGCGTCCCCACCTGGGATTCGCTCGTCACGTCCCACTCGCCCGCGAGGGGCGAGGCCCCCCCGATCGCCGGCGCGGCGCCGGCCCGCTTCCCATTGGCGGGGATATCCCCCTGCGGCGTCGAGAAGGAGCCGGTCAGCTTATCCCCCTCGATCGTCCCGGCGTAGGACATCTCGATCTCCTGGCCCTGAAGGTCCAGCTTGCGCTTGAACGTCAGCTTGCCGTTTTCGAACTTCACGTCGGAGATCACGCTCTCGCCGCGGGCGCCGACCCATTTGCCGCCGAGCGTCCCGTCGGCGGCCTTCGTGATCGTGAGCTTGGCCGTGATCTGTCGCCCGCCGATGTCCATCTCCACGTCCCACTCGCCGGCGGCCTCCTGCGCCGCCGCCCAGCCGGCCAGAACGAAAACCGCCAGTCCGGCCAGGCCCTTTGCGCACATTCTGATGCCTTTCATGGTTTCCTCCTCCCCGGAGACGAGAATAAAAAATGCAGCTCTCGCGCGTCCGGCGGCCGCTTCGGAGGCCCTCGCTCGGCCCCCTCGCTCTGGGCGCAACCCGCCGCCGCCGCCTGCCGCGCGCTCGCCGCCCATCGTGCGCCGCCGCCCCGGCGTTGTCAAATCCCAATGGCCCGCCCGTCGGTGTTGAAGGCCGGGGTTTCCCCGCCGGGCCGCGTTGAGTTAGGATAGCGGCTTCCGGGGGGGGAGGGAGCCCCATGGCCGTCGTGTCCGTCACCGCCGAAGCCGCCGTCGAACTGACGCCGCGCGAGATCGTCCAGGCGCTGGATCGCCACATCGTCGGCCAGACCCAGGCCAAGAAGATGGTGGCGATCGCGCTCAGGAACCGGACCCGACGGCGGCGCCTGAGCGAGGCCCTGCGCGAGGAGGTCCATCCGAAGAACATCCTCATGATCGGGCCGACCGGCGTCGGCAAGACCGAAATCGCGCGGCGGCTGGCCCGGCTCGTCCAGGCCCCTTTCATCAAGGTCGAGGCGACCAAGTACACCGAGGTCGGCTACGTCGGCCGCGACGTCGAGAGCATGGTGCGGGACCTGGTGGAGACCGCCGTCAAGATGGTGCGCGAGCGCGCCATCGAGACCATCCGCGCCGAGGCCGAAAAACGCGCCCGGGGACGGCTGATCGACCTCTTGACCCACGGCCCGCGCTCCGCCCGCCGCCCGATCGCCGGCTTCGCCGACGCCGGCGAGACGGCCGAAGGCCCCGCCGAGCCTCGCCGTCGCGACATCGAACGCCGCTTCGACCACGGCGAACTCGACGGCGAGGAGGTCGAGATCGAGGTCCAGACCCGCGCCCAGGTCGACGGCATCTACGGCATGATCGGGGCCGACGAGCAGATGATGGGGCAGATTCGGGAGATGATGGAGCGCATCCTCCCCCAACGGAACAAGCGCTCGCGTATGACGGTCGCCGAGGCCCGCCGCGCTCTCGCCAATCAGGCCATCGAGGAACTGCTCGACATGGACAAAATCGTCCGCGAGGCGATCGAGCAGGCCGAGCAGAACGGCATCATCTTCGTCGACGAGATCGATAAAATCGCCGGCCGCGAACACACCGTCGGTCCGGACGTCTCCCGCCAGGGCGTCCAGCGGGATATCCTCCCGATCATCGAAGGCTGCACCGTCTCGACCAAGTACGGCCTCGTCCGGACCAATCACATCCTCTTTATCGCCGCCGGGGCGTTCCACATGTCCAAACCCTCGGACCTGATCCCCGAGCTCCAGGGACGGTTCCCCCTCCGCGTCGAGCTCGACGCGCTCCAGGCCGAGGACTTTCGGCGCATCCTCACCGAGCCGGAATTTTCACTCATCGACCAATACCGGGAACTCCTGGCCACCGACGGCGTCCTCCTGACCGTCACGCCCGAGGCCGTCGAGGAAATCGCCGATGCCGCCGCTCGCATCAATCTTCAGACCGAGAACATCGGCGCCCGCCGCCTGCATACCATTCTTGAGCGAGTCCTTCAGGAGGTCTCGTTCGACGCCCCGGACGCCGCCCGCGGCGAATTCGTCCTGGACCGCCCGTACGTCCGCGAGCGCCTCGCCGAGTTACTTAAAGATCAGGACCTGAGCCGGTTCATTTTGTGACATCCCCCCCGACGGAGGAACGCCCCCTACCCATGCAATTCGTCATCGAGCCCGAAGGGGAGCGGCTTCATTGGATCGTCAAGTGCTACGAAAAGGGGAAGCTCGTCGAGCTGCATCGTTTTTATCGGTACGACGAGTTTCTGTACCATCGGGGCGGCCATGGAAACCATGAGCTGACCGCCCGCCAGGCTCTCCTCGATTACTTTCAGGCTCACCCGGAAATCCCGATGGAGAAATCCCCCTCCGTCCCCCAAGGCCTCAAGCGGTGAGCCCATACCGACAGAGCTCCCGAGAAGCCGGAAGGCCGAGGGGTTAACGCCCGTGACACATTCGCCGGACAATGGTTCATATCTCTCTGTCATCTCTGGGGCCCGGCGTATTCCGGGTGAGAATTGATCATCAAGGAGCGCTCAGCATGATCCCGCGATCGACTCTCCGCCGGTTGCCCGCCCTGGCTCTTCTCCTGGCGCTCTCCGCCGTCGTCCCGGCTCAACCCGAAAGCGTCCGCCCCGGCGTCAACCGGCAGTTTGAAAACCCCGACGTCGAGCGGTTCATCAACACCTTCGAAACCGAAAGCCGGGCGATTTACCATTACCGGCACGCCATCGCAGAGGCGCTGGGCCTGACCGAGGGGATGGCCGTGGCGGACGTCGGGGCGGGCACGGGCTTTTTCTCGCTCCTGTTCGCCCGCCGCGTCGGGCCCGAGGGGAAAATCTACGCCGAGGACATTGCTGAGAATTTCGTGAAACACATCGGAAACATCGCCGCCGAGGCCGGGCTCGCCAACGTTCTCCCCGTCCTCTGCACGGATAAATCAACGGAACTCCCCCCGGCCTCCGTCGATCTCGTTTTTGTGTGTGACACTTATCACCACTTTGAATTCCCGCAGGAGACGCTCAAATCCATGCATCAGGCGCTCCGGCCCGGCGGGCGGCTCGCCATCATCGACTTTGAGCGCGTCGTCGGCGTCACCTCCGAGTTCTCCATCAATCACGTGCGCTGCGGCAAAGGCACCGTCACCGACGAGGTCAAAGACGCCGGCTTCGATTTCCTGAAGGAAATCCCCCTCATGAAGGATCAGTATTTCATCCTCTTCGCCAAACGCCGGGAGGGCCCCGCCTCGACAAACCGTTGATGCCGCGCGATACGGGCCGCTATTGATCCTGTTCGGACGCCGTGGCGGCGGGCCGCCGCGCGCCGGGGGGTTTGCGGGGGATTCGGGTTTCGCGTTGGGCGGCGTGATAGACGAAAGCGGCCAGAATGACGGCCGATTGCGTCAGGTCGGCCTCGTTCACGTGGTCATAAAAGTCCATGTTGGTGTGGTGAGTCCAGCCGAAGTAATCCATCGGGTCCTGAATGAATTGAAATCCGGGCAGCCCGGCGCGGTCGAAGGCGACGTGATCGGTCGAGCCGAGGCCTTCGAGCGTCACCGTCCGCGCCCCGAGGTCCTCAAACGGTCGCAGCCACGCCTCGAAAATCGGCCGGGCGGCGCGATTGCCCTGAAGGCTGATCCCGCGAACGCGCCCGGCTCCGTAATCGACGTTGAAATAAGCGCTGAAGCGCTCGTAGGCCGGCGGGCGCTTCTCGGCGTCCGGCTCCCCAAAGTTTGCGGCAACATAAGCGCGCGACCCGCGCAGGCCGCGCTCCTCGGCCCCCCAGAGCGCGACGCGGATCGTGCGCCGCGGGCGGACGCCCAGCGCCTGGAGAATGCGCGCGGCCTCCAGAACGACGGCGCACCCGGCGGCGTTGTCCGTCGCGCCCGTGGCGCCGTGCCAAGAGTCCAGATGCGCCCCCATCATGACGATCTCGTCCTTGAGCCGCCGGTCCGTCCCCGGGAGGTCGGCCAACACGTTATAATCCCGCGGATCATCGTCGTGAAACCGCGTGGTCAGTAACAGCCGGACTTCGACCTCCCGCTCAGCTTCGGCCAGACGATAGAGCCGATTGTAATGCTCCGCGGCCAGAACGACGGCGGGCAGGCCCGGCTCGCTGCCCGGCGCCGTCGAGCCGCCTCCCTGAACAAATAACGCGCCGTAAGCCCCGCGGCTCGGCGATAGCAGCGCCGCCGGCTGCTCGGCCTTGAGAAACTCCTCGGTCGAGAACCCGCGCCGGCGCGGCGGCGGCCGTCGATCCGGCGCGTCCTCGGCGATGGGTCGAGCCATCCCCGTGGCGCGGCTCATCTGATCGAGCTCCTCGGGCGTGTGACGGCGCGCCGGCGCCTCAAACGGCGAGGCGACCGTCTGCGGGGGATCCGTGAGCAATAATTTGCCCGTCAATTTCCCCTTGAAACCTTCCATGGCCTCGCGGGTTTCCGGATTGAAGATGACGGGCGTCCCCACAATCTCGCCGGGGGTCGATCCCGTCCATGCTTTCGGATAACCGATCAGGGGCTGATAGTACGGCCGCGTCATTTCGAGCGTGAATCGTTCAAGCGACCAGCCGCGGCCGAGTTCCCCCCACGGTTCGAGCCGCGCCTCGGCCAGGCCCCACTCGGCCAGTCGGTCGCGCGCCCAGGCCGCCGCCGCGTCGTAAGCCGGCGAGCCGGCCAGACGCGGCCCGTGCACGTCGCTCAATTCAAACAGCGTCTTCATGACGCTCGAGCGCCGGAACCCTTCGTCCCGGATGCGGCCGACCATGTCATAATCGACCGGCTCCTCGGCTTGCGCCGCGCCGTGGACCAGAATCATCGCCCCTAATAACCAGGCCGCCCGCGGCTGGATCATCCTCGCTCTCCTCCTCTCGCCGGCTTCGTCAATCGTGAATTTCTATCAAAGAGAACCACAAAGACACGAAGACACACAGATTGTTATCCGCGATCATTCCGGCCATGCTTCACCCGCCCGGGGACGCTTTCCCCATGGTTCCGGTTTCCGGCGTCTTCACGCCCGGGGGGTGAATACTCTTCTCACGATCGACCCGCGGGTCGAGCATCCCGGCCGGGAAGCGGCCGCATGCTCACCTCGCGGAATCGGACGCGCGATCGGCCGTCGTGATTCTGCAAGCCGATGTAACCGGTCTCGGGACGCGGCCCGCGCCGCGGCTCCGAAGCCGCCCTGCGCTCCGGAACGGGATCGCCTTCGTTGTAATCCGTCACCAGGACTTCGTTGACGTGAACGACCGTCCGCGGGCCTTCCAGGCGGATGATCATCGTCGTCCACGCTTCCGGGTCGGCTTCCACCCGCGCCTTGACCTGCGTGAGGCTGTAGAGGGCCCCCGTCCGGTGCCAATCGTCCCCGGCGTTGTCGATCTGCACTTCGTAACCGTTGTGGACGGCGAACCACGGATCGTCGGGCGGGCCGTCGATGCGGATAAAGACGCCGGAGTTATCATTGGGCCGCGAGGGCTGGAAAACGACCTTGATCTCGCAATCACCCAAGGTTTCACGTTCGTACCACAGCAAGCCCATGCCGCCATAGGTTACAAGAGCCCCCTCCTCAACCTTGAATTCGCCCGGGCCGGTCATTTTCCACCCTTCGAGATCTCGGCCGTTAAAGAGCGGTCGCCAGGCGGCCTCCTGTGCAGCGGCCGGTCGCGCGCCGGCCAGAACCAGCGTGACTAACGCGAGCCCCCCGATTCCGATCAACCGAATCTGGTCCACGCCAATTCCTCCAATAAGGTTTCATTCCTGCCGTTGCGGACGCTCGTTTCCCCAGAGGAGAGGGTCGCTCCCCTGGGCGCGCCGCCAGGCGTCTCGCCAGAGATGCATCTGGACATAGTTGATCCGGGGTTTGGGCGCGCGCTCGGCGCGCGAGGGAAGGGGGGGAAAGGGTTTGTGCGGCTCGGTCTGATACCAATAGGCGACGCTGGAAAGGTCGAGCGTGAGATTGTTGTTGTGGCCATGCTCGATAGAAAACGCGAGCGATTTGTCAAAATAGACCGGGTCGGTGACGTGAAACCGATAGACGTGGGTCCGCCCCAGCCAGCCGATGTCATTATTGACCCGCGCGTAACCATAAAACGGATGTTGGAACAGGACGTTGGGGGACCAGGAGGTGTTGAAGTAATCCTCCGTCCCCGTCCCGTGCAGCGAGGGGGGCCAGGGCTCTCCGTCGATGAAGAACATATCGTCGCCCTCGCCGTACCAGATGGGACTTGGGGAATCGACATAGTAGTTGACGCCGACGTAATGGCCCTTGCCCTCGATGTCGGCGATGAGATAATTGCGTTCGCCCGTGGCGTTCTTGCCCTCGCGTCCCAGCAGGCCCCATTCGTTCTCGCCTTCCGGATGGGCCTCGGTCAACGCATGGTTATACCACGCGTGGAACCGGCCGAGTTCCTTGGGGAGTTTCTTGAGTTCCACGTAGTCGATGTAATAATAGAAGGCGTCGATCCGACGGGCGGCGTCATTTTCGATCTCGATCCGCGCCCCGTCAGCGAAGGGCATGACAAAGTAGCTCACCATGGCGCGCCCCTCGCGCGGCCCGGCGGCGAGCGGCAGGGAAGAGAACGGATAACTTTCATTCCATCCCTGGCCGAAGAAATCCCCGATGGGGGCCTCGACGCAGGGCTGCGGGGCGCCGTCCCAGTACATCCGGAGGATAATGTCATGTCGGCTCAGGTCCGGCGGCGGCGGGGCGATCGTGATCCAGATGTGATTGATCATCCCCGCCCCGGTTACGTTAAACAACTCGCGGCGCTCGCCTTCGGGGATGGCCTCGAACCGGTCGTTGTTGCCGCCGCTGCGGTCGAAGCTGCTGACGCGCTTGCTCTTCACGTCTTTCTGAATCCGCGCCAGCGCAAGCAGCGGATGCTCAACCCCTTGACTCCACGCCGCCCCGGCGGCCGCCGCGAGCAGCGCCCCAACGATCATCGGCCCGCGAAGCTTCATCCGTCGCGCCTCCTGTCGCCGCCGAAGCCGCCCCGGCGGCCATCGAAACTCTCGCCCACGCAGCGGCTCAGCCTAGCCGAGGGCCCGGCTTCCGGCAATTCCAATTCGACCGGGCGGGCTCGCCCGCCGCGCCAGCTTGAAATTGACGTTCGCCGACCGCCCATCATAATCGACGCTGTCGGCGGGGATCAACGCAGAGCGATCAGGGCCGCGTCGCGTCCACGTGGCGCCGGCGAAGGATTGAAGGATGAGCATCGCGCCGAAATCGTCGGCCGGGGCGGTCCCGACGGCTTCCGAGAGGTTGTTCGAACGGGCGCGCCGCCTCATCCCCGGCGGCGTCAACAGCCCCGTCCGGGCCTTCGGGGCCGTCGGAGGCGCGCCGCGCTTCATCGTCGCCGCGCGTGGGGCGCGCCTCATTGACGCCGACGGCCACCAACTGATCGACTTCGTGGGCTCCTGGGGGCCGATGATCTTGGGCCACGCCCACCCGGCCATCGTCGCCGCATTGGAAGCCGCCGTCGCTCGCGGCACCTCCTACGGCTGCCCGACGGAGCTGGAAATCGAGCTGGCCGAACTGATCACTGAGGCCGTCCCCTCGGTCGAGAGCATCCGCCTGGTCAATTCCGGGACCGAAGCGGCGATGTCCGCCTTGAGGCTCGCTCGCGGCGCGACCGGCCGCCCGAAGATCATCAAGATGAGCGGCTGTTACCACGGCCACGCCGACGCGCTACTCGTTCAGGCCGGCTCCGGCGTGGCGACCCTCGGGCTCCCCGACAGCCCGGGCGTGACGCCGGGGGCCGCCGCCGATACGCTGGTCGTCCCCTTCAACGACCTGCCGGCCGTCGAGCGGGCGCTGCGTCAGTTCGCCGGCCAGATCGCCGCCGTCATCGTCGAGCCGGTCGCCGCCAACATGGGTCTCGTCCTGCCCGACGACGATTATCTGGCCGGCGTGGCCGACCTGACGCGCCGCCACGGGGCGCTGCTGATTCTCGATGAAGTCGTCACCGGTTTTCGCGTCGGCTGGGGTGGGGCGCAGGGCCGTTGGGGGATCAAGCCCGACCTGACCCTCTTCGGCAAGATCATCGGCGGCGGGTTGCCCGTCGGCGCCTACGGCGGCCCGGCCGATCTGATGAACCGGATGGCTCCGGCCGGGCCGATCTACCAGGCGGGGACGCTCGCCGGCAACCCGCTGGCCGTGACGGCGGGCCTGACTACGCTGCGACTCTTGCGCGACGGCGCCATCTACGCCGAGCTGGAGGCCAAAGGCGCCCGGGTGGAGGCCGGCCTGCGGGCGGCGATCGGCGGGGCCGCCGCGCCGGTCCATCTGGCCCGGCTCGGTTCGATGTTCTGTCTCTTCTTCCAGCCGGGGCCCGTTCGCGATTACGCCGACGCCCGGCGGTCCGACACGGCCGCCCACGCCCGCTTCTTCCATCGGCTGCTGGATGACGGCCTTTATCTTCCTCCCTCCCAATTCGAGACGGCGTTTATCAGCGCCGCCCACGGGGAGGCCGATCTGGACCGCCTGATCGAGGCGGCCCGCCGCGCGCTGAGCGCTTGAGAAACGCCTCCCCCAGGACACGAAACCACGAACAAATCGGCACGGCGGCCTGGGGGCCACGCCTCTTGGGGGTTGGATTTCCCTTCAGCCGTTGGCCCCGAGCTCGACCCCGAGCTCGAAGGTCTTCCAGAGCTTGACGACCCGCAGGTTGTACTGGGCGTCCTCGTCGTCGGGGGCCAGGTGACAGACGATCTCGTACGTGCGAATCGCCTCTTCCAGCAGCCCGGCGTCAAAGTATTTCCAGGCCAGGTTATAGAGCACGTCCGGGTTGCCGGGGTTGACCTCGGCCAGCTTGAGATACTCTTCGACCGAATAGTCGTACGGCGAGTCGCGATAGGGGACGTCCTTGTGCCAGCGCAGGTGGGTCATCGGCTTGGCGCGCATCTGCGTCAGCTTCTCGTAAGCCTGCCGAACCAGATAAAACTGCTCGCGCGCCCACGCCTGCTCCTCCGGCGGTCGCCGCAGGACCATGTCCGGATGCAGACGCTTCGCCCGTATTCGGAACGCCTTGGCCACGCCCGCCAGCGGCGTCCCCACCTCGATCCCCAGAATCCGGTAGCAACCGGCCTCGGTCGCCAGGTCCGCTTCCGTGGCCGTGAAGGCGAAAACGTCGGCCTCCAGGGAAGCCTCGGCCGCGGCCGGCGGCCTCACGGGCTCGACCCGGGGGGGCCGACGGGAAGCGCGCTCCGGCCGATCGCGCCGCCGGGGGGGGGGCCGCTCGGCCGGAGAGGTCGGCGCCGGGGGGGCGATCACTTCGGTCGTCGTCGCCGCCAGCAGCCGGCTCTTCATGACGCGATAGGCGCGATCGTCGATCGTCGCCCGATCGAAGTTCCGCAGCCGCGCCGGGGCCTCGTCGTCCATCACGCAGCCGGTCAGATCGGCCTCGGCCACGTCGGCCCCGTCCAGCCGCGCCGCCGTCAGGCGGGTGAACCGGAGCGAGGCTCCTCGGAGGTCGGCCCCCGTCAGGTCGGCCGAGGAGAGATCGGAGCCGATCAGGTCCGAACGGCCCAACTGCGCCCCGGCCAGGTTGGCGTGCTCGAGGGCGACGTCGATGAGCAGGGAGCCCTGCAGCGAGGCCGAGCCCAGATTGGCGCGGTCCATGCAGCAGTTCTTGAGGCTGGCCCGACGCAGGTCGGCGAATTGCAATTCGGCGTCGGAGAAATCGGCTCCGTTCAAGTCGGCCTCAAGAAAAATAGCGGTCGAGAGGATCGCGTCGCTGAAGTCGTAGCCCCGCAGGTCCTTCCGGCTGAGATCGGCCCCCGACAGGTCCACCAGCCGCGCCCGGCGTTTGTGGTCCAACCACTTCTTGCGCCCTTGCGGATCGCCGAGCGTGTTCAACAGGCGCTCCAGCAGTTTCACGTCCGCCATGCCCCGCGCGGCCTCACCCGCCTGTCTCGACCTTCCGAATCCGTCGCCTCATTAAACCCGACGCCCCGGCCCGGCCGCAAGCCGACGGCTCGCCCCTCGCCTCAGGGCAGCATGACGACGCCGGCGACGACCGTCGTCCAGAGGCCCCGTTTGTGACCGCGGGCGGTTTCCGTAATCTGCGTCGTCCGGACGATCCGATTGCTGATCTTCCATATCGCCTTGCGTTCATCCCAGCTTTTATCCGGATCAAAGGGGACCCCCAGCGTGGTCGCCAGCATCTGCGCCGCCAGGTCCTCGGCCATGTCGCCGGCCTTGCGCTCGGTCTCCCCGAAGCTGTGATGCTCGGAGATATAGCCGTGGATGTTGACGTCCTTGGGAATGGCCAGCCCGACCGAGGCGGCGATCTGCCGGCCCGGCTCGTTGGTCGCGTTCTCGCTCAACACGCAGAAGACGATCCCCCCCGCCTGAAGCTCCTTGATCCCGTCAGCGGCCTTCATGATCCGGCACCGCGGCGGAAAGATGCTGGAGACGCGCACGAGATTGACGTGGGAGATGCCGGCGTCCCGCAGCGCCATCTCAAAACTCATCAGCTTGGTTGTGGCCGTCCCCTTGCCTTTGGTCAGAAAGACGCCTTTGGGGAGAAAACCGGACAAGTTCACCGTCGGGCCTCGCGCAGCGGGGGACCCGCCGGCGCCGCCGACCCCCCGGCGGCCCGCGAACGTCGAAAATGCTCGATCGTCATCCTCAAGCCCTCTTCCAGCGGAACCTTCGGCTCCCATCCCAGGCGCTCACGGGCCCGCCCGGTGTCGGGTCGTCGCGTGCGCGGGTCGTCGACCGGCAGCGCCTTGTGCACGATCGGCGATCGGCTCCCCGACAGCCGCTCGATCAGGCGCGCAAAGTCCAGGATCGACATCTCATACTCGGCCCCGATGTTGACCGGATCGCTCTCCTCGGACTTGAGAAGCCGCCAGACGCCCTCCACCAGGTCCGACACGTAACAGAACGAGCGCGTCTGCCGCCCGTCGCCATAGACCGTCAGCGGCTCCCCGGCCAACGCCTGAGCGATGAAATTCGGGACGACCCGCCCGTCGTTGAGCCGCATCCGCGGGCCATAGGTGTTGAAGATGCGCGCGATCCGCGTCTCCAGCCGATGATACCGATGATAGGCCATCGTCAGGGCCTCGGCGAAGCGCTTGGCTTCGTCGTAAACCCCCCGCGGCCCGATCGGATTGACGTGGCCCCAGTAGGTCTCCGGCTGCGGATGGACCTCCGGATCGCCGTAAACCTCCGAGGTTGAGGCCAGGAGGTAACGCGCCCCCTTCTCGCGGGCCAGGCCGAGCGTCTTGTGCGTCCCCAGCGCCCCCACCTTGAGCGTCTGGATCGGCATGGCCAGATAATCGACCGGCGAGGCCGGCGAGGCGAAATGAAGGACGTAATCGAGCGGCCCCCGGACGTAAAGATACTCCGTCACGTCCTGCTTGATGAACGTAAAGCGCTCGTCGCGGATGTGTTCGATGTTCGCCACCGACCCCGTGACGAGATTATCCATGCCGATGACCTCGTGTCCTTCGGCGAGGAACCGATCGGCCAGATGCGATCCGAGAAAGCCGGCGACACCGGTGATGAGCGTCCGAGGCATGCTGCGCGCGCTCGGTTCGAAGCCCCCTCCCGCAACGGCGGCGACCGCTCCGGCGCCGCCCGGCGCGCTCACCCGGCGCGATGCCGCCGGTCCGCGCCGTCCGCGGGTTCTACCGCCGACCGAGCAAACGGATAAGCCTAGGGAAACCCTACCGGTGGCTCAATGGGGAATTTTTCTCGCGCTTGCCGGGCGGCCCGTTGGGCCCGGCGCCTTCGATCGCCCGCCCGAAGTCCGACAGAGCGACGTCGAGCTCCCTCATCACGCCTCAGCCGTCCCGCCGGCCGCGCGAACCAGACTTGATAACCGGGACATTGCCCCCGCGCGCCCGCGCCCCCTTCAGACGCCGCCGGCCGTTTCCACGGCCAGGCCGAGCCTCGCCCGCAGGTGCTTGACGGCCTCATCAAGCTGGATGTCGTGAAAATCCGCCGGGATCGGCGGCGGGGCCGGCTGACCTTCGGGCCGGGCCTCCTGAAAAAGCGGCGTCGTGTCCGGGTCGCCATAGAGCCCCCGGCGGATCAACAGGGCCTTGTGCTCGTTGCTCAGCGGGACCTTCAGGTCCGGCTCGATCCCCGTCAGATGAATGCTCCGGCCGGCGGGCGTGAAATACTTGGCCGTCGTCAGACGCAACCCCGACGGCAGCAGCTCGCCCGTCTCCGCGTCCCGATCCATCGAGTTCCTCAGCGTCGTGATCGTCTGGACGGAGCCCTTGCCGAACGTGTTCTCCCCTTCGGGGCCGCAGATGACCGCCCGGCCGGTGTCCTGCATCGCGCCGGCGAAAATTTCCGAAGCCGAGGCCGAGCCCCGATTGACCAGCACGATCATCGGCAGGTCCGTCACGGCCTCCCGCTGCGCCCGGTACTCGCGCTCGTTCTCCTTGACCCGCCCCTTTGTCGAAACGATCACCTGATCCTTCGGCAGGAAAAGGTCGCAGATCTCGATCACCTTCTCCAGCAGGCCGCCGGTGTTGTAGCGCAGGTCCACGACGAGCCCCTTCAGGCCGGACTTCTCAAACTCCTCAAGCGCCTTGTCCACGTCGCTCGTCGTGCTCTCGGCCCAGCGCGCGATCCGCAGGTAGCCGATCTGCCCGTCGAGCGCCCTGTAAAAGACGCTTTCGATCTTGATCGTGTCCCGCACGAGCGTCACCTCGATCAGCTCCGGGGCCCCTTCGCGGAAAATCTTGACCACCACCTTGGACCCTGACGGGCCCATCAACTTCTTGACGGCCTCCACCAGCGTGATTCCCTCCGTCGATTCGCCGTCGATCTCCACGATCCGATCCCACGGCTGAATCCCCGCCCGCGCCGCCGGCGAACCCAAAATCGGCGTAATGACCGTCAGGACGTTGTCCCGCAGCGTGATCTGCAGCCCCACGCCGGAGAACTCCCCTTCGGTCTCTTTCTCCAACTGAGAGAGCGAATCCGGCGGCAGCCACTGACTGTGCGGATCCAGCGTCGCGAACATCCCCCGGATCGCCCCTTCGAACAACTGCCGGGGATCGACCTCGTCCACGTAGCGCTCTTCGATGTTCGCCTCGATCTCGGCGAACAGCTTGGCGAACTGCGCGAACTCCCCCTCCCAGAGGCGCTGCTTCTCCATCGCCGCCAGATGGGCCGGCAGCCGACTGAACAACCCCAGAAAGGCCAACGCCATCACCACGCACAGCACGGCCACCCGCCGCTGCGTCACGCCGAGATTGCGAATCTTGTTCATTCCAGGCTCGCGCCTCCTGCCGACGGATCTCTTGGCCTGTCGCCTCTACGGGGAAACGCCCCGCTCCGGCTGCCCTCCCGCCGACGACGCCAGTCTAGCCCACGCCCCTGGCCGGTTTCAATGCCCCCGGCTCAGCTTCTGTCTACGCGATCGAGAAATGTCCTTCTTCGCCCCAAGTAGAAATGCCCTCCTCCAAGGGTGATCCGCAGCGGGGCGGTGCGGCGGGCCGGCGGGAGCGGCGCGAGAGGGGAGCCCGAGCGGAAGCCCCCCTGCCGCTGCGCTCGCCGGGGGATCGATCGACTCGACATCAACCCAGGCGTCCCGACGCCACAGGCGCAGGCCGTTCGCCTCGGCCAGGCACTCGGCCCCATAGGTCACGTCGGTCACCCGCGCCGCCAGATCGAACTCCAGATAATGCCAGGCGCCGTCATTGAGCTGCGATCCGAGATAAAAGTGATAGTCGCCGTTTTCGTCGATGTGATCGAGCGCCGTCTCGGCGTGGAAAATCGCCTGCCGGTCGTGCATCTCGGCCTGATTATCTTCCACCCGGACGAGCGCAACAACGGCAGACGGCTGGCTCACGTTGGCGTTCTTCACCCAGAGCGCCAGGTGCCGCCGGTTCACCTCATGCCAGGCCGCGGCGTTGGGGTTCCAGTCGTCGGGGGTGCGGTCGCCGAGGATGAACCGGCCGTCCATCGCGCCGGCGGCCGTCGTCGTCATCCGCGTCACCACCTCCCGGATCGGGTCGGCCACATACTGAAGGTCGTGCGCGCCGGTCCCGCCGTAAGGGGCCCAGCCGTCGTTCTCCGGCTCCGGGCCGGCCTCGGACCCATTGG
>Ga0137796_10001208_pt1 | contig 15082 bp, 14 predicted proteins | sample OV2TP3_FD_97704 | JGI IMG/M metagenome (GOLD analysis project Ga0137796, IMG submission 97704)
AAAATCCGGAAATGTTTCTGTGCGAGAGTGATGTGTTCCTTTTGTGTAGTGAGATTGAAGCCTCAGGGGTAGCCCTGTTGGAGGCAATGTCTAGTGGTTTAGTTTGTATTGCAACAAGAACAGCCGGGGCAGAAGAGGTTATACAGAATAAAAATTTTCTTGTTGATCACGATGAAAAAAGTTTATTAAAAGCTTTATACTGGGTTATTAATCTACCCAAAGAACAGATAAAAGATTTTAAAAACGCAGCAAGGGAATATATTGTGACAAACTTTGATAAACAAAAGAATGCTTTCCGAAATCTGGAAATATTAGGTATCCCATCAAAGTTTGTCTAAAAATGCAAAAAGAATGGTGGAGTCTATAATTAGTACTATGCAGGTTTTCTCATGAAGAAGAGATATCCTAGGAATGTGGCAGTATATAGGGACTCTACTTTAACCACTAGAGTAGGTAGAAAGTTAGGGGTTTGATCGGGAATGAACTCCCCATGGACAAAAGTTATTGGTAAACCCGATCAGATTATTGAGTCAACGATTTCTTGGAATAAAACTAAAGGATAAATGAATAAAAGACCATTAATTACTGTTGTTGTGCCATCTTATAATCGTGCCAATAAGATTGCGGATACCTTAAAAAGCATTCAAGCGCAAACCTATCAGAATTGGGAAACGATTGTTGTTGATGATGGTTCAAAAGATAACACAGTAGCGATTGTCGAGGCAATAGCGAAGGGTGATAATCGAATTCATGTTTTCCAGCATGAACGAAATAAAGGTGCACAGGCAGCGCGCAATACGGGGATTAAAGCAGCCAAAGGAGAATGGATTGCATTTTTAGATTCTGATGACGAATGGTTGCCCGACAGCCTTAAGATGAGATTGGATTATGCTCTGAAGAATGATTTTTCTGTTGTGTATTCGCTTGGTTATATTATTTATGAGGATAATCGACAGGAATTGTATCGTCTCCCTGATATTTCCAAGGATTCGTATAGGGGAGTTTTAGCGCAAGAGGGTCCGATGTTCCAATCTTTACTTGTTAAAAAAGAAATACTGGAAAAGATCGGATATTTGGATGAAACAGCCATTGCTTATCAGGAGTGGAATACGTCCATTCGACTTGCAAAACTTTGTACTTTTGGATTTTTAGAAATACCAACGTTCATTTATGATTACCGCACACCGGGGGCGATCTCTCGTAATCATTCTCGGAATGGCAGAGCTTACGCTGATATCGTGAAGAAATTTTTTTGGGAAATGCTGATGAATGTAGGGCCGGAAGGGATGGCTTTTCATTATCTTGCCATTACTAACTGGTACAGACAGGCCGGTGCATTGGATAAAGTAAAATTTTATAATGGTTTAGCTTTTTTGTTTAAGTGTTTTAGTTTGAACATTGTAGGGCGAAAGATCAAGAGTGCCCTCATTCGTTGAAAAGATCAGGAGATAACCATGTTAGGAAAAATTAAGCAAAAACTTAAAGGGCCTCTGGAAGAACGGATGTATCAATTCTTGATGCGTGAAGCACCGTTCCATCTGGGGCGCAAGCCGTTCGATGCGGAAGAATTGAAACTGCTCACACAGGCTCTGCTTTCCCAGAATCTTTTCGGAGTCGACGGTAAAATGGTGCCGGCCTTCGAAAAGGAATTCGCGAAAACCTACGGCATTCCTTATGCGGTGGCTTCCACCTCTGGAACAGCGGCTATTCATACGGCTTTGGGGGCTTTGGAACTTAATCCCGGTGATGAGGTGATTACCGCACCCATTACGGATCTGGGAACGATTGTTCCTATTCTTTATCAGCAATGTATCCCAGTATTTGCGGATGTTGATGAGACGTATAATATGGATCCGCAAGATATCGAACGAAAAATTACATCGCGTACCAAAGCGATTTTAGTTGTTCATCTTTTTGGCAATCCTTGTGATATGGACGCCATTATGAAAGTCGCTAAAGCTCATCATCTCCCCGTCATTGAGGATTGCGCGCAGGCGCACGTCACCGAATATAAGGGAAGGTATGTGGGAACAATTGGTGATATCGGCTGTTTCAGCTTTCAACAGGCGAAGCATATGACCACCGGTGATGGAGGGATGACGATCACCTCAAATAAAGATTACTATGAAAAGATGCGATTGTTTGTCGACAAAGGTTATGCCCGCAAAGGATGGGGTTCGCGGGCTTATTTATTTTTAGCTCCTAATTATCGTATGAACGAGCTAACCGCCGCGGTAGGTTTGGCCCAGTTAAAAAAGGTCAAAGGTGTCGTACAGAAACGAAATGAATTGGGAACATATATGAGCCACCTTTTAATTGGGCTTCAAGGGGTTGTTCCCGCCCCTGTGAGCAAAGGGGCACAATCATCTTATTGGATGTATCCGGTTTATCTTAAAAATGTCGATACGGAGGCCGTAGCTTCAGCCATGCGCAAAGAAAGAATAAGCGTTTTACCGGGATATACCGGTAAGCCCATTTATTTATGTAGTGAATCCTTAGTGGCTAAAAAGACCTTCGGTTCTTCTCAATTTCCTTTTAATCCTAAAGTGACAGATAAGCTCTATGAATACAAAGACGGACTTTGTCCCCGAGCCGAGGATGCATTGAAGCACCTCATTTGCATTCTCATGGACGAGAGTTGGACGAAAGAAATGGTTGAAAAGACCGCCGATATTTTAAAGGAGAGTATTAAGCGTGTTACCGGCCAAGCCGTGCCGGCTAGTGTGCAGCCCCAAAGAGCGACAGTTACAGAAAACCGGCAAGAGAAGAAAATTAAAATCGGTATTGTCGGTTGCGGGCAGATGGGCCGATGGCATTATCGCGGGTATAGAAAAAATCCCAAGGTGGAAATAGTCGGCTTCGCCGATGAGCAATTGACCAAAGCAGAAAGTTTTGCTCAAGAGGCCAAGTGCCGGGCTTACAGAAGTCACAAGGAATTAATGGATCAGGAGAAATTGGACGGCGCCAGTGTCTGTACAGTTCCATCCAGTCATCATGAGATTGTGGTTGACCTATTAAACAAAGGGGTCAATGTCTTATGTGAAAAACCATTGGCTATTTCTCTTGACCAAGCGGAGCAAATGATTAATATCGCCAATCAAAAAAATCTTCTTTTATTGTCCGCGTTTAAGTTCCGTTTTTTTGAAGAGGTTCAAGCACTAAAAAAACTTTTGGAGCAGGGCGGATTCGGGAAAATCCTGAATTTCCGATTGATGTTCGGTGGTTATATGGATATGCAGGGGAGCTGGTATGCAGATAAGGCGATTTCCGGCGGTGGCATCATTATGGACAACGGGCCGCATGCCTTTGACCTTATTCGGTATCTTTTTGGGGAAATAGAAAGTGTCTCAACCAGTATAAGCAATTATCAGAATATTTCTGTCGAGGATACAGCCCAGATCATGTGTTTTTTAAAAAGTGGGGCTAAGGGTGTCTTTGATACCAGCTGGTCATTGGCGGTGCCATCGCAAAGTTATTTAGAGGTTTATGGGGAATACGGTGCAGCGATGTTGGACCTCAAAGGATTAAACTATAAATTTAAAACGTGGACCGATTGGAAGCGTATCGCCAATCAGGATGGGGGAGATATGCAGGCGATCTTTTCTCGGCAGTGTGCCCATTTTGTAGATGCCATAGTTACCCAAAACCCGACAATGACTCACAATGAAGATGGCCTAATGGCGCAAATGATAATCGAAAACGCTTATGCCTTAGCAGATTTGAAATGCGAAAATCGAAAGGCCAACCATGTTTACAGCCATTAAAGAAAAGATACAAAAAGTCACGGATAAGCGTTCCTCATTGCAGAAAGCTATTGATTGGATTAAACGGCATCGAATTCCAGGTAGCGGTATTGTTGTGCATCACAAGACAACCAATGTAACGGAGGAAGTCACAGGATATATTATTAACAGTTTGTACCGGGCCGGGGAGAAAGATCTTGCGATTGATTTAGCAAAATGGGAGATGGCTGTCCAGCGGGAAGATGGTGCCTTTGTCGGGCCAGGCACAAAAGTGCCTTATACTTTTGACACCGCCCAAGTTGTTCGAGGACTTTTGGCTGTCGCCGATGACCTTCCTGTCGTGAAAATGGCAATCATAAAGGCTTGTGATTTTATAGTGACTCAGATCGACACTAAAGGTGAGGTGCATACACCTAATGCGGATTTATGGTCGCTTCCGGATGGAAACAAACTTTCGGAGTATTGCAATCTGTATGTGCTTTCTCCTTTAAGGGATGCTGGGAAGAAGTACGGTTTCCAAAACTATCTTGATACAGTCACTCGTGCCCTTAATTTTTACAAATCTAAGCCGGACTTAACAGAATTTAAATCAAATATAGGAACGCTATCTCACATTTTTGGTTACATGATGGAGGCTTTGGTTGAATTAAATGAGATTGAATTAGCAAAAAGAGGTTTGCAGCAAGCGTATGATCTTCAATGGGAAGATGGTTCTATCCCCGCTTATCCGGGAGTCGATTGGGTGTGCTCGACTGGTTTAGCACAATTAGGGATCGCTGCTTATAAAATCGGAGACAAGGATCAAGCTCAAAAGGCTTTAAGTTATTTAGAAAAAATTCAGAACGCCAGCGGCGGGTTTTACGGAGGGTATGGCGAAGGCGTGCAGTATTTTCCGTTAAAGGAAATCAGCTGGGCTGCAAAATATTTTATTGATTTGTATTTATTAGTGCGAGGGAAAGATGGCTGAACCTTGGAACCTTACCTCAGAAGAATGGGCAAGGGTTTTATCGGATGGAGATACCCCACAGACGGTAGCTCAACGTTTATTAAGGGGAAATTATCTTCCTTGGAATGAAGTCCTTCAGCGATATACTAACGATGCAAAAAGGATTTTGGATTTGGGAAGTGGTCGTGGTGAGAATTCAGCTATGCTGGCATTACAGAATAAGGAGACAACACTATTTGATTGGTCACAGGAAAATCTAGAATTCAGTAAACAAGTGTTTAGCATTATTGGGAAACAGGCAAGGTTTGTCCAAGGCGATATGACGAAATCATTGCCGTTTATGAATGACGAATTTGACGTTGTTTTCAGTTGCGGGGTGTTTGAGTACTTTTCGGATGACCAGATTTCAGATATTTTAAAAGAAATTTTCCGCGTTACCCGGAGGCGGGCCATTATTTTGGTTCCCAATGCGTATTCGGTTTTTTACCGGTTGGGGATGTGGTATATGCGAATCATAAAAAAATGGCCATGGGGGGGAGAGCGGCCATTGGCGAGCCTGCATTCACATTTTTCTAGAGCTGGGTTTAAGAACATACGTGAATTTACCGTTGCGGCAAAACATTCGTTGACATTTTTAACAATGCCGGGAGGCAGGACAATGCAGAAAATTTTAATAAAATTGCTTAAGCTTCATGATCATGCCCAGCCATCGCGTTTTCGACAAGGATATTTATTAATTAGTGTAGGAGACAAATAATTATGTTGAAGGTTTTGCTTGTTTTTGGCACGCGTCCCGAGGTCATCAAAATGGCACCGGTCGTGAAAGAATTTAAAAAACACGCGGACCGGATTGACTGTAAAGTCTGCATTACCGGTCAGCACCGTCAGATGATTGATCCGCTTTTTAAATTGTTTGATATACGTTCAGATTATGATTTGGATATTATGCAGGAGAATCAGAACTTAGAATATATCACAACGAAAGTGTTTCATGATGTTGGAAAAATTTTAGATAAAGAGAAACCGGATTATCTGTTTGTCCAAGGTGATACCACAACCGCGATGGCGGCCAGTTTGGCGGCTTTCTACAGAAAAGTTAAGGTCGCTCATGTGGAGGCCGGTTTGAGGACATTTGATAAATTCCATCCCTATCCGGAAGAGGTTAACCGTCGTATTATTGACAGTGTCAGCGATCTCTATTTTGCCCATACGAAAACAGCGCAGCAAAATCTTTTGCGGGAAGGCATTGCCAAAGAAAAAATTGAAGTCACCGGCAATACCGTGATTGATGCCTTACTGGATGTGACAAAAAGAAACTATGAATTTAAGGAAATGATTTTAAAGAATTTATCTTTGAATGGTCGTCGACTGATTTTGGTGACTGCCCATCGACGAGAGAACTTTGGAACCCCTATTGAGAATATATGTCAAGCGATTAAGGAAGTTGCCTTAGCGTATAAAAATGACGTTTCTTTTATTTATCCTGTCCATCTTAATCCCAACATTCAAAAACCAGTTCATTCGATTTTAGGAAATGTGGCTAATGTTATTCTGACCGAACCTTTGGAGTATTTGCCATTTGCGCACTTAATGAAAAGTTCTTATTTTGTTCTCACTGATTCTGGTGGATTGCAGGAGGAGGCTCCCAGTTTAGGCAAGCCAGTCTTGGTCATGCGTGAGACAACGGAGCGTCCGGAAGGAGTGAAGGCAGGGTGTGTGGAAGTCATTGGAACAGATCCCCAAAATATAGTTAAGTATGTCACAAAACTGCTAAAGGATCCCCAAAAGTACGGCAAAATGTCTCAAGCCCAAAATCCGTATGGGGATGGGAAGGCGAGCGAGAGGATTGTTAGGCGGATGCTAAGAGAGTCGAAGAAAAATCCTAAATCCTAATATCGAAATCCTAAACAAATTCGAATGACCGAAATTCAAAATTCAAAACAAAAAAATGACTGAAGAAAAAAATACAAAACGTTATGATCTTGAGGAAAGAACCTTTAAGTTTGCAAAACGCGTTAGGGATTTTATTAATAAATTATCAAGAAATATCACGAATATTGAGTTTGGGGTTCAACTTGCTAAAGCGGCAGGATCAGTGGGAGCGAACTATATTGAAGCCAATGAATCGCTGAGCAAAAAAGATTTTCTCATGAGGGTAAAAATTTTCCGTAAAGAATCATAAGAATGTCGATATTGGCTTGGTCTGGTCGAGCCAAAGGATCAGGATATAGCGGAACAAAAGGCTTTATTACAGGAAGCAACCGAATTAATGAAAATCTTTGGAGCGATTGTTGAAAAGTTTCAATAAGATGTTTTGAACATTTGAGTTTATGATTTTGATATGGTTTAGAGTTTAGGATTTAGTGCTTAGGATTTAACCTATGACAAATAAGACTCCACTTATAAGTATCGTACTCCCGACTTACAACGGCTCAAGATATCTGCGTCAGTCCATTGAGAGTTGTTTAAATCAGACGTATAAGAATATTGAGCTCATTATTGTAGACGACTGTTCCACAGATGAGACACCTTTGATTATTCAAGAATACGTGCAGAAGGAGCCGCGTGTGCAGTGTATCCGCAATCAGCAGAACCAGCGGTTGCCGAGGTCGCTTAATATTGGCTTTGCGCAGGCCAAGGGAGAGTATTTAACATGGACATCGGATGATAATTTTTATGCCAGAGAAGCCATTGAAAGGATGATTGCTTATTTAAGCGATAAAAAACATGATTTTGTCTACTGTGATATTTTTACAATGGATGAAGAAAACGAAACGATTGTCAGCCGTGAGAAGCTGGACGGATACGAAACCCTTAAAAAACATAATTGTATCCGCGCCTGTTTTTTATATGCCCGTCGAGTTATGGAAACGGTTGGTGGTTATGATCCGGATATGGAGTTGCTTGAGGATTACGATTATTGGGTGAGAGTTTCCCGGCAGTTCCCCATGGGGCACATAGCAGAGCCTTTGTATTATTACCGGTATCATTCCAGATCCTTGTGGAGTTCGCGCATCCGTGAGATTCGCATAGCCGAGTTTCTATTTAAATTAAAATATGATTTTATGAGCGATGAGAAAACGAACTGGTATTTGCGCGAGATCTTTGTTAAATACAATAACACTTATCCTGAGATCATTAATAAGACATTAGCGCGTTTGTTCTTGAAGAAAAAGATCAAGAGGATCTTAAATGGATTAAAGAGCGGAGAAGTAAGTTTTGCAGCGGCCCGGCAAAAATTAGCTGAGATGATCAATAAAAGTAACAGCGGAAGAGGCGCGAAGGCATTGCCTCATTTTGTTTTTTTCCGCCGGTTGCCGTATGACGGTGAATGGGGCGGGATGGAGAAACTTCTTCTGGACTGGTTCGAACGGATCGACTACAGGGAATGTAAGGTCACTTTGGCCGTGACGGTCCCCTGGCAAGACCGTTTTGGCAGGGAGTTTAAAAAGCGAAATTTACCTGTTGCCGTGGTCAATTTTCCTTTTGAATTTGAGCGGAGCATCTTCAAACAATTTAAGAACATGTTCTTTTTTCTTCACAGGATCAGGCCATCAGCGGTCATCTTTTCACAAGCTTGGTACTCGGAGTTCAATATGGGGGATATTTTTGCAACATTCTTAGTAACACGCGGTAAGGTGTTTATGCATGAAAATCTCGGTGCGCCCGAACCGATGGAGAAACCCAGTAAAAAATATTTTGGAATCATCCCTCGGCTTAGTCTGTGGTGGTGTTTGCAGCGCACCTTGATCAATTTAAGGGCGTATTTTTGTACGAGGATATTTACGGTCAGCCGCGATATGAAAGATCGCTATGTTTCACTCTGGAAATATTCACCACGCAGGATCGAGGTTGCCTATCATGGGATCGACAGTGCATCTTTTTTCCCTTTGAAAGAAAGATGCCGGGAAATTCGCCGAGAATTAGGGATCGCGGAACGGGATATTGTTATCATCTCCACGGCGCGCTTTACGCAACAGAAATGTTTAGATCGTCTCATTAATGCGTTCGATGATTTAACGAAAGAGCAGGCTGATTTAAGACTGGTGATGTTGGGGGCTGGGCCCCTTGAAGATGCATTAAAGAATCTGGCTCGACAAAAAAGATCCTATGATCGTATGATGTTCTTGGGGCAAGTCCAGGATATCGATAAATATTTGAAAATGAGCAATATTTTCGTTCTTTCCAGCGATAACGAAGGCTTAAGTTTGGCCCTTATGGAAGCGATGGCCACCGGACTGATCTGCATCTCAACAAAGTGTACGGGATCGGGTGAGGTCATTGAGGATGGGATCACTGGATTTTTGGTCGAAAAAAATACAACAGGAGTTTTGGAAGGTTTACGCCAGGCCTTACGTCTATCAGACGAAGATAAAAAGGCAATGTCGTCTCGGGCTCGACAATGTATTGTTGAGAATTTTGACATCGATAAGAACATTGAGAAGATATTCGCTGCCTTTGGTCTACCTTACCATGCGGTTCGAATGGATAAACCAGTTTAACGAAATTATAATGAAAAATTATGCTCATTAGTATTGTTATAGCCACCTATAATCGTTCCGACAAGCTGAAGGAAGTCCTGGAAAGTCTGTTAAAGCAAGAAACAAGAAATTTGTTTGATTATGAAGTTATATTAGTTGATAACAATTCCAAGGACGCAACAAAGCAGATTGTTAATGATTTCCAGCCTCGTTTCAAGGGCAGATTAAAGTATTTCTTCGAACCTGTTAAGGGCAAAACGAATGCTGTCAATAAAGGCATTCATGAATCCGCGGGAGCTGTTATCGCGTTCACAGATGACGATACGGTCGTTGATACACAATGGTTATGGAACATTGTGGCTTGCTTTAAGGATCACCCTTGTGACGGCATGGGGGGAAGAATTTTGCCGCTTTATCCTGATGGCGCACCTCAATGGGTAAAGGATAATAAGAAGATCTTGGCCGGCCCGATCGTCATTTATGATTACGGTGAAGAAGTAAAAAAGTATGGAAAGCCCATGTTTGAATTTTTGGGTGCCAATTTTGCCTTTAAAAAAGAAGTTTTTACAGAGTGCGGGTTGTTCCGTACGGATATCGGTCCGGGACTTTCAACCATGGGAGAAGATACCGAGTTTACCCACCGCGTCCTGGAAAAAGGAAAGAATTTATACTATAACGGCAAAGCCTTGGTTTATCATCCTGTTGATCCGCAACGAATGACATTAAGATATATCGCTAAATGGGATATCGCTTTAGGCCGCTATCGGGTGGTTGTGGATGAAAAAAGTGAGCTTGATAGAAATCTGATCTATTATTTGGGCATTCCCCGCTATCTCATCCGGGATATGCTCCAAACAGCTTACAGGTTAATTTTGGTAGTGTTCAATAAGCCTGAATTTCTTAAGGCATGGAATCGATTAATGATCAATGTCGGACGGTCTATGGAGTATAGAAGAATATTTTTCTTAGAGGAACAGAATAAATGAAGAGTTTCCTCAGCGTTATCATTTGTACCTATAATCGGGCGCAGAGTCTTGCGAAAACTCTGGATAGTCTTCTTCGTCAAGAGGATAACGGAAGTTTCAATTACGAGGTGCTTATCATTGATAACAATTCTCAAGATGAGACCCGTAAGGTGGCGGAATCTTTTGTTCCCCAATTTCAAGGAAAAGGAAAATTAAGGTATATCTTTGAACCCAAGCAAGGCAAACCGTATGCGCTCAATCGTGGGATTGAGGAATCACAAGGTGATATTTTGGTTTTCACGGATGATGATGTCATTATTGGACCACAATGGATTGATTCAATATTGAAATGTTTTAAGCAATTTGACTGTGATGGGGCTGGTGGCAGAGTTTTGCCTCTTTATCCAAAAGGAACGCCTCGGTGGATTAAAGACAATCCTCATAAGATGGCCGGTGGCGTCGTTATTTGTGATCTTGGTTTGGAAACAAAGAAGTTCGATGAGAATATGGGAAAATTAATAGGGGCGAATTTTGCCTTTAAAAAGTCGACCCTGAGAGAATGCGGCAATTTTAGAACAGACTTATATTTTGGCAAGATAGCTGTTGGTGAGGATACCGAGCTCATTCAGAGATTACTCCAAAAAAATAAAATTTTGTACTATTGCGGGGAAGCCACGGTATGGCATCCGGTCGATTTAAAACGGTTGAAATTCAGAAACGCCGCCCAATGGCACATGTCCCTCGGCCGCTTTGCCGCCCACATTGAATATGAACAAAATGGCAAGAATATGACTTATCTATGGGGTATCCCCCAATATCTCATTAAGGGAATCGTTGTGGACGGTCTGTCGTTTGTGTTTCATTCCTACAGCAGATTGTCGTTTTGGAATAATTCGAGGTCTTTTTTCCGTAAATGGGGGATGATGGCGGAATATCGATCAATGAAAAAAAAGTTATGAATTATGAGTTATGAATTATGAATCAAAAAAATGGAAAAATTGAAGAAAAGGCATTCATCTTTGCAAAGAATATAATTGAATTAGTGACTTCTCTTTCGCAAGGCGAAATTAAATTTATCGTAGGAAAACAATTAATGCGTTCTGGCACCTCTATAGGAGCGAATATAGAAGAAGCAAAAGGTGGTATTTCTAGACCTGATTTTATACACAATATGAATGTAGCAAAGAAGGAAGCACGTGAAACATTATATTGGCTAAAACTTTTATCGGAATTTGAGTCTAAAAATAGGGAGAAATTTAAACAACTAATTTCTGAATGCGATGAATTGATTCGTATGTTAACGGCCATAGTCAAAACTTCACAGGAAAAATAACATGTTTTCGCTTTTAGGATTAGATTTTCGCTTTTTATTTATAACTCATAATTCATAATTTATAACTTTTATTATGACTACTCCAAAAGTTAGTGTGATTATCCCAACATATAACCGTGCCGAACATATTAGCCGGGCTATCGAAAGTGTGTTAAGTCAGATGTTCCGTGATTATGAAATCATTATCGTGGATGCAGGCTCCACCGGATCCGCACAGGCCCGCCCCTTGACGATTGAATGTATATAGCATACAATTGTATGCAATGAGCATATTACCTATGTTTACCGCCCATCAGTCGCGCATACTGGCCGTACTTTCCGAGAACCCTCAGAGGGAATATTACCTTCATGAGCTGGGGCGGCTGCTCGGCAAGAAACCCGGAGTTTTCCAAAGGGGGCTTAATTCCTTACAAGAGCAAGGATGGATCGTCAGCCGCAAGCAGGGGAATTTGCGGCTTTTTAAGATCAATGACCATCATCCGCTGTATAAAGAAATTGCGTCCGTTGTCCGCAAGACCTTTGGTGTTGAGGCCGAGTTGAAGAAAGCCGTAGACGACATCAAGGGTATTAAATCCGCGTTTATTTTCGGCAGTTACGCCCGGGGCGGCATGCGTCTGGATTCTGATGTCGACCTTTTGGTCATCGCGGACGATCCGACCGCCGAGGACAAGCTCGTGGAGAAGCTTTCAAGAGTGGAAAAAATGCTCGGCCGCGAGGTAAATTATAAAATTTATGAAGACCGCGATTTTCAGCGGCGGCGCAGGTCGAAAGATCCGTTTCTGACGGAAGTTCTCGAACGCAAACATATTGTTTTGAAAGGACCGGCATGAAAGATTGGAACCAATATCTTGCCCGGGGTTTGGTCAAAGCGCAGCGGCCCAACTTCGCCCAGATTGAACAGCAGATTGTCAGAGCCGAAAGGGATCTCAAAACGTTTCGCCTGGTTCTGGATGCCGATCCCGAATGGGCGTCTACGATCGCTTACCAAGCGATGCTGCGCATGGGACGGGCGCTTATGTTTTCATGCGGGTATCTTCCCGCTGACGGGCGGCAACATAGGACTGTCATTGAAATCACGGGAAAAATTTTAGGCCGGGAGTTCGGGCTTCTCATCAAATATTTCGACCGTATGCGCCGTAACCGCAATATCTTTTTTTATGACGCTCTGGACACCGACAACGAGGCCCAGGCGAAAAAAGCCCTCGCAACGGCAAACGCGTTGTCGAAAGCGATCAAGACCAGGATCCGAAAAAATAACCCGCAGTTTAATTTTAAATTTTGAATTTATGAATACTTCTTTGCCTAAAGTAAGTGTGGTGATTCCGACATATAATCGGGCCCAGTTTATTGTACGTGCTTTGGAGAGTGTTTTCGCCCAAACGTACAAGAATTACGAAATTATTGTGATTGATGACGGTTCCACCGATGATACCCCTCAAGTCATGAAGCAGTTTGATGGACGCTTGAACTATATCCGCAAAGAGAACGGGGGAAGTGCGTCTGCGTGTAACCGCGGCATCGCGGAATCCAAGGGCGAATATATCGCCTTTCTTGATTCCGATGATTATTGGACTCCGGAAAAGTTAGCCGAACAGGTCAAGGTTTTAGACAGCCAGCCTAAGGTCGGCATTGTTTATAGCCGCATGCCGATTATCAATGAAAAGGGCGAGCGTTTAGGAACAAAACCGGCCGGAATTTCAGGAAAGAACTTTAAAGAACTCTTAGAAGTGTGGGGGGATTTACCGACATCAACCGTCATGACGCGGCGGGCCTGCTTCGATAAGGCCGGTTTCTTTGACCCTGCACTTAAGACGATGCAGGATATTGATATGTGGCTTCGCATCGCACGGTTTTATGACCTTTATGAAATCGAGGGGAAAGTCCTAGCTTATTATTTTCGCCATAGTGAGCAAATCACAACGAGTCGTATTAATGTCTATGAGGGGCTGGTTAAGATTTACCAGAAAATTCTAAAAACATTTGAGGATGCTCCGCGCGAATTGTTTGTGAACCGGATCGCCATGAACCGCTATACGCTTAGCCGGGAATACTATCTTGAGAAATTTTACTACGAATCGTTCCGGAATGTTGTTGCCGTCATTTTTTACAAACCACTCGTAGGGATGTTATTTTTTGAGAAAGGCGACGGTCTCTTTAAAAAAGCCCTGAAACTCGTAAAACCTTATGTATTTCTGGTGGTAAGTTTTTTTACGCTGGCAGCGCAAGGCGCAGTTAATTTGTTCAAAAGACCAAAAAATATTTCAGGGTAACTTACTTTTTTATTGCATCTAAAAATATGAAAATCGCTGTTGATATTTCCCGAGCCTTAGAGCCCCATAAATCCGGGATTCACGTCTACCAGTCGAATCTTTTTAGAAGTTTAATGGAAATCGACAGCCGGCATGAGTTTATCCCGTTGTTTTACGGATATCAGGCTAACCATATTATAAACTTTATGGATAAGAAAGTCTTGTCCGTCCATAACCGATATTTGCACCGAAGTATATTCCTCAAAGATATTAGTGATCAGGTTTTAATAAAAAAGAGGATTCAAGGCAAAGCGGATATTCTCCACTCCACCGCCAACTTTTCTATTAGAGGCTTCGAGGATATAACGGTCTTGACAATTCATGATCTCATATTTATGCGGGATCCCAAATGTTACAATGACTACCATACGAAATTGATGCGCCATATGGTGGGAAGAGTAAAAAAAATTATTGCAGTATCCAATGCGACTAAAAATGAAATATTGAAAGAATTTCCTTCATTGCCGGAGAAAAAAATCACGGTCATCTACGAAGGCGCGCGGGAAGATTGTTCCAGGATCGAGAATAAAGAAAAACTCGTGGAGTTTAAAAATAAATTTTTCGGCGATGCCAATTTCGAATACATTTTATTCTTGGGAGGTTTTACAAGTCGCAAGAACATCCTAAATATTGTGCGCGCGTATGACTATTTAGTGAAAAAAAGGAATGTTCGCCATAAATTGGTTTTGATTGGCAAACCACTGGATGCGTATGAAAAAACCTTAGCTTTAATTGACGAGCTGGGCTTAAAAGAATTTGCTGTTGTTAAGCCTAATTTGCCGGATCAATTTTTACCTTATTTACTAAACGCAGCAGATGTTTTTGTTTTTCCGTCTCTTTATGAAGGCTTCGGTTTGCCGGTGATTGAAGCGATGCAGTGCGGATGTCCGTGCGTTATTTCTAACAGCTCCGCGCTCCAAGAACTATTTGCTGATTCAGCTTTGACCGTTGATCCAAGCCTTCCCGAGGACATTGGCAACGGAATCCTTAAATTTTTAACCGACCCTTTACTGCGCGAGAAATATAAAGAACTTGGATTCAAGAAATCAAGAATCTTCAATTGGAAAAAAACAGCCGAGGCCACTTTACGTTTGTATGAATCCGTAATTTAATTCGTGAAAGTGGAGATATCTACTTCATGAACATCTGCATTGAATCACAACTTTTAAACCATCCCCGGCGCTCGGGCCTTATGACGTACACCGAGGGGCTGGTGAACGGTCTTTATCAAAATGATCATGAGAACGACTATAAACTTATTTATTATTCGTTGAATCGTTCAGCGGACATGATGCCGGGCCCTGG
>Ga0137796_10001210_pt1 | contig 15050 bp, 16 predicted proteins | sample OV2TP3_FD_97704 | JGI IMG/M metagenome (GOLD analysis project Ga0137796, IMG submission 97704)
GACTTCGGACTCTTCACCGCATACCTCGGCGGCGCACATGCCGGGCTCCAGATGAAACTACGCGGCGCATGGCACGATGCGTGGAATCCCGTGGGGTCCGTGATCCTCGGCGTCGGATCCACGCTCCGCATGTACGCACCGGAGCAGCTCGTGGCGCCCCGCCACCGCGTCGTCGGGAGTACCACCGGCCGCATCGCGAGCGTCTTCTTCACCGAGCTTCGACCGGATGTGCTCCTGCCGAATGGAAAGATGTCCGGCGAGCACCTCGCGAACCTCGTCCAACAGGTGCGGTACGAGTGAAGGATCGACGCCACTGCGGACGCGCCGCGTCCTTGGCCCACCGACACGATCGCCCGGCCCTCTCAGGGGCCGGGCGTTTCTCGTCTCCCACTCATCGACAATACCATTCTCCTATTCGCACGAATAGGAGAATGGTGCGTTGACGCGATTACGCCTCCTTGTTCTTCCGCTGTGGCGCGGAGATGCTCCAGAGTCCGTCGAACATCCTCGTGAAGTTCTCCGCGAGGTGGGCGTTTACAACTTTGATCCCGATGAGGTTACCGGTTTCGAACGACATGATCGCCGCGGTGTCCCCGATGATGTAGAGCGCGAAACGATCGACCGCGTGGGTGGCGGAAAGGTACCGAAACTCGAGTCCTTCGCGCGTGTGGTAGAGCGCGGCCTTCCGTCTCTCGAGCGCCGATGGGTTCACGAGGAGCTTCGTCCGCAAGCGCTTCTCAGCCTTCCATCGACGTACGCGCTCTTGCCACTCGGCCTCCCACGTGAACGCCCACTCGTCCCGCCAGATGAACTCGTCGCGGAGCATGGATATCGTGGTCTCCTCCCGCGCATCTCGGAGCATGGAGAGGTAGATACGCTTCAGGCCTTCGACGCCCTCAAAGAGCATGACCTGCGGGACATGAACATCTGGCTGCCGCGCGGCTGCGAGGTGCCCTTTGAGATCCTCAACGAGCCGCTCCTTCTCCTCGAGGCGCTTTCGCTCGAAGCGCACCATCCGCTCAAGCGTCTCAGGGCCCGCAGGCACGAACTGCTTCACCTCGTTCTTGTACGTCGTTGCGAGGAGCCCCTTTGCGGTGAGTGACGCGATTGCGGTGTACACCGTCGAACGCGAGAGGTCGAGCTTCTTCGCGATGCACGACGCCCCCACCGGCGACTGCTCATAGAGCACGCCGAGGATCCGCGCCTCATCATCCGGGAGCCCGAGTTGCTGGAGCTGACGAGAGAACATGCCGGTAACGTCTACCGACGCACGGAGTACACCCGCAGGAATTGCTCGATCGCGGCGACCGTTGCGTCCTTCACGCGTGGGTTACTCTGTGCGACCCACACTGCGAAGCGGTAGAGCTCCTGTGGATCGACGCGGAGCCACCTCCCGTGCACCGCGAGGAACACGAGCAGCGCCATGACCGCGATGCGCTTGTTTCCGTTCAGGAACGGGTGGTTCTTGATGAGGAGGTAGAAGAGCATCGCCGCTTTCCCCGTGAGTCCGCGGTAGAGCTGACGCCCCCCGAAGGACTGAAATGGAGTGATGAGGCATCGCTCGAGCGCGTGCGGCGTTCGCGTCCCGAAATCCGGGATCGGCTCATCCCATGTGAGGTGCTCGCGCGCGAGACGGAAGGCAATGAGCTCCACATCGGCAACCGAGAGGGGGCGCATAGCGCAAGCACGATCATTCACGTCCGAGGAGTTTGAATGTCTCACGGTACTCCCGGAGCGCGCGTTCAGCCGCATGCTCGAGCATCTGTCGCCGGCGGCGAGGAACCGCGATCCCGAGGATGTTCGGGAGGCTCGCCCGGGCGATCCGGTACGCGCGACCGATGCGCAGTGCGGGGATCCCGCCCCGCTTTACGCGCTTCAAAACCGCGACGCGGCTGATCCCGAGGAGTTGAGCGAGCTCAACGATGGAAATAAAATCCTTCGATAGCATACTCCTTTGATAACCGATGATGCTGGGTTATCAAAAAATTTTTAGAATTCACTCTACTGAGCCAGAAATTCTGCTTGTTGTCTCTACTGTACGACACATTGAACAGCTCGTCAAACCACGGTACGGTTGGGGCGTGAATCCCATACCAAAGCTCGCACGCGTTGGTGCGGGACAGGCCCTTCACAACCCACTACGGAGCACGACATGGCGAACGATTTTCCAAGATTGTACTGCCCGTGTTGCGGAGCACCGCTCGCAGTTGCGCACGTCCCTGTGCTCGTCCATGCACCGCGCCTGGTCCACTCGCGATCTCACGATCTCGATGACGATGACATCGCGGGCGCGCACTACCAGGAATACCTCGGACGGCAGCGGCATTGGCGAACATTCGCACGATCACATGACGTCGATGATGGCGATGAAGATCTCCACAGCTGAACTGCGGATTGCTCATCCATCACCGTGGATCATCCCAATACAACCATTCTCTTATTCGCACGAATATGAGAATAGAGGAGAAGCGCCATGTGCACGGGGAAAATGCTTGATGTGCTCGCTGCCATCGAACGTGAGCTGCCACAGCTGCTCGCGGATGAGGGTGCGTGGCAGTCGCTCGATGTGGACTACGAACCGCCTCGGGTTGAGCGGTTGTACCGCGACATTGACGGGTACCGCGTATACCTCCACCGGATTCATCCGTGTGAGCCCGGCGCCGCACTGTTCCACCCGCACCCATGGCCGTCAGCGGTGAAGATCGCCGCAGGCTCGTACGAGATGGCCGTTGGGTACGGCGCGGGTGAAGTTGCACCGCTCATCGCGGCGACGCTCGTGCTACCAGCAGGCGCGACGTACGAGATGGTCGAGGCTGACGGCTGGCACTGGGTGCGGCCGCTCGGTGGTCCTGCGCTCTCGCTCATGGTGACCGGAAAGCCGTGGGAACGCTGGAGCCCGAAGCCACCACGCGAACTCCGTCCGCTCTCGGACGAAGCGAAGCGCGATCTCCTCGCGGAGTTCCGGAAGCGTTACGACCTCAGTCGGTGAGCGAACGTACAGCCCTGCTCCGATGCCATCGGAGCGGGGCGTTCCCTGTCTCACATTCGATGTTGGACAGTGCCACAGGGGAGATAGCTCACCGCATCCCGAACTCTCGCATGAGGAACTGCCGCTGCTCGCGGATCATGGGCTTGGGGAGCTTCGCGAACGTGCCGACCTCCCGACCCTGCGGGGAGCCACGGAGCTTCCCGCTCACCCGCCGCACGAGGAACGCGACGCTCACAGGATGTCCGTACCAACGTTCTGCGTGGAGGTACTCGATGGTGCCGAGGACGCGCACGATGCGGACGCGGAGGCCGAGCTCCTCCATTGCAATGCGGGTAACCGCGTGTGCGAGTGTCTCGCGCATACGCACGGTTCCACCCGGGAGATGCCACTGCCCCTTCCACGGGACGATGTCCCGCTTCGTGAGCACGACGCTGGCCGGCGTGCGGAGGACAACCTCAACACACAATCGCGGAACGCGGCGGTAGATCGCGCGGAAGGTACGGAGGGGGAACCATTGACGTTGCGGCATACGGGGGCATCGTACCATGCATCGTGGGATGACGATCTGCTATACTCACGCCATAAAGGTCGGTACGATCCGTACGTGAGATCCTTCGGTCCGATGGCTATCGGACCTCAGGATGAACTTGAAGTATGGGTAAATTCATGGGCTGTGGGCTCGCGAGTTGCTGCTCGACGAAGTGCGTCGACAAGGCGCTCCTCGTGCTCCGCATCGTCGCAGGCCTCATCTTCATCATCCACGGATGGGGCAAAGTGTTCGGGGGCGGTCCCGCGGCGGTCGGCATCGCGGGATTCACCGGCTTCCTCGGGACCTTAGGCGTCCCGGCAGCCGGACTCCTCGCGTGGGTGGTGGGGCTCCTCGAGCTCGTTGGTGGGCTTGGCCTGCTCCTCGGCATCGCGACGCGGCCGCTCGCGCTGCTCCTCGCAATCGAGATGGCGGTCGCGTTCCTCCTCGCGAGCAAGGCGCGGCTCCCGAAGGGTGACCTCGAGCTCGCGCTCTTCGGCATCACGTTTGCCCTCGCGATGGGTGGCGGCGGCGCGTACGCGCTCATGGCCGGGAAGCGCGAGGTTCCCGCTGCGCCGGAAAAGAAGCTGTAAAGGACAGGCGTACGAATTCCCCTCGATACCCATCGAGGGGATTCGGTATACTGCACGTACATGCACATCACCTGCTACGGCGCTGCCGGCGGCGTCACCGGATCGAAGCACCTCGTCGATACTGGAAAGACCCGCATCCTCCTCGACTGCGGGATGTTCCAGGGTCCACCGGAGATCCAGGGAAAGAACCGTGACTTCGCGTTCGATCCGAAGACGGTTGATGCCGTCGTCCTCTCACACGCGCACGCGGACCACTCGGGCCAGCTCCCGCTCCTCGTGAAGCGCGGGTTCGCGGGTCCCATCTACGCAACGCGGCCGACGCGGGACATTGCCGAGCAGATCCTCCTCGACGCCGCACACATCGCCGAGCAGGACGCCGTCGGCGAGCCGCTCTTCACGCGCAAGGACATTCCGGCGGTCGTCGAACGGTTCGTTGAAGTTCCGTACACGCGTCGGAACGGTCGTTGGCATGACATCGGCACTGGCGTCCGCCTGAAATTGTACGACGCCGGCCACATCCTTGGCTCTGCGGTGCCGGTGCTCGAGGTTACGAGCGGCGCGCGACCGCATCGCATCGCGTTCTCCGGCGACCTCGGCGCGCCCGGGATGCCGCTCCTCTACGACCCCGATGTTCCGGATGATCCCATTGACACCGTGCTCGTCGAGAGCACGTACGGCGACACCGTCCATCCATCGTTCGGCGAGGCGATCGCTCGGTTCGCGGCGACGGTGCGGGCGGTGGCCAAACGAAAAGGCAAGCTCATCGTCCCCGCATTTTCCCTCGGCCGCACGCAATTGCTCGTCTACCTCCTCCACAAACTCCGCCTCGCGGGGGAGATCCCAGCTATACCGGTGGTCGTCGACTCTCCGCTCGCGACGCGGATCACGGAGATCTTCGAGCGCCATCGCAATGAGTACGACGCCCACACGTGGAGTGACTTTTCTGGACCGCAGGACTCCCCGCTCGCGTACCCGGACCTCACGTACACGCGGAGCGCGGAGGAGTCCCAAGCAATCAACCGGCTCCACGGCCCGCTCATCGTCATCTCCGCCTCCGGCATGATGACCGGCGGCCGCGTCGTCCACCACCTCCGGCACGCGATCGTGGACCCGCGCAACGCGATCCTTGTTGTCGGCTACCAAGCCGAGGGGACGACCGGGCGCGCGATCCTCGATGGTGCGAAGGAGGTGAAGCTCCACGACGGCGTGTACCCCGTCCGCGCGGAGGTCATCGCGTTCGATGAGTTCTCCGCCCATGCCGACCGCGATCAGCTCCTCTCCTGGCTCGGACAATTCCAAGGGCTCCGGCACGCGATCGTCGTCCACGGAGAAGTCGCGGCCGCAGATGCGCTCCGCGATGCGATCGCTCGCGCACATCCGGATCTCCGCGTCGACCGCCCGAACGAAGGAGACGCGATCGAGCTCCAGTGAACGTAATCGCAATGGAAGAGACGGCCCACCGGTGGGCCGTCTCCGTCGTCATGTTCGTGGACCCTCCCCCTCGTTCTGAGGGGGAGCGCCTGCCCGCCGAAGCGCGGGGGAGGGGGTGTCGTCGCTCAGTTCCACTGCATCCGATCGTCCTCGACCGCCTCCGTCTCCCCCTCGTCGAGGTACGGGAAGAGGTCGATCATGGACGCGCCGGACGTGATCAGGACGATCGCTTCATCGAGATCGATCTCTCGGACGATGAACGTCACGTGCGTCGACCCTTCCTCGGCATCGAGCTCCGCTTCGTAGAGCGTGCCGGCGATGCCACCGATGTTCGCGCTCTCGAAGGTCGTCGTCACGCGACCTTCGCAGTCGTCCTGCTTGAGGTCGAGACGCTGCTGCTTCCGCGCCTGCATGACCATCGCGGCGAGGAACAGCCGCACGTGCGTGATGGTCTTGATCGGCTTCGACGTGGACTGCACGTACATCTGGAATCCGCGCATCGCGGTGACCTCCTTGGCTCCCTCGGAGCGTGTACGGAAAGGACAGCGTCCACCGTAGCGCACATGCGCACGGTCGTCAAGCGGCGTCGTTCGTCCGAGGGCCGACACCCCGATGCCATGCTTGACCCCTCTCCCGGCATCTGATATGGTCTCGGTGTGCACGTTCGTCCGTTCCCAACTCACCACCCACAGGAAAGAACGAGGGAAACGTCATGCGCATCGTCGAAGTTCCCGGGATCGAACGTCGGCATCCCACCATCGCGGTCGTTCCGAACGCGGTGTTCCTCGAGGCAGCGCTCGGCAAGCCGAAGCGCGTCCACCACGCGAGTCGAACCGATATCGCGCAGGTGCCCCACCCACCCGCAGGCACCTCGCCGCGCGCCGAGTTCGAGCGGCTCGCGGGCCGCCGGAAGGGCGAGTACCCCGTCGCGACCGTGAGCCTCCTCATCCAGGCGGCGCACCGCGCGTTCGGCGAGCACCTTCCGCTCTCGCTCGCGCCCGAGGTCCTCTGGTACGCGATCTGCCACGAGGTGGCGATCCACGTGAAGCAGGACCCGCAGGCCCACGCGAAGTGGTTCACCGCGAAGCCGGGCGAGAAGGTGGAGATCGACGTCCGCGACAACTCGCTCGTGTACGGGAGCGACCAGAACGACTGGGGCCGGCTCCTCGGCATGTTTCGCAAGCCGCTCGCGGAGCACGTGCCCGCGCCAACCCTCGGACTCTTCCTGCCGAAGTTCTCCACGACGACCCCGGAGAGCGAAGTCGCCGTCCTCGTCGCCTTCATGGACGTCGTGTCCAAGTACTACGAGTTCGGATTCTCGACGCTGTGCGGGATCCCGGCCGTGCGACTCGAAGGCACGCCGGAGGACTGGCGCACGCTCGTCCAGTCCGCGTCCGCGCTCGCGGAAGCGTTCCCCGAGCTCCGGCCGTACTTCACGGACCTCGTCCCGGTGCTCAAGGAGATCGCGGCCACCGCGGCAGGCGAGAACCCCAACCCGGAGTTCTGGACGTCGCTGTACAAGTTCGGCGGCGGCTCCGGCGGGCCGTACGTGAACGGCTGGATCACCACGTTCTTCGCGCACACCCCGAACAGGGGCGGTTTCTCGCCCAAGCGCACGTTCGACTGGCGCAAGAGTGCGAGGTCGTCGTTCGGCGGCTTCCACACCAACGAGTTCCCCGCGCACGTGAGCACGGTGCCGGCGACGTGGACGTACGCGCCGGACGGCGTCGTGACGCCCGAGTCGAAGATCCCGATGGGCTTCGCCGCCGGGATCCTCGGCGTGGACCACGACAACGGCTTCCTCGCCCCGCGTCTCGGCTACGCCGTGTACGAACGCCAGGAGCAGCGGTAGCCAACCGACCAACGCGAGACCCCGCTCCGAGCATCGGAACGGGGTCTTCCTCATGCGATTCACTTCACGCTCGCTCCACGTACGCGCCGGAGTCGGTGTTGAGGACGATGGACTCCCCCTGCTTGATGAACATGGGCACGCGGGCCGTGAGGCCGGTCTCGAGCGTCACCTCTTTCGTGACGTTCCCGCTCGTGTCTCCACGGATCGCGTCGAACGCTTCCGTCACCTTCAGCGCCACCTTCTTCGGGAGCTCGACGGCGATCGGTGTGCCGTCATGGAGCACGACATGCACCTCGAGTCCCTCCTTTAAATACCCTGCGCGATCCTCAAGGACGACGCGGTTCACCGTCACCTGATCAAATGTCTCCTGGTCCATGAACGCGAATCCGGTGGGGTCCGAGTAAAGATACTGCATCTTTCGCTTCTGCACCTCCACGAACTCGAGCTCCTCGCCCGCCTTCCACGTCTGCTCGACGACCTTACCGTTCGTCAGCGATTTCAGCCGCGCGCGCACGAACGCAGACCCCTTCCCGGGGTTCACGTGCTGGAACTCGGTGACGACGACGATGTCGCCCTTCCACTTCAGGTACGCACCGTTCGCAATGTCGGAAGTAGTTTGAGCCATGGAATCGAAACTGAAGAACGGAGAACCCTACCGTACCCCGACGGTTCGCACAGCGTCAACGACGTGAGCAATTTGCTGGCACCAGGGCGACGTGCTATGTTAAGTGCAAGCTTGCCCCCATCTTTTGTGCGCGTTCATTTCTCGCCACACGCCAAGATACGGATGCGGGAACGTGCAAAGTATCCATGAGGATCCAATCGAAGCCGCCAGTCGTCCGTTACGATCCGGGGTCTCGCATTCTCTCGATTCGCGTTTCGCCTCGACGAAGCGTGAATTCCGACGTCCATGGGAACGTCGTCGTTGATTACGACGCGGGTGGCATTCCGGTGAACATCGACATCATGGAGTGCTCACTCAACGAGTTCCGTCGCGCCGCTCCGGTTCGGCGCTACGTGCACGTGCGCCGAGGCCGCCGCGTCGCTCCCCGGACGATGGCGTAAATACTCGCGTCACGGTAGCGAAACAAAAGGATGAAGCCCCCGGCTCGTGCCGAGGGCTTCATGGTTTCGTGTCGTGTTCCCCCCGTTTGAGGCAAGAGGGGGCGAGGGGGGAGTTACGTCCCCGCCGCCGCCGTGCCCGCCTTCCGCCCGTGGCGCCGACGGTCGGCCTTCTGCTTCTCGACAAGCTTCTCCCTCACGAGCGCGAGCTTCGCCTGCGCGTCCGCGTGCCGATCCTTCCCTTGGTAGGCCCAGCAGAGCCAGTTGTGGATGCGGTCGAGCACGCGGAGGCTTTCGAGCGACTGCGAGAGGCGGCTGGTCGCCTCGAGTTCGTCAGCAATGCCGCCAACGAAGATCACCGCCTTGTCGTACTCCTCGCGCGCCTCGTCCCGCTCGCCACGCGCCTTGTCGCGGTCCGCGACCGCTGCGGGGAGGAACCCCTGAACGTGGCGATCCACTTCCCCGCGTGCCGCATCGCGCTCCGCGACACGTCGCCGCACCTGCTCCGCCGCGAACTCGACGAACGGCCGGTCCGTCGGCACCTGTCCCGGCGGGTTGAAGAAGGGGGAGAGACGCCGCTTGAGATCCTCACGCTCGTGCCGCGTGTCATGCAGCTCGGCTTGCATGTCCCAGAACGCACTCTCCCATGTGAACGGTATCGGATTATCCGGAGCGCCGTCATCAGTGGAATGCATCTTCGCGTACTCGAGCCGCCTTGCGATGATCGTCATCGCGTCCCTGAGCGACTCGAACCGAAGCGAGTTGCCGTTCGTGTCCGTTACCCGTACGGTCGCGTTCAGGAAGCGTTTGCCCGTCCGCTCGACCGTCCACCCCGACCGCCTCGCGCGCCACCACACCGTCGGCCGGTGGAACCACCCGCCGAGCGGCCAGAGGATGACGAACTGCTGTGCGCTGATGATTCGGCTGATGACCTCGTCTCCGCGGATCGCAATGGTTGAACACCAGGGGATGTCCTCCTTGGTCCGATAGATCACGACGTACCCGCGGACGTTGCGGCGCCAGTACCGCGCGAGCCACTCGCGCTGCCGGAAGAGCAGCGTGAGATTCATCAGCATGAGCGCGATCGTGAAGATCCCGCCGCCGGTCAGGTACGCCCAGCTCACGGTGGTGATGCGCTCGAGCTCCGTCGCCGCGTAACGGCTCAGCGCCCATGCGCAGAGGATGAGCCAGAGGTGGATGGCGATGCCTCCGGCGAGCTTCCACCCGCCGTACGGGATCGCCACGTGCTCCGCCAGGTTGTTGGGGTCTCTCGAGCTCTCTTGCATTTCCATCGGTCTTCTCCTTTCCGGCCATACAAGTTCATCCTGAGCCCCGACGTTCGAGTTGGGGCGCACGGATCTCGTCATGGTACGGAGTCGATACGTTGCCGTACCGCGTTCCGGATGGCGAGATGCTTCGGGCTTCGCCCTCAGCATAAACTCATACAGCGGGTTGCAAGCGGCGCGGTGCGCGGCTTGCGTCAGGTTGTGAAGGGACCATCCCTTCTTGTCCGCCGAAGCACCATGCGTAGGCGGGCCGTCACGGCGGAAATGCCGCAACGATCCAACCTACCACGGTTCGGCGTGGTTGTCAACAACCACCAGGGACGGTACGATTGGGGTAGTGGGATGGTCCAGTCGCGGTGCGGTATCCGTGATCCGTGACCATCCGTTTTCGATCTGTGGGTATCCGTTACGACCGTCTATGACCATCCAGTACCACGGTGATGCTTGTATCCGGTTGAGTGGGAAGATTGGGCCGCGGGAGTACACCGTGCTCTTGGACCCGTACGATGCCAAGGCGACGGGCCTGAAGCCGATGCGGCCATCGTCGGTAGACCTCGTCATCTCGACGACCGGCACCCTTCCGGAATTCGGTGCCGGGCCGTTCCGCGTGATCGGACCCGGCGAGTACGAGGTGCACGGGGTTGCCGTTGCCGGGGTCTCGGTCGGAAATCGAACCGTGTACCGCCTCGATGCGGATGAGCTCACCATCGCGCACCTCGGGAATCTCGAGAAGCCGCTCGACGAGGCCGCACTCGACCAGCTCGGTGATGTCGACGCGCTCATCATCCCGATCGGCGGCCACGGTGTCCTCACGGCGAAGCAAGCATCGGAGCTCATCGAGCAGATCGAGCCGAAGGTCGTCATCCCTATTCAGTACAAGCTCGCGGGCGTGAAGCTCCCGTACGATGGACCGGAGGCGTTCTGCAAGGAGATGGGGTGCTCCGCGAAAGCCGCGGAAGAGAAGGTGCGCCTCACCGCGAAGGACCTGCCGGAGGAGGGGGTGGAGGTGAAGCTGCTCAGCGTGAGCTAGGGAATTTCTAATGTCTAATTCCTAATCAAATCCCAAGCACCAATGCCGAATGATCGAGTGGTTTGGATATTGGGAATTGGTCATTGATTAGAAATTAGGAATTAGAAATTCGTCATTCCCACTGTGTCTCCCCGCTACTCCCTCACCCTCCTCGTCTCCGTCGCTGCGGTCGTCATCGCGGTCCTGTGGTTCACGTTGTTCCGCAACCACGTCCTCACGCCGTCGGTCACGATGCCGGCCGGGCCGACGCTCCCAGAGCTTGGCAAGCAGTTCGATGCGCAGGTGGAGACGTTCAACCGGCTGCTCGAACCAGCCGTGAACAGGGTGCCGGCGGCTCCCGTGCCGCCAACCGTACCCGCCGCACCAGCGTCGGGAGCGGCATCGGATGACGTGCGAGGAGGTGAGAGTGAAGAGTGATGAGTGAAGAGTTCATGTGGCGAAACTGAAACGTACGCAATCGAACCCCGCCCAAACTTCCGACGAGAAGTCTGATCGGGCCATTGGGAAGGTTGAACCCGCGCCGATCACGCGGGAGATGGAGACGTCGTACCTCGACTACGCGATGTCCGTTATCATCGCGCGCGCGCTCCCGGACGTCCGCGATGGATTGAAGCCAGCGCACCGTCGCATCCTCTACGCGATGGGGCAGATGGGGTTGCGCCACACCGCGAGGCATACGAAGTCCGCGAAGGTCGTCGGTGAAGTGCTCGGCAACTACCACCCGCACGGTGATTCCGCGGTGTACGACACGATGGTCCGCCTCGCGCAACCATGGAACATGCGCGAGATGCTTGTGGATGGACAGGGAAATTTTGGCTCAGTTGACGGAGATTCAGCTGCCGCGTATCGATACACAGAGGCGCGGCTCACGGCGATCGCCGAGGAACTCCTCCGCGACCTCGAGAAGGAGACCGTGCCGTTCATCCCGAACTTCGATGGGACGCGCCAAGAGCCGACGGTGCTCCCCGCGCTCCTCCCAAACCTCCTCCTCAACGGCACGGTTGGCATCGCGGTCGGGATGGCGACGTCCATCCCGCCGCACAACCTCGGCGAGCTCTGCGACGCGATCGTGTACCTCATCGGCCACTCGAATGCATCCGTCGAGGACCTCCTCCAGTTCGTGAAGGGGCCGGACTTCCCGACTGGCGGCACGATTTTCGATCAGTCGGAGATCACGCGCGCGTACGCGACCGGCAAGGGCGCGATCGTCACGAGGGCCAAGGCCGAGATCGTCGAGGAAGGGAAGCACGGGATGCAGATCGTCGTCAGCGAGATCCCGTACGCGGTGAACAAGGCCTCGCTCCTCGAGCACATCGCGGAGCTCGTGAGCGCGAAGAAGCTCGAGGGCATCCGCGACCTCCGCGACGAGTCGTCGAAGGGCGACGTCCGCATCGTCATTGACTTGAAGAAAGACGCGTACCCGAAGAAGGTGCTCAATCGCCTGTTCCATTCGACCGAGCTCCAGACGACGTTCCACGTGAACATGCTCGCGATCGTGGACGGCATCCAGCCGCGCGTCCTCAACCTCAAGGGGATCCTCGAGGAGTACGTGAAGCACCGAAAAGAGGTCGTCCGCCGACGCACGCAGTTCGACCTTACGAAAGCAAAGGAGCGCGCGCACATCCTCGAGGGGTTGAAGATCGCGATCCTCCACATTGATGAGGTCATCGCGACAATCAAGAAGTCGGAAGACCGCGACGACGCGCGCGTGAATCTGATCAAGAAGTTCAAACTCACCGAGCCGCAGGCGAACGCGATCCTCGACATGCGGCTCTCGCAGCTCGCGAACCTCGAACGCCTCAAGGTGGAGACCGAGCTCAAGGAGAAACTCCAGCTCATCCGCGACCTCGAGGCGCTCCTGAAGTCTGAGGCGAAGGTGCTCGGCGTGATTACGGAGGAACTCAAGGGCCTCAAAGCGAAGTACGGCAATCCACGGAGGACCGAGGTGAAGGTTGCCGGGGTCAAGGAGTTCCGGGCCGAAGATCTCATCCCGAACGTGTCGGCGATCGTCATGGTGACGAAGGACGGGTACCTGAAACGCGTCCCGCCGGACACGTTCAAGACGCAGGGCCGTGGTGGCAAGGGCGTCATCGGGCTCACGACGAAGGAAGCGGACGTCGTCGAGCACCTCTTCGCGACGATGACGCACGCGGATGTGCTCTTCTTCACGACGCGCGGGCGCGTGTTCCAACTGAAGGCCTACGACATCCCGGAGGCGTCGCGCACCGCGAAGGGACAGGCGCTCGTGAACTTCCTGAACCTCTCGCCGGCCGAGAAAGTGTCCGCGATTCTGCCGATCTCGGATTTGAGTAAGGACGAGAAGTACCTCGTCATGGTGACGAAGTACGGCGTGATCAAGAAGGTGGACCTCGCATCGTTCGCGAACGTGCGGAAGGCCGGGCTTATCGCGCTGAAGCTCCGTGGCGATGACCTCCTCACGTACGTGAAGCCGTCGACCGGACACGATGAGGTACTCCTCGTGTCGCGGCAGGGGCAGGCGATCCGGTTCCGCGAGAAGGATGTGCGAGCGATGGGCCGCGTGGCCGCTGGCGTGCGCGGGATGAAGCTCGCAAAGAAGGATGACATCGTGGTCGGGATGGATGTGATCGGAAAGGGGTGTTCGCCGGATTCGTGCGAGGTGCTCGCGATCATGGAGCACGGATATGGGAAGCGGACGAAGTTGAACCAGTACCGCGTGCAGGGGCGTGGGGGCTCTGGGATCAAGACCGCAGAGGTGACGCCGAAGACCGGCAAACTCATCACCGCCTTCGTCATCAACGCGAAAGCGCCACCTACCGACCTCATCGTCGTCTCGAAGAACGGGCAGGTCATCCGCCTCCCCTACGCCGAGATCCGCATCGCTGGCCGCGCAACGCAGGGAGTCAGGGTTATGAGATTCAAGGAAGAAGGAGATGAGGTGGCGTCGGTCACGTACGTCTAAGCGGTGGGCCAGCAGCTGAGGTCGGGATGCCGACGCTGCGGGAACGTTCGTGTCGCCCCACCGAGGCGACGCTCACTCGGATCGCTCCCTCGCTCCCCGCCCAAAGCCCGCTTCGCGGGCATTGTGGCGGGACCATGGCCGCTCGGTCGCTATACGTCCCGCAGATCGGCACCCGCTCCCCGCCCGCTGGCCCGAGATACTTTTCTCCCCCTCCACCGAATGTGGAGGGGGAGTTTGAGGGGGTGGCCGATCGGCTCACTTCGCCTGCGGCCTGCTGGTGGATCCGTCGAGCTCCTTGAGGATCTGGACGTACGGCCGTTGCGGGCCGCCGATGACCTCGGCGTCGAGTGCGTGGAGTCGCTGGAGGATCTTCGGACGCTCCGACTCCGGGAGGTGCATGCGGTTGAGCGTGTCGAGGAGCGCGATCGCGATCGAGCGGTGCTCGCGGATGGTCGCGCCGACCGCGCGCCCAGCGCGCGATGCACGCGCACCCTTGCGTCTGCACGAGAGCTTCGCGAGGCCCTGGAGCGCGTGCTGCGCTTCCTCGATGCGGTCGAGGAGCACCTCGTGCGCCGGTGGCTTCTCCGCCTTCGTTTTCGTTTCGCTCACGATTCGGTCCTCCTTTCAATGTGGTCAACACCGGGTGTTGGCCAATGCGTTCTCCGGGATTGTCCCAACGAACCACCGCCACCGTACCACACCTTGCCCGCGGGGTCAAGCGGGGGTAGGATGAAAGGAGATGTCGGCGACACGCACCACACTACATCACGTTCGACGATCGCGTTCGATCCCCCGACGTCTCCGGGGGATCGTGTGGATGCGCGACTCCCGCACGCTCGATCTCGATCGAGACCGCGTGCGAATCATCCACCACGTCCTCGCGTACGGATCGCTCGAAGATTGGCGGTGGCTCCGGCGAACGTACTCGCTCGCGACCATCCGGAGCGTGTTCCGAGAACATCCGCTCAAGGTGCACACCCCTCCATCGCTCAACTTCGCGAGTCGGTTCCTCCTCCACGTGCGTCCACCGCGCTATGCCGATCGGTACCTCGCGCCTCCATCTCGACGTTCTCGATGAGCCACGTCGGCGCGTTTTCGATCGCCTGCGCGCGCTCCCGCGTGGCGGCGTGCTCGGCGGTGGGACCGCGATTGCGCTCCAGCTCCGGCACCGATACTCGTACGATTTCGACGTCTTCTACATCGGCCGTGACATCCCGCGCCGGTGGCTCCCACCGCTCGCGCGTCGTATCGGTTTCCGTGTCCAGCCGATCCGGGACACCGATTCGGAGCTCACGGTACTCGTCGGCAGCGACGTGAAACTCTCGCTCATCGCGTACCCC